>Ga0207648_10003246_pt1 | contig 17106 bp, 16 predicted proteins | sample KBSMisM32_FD_184310 | JGI IMG/M metagenome (GOLD analysis project Ga0207648, IMG submission 184310) | Miscanthus rhizosphere microbial communities from Kellogg Biological Station, Michigan, USA - KBS Miscanthus M3-2 (SPAdes) (version 2) | ecosystem: Host-associated > Plants > Roots >...
CTCGCAACGCGCCGCTGCTGCGCAGCGCCGCCTTGCTCTGCGGTCGGTTGCCCCTAGGCCCATCCGATTGACCTTTTCGGGGAGCCTTCCGAGAATGGGTCGAGCCGATATGACGTCTCCCGAATCCGCCACGCGCGATATCGCCGACCGCCTGGCCGGCATCGTCCGTCACGCCTACCAGCGCGGCTGGACGCTGGGAACGAGCGGCAACTTCAGCGCCGTCGTGCAGGCGGAGCCGCTGCGGCTCGTCATCACGCCCAGCGGCGCGGACAAGGGCGCGGTGGCCGGCGACCAGATGGTCACGATCGACGCCCAGGGCCTGGCCACGGACGGCGCGAGCAAGCCGTCCGCGGAGACGAGCATCCATCTCGCCATCGTGCGCGCGCGCGGGGCCCGCGCCATCTCCCATACCCATTCCGTATGGAGCACGCTGCTCTCCGATGCCGCTTCCACGGACGGCGGCCTGGCCATCGAAGGCTACGAGATGCTGAAGGGTCTCAGCGGCGTCACCACGCACGCGCACCGCGAGTGGCTGCCCGTCATCGAGAACACCCAGGACTGGGCGGCGGAGGCGCCGCGGGTCGAGTCGTTGCTCCGCGGGCAGGCGCACACGCACGGACTGCTCATCCGCCGCCACGGCCTCTACACGTGGGGCCGCGATCTCGACGAGATGAAGCGTCACCTCGAGATCCTGGAGTTCCTGCTGGAGGTCGTGGGACGGAGCCGGGACGGACACGGAGGACAGACATGGCGGTCGTGAGATTTCCGGACGAAGGGCGCACGGTCACGGGCGAGGCGGCGGTGCGCGAGACCCTGGGGCGCGTCGGCATCGACTACGAGCGCTGGCAGCCCTCCCATCCCGTGCCCGCGGGCGCGCCCGCGGAAGCGGTGCTGGCCGCCTACGCGGCGGAGATCGACCGCTTGAAGGCCGCGGGCGGCTACGTCACCGCCGACGTCATCGACGTCTCGCCCCAGACCCCGAACCTCGACGCCATGCTGGCGAAGTTCCGCAAGGAGCACTGGCACGATGAAGACGAGGTGCGCTTCATCCTGCGCGGCCGCGGCGTGTTCCACATCCACCCCCAGGACGCGCCGGTGATGGCCATCGAAGTCGGGCCCGGCGACCTCATCCGCGTCCCGCGCGGCACGCACCACTGGTTCGACCTGTGCTCCGAGCGCGACATCCGCGCCATCCGGCTCTTCCAGGACGTCTCCGGCTGGACGCCCCGGTACACGGACACGGGCATGGACGCGCGGTACGAGCCCGTGTGCCTGGGCCCCTCGTACATTCCCGCCCGCTCTTGATCGACCGGCCCGGGATCCGGGTCCTCCTCCTCGACGTCGAGGGCACGACGACGGCCGTGTCGTTCGTGTACGACGTCCTCTTTCCCCACGCCCGCGCCCACCTGCGCGAGTTCCTCGAGGCCTCGCCGAACGAGCCCGCGACACGGGACGACCTCGCCGCCTTGCGCGCGGAACGGCAGGCGGAGAAGGAGCCCGGCGCGCCGGAGTGGCGCGGCGGGGGACAGGCGGAGACGCTCGCCTCGGCCTCCGCCTACGCGGAATGGCTCATGGACCGGGACCGCAAGTCCACCGCCCTCAAGTCGCTGCAGGGCCGGATCTGGAAGGGCGGATACCGGTCGGGCGCGCTGAAGTCCCACGTCTATCCGGACGTACGGCCCGCGCTGGAGCGCTGGCGCGCCCAGCGCCGGTCGGTGGCGATCTTCTCCTCCGGAAGCGTCCTCGCCCAGCGGTTGCTCTTCGAGCACACCGTGGAAGGGGACCTCACGCCGCTGATCCACAGCTACTTCGACACCACCACGGGTCCCAAGGGCGCGGCCAACAGCTACCGGCGCATTGCCGAGGCCCTGCGCGTCGCGCCCGCCGCCGTGTGGTTCGTCTCCGACGTGGCCGCGGAGCTCGACGCCGCGCGCGCGGCCGGGATGGTGACGGCCCTGTGCGTCCGTGACGGCGCGGCGCCGCCCGCGTCGGACCATCCGGTGCTGCGGACCTTCGAAGAGATCTGATCGGCGGGAAGCGGCGGCCGGCTCAGGCCAGGCGCTGCACGACGCCGATGACGCGATAGGCCCAGAGGGTGCGGCAGACCTCGAAGTGCGAGAGCGTGGAGTTGCGGCAGATGGTGCCGACGTCCTGCTCGACGTCCAGGCCGGTCAGGATGGAGAGCTTCTCCAGCGAGAGGGTCATCTCGCTCAGCACGGTCTCGTAGCCGCGCGCGCGCACGTAGCGCGTCTCCAGCGTGCCCACCGCGTGCTCGATGCGGCTCCACTGGTCGATGCGCCGGATACCCTCCAGGATCGCGTCCGGGGTGCTCAGCTTGAGGGTGATGGGCTCGGCGGGCGAGGCGCCCTCCGTGAAGTGGTAGAGGCCTTCCGTCCACTCGAACGCGCTGTAGATGATCTCCTGCGTGTGGTCCATGACCGCCTTGACCAGCTCGCGCGCGTCCAGCGCGCCCAGCTCCACGAGCAGGGTCCCGAGCCGGATGCCCTTGCCCATGGCGCGGCTGGCTTCGACGTATTGATGCAGGGTGATGCGTCCTCGGCGCAACAGCAGCTCTCCGAGACGGTCGTCTTTCGAGGATGAGAAGGCGAAGACGAGCCGGCCTTCCTGCACGCGCACGCTCTTCTCGACGCCCGTGTGGTTCAGGGTGAGGAGGCCGCTCCACTTCCGCGAGTACACCTCGCGCACGAGGTCCGCGAACTCGTGGTCGGCGATGCGGCCGTTGGGCCAGGCGATGGGCGTGTCGGGGACGGGAGGGCCACCGGGCGAGATGACCACGTCCGGTTCGGGCGCGGGCGCGGGCTTGATGATCGGGGTCGGCGCCGAGGGCGGAATGATCAGGGTCGAACCACCCGGCTTGGCGGCCTTTCCCTTCGCCGGGACCGGCGGGGGTGCGGGCGGAGGCGGAGGCGGCGCTTCGGGCGCGGGCTTGGCCAGCGGGATCACCGGCGGATCGCTGTCGAAGATGGGCGACTCGTCCGCGGGAAGGTCGATGAGCACGGGCGTGGGGGCGGGCTTGGGCGGCCCGCTCTTCACCTTCTCGGGCGGGCTCTTGCGTTTGGGCGTGGTCCCGGCCGCGATGTCGTTCGCGCGCTCGATCTCGAACGTCTCCTCGACCGCGACCAGCGGGATGGGAGGCAGGTCCGCCGTCGGCGGCCGGGGATTGTCCATGATCACGGGGGGCGGCGCGGGCGGAGGCGCATCCGCCACCAACGATTCCGCATCCCCGTCGTCGAGCATGCCCGCCAGCGGATCGGCGTCCATCGCCGCCAGCGGATCGGCGGGGGGAGGAATTTCGATGGGCGCGTCCTCGGACCCGGCAAGGGGGCCGTTCGCGGCCACGCCCGTGGGACCGCTGTTGCCGCTCAGGGAGCGCAGACGCGCGACGAGCTGGGCATCGCCCGGAGCCAGTGCGAGCGCCTTCAGGTATTGCCGTCGCGCGCCCGCGCGGTCCCCGAGCCCTTCGAGGGCCTCCCCCAGGTACCGCTCGGCGAGGATGTTGTCGGGGACCGCCTGCAGGACGGTCTCGAGCTCGCGGCGCGCCGCCGCCAGGTCGCCGTGTTCCATGAGAGCGCGGCCCAGCGTCACTCGGAGCGTCGGATAGGCCGGTGACTTCTCGACGCCTTCCCGCGAGACGCGGATCGCCTCTGCGAACTCTCCGGCCTTCCGCAGCTCTTCCGCCAGCGCGCCGTAGGCTCGCGGGGTCGGCTCCTTCTCCAGCTTGCGCCGCAGCTCTTCGATCTTCGGGTTCGCGTGCGCCGGCGGCAGGGTGGGCTCGACGGCCTTGGGAGCCCCTCCTTTCGCGGGCAGCGGGGGTGGCTCGTGGGCCGCGGCCTTCTGGCCCGGCGGAATGGGCGGGGGCAGGAGGGCCGCGATCTCGGGAACGTGACGCGCTTCCGTCCATTCCGCGAGACCCTGACGCCAGACCAAGGCAGACGGGGACAAGGCAGTGGTGACCACGAGATGGACGATCTGGTCCACGCCCACTGGTCCCAACCGCTTGTCGTCCTGGACGTAGAACCAACCGGCCGCACTCATTCCGACCGCCCGCGTTTCAGGGGGCTGCTCGCCGCCGTGAGGCTAGCACGGTTCACGTCCGCCGAGGGGCCGGCGGATCGACCGGCCGGGCCATCGATCGTCGGCCCGCGACAGGGCGGACGCGACCGGGACAAGGCCGGCGCGATCCGCTACGATCGGGGTTTCAGATCCATGAGACCCCGACGCACGGCACTCCTCCTGGCCACTGCGGCCCTCGCCAGCCTGACGGCTTCTTGCGGCGGCAGCTCTCCCACGGCGCCTCCCTCACCCGTGGCCGTCGTGCCATCTCCCACGCCTCCGCCGGGGCCGCCCAACGTCGTGATCATCCTGGCCGACGACATGGGCTATGGCGACATCGGGGCGTATGGCGCGACGTTGAACAAGACGCCCAACCTCGACCGCCTGGCGGCCGAAGGCGTGCGCATGACCGACTTCCGCGTGCCGTCGGCCTTGTGCACGCCATCGCGAGCGGCCCTCCTGACCGGGCTCTATCCGCCGCGCACGGGGCTGGTGGGGAATCTCCCCTCGGGATCGCCGACGGAAGGCGACACGGACGGGATCGATGACGACGAGATCACGCTCGGCGACGCTCTGAAGGAACGTGGATACACCACGGCCGCCGTGGGGAAGTGGCACCTCGGCAGCACCATTCCGTACCTTCCGATGCGGCACGGCTTCGACTCCTACTTCGGGATCAGCAACGGCGACCAGACGTTCCTCCTCCTTCGCGGGTTCACGCCGGTCAAGGACCCGCCGGGCATCGACCTCATCACGAAGGCCTACACGGAGGAGGCGGTCAAGATCGTCCATGAGGCGGCGCGCGACCGTCCCTTCTTCCTGTACCTCGCCCACCGCACACCCCACGTCCCGCTCGACGTCGCGCCCGAGTTCGTCGGCCGCTCCGCCGGTGGCGCCTACGGCGACGCCGTAGAGGAGCTGGACTGGAGCGTCGGCGAGGTGATGAAGGCGGTGCGCGACCGCGGGACGGCGGAGCGCTCGACGTTCGTCGTCTTCCTGAGCGACAACGGCCCCTGGCTCTCGCAAGGCGAAGAGGCGGGCTCGCCCGGGCCCTTCCGCGCGGGGAAGAACACGCCCTACGAAGGCGGCGTGCGCGTGCCCGCCATCGCCTGGTGGCCGGGCCGGTATCCGGCCGGCAAGGTGGTGAGCGAGCCCGTGATGAGCCTCGACCTCTTCCCGACGATCGTGGCCATGGCCAAGGGGTCGCTCAGCCCCGCGCGAAAGTACTACGGCGCTGACCTGACGCCCCTCCTGGCGGGCGAGGTCTCCCGCCTGACGGGCACAGGCGTCGATGGCGCGCGCGAGCTGCTCGGGTACTACTCCGGGGCCGCGGTCTCGCTGCGTTCCGGACCCTGGAAGTACCTGCGTCCCGGCTACTGGGACCTCGTCGACACGCTCTACAACCTGCAGGCGGATCCGGCGGAGACGACCGACGTCTACCCGGCGCGGCCGGAGATGGGCCGCGCCCTCGACGCGCGGCTGGCCGCGATCGCGGACGAGATCTCGCAGGGCGCCAAGAAGCCGAAGAAGGGCGGGACCGGAGCGAACTAGTTTCGCTCGTCGCGGGGACGAGTGAAGATGGCTGGCCTCGGGGTCCGCTCCGAGGCCGCGCCGGTCCGCTTCCACGTGGTCCGCATGAGTCCCTCTCGTCCGAAGCCGCGAACGCCTCTCCGGCCGTCCGGCGCGCAGGGCGCCGAGGGCACGGCGGCAACGGCCCGGCCCTAGACGACGGTGCGACGGCCGGTGAGAAGGTTGACCACGAAGACGACGAGGGCCACGACGAGCAGCAGGTGGATCAGCCCGCCGCCGACGTGCGCGATCAGGCCCAGCAGCCACAGAGCGAACAGGATCGCGATGATCGTCCAGAGCATGTTGCCTCCTTGAGGACGCGGATGCCGCGTCCTTGCCCTGGACCTTGAGCAACTTCCATGCCGCGGCCCGAACGGACGGGCCCAACGGCGGGAACCTGCTGCATCCGCAGCCCCTCCGCGGTATCGCGGCATTGGTGCGTCGCGGGCCTCGGTGAGTCGCGCCGCCTTGTAGGTTCTTCCGCGCCGGCCCTCAGCGTGCCCGATGCGCGAGCAGCGAACGATAGAGGTCGCGCGCGTCGACACTGGAGTCGGCCGCCATCTCGCCCGCCGCGACGGGATGAAGGAGCACTTCGGAAACGGCCCAGGGACCGGACTCGGTCGGAATGATGCGCAGCGCCGCCACCACTCGCCCATCGAGAGGGACCGAAAACGCGAGGTCGTCCACGAGGAACTGCGGATGACCATTCACCCAGGCGAGGTCCACCGTCTCGCGGCCCCGCCGCCGGCGGCCGATGCGCTCGAACCGGACGCCGTCCGACGAGACCTCGAGGTCCATCGCGCGCGGCAGGTCGGGTGACGACGTGGCCGCGAGGAGTGTCACGCCCGCGATGGCCTGTGGGCGAGCGACGGTGAACGTGGCGGGCCCCGGCGGCTGTACCACGCGCGTGGTGACGTCCGCATCTCCGGCCGGTCCGTCCACGCCTGCCGACGACGCGCGCGGAGAGAATGGCGGTACGAAGTCGTAGTACACCGCCGCTGGCGCCGCCTCCGCGCGCGCGAAGCGGCCCCCGATGCCCGCCACCTTCGCCTCGAACGTGCGCGGGGCGGGGAGCTGGAAGTCGACGCCGGGGACGAGCACCCAGGCCGCACGCGGTTCGGCGCGGACGTCGTCGAGATAGGGCATCGGGTAGCCCCAGAACCGCTCGTTCCACGGGGGCGAGGCCACGACCGTCTCTCCGCTGGTGTAGGTCAGGCAATACGCGGTGTGGTACGAAGCGTACGCGCGGGCGAGGTGCTCGCGGCGCAGGACGTCGAGCACGCGCGCGCAGTCCGGCACCAGCGCTGCCGCTCCCCCCCGCCTCCACTCGGCGAGCAGCCGTGCGCCCGCCCAGAGCTGCGCCGCGCAGAGCGGCGCCACGAGCAGCCAGGCCCGCGCGGGCCCCGCCAGGCGCACGGCCCCCGCGGCCGCGAGCACGGACATCGGGATCACGATCGGGGTGAGGAACCGCACCGTGTAGGGCTCGGAGCGAACGGGAAAAGGAAACGCGGCCAGGGTCAGGACGACGGAGCCCGCGAGCAGGGCGGCGATCGGCCGCCCGCGCAGGGACGTCCATCCCGCGATCGCGGCCGCCAGCCACCCCGCGCCCAGGAGCAGCCGCAGGGCTGGAGGAGCGGCCACCGTCCGCTCCGCCTCGTCTGCGGTCAGCGGGCTCCACGCGCCGAGGAGCGCGCTCACCGGCTCGTGCAGCCGGTGCGCGACGCGCTCGGCGTGGGCCAGGACGGGCGTGCCTTCGTGCGCGATCCCGAGCACGGCCGTGGCCGAAGGCTCGCGCACGGCCGCGATCCACCACGGCGCGCTCGCACCCAGGAAGGCCACGAGGGCCCACCCGAGCTCCCCGCGCCCGCGCGTGCGCCAGGCCCGACGCCCAAGGACCAGCGCGACGACGGCGACCGTCGCCAGCGACATGAGATGCGTCCACACGGCGAGGCCCGCGAGCGCGCCGACCAGGACCATGCGCCCACGGCCCGGCGACGTCCCCGTGGCGAAGTCCTCCGCCGCCCGCGCGGCGAGCGCGAGCACGGCGGCCAGCAGGACGAGCGTGGTGGGATAGAGCGGCGGCGGCAGCGCCGAGAGCAGCAGCACGTAGGCGGACGGACAGGCCACGAGCAGCGCGGCCGGAATCCCCGCGCCCGCCACTGCGATCTCGCCCAGCACCCCGGCGAAAGCGACGAGGGCAAGGGCGAGAGCCGCGTACGGGATCCGGACCGCGACCGGCGTCGGTCCCAGCACGGCGACGACGGGTGCGGCCAGCCAGGCCTCGACCGGCGATCCATACGGCTGGCCCCACATGGTGGTGCCGCGCAGGGGATGCCGCGCCATCAGGCCGATGATCGCGGTGTCGCCGTCCACGGACGCGCGCGCCGCGACCGACCAGAAGGGCGCGCGCACGGCGGCGGCGAGGAGGAGGACGGCGAGGAGCGACCGCGCGCTCAAGCGATCAAGATCGGCGTCGGTCCAGGCCGTGACGGGCGGGACGCCGGCGCTCGCCCAGGCGGCGGCGTCCGCTCAGCGCGCGCCGGGTGGCGCGAGAGACGTCGCCGGGCGCGGCGGGCAGCGCCACCGTCCACTCGATGACCTTCTCGTTCTCCAGGAGGACGATGCGCGCGCGGTCCGGAGCGCGTTCGTCCGCTCCTTCCGCCTCGATGCGGCAGGTCGCCGCCTCGATGGCCGTCCCCGCCTCCGCGATCTCGTGCTCGAACAGGCGGGCCAGAACGGGATCGCGCGCGGCCAGCCCGTTCTCCGTGAACTCGATCATCGCGCGCTCTTGCCGGCGAGGCTGGCCACCACCGCGATCAGCTCCGCCGGCTCCACCGGCTTGGCCGCGTGGAGCTGGAAGCCGGCGGACAGCGCGCGCATGCGGTCTTCCAGCCGTCCGTAGCCGGTGAGGGCGGCGGCCGGAATGCGTCCCCCGCGCTCGGGCGAGAGGGAGCGGACCTTGCGGATGAGGTCGTAACCATCCTGGTCCTGCAACGCGATGTCGCTGAGCAGCACGTCCGGCCGGTCGCGCTCCAGCATCTCGAGGGCCTCCGCGCCGGACGCGGCCATGAACACGCGCGCCCCGCGCTTCTGGAGGACGGCGGCGAGCAGGTGGCGCGCATCCGCCTCGTCCTCGACGACGAGCACGCGCACGCCGTCCAGGCGCGGCGCCTCTTCCAGCCCGCCTTCCTCGCGCGAGAGGGCCGGCATCCGCTGCCCGTCTTCGCCCACCTCCACGACGGGGAGGCGCAAGGTGAACACCGAGCCCTGGCCTTCGCCGGCGCTGGTGGCCATGACCGTGCCGCCGTGCATCTCGACGATGTGACGCACGATCGAGAGGCCGAGCCCGAGGCCGCCGTGCCGCCGCGCGCCCGTGCCCGCCTGGCGGAAGCGCTCGAAGATGTGGGGCAGGAAGTCCGCCGAGATCCCCTGGCCCGTATCCCGCACGACGATCTCGAACTCGGCGGGATCGTCCTGGCGCCGCACCTCGACCGTCACCACGCCTCCCCGGGGCGTGAACTTGATGGCGTTGGTCAAGAGGTTCCAGACCACCTGCTGCAGGCGGTCGGGATCGCCGATGGCCGGGCAGCAGGGGCCGATCTCCGCGGAGAGGTCCTGGCGCAGCTGCACCCCCCGGCTCGTGGCCAGCGGGGAGACGGTGTCGATGGCGGCCTCCACGATGCGCACGAGGTCCACCGAGCGCATGTCGAGGTGGAACTTGCCGGCCACGATGCGCGAGACGTCGAGGATGTCCTCGATGAGCTGGTTCTGGACCTTCGCGTTGCGGTCGATGGTCTCGATGGCGCGCGCCACCGTCGGCTCGTCCAGGCCGCCCGTGCGCAGCATGTGCGCCCAGCCCACGATCGCGCTCAGGGGCGTGCGCAGCTCGTGCGAGAGCATGGCCAGGAACTCGTCTTTCATCCGGTTCGCTTCGCGCGCCTCTTCGAGCAGCCGGTTGCGCTCCGTGTCCGCGGCCCGCCGGTCGGAGATGTCGCGCGCGAACGCGTTGAAACGGTAGAAGCCCCACCCCTTGACCACGGTGATGGCGAGCTCGATGGGCACGCGGCTCCCGTCCTTGCGCTGCGCCTCCACCTCGACCCGCCGGTTCAGGATCGGCGCCTCGCCCGTCTCGAAGTATCTTTCGAGGCCCTTGTAGTGCGCCTCGCGGAGCGGGGACGGGATGATCAGCTCGGCCAGGCGGCGCCCCACGGCCTCCGCGCGCGTGTATCCGAACGTGGCCTCTGCCTGCGCGTTCCAGTCGATCACGTCCCCGTTCGCGTCCATGCCCACCACCGCGTCCAGCGCGCCCTCGAGGATGGCGCGGAGCTGGGTCTCCGACTCGCGCAAGGCGGCTTCGCGGCGCAGGAACCCCATCTCGAGGTGCGTGGTCACGCGCAACATCAGCTCGCGCTCGGAGAAGGGCTTGATCAGGTAGTCGTTCGCTCCTGCCTCCAGCGCCCGCAGCCGGTCCGCCTCTTCGGTGAGGCCGGAGATGACGATGACGGGGAGCGTGCGCGTTCCCGCCTCCGCGCGGAGCTGGCGCAGGAAGTCGTAGCCGTCCATGCCGGGCAGGAGCAGGTCGGTGAGGACGAGGTCCGGCGGACGCTCGCGTATGGCGGCGATGGCGGAGGCGGCGTCGGCGGACGTCTCCACCGTCCAGTGGCCGCTCAGGAGCAGCTCGAGCACGCGGCGCATCTTGGCGTCGTCTTCGACGACCAGGATGCGTGGTGTGCTCTGGGCCGGCTGGGCTCTGGGCTCGGCGACGGCGCCGGTGGCGGGCGCCGGTGCGGGCTCGGGCAACGGACCTCCAGGCTCGGCGCGCGCGCGCCGCCTGACCCATCATACGCGCGGCGACGCGCGACGAGACCCGGGGTCAGTTGATTCCTTATCCGTTGTTTCCTTATCCGTTGATCCCGACCGTGAAGCTCGCCGTGTACCCGTTCGTGGTGTCGCCGCCCGTGATCGTCGCCAGCTCCGAAGACAGGCTGTCCGCGAACACCATGTCGCTCGCATTCGACGTGGGGTTCCGCCCCTTGCTCGCGTAGACGCCGGTGGCGTACACCGCCGCGATGACGCTCTCCTCGAACGCGATCTGGGTGACCTTGACGGCCACGTTGTTCACCTTGACCTCGACGTGGATGTGGGTGGCGCGGCCCTGGTACCAGCCAGGGAAGACGGTGGTGAAGGTGACGCGGCCGGCCGCGTCCGTCGTCTGGATGCCGCGCAGGAACGTCTGGCCCGTGCCGTTGTAGCCCGGTTGCGCGTACTCCGAGTAGTTGCCCTGGGCGTCGCACTGCCAGATGTCCACCGCGGCGTTGGCCACGGGGCTGCAGGCGTTGCTCGCGTTCACGACCGTGATGGTCAGGGTCAGGGGCAGGCCGCTCTTGCCCTCGCGGATGTCGCTGCGCACGAAGTTCGTGAGCGACGGGTAGGGGCCGATGGTTTCCGTGGGCGACACGGCGCAGGCGCCGTTCGTGTTCGTGCTGCCGGTGGTGGTGGTTCCCGTCGTCGCCGTGGGCGAGGCCGATGAGTCGGAACCGCAACCGAGAGAGAGTGCCGCGCCACCGAGTCCGAGCAAGCCGATCGCGTCGCGCCGGCTGACCTTCTTGATAGGCATGAGTCCTCCACGCGGCCGGATGAACCCGGCCGTCGACCCCACGAAGGTAGCGTTCTTGCCCCCGGCTGGATAGGCGGATGGCCGGACATTCAGTGTTAAGTTCGACTACACATGGACCGCTACCGGCGGATGGCGATGCTGGTCTCCGTCGTGGAGCGTGGCTCCATCCGGAAGGCCGCCGCCGAGCTGGGACTGACTCCGTCCGCGGTCAGCCAGCAGATCCGGCGGCTCGAGGAGGAAGTCGGAGTCACCCTCTTCCGCCGGTCCACCCGCCGACTGACCCTGACGGAAGCGGGAGAGGCGTTCTACGAGGGATCTGCGGCCATGGTCGCGGCCGCGCGCGCCGCCCACGAGCAGCTCGCGGACCTGCAGGACTCGGCGGTGGGGGAGCTGCGCGTGAGCGCGCCCGCCGGCTTCGCGTCTCTCCACCTCGTTCACGCGCTCGCCCCGTTCCTGGCTCGCCACCCGAGGCTCTCGCTGCGTCTCATCGTGACCGACGAGCCCATCGACGTGATCCGCGAGCGCATCGACCTCGCCGTCACGATCTCGCGCCCGCTTCCGAGCTCCAGCCTCGTGCGCAAGCACCTCGCGGACTGGCCGCTGATCCTTTGCGCGTCGCCCGCCTACCTCGCCCGCCGAGCCGCCCCGCGCACGCCCGAAGATCTGGCCGATCACGACTTCCTGTCCCTGCCGCCGTCCCATCACACGTCCGAGGAGCTCATCGGTCCGGCCGGACAGCGTCACCGGCTCAGCCTGAAGCCGCGGGTCACGAGCAACAACCAGTTCTCGATCCGGCAGCTCACCCGTCTGGGACTGGGCCTGTCCTTCCACGTCGAGCCCGAGGTCGCGGCGGAGCTCGCGTCCGGCGAGCTCGTACGCGTGCTGCCCGACTGGTCGGGGCCGACCCTGAGCGTGGACGTCCTCATGCCCGCGCGCACGCGGCAGCCCGCGAAGATCCGCATGGCGGTGGAGGCGCTGCGCGGGTACCTCGACCAGGCGGCGGCGAGGCCCGCCGCCGCGGTGCCGAAAGCCCGCCGCCGCGGATGAGCCGTCTCAGCCGGTGCTGGCCTTCACGAGAGCGATCGTCTCGCGCACGAACGCGGCCCCCGCGGCCTGGAGCCCGGGGGCGCGGCTCTCGCGCGGGCCGGCCACGTTGAGCCGCTCGATTCCTTCCTGACCGATCCAGGCCGCGAGCGCGGACGGCTCCGCCGTTCTCACGTCGAGGAGCAGCACCGGCTTGCGCGCGCGACGGGCCAGCCGTTCGGTGAGGGCCGTGCCGCGATCGACGCGGCCACGATGGAGGATGACGGTGCCGTCGGAGTCGCGCACGTTCCAGGCCGTGCGCTGGGGATATTCGGCCGTCGGCGTCTCCCGCAGCGGATAGCGCTCGGGGATGGTCCCGTCTTCCGCCCGCCGTCCGCGCGGACACCAGCCGCCGCAGGGAATGCCTGCTTCCAGGGCCGCGTCGAGGGCACCGCGATCGGCGCCCGTCTGCCCGCCGCTCACGATGAACAAGGCCAGCGCGGAGTGGGTCAGTTGGCGGAGAGGGTGGGATTCGAACCCACGATACCCTTTCGGGTATAACGGTTTTCGAGACCGTCCGCTTCAACCACTTGCGTACCTCTCCGCGGGCGGAATCCCCATTCTAGCCCAGGTCGCGGGACCGCTTTCCCCGGAAGAATTCCACCATCAGGCTCCGGCATTCCTCCTCGCGCACTCCCCCCACCACCTCGAACCGGTGGTTCATGCGCAGGTCTTCCGCGCGCATCACCGAGCGGACGGCGCCGAACTTGGGCTCGTCCGCTCCATAGACGAGGCGATCGATGCGCGCATTGAACGAAGCGCCGAGGCACATCACGCAGGGCTCCACCGTCACGTAGAGGGTCGAGCCGGAGAGCCGGTAGTTGCCTGTGGCGGCGGCGGCCTGCCTGAAGGCGACGATCTCGGCGTGGGCGGTAGGATCGCGGGCCGAGATCGGCTGGTTGAACCCTTCGCCGACGACCTCTCCGCCGGAGACGAGGACGGCCCCGATCGGCACCTCTCCCACGCCCAGGGCCAGACGGGCCTGCGCCAGTGCCATCTTCATGTAGTCGTCGTGGCCCAGGGGCAAAGGCGCCTCCAACGGCTTGAGCATAGCGCCCAGCAAGGGACTATCCATCGCGGGCCAACAGGCGTAGATTCCACTCGGAGGGGTCACCATGGTGCAGAAGCCCGTCCGGCACGACGAGAGCGAGCTCGCGGCGGCGATCCGCTTCGGGGTGAAGCGGCGGCCCGAGCAGGCCTTCGGCGAGTACTACCACGGCCGCCGCGCTTCCTGCGCGCTGGGCGCGGCCTACGAGGGGATCTACCGCCTTCCGGAGGAGGTGGGGAAGGTCCGGCCTCAACGCCTCGATCGCCTGTTCGACTGTCTGGAGGGGACGATCCGGCGCTGCCCGGAGGGCTGCAAGAAGAGCCTGATCCTGGCCGCGATGATCATCCACCTGAACGATGGCCACCAGTGGGACCGCGAGCGCATCGCGGCCTGGGTGCAAGGGACGGTGGACCTCGAGCCCACGCCGGAGCCCAAACCCGAGGGCAGCGCGCCGGCCTGATTCCGGGTAGTGCGCGCCGTCACTCGCGCGCGAACATCCGGGGACGCTTTCCCGTACCCGCGGCATGGGTCCCCGTTCCGCCGTCTCGCCGCTGGGCAGCCTTCTCGAAGAACTGCGCACGGAGGGCGCGCCACGCACGCCGCGCCGCGTGCGGTCGGGTGTCGTCGTTCCCTTCCCGCGCCGTGCTCACGGCGCGCCCGAGCCTGAGCTCGTTCTGGAATCCGGCGTCGTGAGCGGCGGCCGCGCGCACCCTGCCCGTTCCTGGCGCTGGGTTCCCGCGCTCGCTCTTCACGCCGTCTTCGCGGCGGCGGTCATCGTGATGCCGCTGCTGGTCGCGGACGAGCTGCCCTCGCCGGCCACGGGCGCGAAGGTCTTCTTTGTACAGTCGATCGCCCCGCCCCCGCCGCCTCCGCCTCCCGCGCCGCGGCAGGCGGCCGCGAGCGCCAGCGTCTCGCGTCCGCGCCTGGCCTCGTCGCGACCCACGGCGCCGGTCTCGGCCGTGGCGCCGGCCGAGGTCAAGCCGGAAGAGCTGGTGCCGCCCGTGTCTCTCGACCCGCCCGCCGCGCCTGCGCTCGCGGACGAAGGCGTCCCGGGTGGAGTGGAGGGGGGCGTGCCGGGCGCGATCGTGGGCGGGATTCTGGAGCGTGTCTCCGCGACGGAACCCATCTCACCGACTCTGCGCGTCGGCGGCGCGATCAAGGAGCCGCGCAAGCTCAAGAACGTCGCCCCCGTCTACCCGGACGTCGCCGCGCGCGCGATGGTCGAAGGCGTCGTGATCCTGGAGATCGCGATCGCGCCCAACGGCCGCGTGGACGACGTGCGCGTCCTGCGCAGCATCCCGCTCCTCGATGCCGCCGCCGTCGCCGCCGCCCGGCAATGGGTCTTCGCTCCCACCCTGGTCCATGGCGTTCCCGTATCGGTGGCGATGACGGTGTCGGTGCGCTTCAGCCTGAGCCAGGGCGCGTCCGCGTCCTAGCCGACGCGACTCGTTTCGTATGGCGGAGAGAGGGGGATTCGAACCCCCGGAGGAGTTACCCCCTCACGTGATTTCCAGTCACGCCGATTCAGCCTCTCTCGCATCTCTCCGGAGCTGAGCGGGCAGGAACCCACACCTTAACACCGTCCCCGCCGGCCCCACAACGACGCGGAGATTCGCCTTTCCCGGCACCGCGGCTTGGGCTATCCTCGGAGGTCAGGGGTCGGCCGGACGTGGATCCCGGCCCTGCGCAACGCGAGACGCCCAACCCCGCCAGGCCCGGAAGGGAGCAACGGTCCGGCGATCCTCGGGTGTGCCGCAGGACAGCCGGGGTTCACGTCGGGCCGGCCCTCCCACATCTCCCATGTCCTACCAAGTCCTCGCACGGAAATGGCGTCCCCGGACCTTCGACGAGGTCGTGGGGCAGGGCACCGTCACCAAGACCCTCAAGAACGCGCTGGCCTCCGGCCGCATCGGTCACGCGTTCCTGCTTTCCGGCGCGCGCGGGGTCGGGAAGACGACGAGCGCGCGCATCCTGGCCAAGGCCCTCAACTGCTCGAACGGCGACAAGCCGACGGCCGAGCCCTGCGGCGAGTGCGCCTCCTGCAAGGAGATCACGAACGGCGCTTCGCTGGACGTGCAGGAGATCGACGGCGCCACCCACAACGGCGTCGAGCAGGTGCGCGAGCTGCGCGAGAGCGCACGCTACAACCCCGCCCGCGACCGCTTCAAGATCTGGATCATCGACGAGGTCCACATGCTCTCGACGGGAGCGTTCAACGCGCTCCTGAAGACCCTCGAAGAGCCGCCGCCGCGGGTGAAGTTCATCTTCGCCACGACCGAGTACCACAAGATCCCGGACACCATCCTCTCCCGCTGCCAGCAATACGACTTCCGCCTGATCCCGGCGCGTGAGCTCGTCACCCACCTGCGCCACGTGGCGGACGGCGAATCGATCGAGGTCTCGGACGACACGCTCGCGCGCCTGGCCCGGGCCGCGGAAGGCAGCGCGCGGGATGCGCTCAGCCTCTTCGACCAGGTCCTCTCCTTCAGCGGCCGCACCGTCCGCGACGAAGACGTCTCCGCGCTGCTCGGGCTCATCGACCGCGAGCTGCTCCTGGCCGCTTCGCGGGCGGTGGCCGCGGGCGACAGCCTGGCCGCTCTCGAGCTGGTCGAGCAGCTCTCCGACTATGGCGCCGACTACCGGAACTTCACGCGCGAGCTGATCCTGCACTTCCGCGAGATCCTGTTGCTCAAGGTCGCACCGGGCGAAAGCGTGCTCATCGCGCAGCTCGTCCCCGAGGAGCGCGAGCGACTCCAGCCCGTGGCCGCCCAGCTGTCGGAAGAAGATCTCCTGCGCATCTTCGAAGTACTGGCCAAGGCGGAGACGGACCTGCGCCTCGCCCAGGATCCGCGGGTCACGCTGGAGATGGCGCTCCTCAAGATCGTGCAGATGCAGCGCCTGCTCCCGTTCGCGGAGCTCGTGGCGCGCGTCGAGCGGCTGGCGGGCGGCGTGAGCGCGCCCGCTCCGGCCCCCGCGCCTCGGGTGCCGGAGATCGCCGCCGCGCCGCGCCCGGTGGCTCGGGTCGAGCCCACGCCGGTGCCCGCTCCCGTTCCGACACCCAAGCCGGCGGAGGCGCGCACGCCGCCGCCCCTCATGACCGCGACCCAGCCACCCGCAGCCGCTCCGGCGCCTCCGGCGCCCGTGGCGGCATCCGCGACGGCGACGGCTACTCTCGCCGACGGACCGGACGCGGTGTTGCAAGCGATGGTCGCGCAGGCGCAGGCCCGGCCGTCCCTGGCCCAGCCGCTGCGCGCCGCCCGCGCGCGCCAGGACGGGGAGACGCTGGTGCTCGAGTTCACGCCCGACTTCTCCGTCTTCGCGGACCTGCACGCGGACGAATACCGCGACCTCGCGCGCAAGGCGACGGGACGGCCGACGAAGGTCAAGATCACGTCGGGCGCGCTGGCGCCGGAAGCGGTGGCCGGCGAGCCGGAGGTCGCGTCGCCCGAGCGCAAGCGCCAGCAGCTGATCGAAGAAGCCTCGCGCGAGCCCGCGGTGCAGGAAGCCTTGGACCTCTTCGGCGGCCGGGTGGTGGATGTCAGGGAGACAAAGAGCTAGCCAAACGTAGAGCGAGGCGCCGCCGCGCAGCGGCGGGGCGTCGCGAGGGGGGTTTCAGGGGGGGTCGCGAACACCCATCGCGATCTTGTGTGAGTGCCCCCCTGACTTAGTAAGTAAGCAAGAAAGACAGGTTCCCACCATGAATCCGCAGAAGCTC
>Ga0207648_10003247_pt1 | contig 17102 bp, 19 predicted proteins | sample KBSMisM32_FD_184310 | JGI IMG/M metagenome (GOLD analysis project Ga0207648, IMG submission 184310) | Miscanthus rhizosphere microbial communities from Kellogg Biological Station, Michigan, USA - KBS Miscanthus M3-2 (SPAdes) (version 2) | ecosystem: Host-associated > Plants > Roots >...
CGGAGGATGAGGTCTCGGACGCGACCGACCGGATGATCGCCGCCGAACTAACCCGTGAGCAGATCGTCAACCAGCTACACCAGGAGCTGCCCTACGCGACCGCGGTCGAGACCGAGACCTGGACCGACCGCCCCGATGGTTCGACCGAAATCCGCCAGCAGATCCTGGTCGAACGCGACAGCCAGAAGGCGATCGTGATCGGTAAGGGCGGGCGCCGGCTCAAAGAGATCGGAGCCTCCGCGCGTGCCCAGATCGCCGAGCATCTCGGACGCCCGGTCCACCTGTTCCTGCACGTGAAGGTCAATCCTCGCTGGGATGAGGACCGCAGCCTCTACCGCGAGATCGGGCTGGAGTGGGCTGACTGAAGTAGTTCTTCCACCCACTCCGGTACTAATTCTCCCGCCTTCCCGATCCGGCTTTCGTCGAACAGATAGCTGCCAAGGCTCGGCTCGAGATTGATCTCAAGCGTCGTCGCGCGGCAATAGCGCGCGCTCTGCACGAAGCCGGCCGCCGGATAGACGGCGCCCGACGTCCCGATCGACACGAACAGGTCGCAGGCCTGCAGCGCGTAGTCGATCCGCCCCATCTCGTACGGCATCTCGCCAAACCAGACGATGTCGGGCCGGACCCTCCCCTGCACGCCGCAGCTCGGACATGCGGCACTCTCGCCCATCGGGCCTGTCCAGGCGAAACGCTCGTCGCACGCGAGGCACCAGCCGCTCGTCAGCTCACCATGCATATGCAGCAGCCGCTTCGACCCGGCCCGCTCGTGCAGATCGTCGACGTTTTGCGTCACTAGCAGCAGGTCCCCCGGCCACTCCGCATCCAGCCTAGCCAGCGCATGGTGCGCCGCATTTGGATCGACCGTTCCTAGCTTTGCTCGGCGCGTATCGTAGAATTCGTGCACGAGCGCTGGATCACGCTGGAACGCCTCCGGAGTGCAGACATCCTCTACGCGGTGCCCTTCCCATAGCCCGTCGGGGCCCCGGAATGTGGCAAGCCCACTCTCGGCCGAAACGCCTGCACCGGTCAGAACCACGATGTTCCGCACGTCCATCGTTCCTGCCTAGAGCGTGATTGCCGCTTGTGCGACTCGCTGCACAGTGATTGTGTCGCGCCGGGCTCGCCAAGGCAGCCCGCTCTTGGGGGAGAGACCAGATGAAGAAGCTCATTCCGGTGATGCTTGCCACCGCAGCCGCGTTTGCGATTGCAGGTTGCACCAAAGGCGTCGAAGCCGCGGCCGACACGTCGAAGGTTGCCGACACCATCAAGGCTCAGGAAGCCGGCTGGATGAAGGCGTACGGCGACAAGGACATCAACGTCCTCGCGGGCGAATATGCCGACGACGCTGTGCTCGCGAGCCCCGGCGACGCGCTCGCAACCACCGATGTCGATCGGCGGAAGGCCATTCAGAGCTTGATCAGCGATCCCAATTTCAAGCTGAGCTTCGCCAGTGACGATGTCCGCGTCGCTTCGGCAGGGGACATGGCGAGCAGCCGCGGCCACTACACCATCACGACCACCGACAAGGCGACTGGCAAGCCTGTGACCGGCAGCGGGACCTATGTCACCGTCTACAAGAAGCAGGCTGATGGCGGCTTCAAGGCCGTCGAGGACGTGATCATCCCCGGCCCGGCCGAAAAGGCAGCGAAGTAGGAACAACAGCGTTGGTGCGGATGTGAGCGACGGGCGTATCCGCATCGGCATTGGCGGCTGGACCTATGCGCCTTGGCGCGGCAGCTTTTATCCGGAGAAGCTGCCGCAAGGCAAAGAGCTCGAATATGCGGCGAGCAAGCTCGGCTCGATCGAGATCAACGCGACCTTCTACTCGCGCCAGAGTCCCAAGAGCTGGGAAAAATGGGGCAATAGCGTCCCCGAGGGCTTCCAGTTTGCCATCAAGGGTTCCCGCTTCTGCGTGATGCGCTCGAAGCTTGCGGAGGGGGCTGAGGGGATCGGCAATTTCTTTGCGCAGGGCTTTGCCGCGCTCGGACCAAAGCTCGGCCCCATCATGTGGCAGTTCGCGCATTACCGGAAGTTCGACGCGGACGACATCGCCGGCTTCATCGACCTGTTACCCCACAGCCTCGACGGGATGACGCTCCGACACGCGATCGAGCCCCGGAACAAGAGCTTCAATGATGAGAAGTTCTTCGACCTTTGCCGCGCGCGAAACATCGCAATCGTGTTCGAGGATTCCGACGATTATCCGCTGATCGAGGCGGACACGGCAGATTTCACCTACGCTCGGCTGCAGCGCATGAGCGAGGACGTGCCGACCGGATATGACGGTCAATCCCTCGACGGGTTCGCCGCAAAGGCGCGTGAATGGCGGAAGCGCGGCGAGTGCTACATCTACATGATCAACGGCGCGAAAGTCCGCGCTCCGGCCGCCGCGATTGCCCTGCAGGAACGGCTCGGAGTTTAATTTGCGTTAACTTTGATTCTCTGCTCTACGGCAGTCCCGGAACGACGCCGCAATTGCAGGCGTCCCGCCGGTGAAGGCGACGCCGTTCCCTAGGAAGCAGTCGGTATCATCCGCCTGCCAGACTCGGGGGTTTATAAATGCGCAAACTCGTGCTCGGCGCGCTCGGCGCCGCGACCATCATGCTCACGTCCGTTCCGGCTTGGAGCCAGGAGCTTCCAGTGAAGAGCGGTGACTTCTGGGACGTGGCGGCGATCACGGTCGATGATGGCCATTTCCCGGACTATGTCGACTTCCTCGCCAATGAATACCGGAAGCGGAATGACTTCTCGAAGTCGAAGGGCTGGATCAAGGATTACAAGATCTTCGCCAACGTGAACCCGCGCGATGGCGAGCCCGACCTCTACCTGGTCACTATCTTCGATCATGTGACGACACCGGCCGAGGACATTGCGCGCGAGAAGGACATGAATGCTTTCATGGCGCAGACGACGCGGCAAGGCGCAGCCGGAAGTGCTCACCGCGCCACCTATCGCAAACTGCGTGGCGACATGCTGCTGCAGGAGTTAATGCTGAAGTGATCCCATCGTGGAGCGCCGCCGATTGCGCGGCGCTCCGCCTTTCGCCATGAAACGGCTGCATGGGGACGCAGCCGATCCAGATCAGCCTCGTCGCGCCTAAAGGGCGTATGGGCAAAGCCATCGCCGCTGCCGCAGCAGACGACGACCGTTTCGTCATCGATCAGGACCGTGGCGACGTGCTCGTCGATTTCTCGGCTCCGGCTGCACTGGAGGCGAGTCTAGACCACGCAGTTTCAGCCCACATCCCGATCCTGATTGGAACGACCGGCTTGGACCATTTGGCCGACGCGCGGATTGCCAAGGCTTCGCAAAAGATCGCAGTCCTGCGCGCCGCCAATACGTCGCTCGGTATCGCCGTGCTCGCCGATCTAGTGGAAAGGGCGGCTGCGGCGCTCGGTCCCGACTGGGATATCCAGATCGCAGAAACCCATCATCGCAAAAAGGTCGATGCCCCATCAGGAACCGCGCTGATGCTTGGAAAGCTGATGGAGGAGCAAGGTCGTTCGGTCGGTTATGCTTCGCTGCGCGGCGGCACCGTCGCGGGCGATCATGATGTCATGTTTCTTGGCTCCGACGAGCGGCTGATCCTGTCGCACCGGGCGGAAAACCGGATGATCTTCGCCCGCGGCGCTCTGGCCGCCGCCGCCTTCCTGGTCGGTAAGTCCCCCGGCCTGTACTCGATGCGAGACGTGATCTCGGGCTCGTGACCGAACCGCGCGTCGAATCGCTGGGCCTGGCGCGCAAGCTCGGGCTGTTCGACGCAACGATGCTGGTCATGGGCGGGATCATCGGTTCCGGCATCTTCGTCACGCCCGCCGAGGTTGCGCGGCACGTCAGCACGCCGCTGATGATCGTCGGCGTGTGGTTACTCGGTGGCCTCATCGCTCTCGCCGCTTCCTTCGCTTATGCCGAGCTTGCCGCGCGTCGCCCGGCGGTTGGCGGCCAATATGCCTATCTTCGCGACGCCTACGGCCCACTGCCGGCCTTCCTGTACGGGTGGGCGCTCCTCCTCGTGATTCAGTCCGGAGGCATGGCCGCCGTCGCCATCACCTTTGCCCGCTACGTCAACGACCTGCTGCCGCTCGGCCTATCGGACAGCGCCCTTGCGGTCGGCGTGCTTGCGCTCCTCACCGTCATCAATTGTTTCGGGGTGAAGTCAGGAAGCAACGTCCAGAGCTTGCTGATGCTGCTCAAGATCGGCGCGATCGCTGCGCTAGTCCTGCTTGGATGGTGGCTTGCGCCCGGCCTCCCCCAAGCGGCACCCCGAACCTCGGCGGGGACGGTTACGATGCTGGCCGCTGTCGGGGCGGCGATGACCCCCGTCATGTTCTCCTACGGCGGCTGGCAGACCTCCAGCTTCGTCGCCGGCGAGATGCGCAACCCGCAGCGCGACCTCGCCCGCGGCCTGCTGTTTGGCGTGATTGGCGTGGTGATCCTCTACACGTCGGTCGCATTCGTCTGCGTCCATGCCCTTGGGCCGCAGGGCCTCGCCGAATCAAAGACGCCTGCAAGCGACGTGATGCGCCTCGCGCTCGGTGAGGGCGGGGCGACCTTCATCGCGCTCGGCATCGCAATCTCCGCGCTCGGCTTCCTGAGCCAGGGGATGCTTACCGCGCCGCGCGTCTATTTCGCCATGGCCGAGGACGGCGTCTTCTTCCGCGGCGTAGCGAAGGTCAGCGAACGCACCCGCGTGCCGGTCGTCGCCATCGTGCTGCAAGGCATCGCCGCTTCGGTGATCGCCCTGTCCGGCACGTTCGGACAGATCCTTAGCTACGTCGTGTCGGTAGACTTCATTTTCTTCGGACTGACCGGCGCCGCGCTCTTCGTGTTCCGCCATCGCGATCCACAACAGCCCGGCTTCAAGGCTCCCGGTCATCCCGTCACGACGATCGTCTACGTCGTCGCCTGCGCTCTCACGGTGATCGCGACCGTCTGGAACAATCCGGTCAACAGCCTGATCGGCTACGCAATCCTCGCCGCCGGCATTCCGGCATTTCTCTGCTGGCGGCGCACTAACCGGGCATGAGTACGCCGCGCATCATGCAGTCCGACTACATGCACTGGGCGAAGTTCAAGCCGGCGGTACGCTACCCGCTTACGACCAGCGAAGTGCCACACGTCCACCTCGACCGGCTTGGCATCTCCGTTTCTGACCTCGAACTCGATGGCGCGAGCCACCCCCGTTACGCTCCTCTCCGAGAACGCATCGCCGGGCGCTACGGCGTGGCGGTCGAGCAGGTCGTCGCCGCCGATGGCACGTCGATGGCCAACTTCCTTGCCATGGCCGCGCTGATCTCTCCGGGTGACGAGGTCCTGATCGAGTTCCCAACCTACGAACCGCTGCTCGGCGCGGCCTCGTTCCTGGGCGCCGAGATCAAGCGCTTCGAGCGTAAGGCAGCGGATGCGTTCCGGCTGGATCCGGCACTCGTGGCATCCGCAATGTCGGACCGAACCAGGCTCATCATCCTCACCAACCTCCACAACCCGAGCGGCGCGGCGGCTGAGGAAGCTGAACTGCTCGAGATCGGAAAACTCGGCGCACGTCTGCTGATCGATGAAGTCTACCTCGATGCCGCAGAGCTCCGCAGCGCGGTCCACCTCGGCCCCGAGTTCGTTGTCACCAATAGCCTGACCAAGGTCTACGGGCTCAGCGGCCTCCGCTGCGGCTGGATCCTTGCCGAGCCAGAGTTGGCTGAACGCATGTGGCGCCTCAACGACATGTTCGGCGTCAACCAGGCGCATCAGGCGGAGCGGCTCGCGTGCATCGCATTCGATCGCATCGTTGAGGTGATTGGCGACACGCCGGCGATGCTCCAGCGCAATCGGGACCTCTTCAACGACTTCCTCGAAGGCCGCGATGACCTCGACTGCTCTCCAGCGGTCCACGGGGTCACGGCCTTCCCCCGCTGGTTGGGCGGCGACACCGAGCGCCTCAACGATCATCTGCGCGAGCGCTACGATACCGCGATCGTGCCCGGCCGCTGGTTCGAGATGCCCGAGCATTTCCGGATCGGCTTTGGCCTGTCGGCGGATAACTTCGCCGAGGCGGTGAGCCGCCTCGGCTCCGCATTGGACGACCTCAAATGAAGCGCGACGAGGTGTTCGAGTTCTTCCGCCGGCTCGCAGAGGCAAACCCGTCGCCGACGACCGAGCTTGAATCGTCCAACCCCTACCAGCTGCTCGTCGCCGTCGTCCTGTCAGCGCAAGCAACCGACGCCAGCGTCAACATCGCCTGCCGGCCGCTATTCGCCCGCATTAAGAATCCACAGCAAATGGTCGATTTCGGGGAAGAATCGCTACGCGACGCGATCAAGACCATTGGGCTATTCAACACTAAGGCCAAGAACGTCATCGCCCTCTCTCAGGCGCTCATCGACCGGTACGGTGGTCAGATCCCGCGCACCCGCGAACAGCTCCAGGAGCTTCCGGGAGTCGGCCGAAAGACTGCCAACGTCGTCCTCAACACCGCTTTCGGGGAGGAGACGTTCGCAGTCGACACGCACGTCTTCCGCGTATGCAACCGCACCGGCCTCGCGCCGGGCAAAAATGTCGATGAAGTCGAGGCGAAGCTCGAAAAGATCGTCCCCCAGCCCTTCCGCCGCGACGCGCATCACTGGCTGATCCTGCACGGCCGCTACACGTGCAAGGCCCGCCTGCCGGAATGCTGGCGCTGTCCGGTGATCGACCTTTGCCGGTACAAACCCAAGACACAGGCGCCGGAAGAGAGGAAAACTAAGTCCAGCGCCGCTCGAAGCGGGAGCCCAAAGTCGTCAGCAGTTCGTATTGCGAAAGGCCGGACTGTCGGGAAGCCGAAGGCAAGTCGTAGTCGATCTCAACCCAGTCGCCTTCCTTGAGCCCGGGCGCGGCGTCGACTCCCACGGCAATCAGGTCCATCGACACCCGGCCGAGCACCGGAAGCGCATATTCGCCGGCAAATGCCGATCCGTGCGAGGAAAAACCGCGCAAATATCCGTCCGCATAGCCAATATTGAGAATTGCGGCTTCGGTGTCCTCTTTCGCCGTGAAAGTCGCGCCGTAGCCGCAGGTCTCGCCCTCGGGGATGGTGCGGCGCTGGACGACCTGAGCTTCGACCCGCGCGACCTGGCGGATGTTGCCCTCGGCCTCCGCGCGCGGAACGCCACCGTAAAGCGCAAGGCCGGGACGGACGAGGTCGAAGCTGTAGTCGCGGCCGAGGCAGATGCCGGCGCTGTTGGCGATGGAATAGCGCTTCGCCGGTACGGCCGATACGACGGCGCGGAAGCGCTCGAGCTGCATCCCGTTCATGGCCGTATCCTCGTCAGCGCAGGCGAGATGGCTGTGGAGCGTGTCGATCTGCAGCCCGGCGGTCACGTCGATCTCGGTTGGGCGAAGGCCCAGCCGGTTGATCCCGGTGTCGACCATGACGTCGCACGGGCGGTCAGGAGCGATCTCCTTCCACCGCGCCACCTGCTCGACTGTGTTCAGGCACGGCCGCGCCGGAAGCCGTGCCGCCGCCTCGACATCGTTTGGACCGACGCCGTGGAGAACAACCAAACTGACGTTGTCCGGCAGATTGCCGAGGGCCTCGGCCTCGGCCCAGGTCGAAACGAAGAAGTCGCGGCAGCCGGCTTCGATCAGCGCCTCCGTCGTCTCCCGTGCGCCAAGTCCATAGCCATCCGCTTTGACCGCTGCTCCAGCTGCAACCCCGGCGCGCTCGGCAAGCCAGCGCCAGTTGGACTGGATCGCCTTGCCATCGATCGCCAGGCGGAGCGGACGATGCATCAGGGCGGTCAGCCCTGCTCGGCCCGATGGGCTTCGGCGAGCTGACCGAGCGAGGTGAACCGGAAATCGTAGTGCGGCATCGGATCCGGCGTGACCGTCGCTCCTCCGCCCGGCTTGCCGGCCCTGCGGTCGATCCAGGCCGAGGCTATGCCCATCCGGTTTGCCGGCACATGGTCATGAAACAGGCTCTGCGCGACGTGAAGCAACTCGCCCTTGGCGATCCCGTCGGCGGCCACATGCGAAATCAGATATTCGAAGTTGCGTAGGTCGGGCTTGTACGAACCGATATCCTGTGCCGTAAAAATATGATCGAATTCAACGCCGAGCCGCTGGTTGCTGCCGGCAAAGCTCAAGCGGTCGACGTTGGAAAGAATGATCAGCTTGAAATGCTGCTTGAGGTAGCGGAGCGCCTCGGCCGAGTCCGGGAAGGCCGGCCAGTCGCCGACCGACGCACCGAATTTCGCAGCCTCGACCTCGTCCGGCTCCACGCCGAAGCGATCGCTCAGCCGCTCGTGAACCCGCTCGAGCAATTGCGAATAAGGAAGTCCGGGCTGCTCGACCTCGATCTCATGCTCGATCGGACCATAAGCTTCGAGGATTTCCTCGGCGCTCGCCCCGTTATCGCGGAGCGAACGAAGGGCATCGACTAGGCCGGTCTCCCAATCGATCAGAGTGCCGTAGCAATCGAAGCTGAGTGCTTTGAAATCGGAGAGGCGCATGAATGCGCCCTAGCGACGAGCCCCGTGGCGGACAACAGGAAGGCCGCGCCCGGGGAGAGCGCGGCCTCCAAACCGTGCCTTAGCGGGCAGCGGCGATCTGGATCGGCGCGCCGCGGCTGGCGAGCTGCTGGCTCTCGGCGCGGGCCTTGGCAAGGACGTCAGCGCGGCAGTCGCGCGCCTGGTTCTTGCCAACGAGGTCGGCATCCGAGGGCGTGCCACAGACTTCGTTGGCGGCGGTCACCAGCCGGTGATCGAGCTCGGCGCGGCCGGTGGCGCTCGACAGGTCGAGTCCGGCGGTGCTGACGACGCTCACGTTCGGCGTCGCGATTGGCTCGGCGAAGGCCGGCGAATAATTGATGACGAAGGCGGACGCTGTGAACAGCGCGAACTTGAAGGTCTTGAACATGTCGCTTCCCCTTTTCCAAGGGCCGGTGTTCCGGCGCGACCCCCTATTTAGTCGCAAATTGCAACTTACGTGAGCAACGAGTTCGTGCTATCATTCTGCAGAATTGCAGAACCATCAGCGGACCCGCAGGAGCTAGACGTGGCTGCGATGCTCGACTGGAACGACCTTCGCTATTTCCTCGCCGTGGCCCGCGAGGGCAGCACCCTGGCAGCCGGAAGAAAGCTGCACGTCAGCCAGACCACGGTGGCGCGGCGCGTCGCGGCGCTCGAGGAGGCGGTCGGCTTTCCGTTGTTCGACAAGCGCCAGGCCGGATATGCGCTGACGCCCGCGGGCGAAGGCTTGCTGGATCGCGCCAGGCAGGTCGATCTCGCGGCAACCGCTTTTGCCGAGGCAGCCGCGGCCGAGAAGCGTGACACGAGCGGCGTCGTCCGGATTACGACGCAGGAAATCTTCATGATCCTGCTCGCGCCGATGCTCCGCGAGCTGCACGAACGGCATCCCGAGATAATGATCGAGCTCGATGACAGCCAGGACTTCCGCGATCTCGCCGAGGGGGAAGCGGACATCGCCTTGCGCAGTTCCATCGGCGATCTTGGCCCCGGCGTCGTCGGCCGGCGGATCGGGCCCGATGACTGGACGCTCTATTGCAGCCGCAGCTACGCCGACGAGCACGGCGTGCCCAGGACCCGCGCCCAGCTCAAGAAGCATGCATTCATTGGCGGCGGCGGCCCGAAATTGTGGCGAGCCTACAGCGGCTGGCTGCACCAGCTCGGCCTCGACGATCGGGTCGTGATGCATCACGCCTCGGCGATGGGCATGCTCTCGGCGATCCGTTCGGGGCTCGGGATTGCCGTCCTTCCCCGCATCGTCGCCGATGCCGAACCGGATCTCGTCCAGTGCACTCCGCCTCGGGACGATCACGGGCGCACGATGTGGCTGGTGACCCATGAGCGCGTCCGGAAGACGCCTCGCGTCAGGGCGGTGATCGATTTTCTCTACGAGCGCCTGATGCAGCACATCCGCTCATTGGAGGCGCAGCAGGCCGCCTAGTCGTCGACGTAATGCGGCCCTGGCCGCTCGTTCAAATCTTCGAAGTGGACCAGCGCCGGCTTCGGACCGAGCGGTACCGGCCTGCCGTTGCGGAAAGCCCATTCGCCTCGGTCGCAGTCTAAGGCCCGGACATAACCGTTGATGTAGAAACGCCTCTTGTGGCGGGAGCGGTTGCTGCCTGATCCATGCACCAGATAGGGACTCCACAAGGCAAGATCGCCGGGCTCGAGCACCAGGTCGATCGCATCGGATGCCGAGAGGCCGACAGCGTCCAGCGCCGAATCCGTCATCGCCACACCCAGGGAATGCTTCTCGCAGCCCATGTGAAGGTCGCCGCGCAAGTGACTGCCCGGAATGAAACGCATGCCACCCGCCTCAGGGTCGTGCGGGTCGATGGCCAGGCCGGTCTGAACGTAAGAGGCAGCGAGGTTGCGGTAGGCCGCCGCCGGCCGCCGCGACTTGCTGTCCTGGTGCCAGGCGAAGTCGCCGAGCGCGCCAGGCGCCTTCCAATGAACCTGATTGATGATCTGCTTGAGATTTCCACCGACCAGCGGCGCCAGCAGTTCGGCGAAGCGCGGGTCCAGCCGAACCCGGTTCAGGATGCGCTGATGGTAGGACGGCCACTGAACCATCCGGACGAGGGGCTCGCCGCCCTTAGCCGCCGCGACATTGTAGAAGAGATTGCCGTGACGGAAGCAGCGCCCGTGCGCCACTCCCTCGGCATAAAGCTGATCAAGCGCGGCCGAGATTTCGGCCAGTTCCGAGCGACCGAAAAAGCCCCGGACGATCGCGTATCCGTCGCGCCAATAGTTGACGAGGTCGGCGCTTAGTCCGGCCGCCTCGACGCGCCGCAGCAACTGCGAGCTACGCATGACTCGTCTCCACCCCCGCGATGGAGAATAACGCAACTTATTGACAAAAACATGAATTTTCGCGCGGTGCGCGAACTATTCGACAGTTACGCTCTTCGCCAGGTTGCGCGGCTGATCGACGTCGGTGCCTTTGAGCACCGCCACATGATAGGCCAGCAGCTGCACCGGAACCGCGTAAACCAGGGGCGCGATCAGCGGATGGACGTGCGGCATCTCGATGGTGGCCATTGCCCCCTCACCCGCCTCGGCAATGCCCTCGGCGTCGCTGATCAGCACGATCTTGCCGCCCCTCGCCCGCACCTCCTGCATGTTGCTGACGGTCTTCTCGAACAAGGGACCTGACGGGGCGAGGACGATCACCGGGACGTTGTCGTCGATGAGAGCGATGGGCCCGTGCTTCATCTCGCCCGCCGCATAGCCCTCGGCGTGGATGTAGCTGATCTCCTTGAGCTTCAGCGCCCCTTCCATCGCCATCGGATAATCCGGTCCGCGGCCGAGGTAGAGCACGTCGCGTGCGGGCGCGATCAGGTGAGCCATTGCCGCAATGTCGTCATCGTGGCCGAGCGCAGCGTTAAGCGCAGCCGGGGCCTCCTGGAGATGCCCGACGATGTCCCTCTCCTCATCGGGCGAGAGCCGGCCCTTCACCCGCGCGATATAAGCCGACAGCGCCGCCATCACGGCGAGCTGGCAGGTGAAGGCCTTGGTCGACGCGACGCCGACCTCGGGCCCAGCGTGCGTCGGCAGCAGGAGGTCGACCTCGCGAGCCATCGAGCTGGTCGGCACGTTGATGATGCCCGCGGTGCGGACGCCCTTTTCCTTCATGTGACGGAGCGCGGCGAGCGTGTCGGCAGTTTCGCCGGACTGGGAGATGACGATGCCGAGCGTGTTGGGAAGCAGGACCGGGTCGCGGTAGCGGAACTCGCTCGCGACATCGACCTCGACGCGGATGCCGGCGAAGCGCTCGATCCAATATTTGCCGATCATGGCGACGTAGAAGGATGTGCCGCAGGCGACGATCGCGACGCGCTCGATCGAGCCCAGGTCGGCGGCAGAGACGGGAAGCGCCACCTCGCCTTCGAAGGGACGGACGTAGGTCTGGAGGGTCTGGGCAACCACGATCGGCTGCTCGAAGATCTCCTTCTGCATGTAGTGGGCGTAATTGCCCTTCTCGACCGGGGCCGAGGACGCGCCCGACTCGACGATCTCGCGCTCGACCGGACGGTTCTCGCGGTCGAAGATCTCGATGCCTTCGCGGCGAACCACAGCCCAGTCACCTTCTTCGAGATAGGCGATGCGCTGGGTCCAGGGCGCGACGGCAAGCGCGTCCGAGCCAAGGTAATTCTCGCCGTCGCCATAGCCGACGGTCAGCGGCGCTCCCATGCGCGCACCGATGATGAGGTCGGGATGGTCGCTGAACAGGATCGCGAGGGCGAAAGCGCCGATCAGCCGCGGCAATACGGCCGCGACGGCGTCCTGCGGGGACGCGCCGCGCTCGATCTCGCGCGCGACGAGGTGGCCGACGACCTCGGTGTCGGTCTCGCTTTCGAACCTGCGCCCTTCGGCGATCAGCTCGTCGCGCAAGGGTTTGAAGTTCTCGATGATGCCGTTGTGGACGAGTGCGATTGGGCCGACGATGTGGGGGTGCGCATTGCCGACGGTGGGCGCACCATGCGTCGCCCACCGTGTATGGGCGATGCCGGTAACGCCATGGAGCGGATTTTCGGCAAGCTCACGGGCGAGGTTGTCGAGCTTCCCCTCGGCCCGCCGACGCTCGAGCTTGCCGTCGTCGATGGTGCAGATGCCCGCGGAATCATAGCCGCGATACTCCAGCCGCTTGAGGCCGTCGAACAGCCGCTGCGCGACGTCGGACTTACCGACGATGCCGACAATCCCGCACATGGCCTTTGCAACTCCTTTGAACGACGAACCGCCGGGGCTATGCCTTAGGCGGGCAATATGGGGGATGGCATGTCGCGCACATTAAATCTGGCCGCAAGCGCCGCATTGTTGTTCGCGGGCGGATGCAATCGTGAGCCAAACCACGGCCAGCAGTCCTCTGGGCCTCCCGCAGCCTATTTCGACAACGCCAACCACCCGGACGCATGGAGCGGCGGCGAGCAGTTCATTCCGATCACGACACCCAAAGGACCGCACAAGGTCTGGATCAAGCGCGTCGGCAACAACCCCAAGCTGAAGCTGCTTCTGCTGACTGGAGGCCCCGGCGCGTCGCACGACTATCTCAACGTCATGGACAGCTTCCTTCCGCGTGAAGGCGTCGAATATTATCACTACGACCAGCTCGAAACCGGGGCCAGCGACCGACCCAACGACCCGGACTTGTGGTCGCTTGCGCGCTACGTCGATGAGGTCGACCAGGTCCGCAAGGCGATCGGCGGCGACAAGAGCAACTTCTGCCTGCTCGGCCACAGCTGGGGCGGGATGCTCGCGATGGAATATGCGCTGGCGCACCAGGACCAGATGAAGTGCCTGGTCATCTCCAACATGATGGCGTCGATCCCGGCCTATAACGATTACGCCCAGAAGGTGCTTGAGCCGAAGATGGACCAGGCAGTCCTGAAGCAAATCCTCGACATGGAGAAGACCGGCCAGACCGAGCAGCCGCGGTACATGCAACTGTTGGTCCCCAATTGGTACGAGCAGCACATCCTGCGCCGTCCCGAGGCGGAGTGGCCGGCGTCGGTGGCCGTCTCCTTCGCGAACATGAATCGCAAGTTCTACGTAACCATGCAGGGGCCGAGCGAGATGGGCGCGAGCGGGCGGCTGGTGAACTGGGACCGGTTCAATGATTTGAAGCGGATCCAGATTCCGACGCTCGTCGTGTCCGGGAAGTACGACACGATGGATCCGGCCTACATGGCGGCCATGGCGAAGCAGCTGCCGAAGGGCGAGCTTGCCGCGACCAACGGCGGGCACATGGACATGTACGACGACCAGCCGACCTATTTCGCCAAGCTGATCGCTTTCCTCCGGAAGTTCAAATAGCGGGCGCTACTCCGCCGCTTTCCGAGTCATGCGCTCGCGGAAGCGGCGGGCCCAGCCGGCGATGCCCTTCTGCTCGCTGCGCTCGACCGCAAGGCTGTCGGCTTCGACATCGCGGGTGATAACCGAGCCGGCGCCGACGATCGCGCCGTCGCCCACCTTCACGGGCGCGACTAGCGCGGTATTCGAGCCAATGAACGCGCCCGCGCCGATCTCGGTGCGGTACTTCCCGAAGCCGTCGTAATTGCAGGTGATCGTGCCGGCCCCGATGTTGGCCTTGGCTCCGACCGACGCGTCACCAACGTAGGAGAGGTGATTGACCTTCGCGCCCTCGGCGACGTCAGCATTCTTCAACTCGACGAAGTTGCCGACCTTGGTGCGCTCGGCGAGCCGCGTGCCGGGCCGGATCCGTGCGAAGGGACCGATGCTTGCCTTGGCGCCGATCGCCGCGCCTTCGATGTGGCTGAAGGCGTGGATCGTTGCCCCGTCGGCGACCTGAACGCCGGGACCGAAGACGACGTGGGGCTCGACGGTCACGTCTCGGCCGAGCTTGGTGTCGTAAGCGAACCAGACGCTTTCCGGGTCGATCAGCGTGGCGCCCTCTTCCAAGGCCTGCTCACGGCGGCGGCGCTGCCATTCGAGCTCGAGATGCGCGAGCTCGGCGCGGCTGTTCACGCCCGAGGCCTCATAGGGGTCGCCTTCGATGACCACGGCCGCTTTGCCTTCGGAGGCGGCCACGGCGACAATGTCGGGCAGATAATATTCGTGCGCAGCATTGTCGTTACCGACCTGGTCGAGCCAGTGGAACAGGTCCTTCGAGCGCACCGCCATCATGCCGGAATTGCACAGGCGCACCGCTTGCTCTTCCTCGGTGGCGTCCTTGTACTCGACCATCTTGGCGATGCGGTCGCCCTTACCGAGGATGATCCGGCCGTATTTCAGCGGATCGGCGGGAGACGAGGCGAGGACAACTACGCCAGGCTTGTCCGGCGCGTCCAACCGGTCGAGCATCCTTCGGAGCGTCGCAATCTCGACGAAAGGCGTGTCGCCGTAGAGGATGATCACCGGGCCGTCGTAGTCGCCGAGCGCGCCCGCCGCCTGCTGGACCGCGTGGCCGGTGCCCTTCTGCTCGGCCTGGATGGCCACCTCGACGCCATGGCCGACGATCGCAGCTTCCACCTGATCGCGGCCCTTGCCGAGCACCACGATGCGCTTCCCCGCGCCCAGCGCATCGACCCTGTCGAGCAGATGGAGCAGCAGCGGCCGCCCTGCGATGGGGTGGAGCACCTTGTGGGTGTCCGAGCGCATGCGCGTCCCCTGCCCCGCGGCGAGGATGATCACGGCGAAGCGGCGCTGGTCGCTCATGCGCAATGCAATGGCATGGCGCGTGTGCGCGCGCCAGACCCGCTAGAAGACGTTCCGATATTGCTCGTTGCCGACGAAGCCGAAGCGGCGAACCTGCTCACTCTTGATGAGGATGAGCAGCGCATCGACGTCGCCATGCCTCGCGTCCGCATCGGGTTGCAGGTGAATTTCGGGCGTGAGATCCATCTGGCCGCTCGCAGCGAGCAATCGGCGAAGCTCGTCGCGGTCGACCGCGGCGCCGTTCCAGCTGATGCTGCCGTTAGCCTTGATGGTGATCAGGTTACTGCGGCGAATTGGCTCCCGGACGGTGCTGGGCGGCGAGAGGTCGAACTTCACCGAATGTGTCGCCGCTGGGATGGTAATGATCAGCATCACGAGGAGGACGAGAAGGACGTCGATGAGGGGCGTCGTGTTCATTTCGCCGAGTGGGTTGGGAAGATCAGGTGCAGCGACTCGTCTCACGTCCGCCTCCTCGCGTTATGATATCTTATAGCATTTGATCAGAAATAATCCCAGGCGTCAAACGCATAAGAAAAAGGCGGCTCCCGAAGGAACCGCCTTCCCCAATCTTCAGGGCCGGTCGGCCTAGAAGACGTTCATGTAATATTCGTTGCCGACGAAGCCCATCTTCTGGACATGCGCCCGCTTGGTGACTGCGAGCACCTCGTCGACGACCTCGTAGCGAGCCGTCGCGTCCGGCTGCAGGTGAAGCTCCGGGATCGGGTTCATCTGCTGCGTGACATCGAGATAGCTGCGGAGCTGCTGCATGCTGACAGGTCCGCCATTCCAGAGCACCTGGTCCTGGGCGTTGATCGACACGACGTTCTTCACCGGGTCGACCGGCGGCGGCGTCACGTTCGGCTGGTTGACCGGCAGGTCGAGCTTCACCGCATGCGTCTGCGGCGGGATGGTCACGATCAGCATGATCAGCAGCACCAGCATGACGTCGATCAACGGCGTCGTGTTGATGTCCATCATCGGCGTACCTTCGACGTTACTGCCGGTGGTTTGCATCGCCATGAGATTAAGTTCCTACCTAAGCTTCGCTGTTACTGGGCCACGCCGTGCGGCTGTGAGATGAATCCAACGCGCTGGAATCCCGCCTGCTGCATGGTGATGATCGTCGCGCCAATGCACTTGTACTGCGTGTTGACGTCGCCGCGGATGTGCGCCTCGGGCATATTGTCCTCGGTGACGTTCTGAACCCCGCCGACGTCCCTGATCAACTTCTCGAGCTTCTGGACCGCGCGGTCGAGCAGCTCCTTCTGACTGACCTTGGTCAGATTCCAATAAACCTCGCACGCTCCGCCAGGCCCGTTGCGCACGGACAGGGACACGTTCTCGGGCTTGGTCTGCGTAACCTCATAAGCGGTCGAGGGCAGCTTGACCGGGACAGTCTGGATGACCACCGGAACGGTGATCAAGAAGATGATCAGGAGCACGAGCATCACGTCGACGAGCGGCGTGGTGTTGATGTCGGACATGGGGACGTCTTCGCCCTCGTCGTGCTCGCCTACTTGCATTGCCATCGGCTAATTCACTCCATTGAGCCGGCGGCCGAAGCCGCGGGCGTGGCGGGCCGGAACGTCCGACCCGCCGTCTTTCCTTACTTTGCGCCCGTTGGCGTCGGGGCGCGACGAACCGGCTCGCTGCCCGGCTGCGCCGGAGCGGCAGTCGTCTTCGCGGTAGACCGTGACGGGCCCGCCATCTGCGGCTTCACCGCACCGGCCGACATCAGGTAGCCGTGAAGGTCGTTCGTGAAGGCCGCGAGGTCCTCCTGGATCGCCTTGTTGCGGCGGATGAGCCAGTTGTAGGCGAGCACCGCCGGGACCGCGACGACAAGGCCGAGCGCGGTCATGATCAGAGCTTCACCGACCGGGCCAGCGACCGTGGTGATCGAGGCGTCGCCCGACGCACCGATCTTGA
>Ga0207648_10003249_pt1 | contig 17096 bp, 14 predicted proteins | sample KBSMisM32_FD_184310 | JGI IMG/M metagenome (GOLD analysis project Ga0207648, IMG submission 184310) | Miscanthus rhizosphere microbial communities from Kellogg Biological Station, Michigan, USA - KBS Miscanthus M3-2 (SPAdes) (version 2) | ecosystem: Host-associated > Plants > Roots >...
CGGAGGGATTCGAACCCTCGGTACGGGAATCCCCCGTACGGCGGTTTAGCAAACCGCTGGTTTCAGCCACTCACCCACGTCTCCGAGTGCGGCCCCCTATCGGGAAGAGGCGCCTATATAGGCGAGCTTTCGCCGCTTCAACCTGAACGGCTGCTATTTGATGGTAACGTCGATCCGCATGTCGAGCCGCATGGTCTCGCCGGGCCCCAGGACTCGCATCCCAAGCTCCGACCATTCGCTTTCCGGAGCGTTGAGTGCGGCATTGGCGTGGGTCACGGGCTCCGCAACGCAGATGCTGCCCGGTGCGGGCGAATAGACCTGGAAGAAGGTGGCCTGTGGCGACGACAGCACGACGTCGTACGGCCACGCCGGGTCGCTCAGTCTCGCCTCGCCGTTCCAGCCGCTGAAGCCATTGTCGAGGTCTTGTCCGCAGACCTTCCGCTTGCGAAGGTCGTAGCGTCCGTCGGCGATGACCTTCTCCATCGGGAGCACATGCTCGTCGATCGTCCAGGCGTGAGTGACGGTAGTGTCGATCTCGGTTTCCGGACCGCAATCGAAATAGGGATGCTGGCCGAGCCCGCACGGCATCGGATCGTTGCCGGCATTGCGGCAACTGAGCCCGATGGACAGTCCGCCTTCGTCAAGTTCGAAGACTTGCTGCGCCTCATAATTCCACGGCCAGTCGCCTGCGGAATGATAGAAGCTAAGGATCGTGCGAGTGTCGCTCTGCTCGTCGACGTTCCATTCACGTAGCCAGCCTTGGCCATGCAGCGGGCTTGGGTCACCGGGCATGTTTGGCGCGAGCCGAACTTCGCGTCCGCGGAACGTAAAGCGGCCGTCGCGGACCCGGTTGACGTAGGGAACGAGCGGGAAGCTGCAGGCCTCGAGCACCTTTTCGAGCGGATTGTGGCATTTGCGCAATATCGATCGCGAACCGACCTCGCCGCTCCTGTCCAACGCAGAAATCGCGCCGCCAATCGAAGGGCTTAGCCCCAGGCTTAGCGGTCCCGCAGTCAACCTTACGACATCCATTTCCTGACCCTTCGCTTTCAGCCGGCTTCACAGAGGCGCAATTTCGTTGGGGATAAACCCCCGAACTGGATTGCGCGCGGATTCGCGCAACAGGTAATAACGCCCCGGGGCCGGGGAGGGTCACGAATGAGTAGACGAGTCAAAGAGTTCGTCGACATCAAAGATCATAAGTCGCTCGACGAACTCATCGGAAAGCTGATCGAAGTTCGCGATCAACTGCCGGAAGATTGCGAAGCCGAACTGAAGCTTCGCGGCGATGACGTGTTCGGCCATCGCCTCACCATCACCTACCTGCGCGAGCAGACCGCCGAGGAGGCGGAGATCGAACAGCGCTATGCCGACGCCCAGAAGGAAGCCAAGGAGCGCGAACTCGAGCGGCTCCAGTCCGAGCTCGGCATGGTCTGTTACCAGGCGCCGGGAAAGCGCGGAAAGCTGAGGATCGTCGCCTGATCAGGCGGCGTGAAAGCCAAGCGCCAGGCCGTTCATGCAGTAGCGCAGCCCGGTCGGCTTCGGCCCATCATCGAAGACGTGGCCGAGGTGCGAGCCGCAGCGCCTGCACAGGACTTCTGTCCTCTCCATCAACAGGCTGCGATCGTTGCGAGTGACGACGGCATTGCTTAGGGGCTTCCAGAAGCTCGGCCACCCGGTCCCACTATCGAACTTGGTCGTCGACGCGAACAGGGGCTGCGAGCAGCCTGCGCAGACGAACGTGCCGCGTCGATGCTCGTTGTTGAGCGGACTCGAGAACGGCCGCTCCGTCCCGGCTTCACGCAGGACGTGATAGCGCTCGGGGCTAAGCATGCGGCGCCACTGCGCGTCGGTGCGCGTGATCGCGAACGCGGCGCTTGCGCTGGTAGAGCGCCCGAATAGGAGCAAACCAGCTCCAGCCATTCCGGCCATCGTCAGAAATGCACGGCGGTCGTTCATCCTTGGTTACTCCAGCGTAACGTTAGGCCGGAAAGTCGCCTATACGGCGTTTGCTGAACGGATGCGGAACCCCAGATGCTGATCATTCTCCTTGCCTATCTCGGCGGTATCCTCACCATCTTGAGCCCATGCATCCTGCCGGTGCTTCCGTTCGTGTTCGCTCGAGCGGACCGGAGCTTCGTTCGTTCGACCCTGCCCATGCTGGCCGGGATGGCGGCGACGTTCGCAATCGTCGCCACTTTGGCAGCGGTCGGTGGCGGCTGGGCGGTGCAGGCTAACGCGATCGGCCGCTGGGCTGCGCTCATCCTGCTCGCACTGTTCGGGATCGCCCTGGTCTTCCCGAGCATCTCCGACCGGCTAACGCGGCCGTTAGTCGCACTCGGATCGCGGATGACCGAACAATCGGGGCAACAGGACAATGTCTGGTCGTCGGCCGTGCTCGGAATCGCCACCGGGCTCCTCTGGGCGCCGTGCGCGGGGCCGATCCTCGGCATCATCTTCACTGCCGCCGCGCTTCAGGGCGCGAGCTTCAATACGACGCTGCTCCTGCTGGCCTACGCGCTCGGCGCGGCGACTTCGCTCGCGCTGGCGCTACTCGTCGGCGGCAAGTTGTTCGCGCGGATGAAGAAGAGTCTCGGTGCGAGCGAGCGAATTCGCCAAGTGCTCGGCGTGCTCGTGCTGGTCGGAGTTGTCGCCATCGCCCTCGGCCTCGACACCCGCGTGCTATCGAAAATCTCGAGTGCTCAGACGGCGAGCTTCGAATCCGGACTCGCCGCGAAGCTCGGGCTCGGTCAGGGCATGGATGAAAGCGGCACTCGCACCAATGCGATGGGCGAGCTGGTGCTGCCGTCGCAAGGCGAGCTGCCGCCGCTCGATGGTCTTGGCCCGTGGTACAACAGCCAGCCGCTGACGCGCGAGCAATTGCGCGGCAAGGTCGTTCTGATCGACTTTTGGACCTACAGCTGCATCAATTGCCTGCGCGCGATCCCCTATGTCCGCGCCTGGTACGACAAGTATCGTGACGACGGCCTGGTGGTGATCGGGGTACATGCCCCCGAATTCGCGTTCGAGCGAGAGCCGGCGAATGTCGCCAAGGCGATCAAGGATCTCGGCATCCGCTATCCCGTAGCGCTCGACAATCAGTACAGCCTGTGGCGCGCGCTCAAGAACAATTACTGGCCCGCGCACTACTTCATCGATGCCCAGGGCCGCATCCGACACTACCACCATGGCGAAGGCGAGTATGACTTGTCCGAGCGCGTCATTCGCCAGCTGCTTACCGAAGCCGGGCACGCGCCCAAGGACGTGGCGATGGCCAAGACCGATGCGTCAGGCGCGCAGGCGGCCGCAGCGTTCGACGAAGTCAAATCGGGCGAGACCTACATCGGCTATGCTCGCGCCGCGAATTTCGCCTCGCCGGGCGGATTGGCGCACGATCAGCTGAAGACCTATTCGGCCGAGCAACTGAAGCTCAACGACTGGGCGCTCGAAGGCCCCTGGCTCGACAAAAGACAGAGCGCGGTATCGGCGGCGCCGGGTGCAAAGATCAGCTTCCGTTTTCACGCCCGCGACCTGCATCTCGTGCTTGGTCCCGGAAGCGGCAAGCCGGTGCGGTTCCGAGTGACGATCGACGGCCAGCCGCCGCACGGCGACGCCGGCGTCGATGTCGCGGCGGACGGCTCAGGCACGGTCACTGAGCAGCGGCTCTATCAACTCATTCGGCAGAGGCGCGCGGTAACCGACCGCACTTTCACGATCGACTTCCTAGATCCTGGCGCGGAGGCCTTCTCCTTCACGTTCGGCTAGGCCCCGGGCTGACGGTGGCTTGCGCTGAACGCGCTTTAGTTCGACCTTTCCCGAACCCTCTTCCCTGACCCCTTATGCTTTCCGCGCGCCTTGGCCCCTGCCCAACAGGAGAGAAGGCCGGTGCGCTACGCGGCGGGGCCTGGTCGATGATCAATCCCGAATCCTCCGGGGCGATCGTGGCGCGGTTCAGGGCTTTAACGAATCCGGCTGTCGCTCGAGCGGTCACCTCGAAGTAACTTTCATTGGCCGCCACCCTGATGGCGCCAATGTCGTTACGGGTGATGTGCCCGTAGCGGCAGATGAGCGGCAGCAGCCATCGCGGATCGGCATTGTGCCGCCGCCCGGCGTTGATCCGGAACCAGGTCGAGCCTTCGAAACCGGCCCGCGATCTTGTGTCGCCGCCCTCGCTCCTGTCCGCGGGCCCAATAATGTCCTCCGGTGCAGGAAGATTGGCACGCAACGACCGAACGAGCGCAGTCGCGATGTTCTCGGCCGGGAGACGCTCCATCAATTGTTTGGCGAGCTCCCGGTCTTCCTCATCCGATTCAACCGGGACGGCGACCTTTTCGAACAGTCGCTCCCGGTCCTTTGCGCGAATCAGTTCGGGGCTGGGCGGGTCAATCCATTCGGCATCGATGCGGGCATTTCGCAACATCGCTTCGACGGCGCGCCGCCGCCGGTAGGGGACAATCAGAACTGCGATACCTTTCCGGCCAGCGCGGCCGGTCCTTCCGGAACGGTGCTGAAGAGCCTCGGCATCACGGGGGATCTCGACATGGATCACCAGCGATACCGAAGGCAGGTCGATGCCCCTTGCGGCAACGTCGGTCGCCACGCACACTCGGGCGCGGTTGTCCCGAAGGCTTTGCAGCGCATTGTTGCGCTCGCTCTGGCTGTGCTCGCCTGACAACGCGACTGCTTCGAAGCCACGCTCAGTCAAGCTGGCGTGCAGGCGTCGGACCGCTTCGCGAGTGGCGCAGAACAGGATCGCGGTTTCGGCTTCGTGAAGGCGCAACAAGTTGACGACCACATGTTCGATATCCGTCGGTGAGACGGCAACAGCCTGGTAAGCGATGTCGGCGTGGCTCTCCCGCTCTCCGACGGTCGCGATGCGAAGGGCATCCTTCTGGTAACGGCGTGCCAGCGCTACGATTGGCCGGGGCATGGTGGCCGAGAACAGCAATGTACGCCGGTCGTCCGGCGTCGCATCGAGGATCTCTTCCAGCTCTTCACGAAAGCCCATGTCGAGCATCTCGTCGGCTTCATCGAGCACGACGGCCCGCAGGTCAGAAAGGTCGAGTGCGCCTCTCTCCAGATGATCCCGGAGGCGTCCAGGCGTTCCGACCACGATGTGAGCCCCTCCTTGAAGCGCCCGGCGCTCTTTGATCGGGTCCATCCCACCAACGCAGGTCACGACGCGCGCGCCGGCCGGAGCGTAAAGCCACTGCAATTCCTTGCTCACCTGGATGGCAAGCTCGCGCGTTGGCGCAATCACCAATGCGAGCGGCGTGCGCGTCCAAGGCGCCCGGTCGCTCTCAAGCAACTGGCCCGCGATGGCGAGGCCGAAAGCGACGGTCTTCCCGGACCCTGTCTTGGCGGAAACGATCAGGTCGCGGCCTCGCGCGGGTTCCTCGATTACAGCCGACTGGACGGTCGTCAGCGTGTCGTACCGGCGCGCAGCCAACGCCTCCGCAAGTGCGGGGTGAATGCCAAATTTTTGCATGATCAGCGCCTACGCGCGATCGTGACGAAGCGATAGCACATCTTGGGGCGGTCATGGTCCTGCTACTTGCTTTGAGAGACGACCAACGTACGAGGCGCTGACTCAACGACCAGCTGGCGGGGTTCCGCAGCCAAGCTAGTGCTGATAGGCAGGTCCAGCCAATTTTGTATTCGATGCTATTTTGACCCAATCCCAAGTGCACCTCACGGATGATGAAGGAACGTTCCTTTCGCTTCTTGTTCGTTTGGAGCCTGCCACCGCCTATCAGCTGATCAAGGTGTATGCGGACTCACCGGTCAGCAACTTCGGGACGAGCAAGGGGAAGATTTATCCGCTAATTCGCCGCTTGAAGGAACGCGGGCTCATAGCGACCACGCCGGTTCGTGGGGATGGGCGGGGCAGTGAAGAACTAAGTTCAACTGCACGGGGGCGCGAAGCTGCCCGCTGTTGGGTACTGGATATCCGTCCCAACCATTTGCTTCTCGAGGATCCTCTAAGAACGAAGGTCCAGTCGTTCGGCTTACTCAGCCGCGATGAGCAGTTGGCGTGGATCGAGAGTGCGAGGTCCGCTCTTCGCGCCAAACTCTCCGAGGTCGAGCAGTATGGGTTAGAGGTCAGCGTGCCTTACAAAGAGCCGGTACACGACAATGCCGTCAGCTCTCTTAAGGGGCGCTTGTCGTGGCTCGATCGTCTTCGGTCCTCAATCACGTCAAAATAAGCCAGTAGGCCTGTTCGGCATCTGTTGCACGCGCGCCACAGACTCAAACTAAAAGGTGCTATTCGTACTAGATTCTGATTGCACAGTGAGTTTGGCCGCCGTATTTTGGTGCGATACGTACTAAATACGGGAGATCATCAATGAACCGCCGCGCCGTCCCAGCTTTGCTCGCTACGACGATCCTCGCGTTTGCAACGGGCACGCCAGCATCTGCCCAAGCGGCACCGAATGATGCCAATGTTCAACCGGATCAGGGAGTTCCCGCGACAACTAATCCGCAGCCTGCTAGCACAGCGGGTAACGACATTGTCATCACGGGCACGCGTATTCCGCAGCCGAACCTGACCTCGGCCAGCCCGGTGACGGTGCTGTCGAGCCAGGAAGTGAAGCTTTCCGGTACGACCCGTACGGAAGACCTCATCAACTCGCTGCCGCAGGCGTTCGCGACCCAGGGTTCGAACATCTCGAACGGTTCGACGGGCACCGCCTCGGTCAACCTGCGTAACCTCGGTTCGCAGCGCACCCTCGTGCTGGTCAACGGCCGCCGCCTGCAGCCGGGTGACCCGCGCGCCGGCTCGATCGCTGACATCAACTTCATCCCGGCCCCGATGGTCAAGCGCGTCGACGTGCTGACCGGCGGTGCTTCGTCGGTGTACGGTGCCGACGCGGTCGCGGGCGTCGTCAACTTCATCATGGACACGAACTTCACCGGGCTTCGCATCGACGCCCAGGCTTCGACGTTCATGCACTACAACAACGCGTCGGATAAGATCCTCAACGCTGACGTTGCCCGTGGCTTCCATCCGCCGCACGGCTGGAACGTCAACGGTGGCTCGCAAGACATCGCGGCTGCCTTCGGTGCGGCGTTCGACGACAACCGCGGCCACGTGATGGCTTACGCCACCTACCGCAAGCAGGACCCGGTCCTGCAGGCGAGCCGCGATTATGCGTTCTGCGGCCTTGCCGCACGTACGGCTGCCCAGGGCGGCCGCGGCAGCGGCACGCCGCCCCGCGACTTCAACTGCGGTGGTTCGGCGACCTCGGCGACCGGCACGTTCTTCACGAACGTCGGTACGTTCCAGACCAGCGGCACCACGCTGATCCCAGGTTCGACGCCGTTCAACTTCAACCCGTACAACTTCTACCAGCGCCCTGACGAACGTTACACGTTCGGCGCGTTCGCTGATTACGAGATCGCTCCGGGTGCGCATCCGTACATGGAAGCGATGTTCATGAACGACACCTCGAATGCGCAGATCGCGCCGTCGGGTGACTTCTTCAACACCACGACCGTCAACTGCGACAATGCGCTCCTGTCGGCCCAGCAGCTCGGCATCCTGTGCCGCCAGGCTGTCTACAACCCGGCTGACGCGACGGTCACGAACGGCAAGTTCGCCAGCACGTTCGGCAACCTCGTCGGCGGTGGTCCGATCTTCGGCCCGGACCCCGACCTGGTCCTCGACGCCAAGGGCAACGTCGTCTCGAACGGCCCGCTCAAGGCGCCGCTGCTCGGCTTCAACGCTCCGACGGTGTTCACCGATGCCAACGGCAACACCTACAACGAGGGTATTGCCTACATCGGCCGTCGTAACATCGAAGGCGGTGGCCGCCAGGATCACCTCGAGCACACCTCATGGCGTGTCGTCGGCGGTATCAAGGGCGACCTACTCCGTGGCGTCTCCTACGACTCGTACTTCCAGTACGGCACGACGCGCCTGAGCCAGTCCTACCAGAACGATTTCTCGGTCACTCGGCTTAACCGCGCGATCGATGTCGTGAACGTCGATGCCAACGGCACGGTCGTTCCGGTCGGCACGCCTGGTTCGACCACGGTTTGCCGGTCAGTCGCAACCGGTGTCGATCCGACCTGCGTCCCGTACAACGTGTTCCAGACGGGCGGCGTCAACCAGGCGGCTCTGGATTACCTCCAGATCCCGCTCCTCCAGACTGGTCGCGTCGACGAGACGGTCGCTAACGCGAACATCACGATCGAGGGCGGCGAATACGGCATCCAGACGCCTTGGGCCGACCGTGGCGTGGGGCTCAACGTCGGTGGCGAGTATCGTAAGGAATCGCTGTCGACCGATCCTGACGCGGCCTTCCGGGCGGGCGAAGGAGCGGGAACTGGCGCCAAGATCCTTCCGGTTTCGGGTAAGTTCGACGTCCGCGAGCTCTTCACCGAGCTTCAGGTCCCGATCGTCGAGCACTCGTTCATTGACGAGTTCACGCTGACCGCCGGCTACCGTTATTCGGACTACAAGGTTGCTGGGCATCACTTCAACACCGACACCTACAAGGTCGATGTTCGCCTTGCTCCGGTGGCGGACGTGTTGCTTCGCGGCAGCTACAACCGCGCCGTTCGCGCGCCGAACGTCGTCGAGTTGTTTGCGAGCCAGGCCGTCGCTCTTGGTGGCACATTTGATCCGTGCGCGGGTGCGACCCCGACCGCGACTGCCGCGGCTTGCGCCAACACCGGCGTGACGGCTGCCCAGTACGGCAACATCACGGCGAACCCCGCGAACCAGTACAATGCCTTGTTGGGAGGCAACACAAGCCTGTCACCGGAAACGGCTGACACCTACACCTTCGGAGTCCTCCTAAAGCCACGGTGGATCCCCGGTCTTGCAGTCTCGGCTGACTACTTCGACATCAAGGTGGCAGACCTAGTCGCTCCAGGCATTCCGTACCAAACCGTGATCAACAACTGTCTTGCAACAGGCAGCGCGACGACCTGCTCGCTCATCCATCGCCAGGCCGGCAACGGGTCGCTGTGGATAACGCAGGCCGGCTTCGTCGATCAGCGCAACCTCAACCTCGGCGGTCTTCGCACGAAGGGTATCGACGTGAACGCGTCCTACGCGCACCGCATCGGTGGCATGGGCACGCTGAACTTCAGCATGGCCGGAACCTACCTGAAGGAGCTGAACGTCGACACCGGTTTGCGCCCCGGAGTTACCGGCCAGGACGGCACTTATGACTGTACGGGTTTCTACGGAAACACCTGCGGGACGCCGAGCCCGAAATGGCGCCACACGGCTCGCTTGGGATTCACCCTGCGGAATGGCCTGGGTATCTCGGGCCGCTGGCGGTACTTCTCGGCGGTCGATCTCGACACGCTGAGCAGCGATCCGGATCTTGGCACGGGTGTTGCCGCTCCGGCCAATGCGAAGATCAACGCCCAGAGCTACTTCGACCTGGCACTGAGCGCCCGCATCACCGACAAGTACAACTTCCGTCTCGGTGCGAATAACATTCTCGACAAGCAGCCGCCGATCGTCGGCAGCGAAGTCGCCAACGCACCGTTCGGTAACGGCAACACCTACCCGCAGGTCTATGACGCGCTGGGTCGGTACCTGTTCGCCGGCGTGACCGTCGATTTTTGAGCGGGAAGAAGAGCTCCTGTCAGGCTGATTACGCAACCATCGAACCGCAGGCGAGATGAATCAGACTGACCCGGGTATGGCTTGGACAGGCGTTCGCAATGGCGGACCTGGATCAGGCTGAGCCCGAGAGCGGGAGAGGAGAGGGCATGGATCGCCGTGAGGATAATTCCCCTTCACGCCATGTCCTCTCCAACGACCACAACCACTTCACTGCCAGCCCAAGGAGCATAGTGTGACCAAAGAACGACTGTTGTCCGTGGCCATGGTTGCGTTCGGGCTGGTTTCCGTAATGCTATACCCGCTGGCAATGGTATGGCCGAGCGGCTGGGCGTGGCATTCGGGCAGTCCAGGGGCGAACGACTATTTCTTGATGATCGTGGGGATCTACGGGACGCTTGGTGTGCTCCTGATCCTCGCCGCGCGGGAACCGGCGTCCAACCTATCGCTCATCAAATTCGCCATCTGGTCCAGCGTGGTCCACGCTGGCGTAATGACGTTCGAGGCGCTCCGTGGGTCAGCTCACCGCGCCCATCTTTATGGCGATGTGCCGGCGCTGCTCCTCGCCGCCACTGTTCTGGGTGTGCTGTCGCGCGGATTGGCAGACGGGCCGCCACGGACCACGGCCATCTGAAGTCCTGAATTCAGTAGAGACCGGGCCTCAAGGCTTGGTGGGCACGTGGCTGCGCTCGGGCGCTCGAGTGCGTCGCGTCCGTGCGCGGCTCGGCAACATCCAGGCTGGAGCGTTGGCCGCGCCCCGCACAGGAAGCCAGAGCCTCCTTGCTGAGGCCTTTGTCAGACCTTAACCGTCGCAGGTTCATGGCAGTCGATCCGGCAGGCCGGAGCGGTCCTCGCGCGCAGGTTTAGCTCCCATGCCGCTCCTCACCAGATCCGAATGCGGTTTGCGGGCGCAAGATAAAGTGCGTCCGTCGGCCGGACGCCGAAAGCTGAATACCATTCATCCACATTGCGGACGGTGTTGCTGCGATACCTGCCGGGCGCATGAATGTCGGTTTCGACATCGTGCTGAAGCGCCGCGTCGGTTTGGACCTTCTGCCACCTGCGCGCGAAGGCCAGGAAAAAGCGCTGGTCGCCTGTCAGGCCGCCGACCATCCGGTCGGGACGGCCGTGGAGCGACAAGTGGTACGCATCGAGCGCGACCCTGAGGCCGGCGAGATCCGCCGCGTTCTCACCAAGGAGCCGATGTCCGTCGAGGCACATCGCGGGTCGCGGGCAAAGGGCGCCAAACTGTTGAGCCAATGGCGCCAATGCCGTCTGGTAATTGGCGACATCCACCTCGCTCCACCAGTTTCCGAAGCGGCCGCGGGCATCGTAAAGGTTCCCGAGTTGGTCGAAGCTATGACTGATCTCGTGAGCCATCCCTGCGCCTGCCGAACCGTAGTTCGACGCGGCATCACCATTCGGATCGAAGTAGGGCGGCTGGAGAATGCCGGCGGAGAACTGGATTGCGTTGGGGCTGAAATTGATGACTGCGCCCGGCACCTGCGGAACCAGCGCGGACCATTCCCCAGGATCCACCGGATCATCAAGTTTGGCGATTGCGCGGGCCAGGGCGAAGCGCTCCAGACGGCGCAAATTACCGAGTGCGTCATCGCGCTTGATCTGCAGCGAGGAATAATCGGTCCAGCGGTCAGGATAGCCGACGCCGATCCTCAGCGCGTCGAGTTTCAGCAACGCTTTCGACCGGGTGGCGGGCGACATCCAAGCGAGATTTTCGATGCGTCCTCGGAAAGCTCCGCGCAGGTTCGCAGCCATGTCCATCGCGACCGCTTTTGACTTGGGCGGGAAGAACTGGCCGACGTAGAGCCTACCGATGGGTTCGCCGAGTGATGCCTCAGTGAGCGCCCGCGCCGCTGAGCGTGCGTCGCGCGTGGTGACTGCCTGTGGATCGGAGAACCGCTCCGGCAGGACCGCCGCGTAATGGTCAATTAGATGGACGGTGAGGTAAGCCTTCCACGCCGCTAGCGGCCGGCTTGCAACCAGCGCGGAAGTTCCGCGGACTGCGCTCGGCTGCCACACGAGGGATTGCCGTTGCCGCGAGAGCCCGGCGGTTCGGAAATATGCGACCCAGTCGAGGCCAGGCGCCTTCACCGCGAACTCAGCGTTAGTCCATCGATTATTGACTTTCGCCGGGTCGTCTGTGTCCGCACGAGAAGCATGCGTTCTGGCGATCGCTGCTTCGAGCGAGATTACCTGATCCGGCAATTGCGGGTGGTGGGAGCCGGTGAGCTTCAGCACTCGAGCGACATGCGCTCGATACCTTGCTAGCTCCGCATTTTCCCCGCTGAGATAAGAGTCCGCGCTGGAGAGGCCGAGGCCGCCCTGAACCAGGTGGGGGAGGTAATGATCGGCATCATCGAACCCCTGATGAATCCAGATACCAAAGATGCCCTCGGTGCTCGTGTTGCTGCCGTCATCCAACCTGAGCGTGCGCCCGAGCTCCTCCGACAAGGACCTGCGATCGCTGATCGCTGCAATCGCGTCGAGCTCCCTCCGCAGCCGTGAAAGCCTGAGCCGCTCGATCGCGTTTCGGTCAGCAACGCTCGTGTAAAAATCGCCGACGACTTGCTGCAGTTTGCGAACCGTGGGGTCCCGCTTTCTCTTGAACGGGACTGCAGCCTCTTCAATCAGCTTTCGGACGCGCTCGCTGTTGAGCGCTTTCAACATTGCCGTCGGGCCAAAGCTCTGTTCTCTCGCGGGAAGGGAGACGGAACTCAGCCAGGAGGCGTTGGCGTAAGAATAGAAATCGTCACCCGGGCGCATCGATTGAGCATTAGTCGACGTCGCCGGCGCTGATCCCGCAATGGTCGAAACCATCAGCAAGACGAATGAAACTGGTGCTCTTAGATACGGCATCGAGTCATCCTCTGGCACTCAGGACTGAAGGAGGTCGGTGACCTTGGCCACACGGGCGAACTCGTTGTGCAGGGTGGTCAGATGAGCGATGTGCATCGCTTGGGCAGATACGTGGCAGCCTTCTATCGAGATTTGCCCGAAGCAGGCGCAGGCGTCCTCCGCGACCGTTGTCGCGAAGCCTAGGTTGCTTGCCCTTCGCGCAGTCGTCGACACGCATTGGTCGGTGGTCAGCCCTGCGATCGTAAGGCCGCGGATCCCGGCGGTGCGTAACCGAGATTGGAGCGGCGTTCCGATGAACGCGCTGTTGACCCGTTTCGCGATGACCCAGTCATCGCAGGCCGGCTCGAATCCGGGCTTCAGGGCGTTGCCGGGAGAACCGGGGAACAGGCTTGATTGCCGATCAGCGGAATCATGCCGGACGAAGACGACTTGCCGGCCCCGATTTCTCCAGTGACGCACGAGCCGCAGTGCGCTTAGCTCCGCGCCAAGATTGTTCCGGTGACCCCAGCGAGGATCGTCGAAACCGATCTGCATGTCGATGACCACCAAGGCTTGTGCAGGGTCGGTCATTTCAGGCTCCTTGACACTTCGGTCGGCGTGCCGATTATATTTTTGAGAAAGGCCGGCAGCTATGAACAAGGCGCCAGTTCAGCAGGCAAAACGACTAAAGTTCGCCTGAACGCTATGCGAAACGAAAGACCGCGTGACGCTATCGATGAGCGGCTCATTGCGCTCCTGCGAAGCGATGCGAGGATGAAATTGACGGCGCTGGCTCGATCGGTTTCACTTTCGAGGACCGCGGTCCAGGGGCGTATCGCCAGGCTTGAGCGCGACGGCATTATCCTTGGCTATGGTGCAATTGTGCGCGAAGCTGAGGAAGACGATGTGCTTCGCGCCATCCTATCGCTCGTGTTCAGCGAGCGGCCTTGCCATCCTGTGGTCAAGAAGTTTCGGGCATGGCCCGAAATCGTCCACTATTACTCAGTCACCGGGCCGGTCGACGGCTACGCGCTGGTGAGGGTGAAGGACGCAGAGGCTCTTGCTGAATTGGTGGATCGATTCTCGGGACTTGCTGGCGTAGCAAGTGCGTCCTCAGCGGTGATGCTTCGGGGCGATTAGTCAACGACGACTGAGACATCGAGGAAGCTTGCAAGGCCGCCCTAAGAGGCTGGGACGGATCGTTGCCGCTGCCGATCGTCAAGTCACCGCTTGTAAGCGAACGATTTCTTGGCAGTCCGCCTATCCTAGTTAACAGCCTCATCTCAAAAGAACTGGCGGAGCGGGAGTCCGCCTTAAACATGGCTCTAGTGAATTGATTTAGTTTGGTTGTTTATCCGTTTTTTCAGGACGTCCCCCACATCCTTCCCCACACGGGGCGAACGCGCGGGGCATGAAATGGCAGCTTTCGACCCAAATCCGACCGTAGCGCCTTGGGTCTGATTTCGACCCATTCCTGCCATTAGACATGAAGTGTCGACCGACCAGTAGCGTAGCCCTTCGTACGCTCAAGCAAGCCTTGCAACGGAGTAGGCGAGACCCCACCTAATGGTCTCTACCAGTCGGTATCGACGGTTTCGGCGCCGAAGCGCCTTCCCCTATCCTTAGCGCCTCTTAGACCCGGCGGCCAATCTCGGTCCCGGCAAGAAGGACAAGCACCATGATTTACGGCAAAGTCGAATCATACGACAACAACCAGGGCACGGGCCTGATCACTCCCGAAACTGGCGGCAAGGGTCTTCCCTTCGATCGCGCAGCCTTCTCGTGGACGGACAAGTCCGCGCCGCCGGTCGGGCGTCGGCTGTCGTATGAGGTTGTCGAGCGCGGCGGCGTGAGCAGCGCCATCAAACTTCAGCACGCGTAAGAGGTAATGGCGGGTGGGCGGCGGCGACGCTTACCCGCTCGCCTTTTGCCCCGACATCCGAAAGGTATGTACGATGACCATTCAAGCTCCCGACCAGCCGCGTTGGCCGCTTTATTGCGGAGACAACCTCTTGGCGCGTGACGAAGTCGACATGAAGCGCGATCGCGAAGAATGGGACAATGAAGGCGGAGCTGCGAGGCTTCCGATCCGAGCAGCCAAGCGAGCGTTTGAGGAGACAATGAGCTTGGCCGACATCCTGCCTCCGCCAATCATGGCTCACCGCAGGAAGGGCACTCTGGGGTGCGCTTACAATGGTTGAGGCAGGCAACGTGCTCGGCGTCTTGGCAGCGGTCCTGTTACTGATTGCTGGCGCCGCCTGGATCAAGGTGATCCGCAGCCCGCTGCTGCAACGAATGGACGGCAGCACTGAAATGGACTCGGCTCAAGGCGAGCTGGCGTCCGAGCTGCTGCTCTGGGCAGTGGGCATGAGTACAGCAGCGGCGATTCTCGCCATTGCCGGATGGATCTTCGGATGAGTGCGCCCTCGAGTTAGGGCGCTGAGCGTAAAGCGTGTAAGGTCAGAGTATCATCGGCATCGCTGGCGCGACCGCGCGGCCGAGAGTGTACGAAGCTCGCGCCTCGATGGAGCGCAGTTAAATGAAACAGATTCACGATCGTGCGGAGGCGCAAGCCCTTGCGCTGGCGATCGTCGATACGCTCCCCGAGCCGTTCCTGGTCCTCGACGACACGTTGCACCTTCTAGCGGGGAGTCGCTGCTTTTATGAGGTGTTTGGCGAGAACGCTGCAAAGGCCCACGGCCGCAGCCTATTCGACCTGTCCGACGGCCAATGGGACATACCGGGCCTGCGCCAGCTGCTGACGACGGTTGTGCCGCAGCATACCGCGGTCGAGGGGTTCGAATTCGAACAGACTTTCGCGCATCTCGGCAAGCGCACGATTCAGCTGAATGCTCTCCCCATTCGCGACGATGACGGGGAAAGCCGGATGGTTCTCCTCGCAATCAAGGATATCACCGAGCGCCGCGTCGCGGAGCAGGAGAAGCAGCGGCTGCTGGAGCATACCGAAGAGCTGCTGGAGCAGCAGCGGACACTGCTGCGCGAGATGCGGCACCGGATCGCCAACAGTTTGCAGATCATCGCCAGCATCCTGCTGTTGAAGGCAGGCTCGGTGGCCTCTGAGGAAACCAAGAACGAACTCCGTGCTGCCCACCAAAGGGTAATGTCGGTCGCAACCGTGCAAAGCCACTTGAGCGCGTCGGATGGGATCGAGCAGATCGAGATGGGGCCGTATCTGACAAAGCTCAGCGCGGGGCTTGCATCCTCAATGGTCGGCCACAAGCAGCATATCGACATTGCCGTCGCCGCCAACGAAGGCACCCTACCTACCAGTCACGCAGTCAGCATCGGCCTGATCGTCACCGAGCTAATCATCAATGCGATCAAATATGCATTTCCAGAGCCGCGCTCCTCCGCCCGCATTCGCGTGACATTCGAAATGGCTAAGTTCGACTGGAAGCTGACGGTGGCCGACAACGGCGTCGGCCGGACCGGGGAGGCAGACTCGGAGACCTCGACAGGGCTGGGCACTGCCCTAGTTGGTGCGTTAGCAAAGCAACTCAGGGCTCAAATCACGGAGAGCTCATCGCGCAGGGGGCTCACGGTAGACGTTACCCGCTCGACATTTGACGCGCACTTGCCTGTCGCAGCCTGAGGCAAGAACGGCTGCTTGCGACCCCAATGCTACGTTAAAGGCTTTAGGTCTGATTTCGACCCATTCCGGACATTTAGAGGAAAGAGTTCGGGGCGACTCGGGCCATGATGGATCACCGAGAGGTCAGCAATAATTATAATCCCAGGTGGCGACTCAGCCCCATAATTCAACAGAATCACAAATTATTCACACTTAAATCGAGCAAACCACTGGGAACGTGGCTTTAAATTAAGGAAGCAATTGAACAATTCAAGGATGATTTTTCTTGAGTAGCGGCTTAGGATTATTTGCCTTGTATGCTATTGCGCAGACAGCGGTACTTGGTTGTGCTCCCGCACAATTAGTCGGCATCAGGAGATTTATATGTACAAGCTCGGCAAGTTCGCCGTCTTTACGATCATCACGATCGGAATGAGCACGTCCGCATCCGCCGGTGAGGTGACTGGACAACACAACAGAACGGGAGCGCCGGCACACGCTAACTCGATCTGTGCTTATTCCGGACTGGAGGATGGAACGACCCTCGTCGGCTTCGATGCGAACGGTCACCCGATCTTCGTCGACGATACGCCTTACGGCCCAGGCATCGTGCAGAATCCGCATCAGGACGGCGGAATACTCCACGATCCGGGCATCCCGGGAACGATGTGCCAGGGCGGCTCCAACCCGGAGAACCCGCCGCAATAGTCGGTGAACGAGGGTCCTCCGCTTCGGCGGAGGTCTTTTTCTAAGCCCATGTTGACCGCGGACAACGCGGATCGAGGCCCACCTAGCCCCTGCCGCGTCCACTATAGCCCGTCGCTACGTCGCTTCCTCGGGATGCCTCGCCATCTCGGCGTGACGGCCGCAGCTGCCTCAGGAACAACAGCCCTTCACTGTTCGCTTCACCGAGTGAAGGCTTTCACCTTCCGTCCTTGAAAGGTTGCTTTTGCCAAGATCTACGGTTGCGTCCCTTATCGAGCCTGACAACCCATCCGTCTCAAATCCGCCTCGCGTCAGGCAGGATTGGCGCGCTGTGCAGGCGGACCATAATGAGCGGAT
>Ga0207648_10003250_pt1 | contig 17092 bp, 16 predicted proteins | sample KBSMisM32_FD_184310 | JGI IMG/M metagenome (GOLD analysis project Ga0207648, IMG submission 184310) | Miscanthus rhizosphere microbial communities from Kellogg Biological Station, Michigan, USA - KBS Miscanthus M3-2 (SPAdes) (version 2) | ecosystem: Host-associated > Plants > Roots >...
CATTTCCAGCGTTCGACGCTCCAGCCCGGTGGCAGGTAGCCGTTGACCAGGTCGTGCGCGGACGTCTGGTCGGTGACGAGGTCCGGCTTCGGCCCGCCGGCCTGCGCGCGCCTCAACAGGTCGGGCAGCACCTCGGCGGCGTTGCCGAGCAAGCCGATGGAGACCGCTTTGCCTGCGCGCGTGTGGCGTTGCAGGCGCGCCAGAGCGTCGTCGAGATCGCTGGCCTGCTCGTCGAGGTACTTCGAGCGCAGCCGGAAGTCGATGCGCGACTGCTGGCACTCGACGATCAGCGAGCACGCGCCGGCGAAGCTCGCGGCCAGCGGCTGGGCGCCGCCCATGCCGCCGAGACCGGCGCTGAGGATCCACTTGCCCTTGAGCGAACCCCCGTAGTGCTGGCGCCCGGCCTCGACGAAGGTCTCGTAAGTGCCCTGCACGATGCCCTGGCTGCCAATATAGATCCACGAGCCGGCCGTCATCTGGCCGTACATCATCAGACCCTTGCGGTCGAGCTCGTGGAAGTGCTCCCAGGTGCCCCACTTCGGCACAAGATTCGAATTCGCCAGCAGCACGCGCGGCGCGTCGACATGCGTGCGGAACACCCCGACCGGCTTGCCCGACTGGATCAGCAGCGACTCGTCTTCTTTCAGTTCGCGCAGCGAACGCAGGATCTGCTCGAAGCAGTCCCAATTGCGCGCCGCCTTGCCGATGCCGCCGTAGACCACCAGCGCGTCGGGGTTCTCGGCCACCGCCGGGTCGAGGTTGTTCTGGATCATCCGGTAAGCGGCTTCGATCAGCCAGTTCCTGCAGCTGAGCTGCGGGCCTGTGGGTGCCTTGACGGGACGCGGCTGGGCGATGTGGCGCTGGCTGGAAAGGTCGGTCATGGGGGCGAGCTCCTGCGGACTCCGGGTTGCACTCTACTTGTCTAGACAAGTCTAGGCAACTACCATCGACCCATGGTTTCCCCGGAAGCGGCCACCGCGCCGCGGGCTTCCGCGCCGGTGGCGCCCACACAGGCCACGGCGGCGCTGCCGCCGTATGCGCGCGTCAAGCACCACCTCAAGGATGGGCTGGCCATCGGCCGCTGGCCGCCCGGTGCGCTGATGCCGTCGGAGGCCGAGCTGGTGGCCGAGTTCGGCGTCAGCCGCATGACGGTGAACCGCGCGCTGCGCGAGCTGCAGTCCGAGGGGCTGGTCGAGCGCTCGCAGGGCGTGGGCACCTTTGCCGCGCCGCTGCACCGCGTGTCGTCGACCCTGACGATTCGCGATCTGCACGAGGAGATCGCGGCGCGCGGGCACCAGCATCATGCGACGGTGCACCTGCAGCGTGCCGAACGCGCGCCGTCCGCGCTGGCGGCGCAGCTCGGCGTGCCGGCCGGTGCGCGCGTGTTCCACACCTTGATCGTGCACCACGAGGACCACGTGCCGCTGCAGTGCGAGGATCGCTACGTCAACCCGGCATGCGCGCCCGACTACCTCGACGTCGACTTCACGCGGACCACGCCGACGCGCCACCTGTTCGAGGCCACCGCGCTGTGGCGCGCGCAGTACTCGATCGAGGCCGCGCGCCCGACCGGACAGGAGGCGCGGCTGCTGGCGATCGCGCCGACCGACCCGTGCTTGATCGTGGTGCGCCGTACCTTCACGCGCAGCGCGCCGATCACGATCGCGCGCCTGGTCTATCCCGGCAGTCGCTACCAGCTCGAAGGACAATTCGCGCCATGAGCCCGCATCCCCGCCCGGCCGGCGGACTCCCCCTTGGACAGCGGCGCGCAGCGTCAAGGGGGACGCCATGAGCGTTGAAGTGATCGAACTCGACCGCATTGCGCCGACGCCATGGAAGAACGGCGGCGGCACGACGCGCGACCTGCTGGCCTGGCCCGACGCCGCGCACTGGCAGCTGCGCATCAGCGTCGCCACCATCGAGCGCGACGGTCCGTTCTCGGTGTACGAAGGGGTCGACCGTTGGTTCGCGGTGGTCAGCGGCGTCGGCGTGGCACTGCAGATGGGCGGCGAGCGCTACGAGATGCGCGGCGGCGCGCCGCCGCTGCGCTTCGACGGCGCGCTGTCGCCGATGTGCTGGCTGCTCGACGGTCCGACGCGCGACCTCAACTTGATGGTGCAGCGCGGCTCCGGCCATGCCGCGTTGCTCGACGCGGTGCCCGGCAAGGACTGGGTGTCGCGCTGCCCCTGGCGCGCCCTCGTGACCAGCGACGCGACGCATCTGGTGGTCGATGACCAGCTGGTGGCCGGCACGCGCGGCGTCTCGCTGGTGTGGAGCGCCCAGGCCGCCGGTCAGCGCTGGCGCGTGCGGCCGCAGCACGACTTTCACGCCCACGCCTGGTGGATCGAGTTCCAGCCGCGGCGCGCCGCAGCCCCATGACGACGACGCTGTGGCGCCACGCCCGCCTCGCCACGATGGCCGCGGGCACACCCTGGGGCTGGATCGAGCACGGCGCGCTGCTCGCGCGCGACGACCGCGTGCAGTGGGTCGGCGCTGAAACCGCCCTGCCGCCTCAGCTGACGGTCGACGCCGAGCACGACCTCGAGGGTGCCCTCGTCACGCCGGGCCTGATCGATTGCCACACGCACCTGGTCTATGGCGGCCAGCGCGCACGCGAGTTCGAGCAGCGCCTGCAGGGCGCCACTTACGAGGAGATCGCGCGCGCGGGCGGCGGCATCCGCGCCACCGTGGCGGCGACGCGCGCGGCGAGCGACGAGACGCTGCTTGCTGCGGCGTGCGAGCGCGCGCGGGCGCTGATGCGAGAAGGCGTCACGACGATCGAGATCAAGTCGGGCTATGGCCTGAACCTAGACGACGAGGCGCGCTGCCTGCGCGTCGCGCGGCGCCTCGCGCAGCAATTGGCAGTCACCGTGCGCACCACCAGCCTGGCCGCGCACGCGCTGCCGCCGGAATTCGACGGTCGCGCCGACGACTACATCGGCGCGGTTGCCCAGTGGCTGCCGCGCTGGCACGCCGAGGGGCTGGTCGACGCGGTCGACGCCTTCTGCGACCGCATCGGCTTCACGCGCGAGCAGACGCGCCGCGTGTTCGAGGCCGCGCGCGCGCTGCGGCTGCCGGTCAAGCTGCACGCCGAACAGCTGAGCGACCAGCACGGCGCGGCGCTCGCCGCCGAATACGGCGCGCTATCGTGCGACCATCTGGAGCACCTGAACGACGCTGGCGTCCAGGCGATGGCCGCCGCCGGCAGCGTGGCCGTGCTGCTGCCCGGTGCGTTCTACTTCCTGCGCGAGACCAGGCTGCCGCCGGTGACGATGCTGCGCGCGGCCGGCGTGCCGATGGCGGTCGCGAGCGACCACAATCCAGGCTCCTCGCCCACGCTGTCGCTGTTGTTGATGTTGCACATGGCCTGCACGCTGTTCCGCCTCACGCCGGAGGAGGCGCTGCGCGGCGTGACGCTTGACGCGGCGCGCGCGCTTGGCCTGGCCGCGACGCACGGCTCGCTGGAAGCCGGCAAGCAAGCCGACTTCGCGGTGTGGCACCTCGAGCACCCCAACGAGCTCGCGTACTGGTTCGGCCGCAATCCTTGCCGGGGCGTGGTACGCGCCGGCGTGGCACGAGCAATGATGTGATGGATGGGAGCGACGTCTACACGCTCCACCGCGGCACGCGGCCGCTGCTGATGAGCGTGCCGCACGCCGGCACGGCGCTGCCCGACGACCAGCGCCAGCGCTACGTGGAGCGCGCATTCGCCTTCGAGGACACCGACTGGCACCTGGAGACGCTGTTCGACTTCGTGCGCTCGTTCGGCGCCTCGCTGATCGTGCCGCGCTACAGCCGCTACCTGATCGACCTCAACCGACCGCAAGAGAACGTGCCGATGTACCCGGGCGTCAACAACACCGAGTTGTGCCCGACGCGCTTCTTCACCGGCGACCCGCTGTACCGCAGCGGTTATCTCCCAGACAACAGCGAGATCGAGCGGCGCGTGCAGGCCTACTGGCGCCCGTACCACGATGCGTTGCGCAGCGAACTGATCCGGCTGCGCGCTGCGCACGGGCACGTGGTGCTGTTCGATGGGCACAGCATCAAGTCGGAGCTGCCCTGGCTGTTCGAAGGCCGGCTGCCCGACCTGAACCTCGGCACCGCGAGCGCTGCCAGCTGCGCGCCGAGCCTGCGTGCCGCGCTGTCGCGCGTGCTCGATGCGCAGGCGCACTACACGCACGTGGTCGATGGCCGCTTCAAGGGCGGCCACATCACGCGCCACTACGGACGCCCCGAGCAGGACATGCACGCGGTGCAGCTCGAGATGTGCTGGGCCTGCTACATGGCCGAGCGGCCGCCGTACGAGCTCGACCCGACGCGCATGAAGCGTCTGCTGCCGGTCCTGCACGCGCTGGCGCACACGATGCTGCGCTGGTCGCCGCATGCGTGAAATGGCCCACCCCCGAAGCGGCCTGGCGGCCGCCTCCCCCTCCAGGGGGCGACACCTGCGGACCGGCAAAGCCGGATCCGCGGTGTCCGCTTGGGTGGGCCGTCATCGGTCGCTCGACGCCGGCGCTCACCGCGCCGGCCTGTGACGTGACCGCCGCTTTGTGGGCGCCGCGCGCCTGGGTGCAGGGGCGTTGGCGCGAGTCGGTGCTGCTGGAGGTCGCGGCCGACGGCACCTGGGCCCGCGTCGCACCCGACACCCCGCGCGCTGGCGATGCGGACGCGCTGCCCGGGCCGGTGTTGCCGGGGCTGGTGAACGCGCACAGCCACGCGTTCCAGCGCGCGTTCGTCGGCCTGGCCGAGCGGCGCGACGGCGCGCACGACGACTTCTGGAGCTGGCGCGACCGCATGTACGGCGTCGCCCTCAGCATCACGCCCGAGCGCCTGCACGCGCTGGCGCGTCATCTCTATGCGGAGCTGCTGCACGGCGGCTACACGCAGGTGTGCGAGTTCCACTACCTGCACCACGCGCCCGACGGCACGCGCTACGCCGACGCGCTGGCGATGACCCGTGCACTGGTGCAGGCGGCCGTCGACACCGGCATCGGAATCACCGTGCTGCCGGTGCTGTACGAGCGCGCCGGCTTCGACGCGCCCGGGCTGCGCACCGACCAGCTCCGCTTTGCCACCACGGTGGACGACGTGCTCGCGCTGCGCGACGGCGTGCGCGCGCTCGGGCTCGCGCACGTCAGCGCCGGCGTCGCGATCCACTCGCTGCGTGCGGCGCGCGCGTCGTCGATTGCCGCCTTGGCCGAGCGGCTCGCCGGCGACGCGGCGCCGATCCACATCCACGTCGCCGAGCAGACTGCCGAGGTCGACGACTGCGTCGCCGCCAGCGGCCTGCGGCCGATCGAGTGGCTGGCCGGCCACGTGCCACTCGACGCCCGCTGGCAACTGGTGCATGCCACGCACACGCTGCCCGCCGAGGTCGACGCGGTGGCTGCCAGCGGCGCCGGCGTGGTGCTGTGCCCGAGCACCGAGGCCAACCTGGGTGACGGCTGGCCCGACCTGCCGCGCTGGCTCGACAGCGCGACGCCGCTGGCGACCGGCTCGGACAGCCACGTGACGCGCGACTGGCGCGAGGAGTTGCGGCTGCTCGACTACGTGCAGCGGCTGGTGCATCGGCGCCGCAACGTGGCAGCCGCGCCGCACCACGGTGCGCCGGCCACCGCCGCCCGCTTGTTCGAACGCCTCCTGGCCGGCGGTGCCGCGGCCGCCGGCCTCGGCCCGTGCGGCTTGCAACGCGGTGCGCGCGCCGACCTGCTGGTGGTCGACACCGGTGACCCGGCGCTGCTCGAGCGCGACGGCGATGCGTTGCTCGACACGCTGGTGTTCTCGAGCCCGACGCGCCCGTTCACCCGCGTGATGGTCGGTGGACGCTGGGTGGTGGGCGCTCGCGCCTAGCGTCAACGCTTCCGTCAGCGCTCGGCGCGGCACGGGTCTTGCACGTGCGTCATGGTTCGCCGCGCGCGGCTTCGCACCAGGAGACACCGTTGACCTCCACGCACGCCACCCCGCCGTCCCCCGCCGCGGTGGTCGACGAATACCTGCGCCTGCTGATGGTTCCCGATCCGACGTCGGCGCGCCGCCTGGTGGTGCCGGGGTTGCGCATCCGCTTCAGCGGCGGCCGCGCGATGCGCGACCCGGCCGAATGCTCGGCATTCAACGCGGCGCGCTACCAGCGTGTCGACAAGCGCGTCGAGGCCACCGAGACGGTGGTCGGCGGCAGCGCCCGGCACACGGTGGTCTACAGCATCGGCACGCTGCACGGCCGATGGCCCGACGGCACGCCGTTCGAAGGCAACCGCTACGTCGACCGCTACGTCGTCAGCCACGGACTGATCACGCAAATGGACGTCTGGAACGACAGCGCCGAGTGGTTGCTGGTGCGTGCGGGCCTGGCCTCGCTGTAGCGCCGGCATGGTCGCCCGCTACCTCGGCCCGCTGCCCGGCCACGGACGCTTCGACTATCGGGCCATCGCGCAACGCCCAGCGTACAGCTGGCCCGGGGGCGCACGGCTCGCGCTGTACATCGGCTTCAATCTCGAGCACTTCGCGTTCGGAGAAGGGCTCGGTGCGGCGCTGGGCCCGCTCTCGCCGCAGCCCGATGTGCTCAACCACAGCTGGCGCGAATACGGCAACCGGGTCGGCGCGTGGCGTTGCCTGGAGCTGTTCGATGCGCTGGAGCTGCCGGCCGCGGCGCTGATCAACGCCGCGCTGTACGACCACTGCCCCGAGCTGGTGGCGGCGTGCGTGGCGCGCGGCGACGAGCTGGTGGGCCACGGACACAGCAACGCCGAGCGCCAGGGCGAGCTCGACGAGGCGTCCGAACACGCGCTGCTGCTGCACTGCCGCCAGCGCATCGAGCAGGCGAGCGGCGTCGCGCCGGCGGGCTGGCTGTCGCCGTGGATCTCGGAGAGCCTGCTCACCAGCGACCTGCTGGCCGAAGCCGGCTACCGCTACACGCTGAACTGGTGCCACGACGACCAGCCGACGCGGCTGCGCACGCGCAACGGGCAAGGGTTGTGGGCAGTGCCGTACCCGCAGGAGCTGAACGACATTCCGATGATCGTGACGCGACGGCTCGACGCGCAGGACTTCGCGCAGATGATCGTCGACCAGTTCGACGAGATGCGCGAGCAGGCGCACACGCAACCGCTGGTGATGGGCATCGCGCTGCATCCCTACCTGATGGGTCAGCCGTACCGGCTGCGACACCTGCGTCACGCGCTGCGTCACCTGACCGACGCACGCGGGGCGGGCGACGTGTGGTGGACCACGCCGGGCGCCATCTGCAGCCACGTGGATGCGCTGGCGCGCGAGCGGCCGGCCGCCATCGGCTGAGCGCCCGCGGCCGCCGATGCTGTCGAATTCGCAGCGCCTCGCGCGTCGTGGCCAGTAGGGGCCATGGGAGTCATCGACACTGCGGCTTGAGCACCTGGGCATCAGCCGCACCGCTTCCAGAGGAGCACACGATGTTCAAGAAGATCCTGGTCGTGCTGGTGGTGTCGATCGGCGCCGTGCTGGCCTACGCGGCGATGCAGCCCGACCACTTCAGCCTGCAGCGCAGCGCCCGCATCGCAGCGCCGCCCGAGCAGCTGTACCCGCTGATCGCCGACGTGAAGGCGTTCAACACCTGGAACCCGTGGCTGCGCAAGGACCCCTCGATCCGGGTTAAGTACGAAGGCCCCGCCAACGGCGTCGGCTCGGCCTATGCGTGGGACAGTGCGCAGCTCGGGGCCGGCCGCATGGAGGTGACCGACCTCACGCCGGCGCAGCGCGTGGCGATGAAGCTGCAGTTCTTCAAGCCGATGGAGGCCACCAACCAGGTCGAGTTCACACTCAAGCCGCAGGGGCCGCAGACCGACGTCACGTGGACGATGAGCGGCCCGATGCCGTATCTGTCGAAGCTGATGTGCGTGTTCGTCAGCATGGACCGCATGGTCGGCCCCGACTTCGAGGCCGGGCTCGCCAACCTGAAGGCCGAGGCCGAAAAGAAGCAGTAGGCCGCTTCAGGCGGCGTCGTGGAAGATGATGCCCGCCGTGTGGCGCAGCCCGCTGTGCACGCGGCTGACGCCGTGGCGCAGGTTGACGCGATAGACGCCGCGCGTGCCGCGCACCGGGCGCTGGTGCACGGCGATCACCGCGGCGTCGCCCTGCTGCATCGCCAGCACCATCGGGCGCGACTGCATGCGTGGCCGCTGCTCGGTCATCACCAGCTCGCCGCCCGAGAAGTCGCGCCCCGGCTGCGACAGCAGCAGCACCACTTGCAGCGGGAACACGTGTGCGCCGTACAGGTCCTGGTGCAGGCAGTTGTAGTCGCCCGCCTGGTATTGCAGCAGCAGCGGCGTCGGCAGCGTCTGGCCGGCAGCGTGGCAGCGCGCGATGAACGCGTCGTGCGCGGCGGGAAACCGCGCCGGCAACCCCATCGCCGCGTGCCAGCGGTTGGCCAGCGGCGCCAGCGGCCCGTAGAGCGCGTCGCGCAAGGCAGCGATCAACGGCGGCAGCGGATAGCGGAAGTAGCGGTACTCGCCCTGCCCGAAGCCGTGGCGCGCCATCACCACGCGGCTGCGGAAGACCTGGTCGTCGTCGCGGTACAGCGCTGCGAGCTGTGCACACTCGGCGGGCGTCAACAGCTGCGGGATCACCGCGGCGCCCTGGGCGTCGAGGTCGACGCCCACGCGCGGCCATTCGATGCCTGCCGCGCGCGCGGCCATCGGTGGCGAGGGCTGGTCTTGTGCGGCGCAGACGCCGCGCCCGTCTGCGTCGGTGTCGAGGGTGTGCGAGTCCATGGGTGCAGCGTAGCCCGCGCTGCGGGCGCGGGCTCGCCACAATCGGACGGGCAATTCGCGTGCGGCACCCGAGGCCGCCAGCGTCAGCGGGCCGCGCTCAGCCGCCTGCCTTCACCCACGCCAGCGTGTCGGCCAGCGCGCGCTGCGCGCGCTCGAACATCGCGTCGATCTCCGGCTCGCTGATGATCAGCGGCGGCGAGAAGGCGATCACGTCGCCGGACAGCGAGCGCGTGATCAGGCCATGCTGCTGCGCGCGCCGCACGAAGTACGGGCCGACGCCGCGCTCGGGATCGAACGGCTTGCGCTGACGCGGGTCTTGCGCCAGCTCGATCGCGCCGATCAGCCCGAGGCTGCGCACGTGGCCGACCAGGTCGTGGCCCTCGAAGCGGCTCAGCGCCTGCTTGAAGCGCGGCGCCACTCGCTGCACATGGCCGACGATGTCGTCGCTCTCGTAGATCCTCAGGGTCTCGAGCGCCACTGCGCATGCCAGCGGGTGGCCGCTGTAGGTGTAGCCGTGGCCGAAGCTGCCCACGCTGGCACTGGCGTCGGCCACCACCTGGTAGATGGCGTCGCTCACGTACAGCGCCGACAGCGGCACGTAGGCCGACGTGATCTGCTTGGCCACCGTGATCAGGTCGGGCTTGAGGTCGAACACCTGGGAACCGAACGCGCGGCCGAGGCGGCCGAACCCGGTGATCACCTCGTCGGCGATCAGCAGGATGTCGTGCTTTCTGAGAATGGCCTGCACGCGATCGAAATAGCCCGGCGGCGGGATCACGACGCCGCCGGCGCCCATCACCGGCTCGGCGATGAAGGCGGCGATCGTGTCGGGACCTTCGCGCTGGATGGTCTCTTCGAGCTCGCGCGCCAGCCGCTCGACGAACGCCGACTCGCTCTCCCCCGCTTCCGCGAACTGGTAGTGGTGCGGACAGCCGACGCGCACGATGCCCGGCAGCGGCAGGTCGAAGTGCTGGTGCATCATCGGGATGCCCGACATCGACGCCGCCGCGGCGGTGACGCCGTGGTACCCCTTGACGCGCGCGACGATCTTCTTCTTGTTCGGCCGGCCGCGCGCGTTGTTGTAGTAGCGCACCAGCTTGAACGCGGTGTCGTTGCTCTCAGAGCCCGAGTTGGCGAACAGCACGCGCGCGCCCGGCATCGGCGACCAGCGCGACATCGCCTCGACGAGGTCGGTCACGGGCCCGGGCACCTTGCCGGAGAACGTGTGGTAATACGGAAGCGTCCTCATCTGACGCGCCGCGGCATCGGCCAGCCGGGTCTCCGAAAACCCGAGCGACGCGCACCACAGCCCCGCCATGCCTTCGATGTAGCGGTTGCCGTGCTCGTCGATCACGTGCACGCCGTCACCGCGCACGATCACCAGTGGCCCTTCGCGTTCGAGCTGGCGCAACTGCGTGTACGGATGCAGGTGGTGCGCGATGTCGCGCTGCGCGGCCGGCGTGAGGGTTTGCGTCATGACGGGTCTTCCCGGTGGTCGAATTCATTATCGGCAAGCCACCGCCACAATGGCGCACCTCGCAGCCGCGGTGTTTCAGATGAAATTTGAGAGCTCGTCCGGTCGCGTCGATGCGCGGCGCCGCCGGGTGCTTGCACTGGTGAGCCTGGCCGCGGTGCCGGACATCGCGCCCGCGCAGGCGTCCGCCGACACCGCGCCGCTGAAGCTGATCGTGCCGTTCACGCCGGGTACCGGCATCGACCTGATCGCGCGCCAGGTCGGGCCGCGTCTGGCCGAGCGCCTCGGGCGTGCCGTGGTGGTGGAGAACCGCGCCGGCGCCTCCGGCAACCTCGGCACCGAGGCGGTGGTGCGCGCCGCGCCCGATGGTTCCACCTTGCTGGTGACCGTGAGCACGCTGGTGATGAACCGCGCGCTGTACCCGAACCTGAGTTTCGACCCGGTGCGCGACCTCGACCCGGTGACGCTCACCAGCTGGGGCCAACTGGTGCTGGTGGCCTCGCCGAAGTCCGGCATCACCAGCGCGCCGGATCTGATCGGGCGCGCCAGGGCCAGGCCCGGCGCGCTGAACTACGGCTCGCCGGGCAACGGCACGCCGCACCATCTGGCGATGGAACTGGTGAAGAACCAGGCCGGCATCTTCATCACGCACATTCCCTACCGAGGCACCGGCCCGGCGGTGACCGATCTGCTCGGCGGGCAGATCGACCTGATGTTCCTGCCGATCCACGTGGCGCTGCAGCACGTGAAGGCCGGCCAGCTGCGCGCGCTGGCAATCAGCAGCGACAAGCCGCATCCGCTGTTGCCCGACGTGCCGCCGCTGCGCGCGCTGAACCTCGGCAACCTCGACGTCGACATGTGGTACGGCGTGCTGGCGCCGAAGGGCACGCCCAAGCCACTGGTGGAGCGCCTGAACGGCGAGCTGCAGTCGATCCTCGCGCTGCCCGAGGTGCGCAGCGCGTTCGAGACCCAGGGCATGACGCCGGCGCACAGCAGCGCGCAGGAGTTCGGCGCACTGATCGAGCGCGACGCGCAGCGCTGGGCCCAGGTGATCCGGGCGCAGAAGATCTCCGCCGACTGAAGTGGCGCCGATGAGCCCGCGGCTCGACATCGCGATCATCGGCGCAGGGCTCGGTGGCCTCGCAGCCGCCGCGACGCTGCTGCGGCGCGGGCACCGCGTGCTCGTCTTCGAGCAGTCGCCCGTGCTGGGCGAGGTCGGTGCCGGCATCCAGATGAGCGCCAACGCGATGAAGGTGCTCGATCGGCTCGGGCTGCGCGCGCAGCTCGAAGCGCATGCCGTGCGACCGCAAGCGTTCGAATTTCGCCGCTTCGACGATGGCGAGCTGCTGCACCGCCTGCCGCTCGGTGCGCCGCACGAGCAGCGCCACGGCGCGCCGTACTTCCAGTTGCACCGGCACGACCTGCATGGCGCGCTGCGCGCAGCGGTCGACGCAATCGACGCACACGCCCTGGTGCTCGACGCGCGCGCGCTGGCGGTGCACGAGGAGCCGCAGTCGGTGAGCGTCGCCTTCGAGCGCGGGCCGGCGTGGCGCGGCGAGCTGGTGATCGGTGCCGATGGCATCAAGTCGATGGTGCGGCGGCACACCGCAGGCGCCGACGATCCGGTCTTCACCGGCCAGGTGGCGTGGCGCTGCACGGTGCCCATCGAGCGCATCGCACCGGCGCTGCGCACCGACGTCGTGTCGACCATCTGGTGTGGCCCGCGCAACCACGCAGTCACCTACTACCTGCGCGCCGGAGCGTTGCTCAACTTCGTGGGCTGCGTCGAGCGCGCGGCCGACGAGGAGTCATGGACCACGCGCCGGCCCTGGCATGAGCTGAGCGCCGATTACCTCGGCTGGCATCCGATGGTGCGCGCGGTGATCGACGCGGTCGACCGCGACCAGTGCTTCCGCTGGGCGCTGAACCGCCGCACGCCGATCGAGCGCTGGAGCAGCGCGCGCGTCACGCTGCTCGGCGACGCGGTGCACGCCACCCTGCCGTACATGGCGCAGGGCGCGGCCATGGCGATCGAGGACGCCGCGGTGCTGGCGCGCGCGCTCGACCTCGACGCGCCGCTGGCCGAACGGCTGTCGGTCTATCAGCGCCACCGGGCCCCGCGCACCGCGCGCGTGATCCGCGAGTCCGACGAGATGGGCGAGCTGTACCACATCGCCGACGCCGCCACGATGCGCCGGGCTTTCATCGACCGCGACATCGCGCGCTCGCGCAACGAATGGCTCTACCCGTACGATCCGTGGACAGTGCCGCTGGCGTAGCTTGAGCGCGCCTTCGACGATTGACGCGACGACCATTGTGAGGCGGCCGCCAGGCTGCTCCGGGGGTGGGCTAGTACTTGCTGTTGATACCGGCCATGCGCAGCAGCCAGTTGGCGCACCAGGCGACGAAGCCGCGCAGCACCACGGGCCGCCAGCCGACGCGGCCGTCCGCATCGGTCACTTCGCGCGAGGCAGCCACCGCGACGTCGAAGCGGTGCGACAGCTCGCGCGCGAACGCCTCGTCGCGCACGATCACGTTGGCTTCCAGGTTCAGCAACAGCGACAGCGGGTCGATGTTGGAACTGCCGACGGTGGCCCAGTCGCCGTCGATCACCGCCACCTTCGCGTGCAGGAACGCCGGGGTGTACTCGAAGATGCGCACGCCGTGGCCGCGCAGCTCGTCGTACAGCACCTGGGCCGCCAGCGCCGCGAAGCGGTAGTCGATCTTGCCTTGCAGCAGCAGGCGCACGCGCACGCCGCGCTGCGCGGCGCGGATCAGCGCACGGCGGAACAGGCGTCCCGGGTAGAAGTACGCCACCACCAGGTCGACGCGCTCGCGCGCGCGCAACACCGCCTCGATGTAGGCGCGTTCGATCGAACGGCGACGCCGCAGGTTGTCGCGCACCACGAAGGCCACGTTCACCGGCGCGGGAGCGCCCGCCGCTGCTTGGGCCGACGACGGCGCCACCAGCCGCAGGCGCTGCAGCACGCGCCGCGCGCGCGCCAGCGGCTGCGCGCTGCGCGCCAGCGCCATCATCTCCTCGCGCCAGTCGGAGCCGAGCGCGGCGCGGCTCCACACCGCGCGCGCGGCCTGCGTGACCTGCGCCGCAGCCGGCCCGCGCAGCTCGACCGCGAAATCCAGGCGTGGTGTCTCGGACAAGCCGTGCCGCAAGTCGAGCCGGTCGTCGATGATGTTGATGCCGCCGACGAACGAGACCTCGCGATCGACCGCGCACAGCTTGTGGTGCAGGCGGCGCAGCTGGCCGGGCTGCAGCAGGCTCCACCAGCGATCGAGCGGGCGGAACACCACCAGCTCGACCTCGGGCGGTGGCATCCACTCGCGCAGCCGCGTCAGCGTCGCCTTGGAGCCGAAGCCGTCGACCACCACGCACACGCGCACGCCGCGCCGCCCTGCGTCGAGCAGCGCGCCAGCCATCGTGCGCGACGCGTCATCGTCGTGGAAGATGTAGGTTGACAGCCAGACTTCGTGGCGTGCCTGCGCGATCGCCTCGCGCATCGCCGGAAACAACTCGTCGCCGCCTTGCAGCAGGCGCACGCGGTTGCCGCTGGTGAACTGCGGGGCGCCGCGGCGCGACCACGCGGTATCGATCGCGGGTTCTGGCATCGACACTGAATCGCCGGCCATCGACGGATCAGTCGAGTTCGAGTTCGACCACCAGCGGGAGATGGTCGGACATGCGCGCCCACGCCGCGCCGCGCGGCACCTCCTGCGTCAGGCAGCGGAAGCCGCGCATGTAGACGCGGTCGAGCGCGAACACCGGCACGCGCGACGGAAAGGTGGGACGCACGCCGCCGCCGTGCAAGGTGGCGCGTTGCAGGCCGATGCTGCGCATCGGGGCGTCGAGCCGCTCGTTCCAGTCATTGAAGTCGCCCGCCACCAGCAGCGGCGCGCCACGCGGCACGAATTCGGCGACGAAGCGCGACAGGTACTGCACCTGCTGCAGCCGCCCCGCGTGCGTGAGCCCGAAGTGCGCGACCACCGCGTGCAGCGTGTGGCCCTGCCAGGTGACCGGCACGTGCAGCAGGCCGCGCTGCTCGAAGCGGTGCGCGCTGACGTCGTGGTGGTCGACGTCGCCGAGCGGCCAGCGCGACAGCAGCGCGTTGCCGTGCTCGCCGTGGCGCGTGATGGCGCTGGTGCGGTAGGCGACGTCGTAGCCTTCGGGCGCCAGGTAGTCGGCCTGCCCCTGCTCGGGCCAGCCGAACCACGTGCGGTCGAAGCGCCGCGACTCGCGGCGGTGGAACAGCCTCACCTCCTGCAGGAACACCAGGTCGGCATCGAGCGCCTCGACTCCGAGCCCGAGGTTGTGGATCTCCAGCCGCTTGCGCGGCCCGAGCCCGCGCACGCCCTTGTGGATGTTGTAGGTCGCCACGCGCAGGTGGTTGGCGTCCATCTGGGTGGACGCGGCGAAGCGCGACGTGGTCGACGTCAGGCGGCCCGGGCGGGTGACGGTGGCGTTCATCGAGGTGGCAGAGGCGCGCTGCCGATGCGCGGCAGGTGCAGGATCGCCTCGGCGTTGCTCGGCGAGAAGCAGCGATCGGCCGCTTCGCGATAGGGCAGCCATTGGTGGCGCAGGTGCTCGCGCGGGTTCAGCGCCACCGGCGTGCCGCTGGGCACCGTGAGCCCGAACACGTGCTCGGTGTTGTGCGTCACGCCGGGCGCATAGCGATGGCGCCAGACCGGGTAGATCTCGTACACGTTGACCAGCTGCCAGTCGCGCAGCGCAGCGCGGGGCAGCGCGCTCGACCCGATCACGATGCCGGTTTCTTCGGCCACCTCGCGCACGCAGGTGTGGGCCAACGGCTCGTCGATGCGGTCTTTCGAGCCGGTGACGCTTTGCCAGTAGCCCGGCTTGTCGGCGCGCTCGATCAACAGCACCTCCAGCGACGGCGTGTGGATCACCACCAGCACCGACTCGGGAATCTTGTGGCCGGCGGTGCCCACGTTGCGTCAGGCTGGCTGCACGCTGCGCAGCCGGATGTGCAGCTCGCGCAGCTGCGCCTCCTCGACCCGGCTCGGCGCACCGGTGAGCAGATCTTGCGCGCGCTGCGTCTTGGGGAAGGCGATCACGTCGCGGATGGAGTCGGCGCGCGCCATCATCGTGACGATGCGGTCGAGGCCGAACGCGATGCCGCCGTGCGGTGGCGCGCCGTACTGCAGTGCGTCGAGCAGGAAGCCGAACTTCGCCTTGGCTTCCTCAGGCCCGATCTTCAGCGCGCGGAACACCTTGCTCTGCACCTCTTCGCGGTGAATCCGCACCGAGCCGCCGCCGATCTCCCAGCCATTGAGCACCATGTCGTAGGCCTTGGCGATGCAGGCGCCCGGGTCGCTGTCCATCAGGTTCTCGTGGCCGTCCTTCGGTGCCGTGAACGGATGGTGCACCGCGACCCAGCGCTGCGCTTCCTCGTCGTATTCGAACATCGGGAAGTCCACCACCCACAGCGGCGCCCACTTGTCCTCGAACAGCTTGTGCTTGCGGCCGAATTCGCTGTGCCCGATCTTGACGCGCAGCGCGCCCAGCGAATCGTTGACCACCTTGGCCTTGTCTGCGCCGAAGAACAGCAGGTCGCCGTTGCGTGCGCCGCAGCGCGCGATCAGCTCGGCGATGATCGCGTCGTTGAGATTCTTGACGATCGGCGACTGCAGCCCTTCGCGACCCTTGGCCACGTCGTTGACCTTGATCCACGCCAGCCCCTTGGCGCCGTAGATCTTGACGAACTCGGTGTAGCCGTCGATCTCGCCGCGGCTCAGCTCGCCGCCGCCGGGCACACGCAAAGCCGCGACGCGCCCGCCCTTGGCCTGCGCGGCCGACGAGAAGACCTTGAAATCGGCCTCGCGCATCACGTCGGTGAGCTCGGTGAACTCCATCTTCACGCGCAGATCGGGCTTGTCGGAGCCGAAGCGCCGCATCGCGTCGCCGTAGGTCATCACCGGGAACCCGGGCAGATCGACCTGCATCACGTTGCGGAACGCCGTGCGGATCATTCCTTCGAACAGGCCGCGGATCTCCTCTTCGTTCAGGAACGACGTCTCGATGTCGATCTGCGTGAACTCGGGCTGGCGGTCGGCGCGCAGGTCCTCGTCGCGGAAGCACTTCGTGATCTGGTAGTAGCGATCGAAGCCGGCGATCATCAGCAGCTGCTTGAAGAGCTGGGGCGACTGCGGCAGCGCGAAGAACATGCCGTCGTGGACGCGGCTCGGCACCAGATAGTCGCGGGCGCCCTCGGGCGTGCTCTTGGTGAGCATCGGCGTCTCGATGTCGATGAAGCCGTTGGCGTCGAGGAAACGCCGCACCTCCATCGCCATCCGGTAGCGCAGCATGAGGTTGCGCTGCATCGGCGGCCGGCGCAGGTCGAGGACGCGGTGCGTCAGCCGCGTCGTCTCCGAGAGGTTCTCCTCGTCGAGCTGGAACGGCGGCGTCACGCTCGGGTTGAGCACCTCGAGCTCGCGGCAAAGCACCTCGACGCCGCCGCTCGTCAGGTTGGCGTTCTCGGTGCCGGCGGGGCGCGCCCGCACCAGGCCGGTGACCTTCAGGCAGAACTCGTTCCTGACCTCCTCGGCGATGGCGAAGGTGGCGGCGCGGTCGGGATCGCAGACGATCTGGACCAGGCCTTCGCGGTCGCGCAGGTCGATGAAGATCACGCCGCCGTGGTCGCGGCGCCGATGCGCCCAGCCCATCAGCGTGATCGTCTGGCCGAGGAGCGCTTCGCTCACCAGGCCGCAATAGGTCGTTCTCATCGCATCACTCCATGCATTCTTGTCGGTCCGCCGTGCGCCTCGCGCGGCGCGGCGGGGGCGCCCGTCGGCGCGTTGTCGCGGCGTCAGGCCGAGCGGTGCGACCGCTCAGCCGGGCAGATTT
>Ga0207648_10003257_pt1 | contig 17078 bp, 16 predicted proteins | sample KBSMisM32_FD_184310 | JGI IMG/M metagenome (GOLD analysis project Ga0207648, IMG submission 184310) | Miscanthus rhizosphere microbial communities from Kellogg Biological Station, Michigan, USA - KBS Miscanthus M3-2 (SPAdes) (version 2) | ecosystem: Host-associated > Plants > Roots >...
GCCGTCATCACGAGCACGAAGGGCGCGGCCCAGTTCTCGACCCTCCGCAGCAGGTCCATGCCGCGATAGATGATGAAGACGTTGATCCCCCAGAAGAGCAGGAAGGAGAGCCACTCCGTCGTGGTGTGTCCACCGAAGCCCGAGCCCAGCAGGGTCGGCCATCCAGGCACGATCGTCTTGAAGAAGACGTTCAGCGCCTCGCCGCCGATCCAGGCCTGGATGCCGAACCATCCGCAGGCCACGATCGCGCGCATGAGGGCGGGCAGGTTCGAGCCGATCGTCCCGTAGGCGGCGCGCGCGAACACCGGGAAGGGGATGCCGTATTTCGTTCCCGGATGCGAGTTCAAGAGGATCGGGATGAGCACGATCGTGTTGCCGAGCAGGATCGTGATGAGGGCCTGCCACCAGTTCATGCCCGTGGCCATGAGGCCGGACGCGAGCATGTAGGTCGGGATGCAGTGCGCCATGCTGATCCAGAGGGCGGCGTAGTTGTACGTCGTCCAGTTGCGCCGGGCCACCGGCACCGGGGCCAGGTCGTGGTTGTAGAGCGCGCTCCGCTCGATGCGGGCGGTGTCGACGACCTCGACACGGCCGTCGGCGTGCTCGACCTGGTTGGGTGTGGTCACGGGGTGCGCGAGATTCTACCCGACCTCAGGGAGCCGCTGACGAGACCTCCGCTTCGGTTCCCTCGCGCGAACGGCTGCTGACGATGAGTATGGCGGCGGCGCCGGCCACGACCAGATTGGCAACCCAGGCACAGAGGAACGGGGCCGTTCCGCGAGGCATGAGGACTTGCTCACCGATGCGCAGCAGGAAGTAGTAGGGGAAGGCCGCAACCATGACCGTGAGGCCCACCACGAGCGCGCCGCGCGCTCGCATCCTGCCCGCGAGCCCGATGGCGAGCAGCCCGAAGGCAGCGCAAGCGGCAGGAAGCGCCACGCGCTTGTGCCGTTCGGTTCGGCGGTATGGAGCAAGATATCGATCGCTCGAACCCTGCTCAGTCCGGATCGCATCGCCGAGTTCGCCGAACGTCAGCTCACGTAGCCCCTTCGCCGGAACGTTCGCCTTTCGGTCGGTACGGTAGAGCTCGGCGACCACGATCTCCCTGTAGTTCTGGTTGGCGACCGGCATGACCCAGCCCGTGACCGGTATGGCGGCCGTGGTCAGTAAGAGAGAGGCGCCTGCGACCCATCGCGCTTGTGGCCGGATCGAAGCGCCATCGGGCGATGACTTTCGCGCCGCCACGAGCAGGCCGAAGAGCAGGCTCGTCGGCAGTACGAGCACCACGACGGACGGCAGGAGGCTGGCCAGGAGGTCCGGCCTGAAGGCGATGGCCAGGGCGCGGGGAAGGGATTCCGCCTCGGATGGCCCTCCCGGCCATCTCTGGTGCGTCAGCGCGTACACCAGGGATCGAACGCCCATCCCGGTGGACGTGACCATCATGATCGCGGTCTGCACCAGCACCGCCGCCGCCGTCGCTGAACCGGCGCGGCCGTAGAACGCGCGCTCTTCGGGTGTCGCGCCGAAAGCGTTTCCAGCGAGATGGCGACATGCGGTCATCAGCATGTGCAAGGTCAGCGCCTTGACGAAGGCGGCATACCCGGCCAGGCACACGCAACCACGCGTCAGCCCGGATCGGCCGGCCGCCTCGTTCCACTCGTGTTGCAGGTCGGCCAGGGTCGGGTCGACAACGTGCTCGAGTGTTTCCGGCGAGCATAGCCTCTGGGCCAGGCGGCGGAGCCGCCCGCCGGGGAGGCGTCGAACGGAGCCTGGCCTCGGCATCATGCGATCTCCAATTGGAGCTTGGTGCGAACCATCGTCCAGAGGTCGTACAGCCGGCGTCCCGCGGCCGTGGCCTTGTAGAGGCGGCGGGGAAGCCCCGGCTCGCCGCTGTCCGCCTCCGTCCGGGACTGGACGTATCCCTTCGCCTCCATCCGCTGGAGCGTGACGTAGACGGTGCCGCGCTTGAGACGCTTCCGGGAGGTCCCCACCAGCTCCAGGCCGTACATCTCGTGCCCGTCGAGGAGCAGCTCCAGGATCACGGTCTCTTTGCCGGACAGGGTGGGCAGCCGAGAGGCGCGCGTCAACGGTCCTCCTGACGAATCTTACAGAATGTAAGACTCAATCAGGAATCTAGGTCCCGCCGTCGCCTCTGTCAAGGTTCATCCGTTCCGGAACGGATGAGTCCGGAGCGCTCAACTCGTTCTGGAACGAGTTCGCCCGTCCCGCCGTGGCGCGGCCGAGTACCTACCAGTCCACGACCGACCCGTCGTCCGGGTCGTACGTCTCGGGATTCCGCCAGTCGTGGCCGATCTTGTCCTTCATGGCCACCTCGTCGAGCTCGATGCCCAGCCCGGGGCCCGTCGGCAGATCGACGTAACCTTCGCGCACCTTGAACGGGTTCTTGATGTAGCCCTCGCCGAGGCTCACCTGCTCCTGGCAGAGGAAGTTCGGGATGGAGGCCGCGATCTGCAGGCCGGCGGCCAGGGAGATCGGCCCCAGCGGATTGTGCGGCGCGATGTTCGCGTAGTAGGCCTCGGCCATGCCCGCGATCAGGCGCACCTCGGTGATCCCGCCCGCGTGGCAGAGGTCGGGTTGCAGGATCGTGGCCGCCCCCTTCTCCAGGATCTCCCGGAAGCCCCACTTGGTGAAGATGCGCTCGCCCGTCGCGATCGGGATGGCCGTCGCCTTGGCCAGCTCCGCCATCACGTCCACGTTCTGGGCGTTGATGATCTCTTCGTAGAAGAACGGCTTGAGCGGGTCCAGCTCTTTCATCAAGATCTTGGCCGTGGCCGGCCCGATCGCGCCGTGGAAGTCGATCCCGATGTCGCCGTCCTTGCCGACGATCTCGCGCAGCTCGGCGAAGCGCGCGACCGCGTTCTCGATCCAGGCGGTGTTCTCGATGGGGCGCGCGTAGCGGCCGCCCAGCCGGGCCGGCCCCGTCTTGAACGCCGTGAAGCCCTGCGCCTTGCGCTCGCGGATGAGCTCCGGCGTGCCTGCGTGCGCGTAGACACGGATCCTCTGCCGCGTGGGGCCCCCGAGCAGCTCGTAGACGGGGACGCCGAGCAGCTTGCCCTTGATGTCCCAGAGCGCCTGGTCGATCCCGCTCAGGGCGCTGGTCAGGATGGGGCCGCCCCGATAGAAGGCATGGCGATAGATCGCCTGCCAGTGATGCACGACGGCGCGCGGGTCCTTGCCCACCAGGTACGGCTCGATCTCCTTGACCGCGGCCGCGCAGGTCAGGGCGCGGCCTTCGGTGATGGGCTCGCCCAGCCCCACCACGCCGGCGTCCGTGTGCACCTTCAGGAAGAGCCAGCGCGGCTTGACCAGGAACGTCTCGAGCTTGGTGATCTTGACGCTGGACCGCGCGGCGGGCCGGGGGCCGGAGCGGGGCGGGTCGGGAGGCTGGATCTGCGGAAGCCCGGCGGCCTGCTCCGCGCGTGCCTCCGCGCCGAAGGCATTCAGGCCGACGAGGCCCACGGTTCCGGCCACGGCTTTCTTGAGCACATCGCGACGCTGCAAGTCGGGCCCGGCTGAAGGTGTGTCGTCGGCTTTCATCGGTGTCCCTCCCTAGAAGACGATCTTGGCGCCGAACTGGATCTGGCGCGGCGTGCCGACGATGGCGGTGATGGTCCCCGCGTTGCCGGCCCCGATGGCGGCGTTGGGCAGGTCGAACTGCGGGTGGTTGAAGATGTTGAAGGCTTCGGCGCGGAACTGGACCTTCACGCGGTCGTTCACCGGGAAGTCCTTGAAGAGCGAGAAGTCGAAGTTGACGCGTCCCGGTCCGTACAGGATGTTGCGGCCCGCGTTGCCGAAGGTGAAGTTCGCGGGCGTGGCAAAGGCCGACGTGTCGAACCAGCGGTCCACGGTGGGATCGGCCAGCGTGCCGCCGTCGCCGATGCGATCCGGGCGGCTCCCGGTGCCGGTGTTCGCCACCGCCGCGTTGAGCGTCGGCGTGAACGGCAGGCCGGTCTGGAGGGTGGCGATGGTGTTCACCTGCCATCCGCCCAGGAGGTAGGGCGCGGCGCCGTCCCCGCTCAGCCAGCGCTGGCCCTTGCCGAAGGGCAGCTGGTAGTTCGCGGCGACGGTGAGCCGATGGCGGATGTCGAACGGCGAATTGCCGCGGTCGGCCTGGCGATTCCGCGGATCCTGGGGCAGGGGACCGTCGGCGCCGCCGCCGAAGGCCTGGCCCACGGTGTCGATGGAATGGGACCAGGTGTACGCGAGCAGGCCGCTGAGCCCGTGCGAGAGCCGCTTCTCGGCGGTGAGCTGGAGCGCGTGATAGTCGGCCGTCCCGTCGGAGACGGCCCACGTCACGTCGGCCAGGGTGGGACGCACGGCGAAGAACGGACGCCGGTTGTTGACCGCGCCCGGTCCGGGCACGGCCTGGTTCAGGTTGTAGGCGGTGTCGAGGTGGCGCCCCTGGTTGCCGACGTAGGACGCCTTCAGCAGGAGCGAAGAGGACATCTGCCTCTCGAAGGTGAGGTTGAACTGCCGCGCGTAGCCGGGCTGGTAGTCGGGATCGACGCCGATGACGCTGCCCACGGGGACGTCGGCGTTGGCCAGGTTGAGATCGGGAATGGTGGGGAGGCCGTCACTCACGCGCCGCGACACGAACTGGTTGCCGGGATTGAAGCTGTAGATGGGACCGAAAGGCACGTGGCGATGCAGGCGCAGGACGTTGCCGCCATTGCCGGGCGTGTTCCAGAAGATGCCGAACCCGCCGCGCACGACGGTGCGCGCTCCGAGCTGATAGGCGAAGCCGAGGCGGGGCGCAAAGGCGCTGTAGAACGTGTTGACTCCCGCCGTCTCGCTGACCCCGTTCCGCCCGGCCACCAGGACGGAGGCGGTCTCGGGGTCGAAGCTCGCCCACTGGTTGTCCTTCTCGGAGAACGGGGTGTCGAGCTCGTAGCGGAGCCCGAGGTTCAGGCTCAGCTTGGAATTCACGCGCCAGTCGTCGGCGACGTAGAAGCCGTACTCGGTGCCGCGGATCGCCACGTCGGCGAGGAGGTAATCCTGCTCGATGAGGCTCGGCGCGCCGAGGAGGAAGGACGCCATCACGTGGCCACCCGTGTTGTTGGCCGGGTTGTTCGTGATGTTGGACGAGAAGTTGAAGCGGCCGTTGCCGCGGTTGGTCTGGAACTCGCCCATGTGCCGCCGCCGCACGTCGAAGCCGGCCTTGATGGTGTGCTTGTCGGCAGCATAGGTGAGGTTGGCCACGAGCTGCAGCGTGTTCTCGTCGCGCAGGATCGGCAGCGACCGGCTCTGCCCGATACCCGTGTAGCCGGCGGGGCTGAAGATCGGGATCCCGTTCTGCTCGTCCTGCTGGTTGGAGTTGGGCACCCCGAGCTGCTCGCCGAGCTGGTCCCCGACCTCGACGCCGGCCTGCGCGAAGTCGAGGTCGAACTTGTTGTACCCGATGCGCGTGTCCAGCACGACGCGCGGCGACAGGACGTGCACCCAGCCCAGCACGGCGTGCTGGGCGACGAGGCCCGAGGTTCCCGCGAAGGTGTCCTCGTTGCCGAGCCCGACCTCCTTGGAGATGCCGGCGATCTGCACGTCCGGGAAGGTGAACGGGTTCGTGGTCGCGGTCTTGGACCAGGAATAGCGGACGAGGAAGTTGTCGCGCTCGCTCTGGGTGTGATCGACGCGGACGTCGAACTGGTTCCAGTCCTGCGTGCGCGTCGGGGAGGTCACGAGGTTGTTGGACAGCGCGGCCGAGGTGGGCAGCGGGTAGGCGTTCATCAGCTTCGCCGTCACGGGATCCCATCGGCTGGGCGGAATGATGTTGCCGGGGAAAGGCTGCCGCGTGAAGGTGCCGTTGGGGCCGGCCACGGTGGTGAGGGGGTCGTAGATGGGCACCGACAGCTCGCTGAAGTCGCCCCGCCGCATCTTCGCCGTCGGCACCGTGTTCACGAACACGCGCCCCTGGTCCTGCCGGAAGCCGTCGTAGTCGGCGAAGAAGAACGTCCGGTTCTTCAGGATCGGTCCCCCGATGGCGCCCCCGAACTGGTGCTGCTTGAAGGGCGGCTTGGGCTGCCCGGCGCGGTTGGAGAAGAAGTTGTTGGCGTCGAAGGTGTCGTCGCGCAGGAACCCGTAGCCCGTGCCGTGTACGGTGTTGCCGCCGGACTTGGTGACCACGTTGACCTGTCCGCCGGGGTTGCGCCCCTGGTCGGCGGAGTAGAGGTTCGTCTGGACCTTGAACTCCTTGATGGCCTCCACGTTCGGCCGCATCACGATGACGAGCGTCAGCCGGGTGTTGTTGTCGATCCCGTCGTAGAGATAGTTGTTCGAGCTCTCGCGGTTGCCGTTCACGAACAATTCCGTGCCGGGGCGCAGGTCGTCGGGGCGGGTCCCGCTCATGATCGTCCCGCGCATGCCGGAGCCGGCGCCGGAGACGCCCGGGGCCAGCGTCGCGAGCTGCACGAAGTTGCGCCCGTTGAGCGGCAGGTCCTGGATTTGTTTTTCCTGGATGACGCTGCCGAGCACGGAGGATTGCGTCTCGAGCAGGGGAGCCGTCCCCTCGATGGTCACCGTTTCCCCGGTCACGCCGACTTCGAGGTCCACGTCCACTTGCGCGCGCTGGTTCACCTGGAGCTGGATGCCCGTGCGCTCGACCTTGCGGAATCCCGTCAGCTCCGCGGCGAGGGTGTAGAGGCCCGGCTGCAGCGACGTGAAGATGTAGTGGCCATCGCCTCCCGTCGTGGCCGAACGGCTGACGCCGGTGGCCTGGTTGGTGAGGGAGACGCGGGCGCCGGGCACGACGGCCTTGGAGCTGTCCCTCACCGTGCCGACCAGATCGGCCGTGGTCACCTGGGCTGGCGCCACCGCCGGCCAGAGCAGAAGTACACACGTGCACGCTGCGACGAGAGACAGAGTCTCGTGCCTGGGTCGCATGGCCGTCCTCCTATCGGTTACGTGTTCCCGGGGGTTTGCGGGGATCATAACTCCAGCCGTCATGCCGCTGAGAGTTGTTATTGACAGCGTCCCGGCGCGGACATATTTTCCGGGGACCTGGCAGCTTCATGTCGAGCCGGCGGGGTCCACCGGGGCTCCGCGCCGGAGCCCTTGCGGGCGCTCGCTCGCACGCGCATGGCTTGCGCAGTAGAGAGGCGAGCATCCACATGAGTTCCCAGAGGCTGGTGTTGACGGTGTTCGTGTTCCTGGGCCCGGCGCTGGCCGCCGTGGCCGCACCCACCGAGAGGCGGACGGTATCGCCTTCGGGCGGCGACGATACCGCCGCCGTTCAGGCGGCTCTCGACGACTGCCCTCCCGGCTGCGTGGTGGCTCTGGAGGCGGGAACGTTCCGGATCGCGCAGCTCGTGGCGTCGGACTTCCGTGGTGAGGTGCGCGGCCAGGGCCGTGGCGTGACCGTGCTGGAGGCGCTGCCCGCGCTTCCGGTGAACGACGCGCTGCCGTGGCCCTGGGCCGTGGCCCCGACTCCGGCCACGCCCTGGCCGGTGTTGATCGCGTTCCTGAACGGACGGTTCTCCGTGTCGGACCTCACGGTCCGTGTCCCGGCTTCCCCCGCCACGGAGCTCTGGTTCAACCAGGGAAATCCGTTCCGGGAGCTCATCGCGGTGATGGTGACCGGCGACCATGCCGACGCCCGCTTCGAGCGCGTCGACGTGGAGGGCGCCCCGGGAACGTACTTCGGCCGCAACCTGATCTTCGGCATCGCGTACGAGGGCATCCTCGCCGTGACCCCGGGACAGCCGACGGTCCAGCCGCAGCGGCCCATCGGCGGCTCGTTCACCGCCTCCCACTGCGCGATGCGTTGGGCGTCGCTCGGCACCCTGCTGTTCCACGTCCGCGACCTTCACGCCGACGTCTCGCACAACACCATCGAGGACGTCGACATCGGCTACCTCCTCAACGAGGCCGCGGCGACCGATGCGCGGTTCACCCACAACTCCGGGTTCGCGCAGGACACCGCCGTGGGCTGGATGCAGGGGCTCCTCCTCGACTACGCCGGGCCGAGCCGGGTCGAGATCTCCCACAACCGGTTCGAGGTCCGCGACGGCGGGGTCCGGGCGACGGCGGACGGGATCGAGCTGCGCGACGGCGGAGCGACACGCACGGCGACCGCGGAGGTCCTCGACAACAAGCTCACGCTGCGACCGTCGCTACCGCCGGCGGGAATGCCGGTTCGTGGCGGCCTCTTCATCACGGGACTGCGCGCCGCCGTCGTGCGCGGGAACCACATCGAGGGGCCCGCGCCGAGCGGCATCCTGCTCGCCGGCACCGACTCCGCCGAGGTGCGCGACAACCACGTCCAGGGCGTCACCGCGAACGGCATCGCGGTCACCGCCGGATCGGGCCACAGCGACGTCACCGGCAACCACGTGCACGACAGCGGTGCGTTCGACCTGCGCTGGGACGGAAGCGGCATCGGGAATGCGTTCACGAAGAACCACTGCGCGAGCTCGGATCCCGATGGTCTGTGTACGCGACCGTGAAGCCCGGCCCTAGGCCACCAGCGGCCGTCCCGGCTGGCGCTTCACGAACTGCCCCCGGCCGGGGCGGCCCTTGAACTGCCCGTGATCCACGATCACGTCACCGCGTGAGAGCACGACCGCGGGCGCGCCCTTGACCTTCCGCCCCTCGTAGGGGTTGTAGTCGACGCGCATGTGCATCGTCTTCGTGGACAGGGTGACTTCCTTCTCCGGATCCCAGATCACGAGGTCGCCGTCGGAGCCGACGGCGACCGTGCCCTTGCGCGGCCAGAGGCCGAACATCCGTGCCGGGTTCGTGGACGTGATCTCCACGAACTTGTGGACGTCGATGAACCCTGCGCGCACGCCCTCCCACAGCAGCATGAGCCGCGTCTCGATGCCGGGCGCGCCGTTCGGGATCTTCGAGAAGTCGTCCTTGCCGAGCTGCTTCTGCGGCGGCTCGTTCATGCAGAAGGGGCAGTGGTCGGTGGAGACGACCTGGAGGTCGTTCTTGGCCAGGCCCTTCCAGAGCGCGGCCTGGTTCCACTTCTCGCGCAGGGGCGGCGACATCACGAACTTCGCGCCCTCGAAGCCGGGCCGCTCGTAGTCCTCGTAGGACAGGAAGAGATACTGCGGGCAGGTCTCCGCGTACGCGGGCAGGCCCATGTCGCGCGCCTGCTTGACCTTCTCCAGCGCGTCCGAGCACGACAGGTGCACGATGTAGATCGGCACGTCCGCCATCTCGGCCAGGGCGATGGCGCGTCCGGTGGCCTCCCCCTCCGCGCGCGTGGGCCGCGTGAGGGCGTGGTACTTCGGCGCCGTCTGTCCCTTGCGCAGCGCGTCCTTCACCAGCGTGTCGATGACCCCGCCGTTCTCGGCGTGCATGCAGACGAGCCCGCCGTTCTCCTTGGTCTTCAGGAGGGCGCGGAAGATCGTGGCGTCGTCCACCTGGAACACGCCGGGGTAGGCCATGAACAGCTTGAAGGACGTCACCCCCTCGTGTTTCGTGAGCTTGTCCATGTCGCCGGAGACCTGGTCCGTGAGCTCGCGCACGATCATGTGGAACGCGTAGTCGATGACGGACCTGCCCTCCGCCTTCTTGCTCCAGCCCTCGAAGGCGGGGAAGAGCCCTTCGCCGAAGTTCTGGATCGCGAAGTCCACGACGGTCGTGGTGCCCCCGTGGGCGGCCGCGATCGTCCCGCTCTCGAAGTCGTCCGCGGAGGTCGTGCCCCCGAACGGCATGTCCAGGTGCGTGTGCACGTCGATGCCGCCCGGCATCACGAGCTTGCCGGAGGCGTCCACCACCGTGTCCGCGGGCACGTTCAGTCCCTGGCCGATGAGGGTGATCTTCCCCTTGTCGATGTAGATGTCGGCGTCGTAGCGGTCGGCGGACGTGACGACGGTGCCGTTCTTGACGAGCGTGGTCATGGGTTCCTCCCGGATGTCGATGGAGCGGCGGCGGGCGCGGCCTCGGCGCGGACGTCGGGATCGGCCTGGGCCCAGGCCCGGCGCGCCGCGTCCATCTCGCGCTCCGCGCGCGCGTCGTCGCCCGCGTGACGAGCGACCGCGGCCTGGGCGGCGTGCGCGCCCGCGTAGGACGGGTCGTGCTCGATCATCTGGTCCGCGGTGTAGGCGGCGAGCTCCCAGTCGCCCGCGTCCCGGGCCACGCGCGCGATCCCCTCCAGGCGGAACAGGGCCTGGATCCAGGCGTCGGGTCCGGGAATGGCGCGCAGCCGCGTCTGGACGTCCTTCAGGAGTGCGCGGCCCTCCGCGACCTTGCCCTCGCGCAGCAGGATCTCGCCGCGCAAGGTGTCCACCCAGGGCTCGACGGCGCGCCGGGTGACGGTGAGGCCCGCGGCCAGCGTCGGGACGGTGTCGAGCTCGCGCTGGGCCTGGGTCAAGGCGGCGCGGGCCGCGTCTGGGCGGCCGAGCGCGAGCAGCGCGTGTCCCTCGAGCGCGCGCCCCGCCGCTCGCGCCGCCGCCGATCGCCCGGAGGCGATCGCGCGCGCCGCGGCCAGCCCGTCCTCCGCGCGTCCGCGGTCGAGCAGGAACGAAGCGAGCGTCTTCTGGTTGAACTCGAGATAGTCCGTGACGGGCGGCAGGGCCGCCATCTCGCGCAGCCGCTCCTCCGCGAGGCGCATCTGGCCCTTGTACTGGTACGCGGTGGCGAGGAGGTCGAGGTTGTGGACGTGGTGCCAGTCCATCTCCGGCGCGATACCCTCCGCGGCGTAATACGCCTTCTCGAGGGCGTCGGTGCGGAGGAAGGCGGCGATGGCGTCGTCGACGCGCCCGACGCGGCGGAGGTCGTGCCCCCACATGTGGTGCGAATGCGGGATGGAGGGGGCGAGGCGCGCATAGACCTCGCCGTGCTCGAGGGCGTCCGGGATCTGTCCGATCGTCTCGTACGAATGGGTCAGGTAGTGGTGCGCGGCTCCGCTGTCCGGCTGCAGCCGGAGAGCGCGATCGTAGAAGGCGATGGAGGCGGCTCCGCCACGCTGGCCGCGGCCGGCCGCCGTCGGCTCCTCCGCGTTCCCGCGCAGCAGCCACAGCTCGACGTCGTTCATGTCCGCGGCCAGCGCGTCGTCGATGGCTTTCTTGTAGGCGAGATGGCGCGTGACGTCGCCGAGGTCGGCCATCGCGTGCAGCTGCGCCGCGCGCACCGCGATGCGGCGGCGCTCGCGCGGGGTGACCTTGGCCGCCCGCGCTTGCGCCTCCGCCAGCGCGCTCTCCGCATCCGCCGGCGCTTCCAGGCCGGAGTACACGCGGCTCAAGCCGATATAGGCCATCGCGAGCTCGGGGTCGAGGCGCAACGCTTGATGAAAAGACCGCGCGGCCTCGATCCACACGTACCCGTGCAGGTAGTTGAGGCCCTGGATGTAGAAGGCGCGCGCCTCCGGTGACGCGGCCGTGACTTCCTCACGCGCGTTCCCCGTGCCTTCGCGCAGGGGCACCGGACGCGAGAGCATCGCCCGCGGCACCCAGCCCGCGGGCGCGACGCAGGCGGCATGGGGATCGTCCTGCAGCGGCTGGGCCCCGGCCGCAACGGCGGCGAGGGACAGGGCCAGCACGCACGAGGCCAGGCGCATCACGGCCTCAGGAACGGGGAGGGCGACCGGCGGCCGGCTCCGCGGGCTCGGCGTAACCTTCGTAGACCTCGTAGCCGCCGTGGTAGTCCGAATCTTCGGGCCGCCGGATCTGCGAGTGCGGCACGACGCGGTCGCGCCGGAGGCCGCGGAAGTCCTCGAGCCGCTTCCATCCGCGCCCGGCGTTCTTCTCCAGGAATTCGCCCATGCCCTGCACGAGCCGCTTGATGACGTTGGGCCCGACGGCGTGGTCCAGCATGGCCGCCGTGCAGACCTGCACGGTGCCGCAGCCGAGGAGGAAGTAGTTCAGAGCCTGCGAGAAGTCGGAGATGCCGCCGATCCCGGAGAAGCTCTTCTCCGGGAACGCGCGCGTCATCTGCGCCATCTTGGCCATCGACTGGGGCAGGATGGCGGGGCCGCCGAGGCCGCCGCTGGAGACGAGCCCGTCCACGTTCATCTCGAAGTCCAGCGTCTCCGGGTCGATCAGGGGCAGCGACGGGAACGTGTTCGAGGAGACGACGGCGTCGCCGCCGCCCGCGAAGACCGCGCCTGCTTCCATCGCGATGTCGGTGGTGGAGGGCGTGAGCTTCGACCAGACGGGGATGGTCGCGACTTCCTTCACGACCTGGGTGACGCGCGAGCAGAGCTTCTGGTCCTTGCCGATGTTCGAGCCCATGTCCTCGCGGTCCATGTGCGGGCAGGACAGGTTCAGCTCCAGGCCGTCCGCGCCCTGCTCCTGGCAGGCGCGCGCGAGGGTCTGCCAGGCGGCCAGCTCCTTGTCCGAGCCGGAGCCGGCCATGATCGAGGCGATGAGGGCCCGGTTCGGGTACGCCTTCTTGATGCGCCCGAGGCGCGGCACCCACCAGTCGAGCGGCTTGTCGGAGATGAGCTCCCAGTTCCAGGAGGAGTGGAGCGCGCCGTCGCGCCCCTTGTTCATGGAGAGCGTGCCCGCGCCGTGGCTGCGCAGGAACTTGGTCTTGGGACCCGCCACGTTCACGACCGGGTGGAGGCCGATCGTCTTGGTCACGACGCCGCCCCATCCCGCCTCGAACGCGCGCAGGATGTTGCTCTCCGATTCCGTGGGCGGCGCCGAGGAGAGCAGGAACGGGTTCTCGAAACGGATGCCCGTGAAGGTTGTGGACAGGTCCGGGGCCATGCGCCCTCCTCCGCGTGGGACGAGCGTGGTGAGGGGCCGAGGATAGTCCTTTTCCGGCGCCCCGAAAAGGCCGGGGCGGAAGGTCAGGCGGCCGTCGGCACGGCCTCCTGGCGGCGCCCGCCGGCGATGGCGGCGGTGATCGATCCGACCAGCATTCCGGCCACGAGCGTGATCCCGATCCAGAGGGTCATCTGGGGGAACAGCCCGACGTAGGCCCAGGTCTGGACCGCACCCATGGCCGGGAAGTTCGGGGGCAGCGCGTCATAGTGGGTGCCCCACTTGCCGATGATGGCGGGCAGCATGAGCGCGGCCACGGGCACGCGCGCGGCCAGGCCATAGATGAAGAGCGTCCAGCCCAGCCTCTTCCACCCCTGGCCCGCGACGATCCCGCCCACGAGGAAGGCCAGGCAGGCGGTCGCGATCGTCCCCAGCTGGGAGGCTCCCATCGTCCTCGCGGCGAAGATGGCGAGCGGACCCACGGCCAGTCCGAGGACCGCCATGCCAAAGGCCTTGCCCTTGCTGGCCGGCCCCTCTCCCGCCTTCAGGAGCTTCAGCGCGAAGTAGACCCCGAAGATGAAGGGCAGCCACGAGATGCCCACGATGGCGCCGCCGCCCCCGCCCGCGCGGTTGAAGAGCGCGGACGACCAGTGCTGCAGCTCCCCGATCAGGCGCAACGCGGTGACGGCGAGGGTGATGATCGCGGGCACAAGGACGAGGTCGAGAGTGCGAGGACGAGACGTATCGGCCATGGGGGCCTCCTTCGGTGCCACCGGAGAACGGTCAGTCCAATGGGCGCAGTATAGACCGGCCGTCCAGCTTCATTCCCGTGAACGCACCCACCGCGTCAGGAACTCGACGGGCTCGCCGCCGTAGGGCATCGGCTTCGAGCGCAGGACGAGGCCGTCGTCTTCCAGGGTGACGAGGCGCATCTGATCCACGCCCACCCAGTTCGGGAAGAGGCTCGCCTCGATGTGATGGATCACCGACTGCTCGTCCAGCCCCACCGTGAAGCGTCCGAACCAGGCGTGATAGCTGTCCCAGGCGCACCGTATCTCCGCGGGCGTTCCCGTCTCGAGGTCGTCCGACGCGAACCGTCCGCGCCCGACCTTGGCGATCTGCAGAGAAACGTGGCCCGCACGGTCATAGGTGAGACGCCCGCGCACGTCCGTGCCCCAGGGATGGAAGACCGCACCCGACGCGCGGCGGCCCTCCATCGCGACCAGGTCCCAGGTCCCGAGGAGGCGATCGCGCAGCGTCGGGAGGGCCGTCGTCAGAAATTACAGACGTCGAAGGCCGGGTCCGCGCCCAGATGGAGCTGGAACGTGCCCGCCGCCTGGCCGGACACGGACAAGGCGAGGGTCATGTCCGAGCCCGACACCGCGCCCATGTAGCGGGCGGGCTGCACGCCGGCGTTCAGGACGGGGGTCACGAAGGTCCCCGGCTCGTCGAACGAGCCGGCCTCGAGGCGCAAGCTCTCTTCGACGACGCCGGTCGCGCCGCACTTGAAGCGGGCGCTCGCCCCCGTCGCCGTCACCACCAGCTCCGCGTTGCGTCCGCCCCAGCGGCCCTGGGGCACGGCGTCCGCCGAATCGCTGCAGGCGGTCTCGGCCACCACGGCCGCGACCGCCAGCAGCAGGACGCGGAAGGAGAGCCTCATCCGCGCGGAGGCGTGGCCCCCGGAGGCGCTCCCGGCGGCGGGCCCGGCGGCCGCAGGTCCTCGCCCGCGTGCGCCTTGCCGCGGTGGCAGAGCATGCAGCCCACGTTGGGCTTGTCCTTCTCCAGGGCCTTGATCTTCTTGATGTAGTCGTCGTTGATGGCGCGCGTCATCGCCATCATGTCCCGCGTGACTTGCTTTTCTTCCTTGTCCTCGCTGTCCCACTGGTCCGCGACGTGGCAGTGCGTGCAGCTCACACCCAGGGAGCGCGAGAAGGCCTGCATCGTGCGCAGGAGCCGCGCCGCGGGGACGTCGGTGAGCGTCTTGACGTTCTTGAAGACCTCCTTGGCGGGCAGGTCCTCCTTGCCCTTGATCGAGGCCTGGAGGGCGTTGATGTACTTGTCGTTCTCGGCGGCGTAGGCCGGGGGCGGGCCGGCCGGAGCGCCCGCGGGCGGCGGGCCGCCGGCCCCGGGTGGCGGCGGCGCCGGGGACTGGGCGGCGGCCACGGCGATCGAAGAGGCAATCAAGGCGAGCGGAAGGCCAAGGCGCATGGGTGTCTCTCTCCTTGCGGACATTCTAGTAGGTCAGGACAGGACCTGGGCCAGGTGATGGTGCAGGTGTCGTACGTAATCCTCGAGCACGAAGCGCAACGTGACGGGAGCGCCCTCGCCGATGCTGCAGGGCGTGACCAGCGCGTGCCGCGAGATGCGGCCGATGACATGCGCGAGATGCCGGTTGACCTCGACCCAGAGCCTGAGGACGTCGGCCCACGACCGGTCCTGGTAGCCCTGCGCGGTCACCCAGGAGTCCTGCGTGTAGCCCGGGAAGGACAGCGACGAGGAGAGCTGGGCGCGTACGAAGCGCTGGTGGTTGTTGAAGGCGGAGTCCACGAGGTGCCCCATGACCTGCTTGGGCGACCACTTGCCCGCAGCCCGCGGCGTGCTTGCCCGCTCCTCGTCGATCGCGACCAGATTCGGGAGCTCGGACTCGATCGTGGCCAGGAGGTCGCGCGCGATCCGCGACGTCACGCTCGGGAGATCGGTCACGGAGCGGGGCTCGGCGGGGCCGGAGGCCGCGTGGACTGCCAGGCCACGGGCTGCCAGCGGCCGTCCGCCTTCTTCACGTACACGTCCGTGTAGAGGATCTGGAACGGCGCGGGCCCGATGGTGGCGGAATCGACCTGCACGGTCGCGGTGCCGGTGAGGATGCCCGTGTTGCCGTAGACGCGCACGAGCGGCTGCCCCGGATCGATGGACTTGTACTTCAGGCGCCCCGCCTTGAGCGACGCGAGCAGGCTCGTCTTGGTGTCGGCGACGCCGCTGGCGTGCGTGTAGGTGAAGTCATCGGGGAGCATGCGGCCCAGGGCCTCGAGGTCGTTCTTCACCATGGCCTGAAGCCGATCTTTCTGGGCGGCGAGGACGGCGGCATCGTCGGGACCGGCGGCGGCCGCTACGGAGGCGAACGCGGCCACGATGAGGAGTCCCAGGGCCGCGCGACGCGCGCCGGACCCGAACGGCGATTCGATTCTCATGGGCACCATTCTCGCGCCAGAGGGCCGTCAGCGCCAGGTGGCGCGCATGCCCAGCGCGTAGCCGGCCACCGTGATCGCCTGGTGCGCCACGAACACGAAGAGGAGGGACGCGAGCACGAGAGCGGGCGTGGGCGTCACGCGGAGCGCCAGGACGAGCCAGGCCCCGGCCGTCACGTCGATCTGATCCAGCACATGGAAGAAGGCTCCGGCGAGGCCCGTCGTCTGACGGCCGGGCGCCACGTCGAGCTGGCGCTTCAGGAAGCTGTTCGGCAGCTCCGCGCACATGGCGGCCGCGCCGACGATCACGCCGAAACCGAAGGGGAAGCGTCCAAGGGCCATGTAGCCGAGACCGGTGCCGATGGCGACCACCACGATGCCCCGATACGTCTTGTTGTCGCCGAAGACTCGCCGGCCGCGCCAGCGCGCGCCCGCGTCGATGGGCCGGGCCAGGCCGCGCAGGAAGCCCGTCTTGATGCAGAGGCCGTGGCAGACGAAGCCGAGCAGGAGCGGGGCGAAGAGCATGGCGGCCTCCCGCAGCGCGTTCATCTGGCGAGGAGCCGGCGCTCAGTCGATGCGGCGTCGGCGCCGCTTCGGCGCGTGTTTGGCCGCGTAGCCCGAAGCGCCGTGCAGGTGCAGCGAGACGTAGGGCTCGTTGCCCACGACCCAGCTGTCGTGTCCGGGAGGCACGTAGAAGACGTCGCCCGGACCCAGCACCATCTCCTCGCCGTCGTCCATCTTCACCGCGGCCCGGCCGGAGAGAACGAGACCGACGTGCTCGACGGCGCAGCTCTTCGTACCCGCGATGGGCCCGACGTGTTTCGACCAGTGCCAGCCCGGCTGGTATTCGGCGCGTCCCAGCTCCATGCCGCCCAGCGTGACGAGGCGGAAGAGCCCCTTCTCGAAGCGCCGCTCTTCGTCGGGATGGTCGAGCCGCTTGACTACGATAGGGCGAGATGGAGACGCGGCTTTCTTCATTCATGCCTCTCCGTTGTTGTAAGCCGGCAAAAGATGGCAGCCGACCTGACCACAGCCTCTCTTGCTAACCGAGCCGATCGATCTCTGTTTATCCGTTCCGAAACGGATAACCCGTCTCTTAACCTAAGGCCGATCGAGGATGGTCAGGTACTCCCGCCAGGGCCCGACCGCCTCGCGATATTGGCTCGCCATCGTCCGCGCGACCTGCTTGACGTGTCCGAGGTCGTGCACGACCCACGCGGCC
>Ga0207648_10003260_pt1 | contig 17057 bp, 9 predicted proteins | sample KBSMisM32_FD_184310 | JGI IMG/M metagenome (GOLD analysis project Ga0207648, IMG submission 184310) | Miscanthus rhizosphere microbial communities from Kellogg Biological Station, Michigan, USA - KBS Miscanthus M3-2 (SPAdes) (version 2) | ecosystem: Host-associated > Plants > Roots > Rhizosphere...
CACGCGGGTCAGCAGCTCGTCGTTAGAAACCACGTTAGGCGCATTGCGCACGAGCGCCAGCAGCAGATCGAAGGACAGTTTCGGTAGCTCGATGACCGCGTCGCCGCGCGTGACGCGCTGCCGGCCCTCGTCGATGACAAGGTCCCCTACCCGCCACACCGCGCGTTGCGGTTGCGTCGCCGTGTCCAAGCAGCCCCCGCGAAGCCCGCTGTCGGCAGCGATTCTGGCACGCCGACGGCGGGCTGGGCAGGCGCCTCGCGACCGATGCCTTCCGCAGCGCAAAGCGCCTCGACAAACCGCGGCTTTACCAAAGTTTGGGCAACTCTTGAGCGGACCTTCATGCACGCCCGGCCCCTGTGCGCGAAAACGGCGCCGACCGTCAATCTCTTGGGGAGCGTGTCATGGCCAGCCAAATCACCCGTTTCATTGCCACCCTCAGCCTCCTAATGCTCGGCGCCGCGCCGGCCTGGGCAGGCCGCGGCGACATCGACCCGAACTACGGCGAGGGGGGCCGCTTGGCCTTTGCGTCGGGCGTCCAGGTGGCGCTGCCGGGCGACCGGCTCGCAATCGCGAATCTTGATGAACAGGGCCCGTTCGTTCGCATGGTCGATGCGACAGGGCAAGTCGTCCCGGACTTCGGCGAGGGTGGCAGAGTCCTGATCAACTCCCCTGCCTTGGGTACATTCGAGCCAGCGGCCGCCGCCCTCGCCCCGAATGGCGACATGATCTTCATGGGGGTGCTGGGAGACGCGGCGGACACGTTGCCCCGGGCGATTCTGCGCCTCGATAGCGCCGGCCAGCCTGTGGCGTCATTCGGTACCCGCGGCGATGGATTCGTCGAGCCGGCACTCGCCAGGGCGCGGGCGCTCGCGTTTGCGGTCGATCCCGACGGGAAGATCGTCCTCGGGGAAGGCAGCTGGAATGGCGATGTCAGCTGCGACAGCATCGCGCGGGTACAACGGCTTGGCGCCGATGGCCAGCCGGACAGCGGGTTCGGAGGTGACGGGATCGTGGAGATCCCGGATCTGGACATCTGCAACGGCGCGTCGATTTTCGGCGTGCGCGCCGATCGCAGCGTCATCGTCGGGGACGGTTCCACGATCGTCGCCGTCAATGCGGCAGGGGATATCGAACCGACTTTCGGCGTGGATGGCCGCCTCGCGATCACCGGGCTCGCCTCGGCAGGGCGACTGCTGTTGCCCGACGGTGGTCTGTTGTTCTTCGGATCCACCACCGAAACCGGATCGAGCGACACCGTGATGCAGAAATTCGATCGGAACGGCCAGCCCGACCTCGCCTTCGGTCCCGGGACCGGGTCAGTGACCATCGATCTCGGCACAGCGCTCCTGGGCGCGCCTGCAGCCCGCGAGGACGTCTGGCAAATTGTGCTCGATCCGGACGGCGAGCACCTCCTCGCGGGATTGAGCGTCTCTTGCAGCGGCATCGCGCGGCTGACGATCGACGGCGTGCCGGACGCCAGCTTTGGCCGCAATGGGCTGACCTGCCTCAACATCAATTTCGGCCTGGTTGGGGTGCAGGGCAACGGAGCACCGCTGTTCCTGGACGGATACTCCGTACTTCGAATCTTGCCCGATAACCGCCCAAGTCCAGGACTTCTGGCAGTCGTGAGCGCACCGGGTGCGGTTGGCGAATCCGCTGGCAGCGCAACTGTGACCGTCGGGCGTTTCGCCGGCCGCGACGGCGCCGTGAGCGTCGATTTCACGACAGCCTCTCGCCCGGGGTGCCATCGACAATATGTATGTCTTTTGGACAGTGCGACTGCGGGCAGCGACTACACGGCGACCTCGGGGCGATTCGATTGGGCCGACGGTGACGACGGCTCTCGCTCGGTCACCGTCAGCATTCTCAACGACGGCCTCGTCGAGAATCGCGAGGTGTTCGGCGTTGACTTCACCGAGCCGGGTGGCAGTGCCTTTTTGTTTGCGGAAAATCTGACGCTTTATATCAACGACAACGACACGGCAACAGTACCGCCTCCACCTCCTCCGCCCTCTCAGACAAGTTCAGGCGGTGGCGGCTCGGTTTCGTGGGCGACGCACTTTGCGTTGCTGACCCTGCTGTTCCTTCACCGGCGGCGAGTTCGGAGCGCTTATCAGCTCAGGCAGTGAGGAGCCTCGGCGAGGGGCGCAATCATGTATCGGGCATGTCGTAACGTCGCTCGAGTCGACGCAGTGGCGGCAAATGCTCTCCTCGGCACGAGCCTCGCGACCTTTCTGGCCGCCTGTGGCAGCAGCAACCCATCGCCTGCGAGGAGCGTGGACATCACCAGCGACAACGAGGCGGTTCGGATGGCGTACTCTCCAGCGTGCTCTGCCGACCACCCTGACCCGGCTGCCGAGATTGTTGCGCTGGTTCAGAGCATTCGCGTGACCGCGGTCGAAGGCGAATTCGTCGTTGCGGGCGGCGATCCAATGCAACTTCGTATCGACGAGCATGATCTATTGATCTGCATGATCGGTAGCGAGTCTGTTTTCTTTCGCGGCTCAGGCGAACCTCCAGCGGCAGCGCAGGCGCTTGCACAAGGAGCGCCGCTGCCGCTGCTGCGGCTGAGGACGGAAGGCTGGTGTCCCGAACCGTACGACCATGGCGATCCAGTGCAGAACTCGGCCGGCGCCGGGTGGATCCATGTGGCCGACACCGGGAATAATGCTGCTGCGTGGCCGCAGTCTGCGCCGAATCCAGGTTCGGAATTTGTCTCCAAGCTGCGAATCGACAAGCCTGTCTGTGCACAAGTGGCGGAGACGGTGTGGCCGGCTGTGGGGCGCCTTCCGCTCCTCGCAACCGGAGCGTGCCCGGCGGACGTAGATCCGGGAGGCGTGAACGAGATTGACGTCGAAGAACGCAAGGTTGTCACCGTCGCCGTGGCGGCAGTGACCGATGCGCTGCAGCGGGGGCTCGCCGGTGGGCCGGGCCACGGCGTCGGCCTGCGCGGTGGCTCATTCTCACTCGCTTGCGGGCCGCAACTGACGCTAACCTTGGTCGATTGCGCGTTCACTGCCGACGTCAAGGTCAGCGGCATAGTCACATGGGCGCACTCAGACATTTTTGGGGCTGGTGGCTTTCTTCCCGCTAACCGCCCGCTCACTGCCGACCTCATCGTCAGCGGTCCGGGCACCGCCGGCGGAGCGTTGCATATAGCAGGGTCCTGGCTGTCGAATGATCCGAACCGCTATTTCAGTGTGACCGGCACGCTGGGTGGAAAGAAGGTCGCGGTTCTCGTGCCAGAAGCCTGACCGCTTCGGCAACAATTCATCAAGGCTCGTCGGCATTCGTTTCCGGCGTGCCTGCACGGCAGGGTTGGAACAGGCACGCGAGATTGGCCGATAGGTCGTGGAGCATGCCGCGTTTCTGAACAACTGAAGGAACGACGATCAACCCGCGGGGTTCCGCGTCGCCGGCCGATAAGGAATCTTGCCTTGGTGCCGCAGTTCGTCGACGGCGGCCCGTTCGCGCGCGGCAAATCGCTGTGCGTCGGCGGTCAGCGCGCGGAATTCGGCGGTCTCGCGGACTTCGTCGTAGACCGGGTCGCGCTCGATCGTATACCACCATTCCGTGTGGTCGCGATCGACCGCAAACCCCGCCGCCAGGTCCCTGAGCGCCTCGTCGCGACGTCCGAGCAACATCAACGCCTGGGCCCGGGTGCGCCGTTCGAGTACCGGGCCCCACTTTCCGTACTCTGCGTCGATCCAGGCGATGACCGACTCGAGGATCTGATGCGCCCGCGCGGTGTTGCCTTGGGCGAGCTGAAGATGGGCGAGCAGTGGCCAGGTCCAGAAATTGCCCAGGTTGACCACGACCGAGCCGTCCGTTGACATTCCATAGCGCCGGCAAAGCACCTCCTCAGCCGAGACGTAGTCGTGCGTTCGTAAGGCCATGTCCCGGATCGCCTGCGGGTTGCCGTATGCCTCGAAGACGTCGAAGACGAAGCTTTCGTGCCTCTGCGCCGCGACCCCTGCCCTGCGCCGGTCGCCCGCATGCAACGCAAGTCCCGGCGTCGCGGCCGCCAGGCTGAGGGGCGTCCCCGAGGCGACGTCGGCGGCCGCGGGCACATCGTTAATGTCGAGGTAGAAAATCGCAGCCGTCTGGCGAGCCCACGGATTCTGCGGGTCTGCCGCGATCGCGCGCTCGATGAGCACGATGGCCTGCGACGGACTGTCGTGGAACATCCAGCGATATCGGGCGAGGCGCTGCAGCCCGGGGTAGAAATCGGGATCGATGGCCAGCAGCGCTTCCAGCTGCGACTCGTATCCCTCCCGGTCGGGATCGCCATAATCAATCAGGTTGAATCGGGCGGGTGCTGCCAGGGGATCGATCTCGACGGCGCGCTCGAGCAGCCGTATCGCCTCGGCATGGCGAGCATTGGCGAGCGGTCTTGGCATCGTTGGCACTTGGTCGTACGTGAGGTATTGCGTGAAGAGTCCCGATCCGCGCACCTTGGCCGGGGTTTCCGAATTGGAAATGACGTTCAGGAACGCCGCGAACGAAATGAGCCCTCGGCTGTTGCCCGGCTCGCGGCGCGCGGCCTCGCGAAAGATCGCCTCACGCTTGGCGTTGTCGAGGTCGTCCCACATCGCCCGGGCGAACAGCACGGCCGCGGAATCCGGATCCAGGGCCAACGCGCGCTCAAGCAAGGCGCGGTAGCGTCGGCGCGCCGCATCGGTGTCCTCGAATCTCAACGCGGCCGCCTGCATCCGCGCGTCGTAAAGCGCGGCGTAGGCGACCGCGAAGCCGGGATCGAGCGCGATCGCCTGCTGGAACTCAACTGCCGCGGCGTCCGCCTTCGCCGCCGTATAGCGCCCGGTGAGCGTGCGCCCGCGCAGCCACGCGAGGTACGCCTCGATATTCTGGGTCGGGGGGGCGGCAGCTTCCGGCGCTCGCATGCCGGAGATGCGGTCATTAAGCGCGGTTGCTACCTGGGTGGCGATGTCGTCCTGCATCGCGAACAGTTCCTCGATCGGCCGGTCGTACCGGGTCGACCAAAGCGTCGTTGCTGCGCGCGCATCGACGAGGCGGGCCGAGACACGCAACATCGTGCCGCTGCGCTGGACGGTGCCGTCGACCAGGAAAACCGCGCGCAGGCGCTGGCTGATCTCGGCGGGATCTGCTGACTCTTCACCCGCGCGGATAGCCGAATCACGCGCCACGACCGTGAGCCCCGCGACGCTGGTCAGGCGGTCCAGGACGATGTCCGGTACGCCGAGTGAGATAGGCGCGTCTGCGGGATCGGCGCTCAAGTTCTTGAACGGCAGAACGGCCACCGTGCGCAGGGCCGGGTCCTTGGTGTTTGCCGCTGGCGAAATCGGTGTCGCGTCGCGCTGCAGGGCCCATAGTCCGAGAGCCACGATCAGCGCCAGCGCAGCGGCTGCCAGGGCCGCGAAAAGGCGTCGATTCGGCTGGCTGGCTTCCGGTCCGGGCGCAGCTGCAAGTTGAGGCGGCGGGCCCTCCGGTTCGAGCGCGGCTCCGGACGCGATGCGGAAGGCGTCCGGAGCTTCGGTTTTCGATACCGCGGCCACGAGTCGATACCCGCGCAACCGCAACGCCATGATGTAGCGCGGTTCTGCGGCGCGGTCGTCCAAGGCCTCGCGCAGCATCTTGACGCGCTGGACGACGGTCTCCGGGCTTACGACGACCGCGGGCCACACGCGCGTCAGCAGTGCATCAATCGAAACGACATCGGGCGCGCTGCGTACGAGCGCAAGCAGCAGATCAAAGGACAGTTTCGGCAGCTCAATGACTTCGTCGTCTCGCATGACGAGCTGTTGCCCCTCATCGATGACGAGGTCCCCGACCCGCCATACGTCACGCCGCGATTGCGACGACGCGTGCACGCGGTGCCCCCAGGTAGTCCGCCCTTGGTAACGATTCTGGCACGCCGTCCGCTTGCCCGGCAGGCGGGTCGGGAGGCTGCGGACGCAGCGGCGTGACGTGAATGCCCTGGTCGTAGGTTCAAGACGCAGCTGGTCGACCGAATTCGATCTGTCAGGCTGCAAAAACGCGTTCTAGGACAGCAACATAGGAGTGAGACTTGCGGTAGCTGCTTTACCGCCCAGTTCACCTCATCTACGGCGACGGCCGCCGGGTCGGGGTCACGGTTCGCTTCGCTGACTGACCGCACGACACCTTCAGCAAGGATTTAGCGAAGTTTTACCGGGCATTCATGCACGGAGCTGCCCCGTGCGCGACAAGAACGCCATGTGAAGCCAGCCGTTGATTCAACTGGCCCATCCCAACCACGGAGACAGCGAGCATGAGAACGAATCTGAAAGCACAGATCGCCAAGGCTTACCGCTGCGCGCGTCATGCAGCACCGCTGGCCGCGGTGGCCACCAGTGCGATCTCTCCAGCCGCGCTCGGCGATCCCGGGGATCTCGATCCGTCCTTCGCGGACGTCGGGCGCTACTACCTGCCTGTCGATGGTGCGGCCGTGCTCTGGTCGATCGATCCGCAGTACGACGGCCTGCTGCTGTCAGGAGGCTTCGAAGGCTACTTGCGTGGTCCTGGTTATGGTTATTCTGGCCCCCCCCCTCGTCGTTACGTGCGCGGGTTCAACATTCGCATGTCGGGCGACGGCATGCCCGATGATCTCTTCACGGCGACCTACCCGCTCAACGACGTCGAGGTCTTCGACACCGCGACGCGGTCTGACGGCAAAATCGTCGGCCTCGGCCACAGGATCAACGGCAACCTGCTGTTCCGCCTAGCGCCTGACGGCGCGCTCGACAACAGCTTTGGCACCGACGGCATAGGCATACTGCAGCTGTCGAGTCTAGAGTCGGCCAGATCGTTCGTCCTAGATCCCGACGGCGCGATCGCCATCGCAGGACTGCAGGGCAACGACATCAAGGTGCTGCGTCTGCACGCGGACGGCTCCGTCGACACTGCGTTCGGCACGTCTGGGGTGTTCACGGACACGACGGACGCGTCGAGCAATCGGTCGATGAGCTTCCCGCGGATCGTCGGCGCGCTCAATGGCGGCTATCGCATCACAGACAACGCGGCCGATGTCGACACGGGCGTCGCCCGCTGCCGTGTGGTCGGCGTGACCGGGAACGGCACGCTCGACGCGTCGTTTGGAGACGCGGGGTACGCGGGGATCCAGGCGAGCGGATCGGCGCTCTGCAACGACATCGTTCAGGCGGCCGACGGAGGGCTGCTCATCGGCGGCGTTGCCGATGAGCACGGGCTCGTCGTGCGCCTGCTCGCAAGCGGCGCTGCCGATACGAGCTTCGGTATCGATGTGCCGTCCGCCAGCGAGATGGCGGTGGTGACGGCACTGGCCGTGGACGGCAGTACCGGAGCGGTTGTTCTGGCCGGTCAGCCTGCGGCTGACATTACCGGAGGACTGGTGACGCGGCTGCACGCCGATGGCTCGCCTGACGATTCGTTCGGTGGCAACGGCACCGCATGGTTCGACCTCCAGGGGACCTCGTCGCCGAACGTCAACGCCATGCACCTGCGACCGAACGGCGATGTCATCGTCGGCGGCTCTCACGACGGGCGACCTTACGCGGCGCGTCTCGTCGGCGGGGACGGTCGCGACGGCCCAGGCGTGCTCGCCTTGGCGCGTTACAACTTCGCGACGGCCGAAGCCGAGCAGGCAGTCGTCACCGTTCGACGCATCGCGGGCAAGGCCGGCAGTGTCAGCGTTGGCTACGCAACGAGCGCCGGTGGCGACGCCACGGAGGGCGACGACTTCACGGCCGTCTCGGGTCGGCTCGAGTGGGCCGACGGCGATGCCAGCGACAAGCAGATCTTGGTGCCGATCGCGCCGGACACAGGTGTGGCGGAAGAAGTCGAATACTTCGGGGTCGAGTTGAGCGATGCGCAGGGAGGTGCCGGTCTGGGCACGCTCGCAACCAATATCGCGATCGAGGCCGACGGATCGCCGAATGGCTTGTTGGCTGTCTACGGCGGCTGGATCCCGGAGGAAATCGGCACCCTCGAGGTGACTATCGAGCGACGGTATTACACCACCGGCGCCGTTACGGTCACGATGACGCCGATCGCCGGCACGGCAGCCGCGGGCGAAGATTTCACGGGTGAGCCGGTGACCGTCAGCTGGGCCGATGGCGAGGGCGGCGTCAAGTATGCCGCGATCGCGATCACCAACGATTCGACGCAGGAACCGGTCGAGACCTTTACGGTCGAGCTTTCCTCGGCCACCGGTGGAGCCCTCATTGGTCCGAGCTCCGTGGCCACGTTCGAGATCGGCGAGAGCGACATGCCCGAGCCGCCGCTTGACCCGACCGATGATGGTGGCGGCGGCGGTGGCGGTGGCCGCATCGGGTTGTTGTCGCTGCTGCTGGTCGGCCTCGTGCGATTGCGGCGTCGCGGCGCGATCCGCGAATCACCGCCAGGAGCGGGTCGTGGCCAGCCGCGTTGCCCGGATTGCTTCCCTACCCGGCCTCCGGCTGTTTGGTTAACGCTGCTGCTTGGGCAGGCCGAGGCATTTGCAAATTCCGCCGGGCGGCGTTCTGCTTGCGCTTCCGGACGACCGACTCGTGATCGCGGATGCACGGACCAACGGGGGCTCTCGCGTTCGCATGGTCGATTCGACCGGGCAAAACGTCCCGTCCTTCGGCGATGGCGGGATCGTCCTGATCGACTCATTGGCCGCGGCGCGGAGTTTCCTGCGCGAGGCCGCCGCCCTCGGGCCGAATGGCGACATGATCTTCGTGGGGTCCCAATCGGCCACACAGGTCCGAGGATTTCTACGACTCGACAAGGACGGCCAGCCGGTACTCTCGTACGGGGACCGCGGGGACGGATTCGTCGAGCCTGCGGTCACCACAGCACAAGTGATGGCGTTTGTAGTCGATCCCGACGGGAAGTGACATCGACCCGACATTCGGCGTGGATGGCCGCCTGGCTGTCAGCGCCTGGCGGGGCCTGCTGTTGCCCGACGGTGGCCTGCTGATCTTCGGTTCGAGCGACGAGGTCGCCTCATGGAATGACACCGTATTTCGTGGGCGACACAACTCGCGTTGCTGACCCTGCTGCTCATTCACCGTCGCCGACTTCGGCGCGCTGGCTAGCGCAGGCACTGAGGAGCCGTGGCGAGTTGCGCGATCGAACCACCGACATACGGATTTTCAGTCACAAGATGTAGCTGGCACGCCCGGAGAGATTCGAACTCCCGACCTTCTGGTTCGTAGGACGCCCGCCGCTTTTTCTAGGTCCGATTCGTCGCAATGGCGCTGCTATTCCTGGCTCGCGGCGTTACGCTCGGCGCCGATGCGTTTCACGCCTGCGTTCTATCGGGTCGCGGCCATTTGCTCGTTCGCCTCTGCGATCACGACGCTGGGGCTGATCTTTCTGCCGGAAATGTTTGCGCCGGCCGAGGATTTCGCGGCCCGAATGGCTCGGGTGAATGATCCCGTGTATGGCGTGTATGCGTGGGTCTACCTCGCGCACCCCTTCCTGGTCGTGGCGGCGGCGCTGGGTGTTGCGATGCGGTTGCGTCGCGAGGCGGCGGAACTCGTGATACCGGGCCTGTTGGCATTCCTGTTGTGGGGCGCGACGGAAGCCGGTCAGCAGGCACTGACTGTCATGGCGTTCAACCCGTGGCGCCTCGCGTGGCTCGCGGGCGATCCCGTGGTGCGCGCGACGATGGAGCTGCGCACTGCGATGTACGACGGCGTATGGAACGCCATGTACTTTCTGCTGCTCATCGGATTCTTCATCGCCAACTCGCTCTATGCCGTGGCGCTGTGGCGCGGGCGCGGCCTGTCGCGCGTCGTTGGCGCTTTCTACGCTGCCGCGGCAGTGTTGACGATGCAGATCATCATTGTGGAAGCCGGTGGCGGGCAGTTGTTGCCCGATGCGATCGACTTCTGGCTCTATCCTATGATCCAGCCTCTTGCTCGGACGCTGATCGGCGTCTGGCTTTGGAAGCACCGCAACGAGAACGGCCGACCGGCGTAATGGTATGTTCCTGCAACCCCAGCCAATCAAGTACTGCTATTATCAATCAATAACTTAGATATCCCTCCTCGCCCAACTTCTCGCCGAGATCTCGCCAAAGTATTGAATCGCTCGAGGGTGTGGCGCAGTTCCGCGCGAATCGCGACCTGTGCAATCGGCCGCCAGTCGAGTGCGACGTAGCCCACCGCGTGCGGCGCTGCCATTCCTCGAGGAACCGCGTCGACGGTACTCGACGTCATCCGCGGCTCGCCAGCGTCATCGCACTCCTGTCGGCCCTCTTCGTCCTGACCGTCTTCGGAATCGGGCTCATGCCCGCACACCGGGCCCGCCGGATGATGTCTGGCACCGATGAGCCCTCCTGCGTCGCCTGGCCGTGGCGGCTCGTTGTCCTAGGCGGCGGGAAGCACCAAGCGCCGCTTGACTACCAGGCTTGATCAACAATTGAGCGATTCTTGATCGCTCCTTCATGCACGCCGGCGCCCGCTGCGCAACAACCTTATCCACCCGCGGGGGCGAAGTACGGCCGGCATTCTGACTCTTTGCAAAGTCACAGGCCGTCGGTCTCGCGTGGCTAACGTGAATCGCAACGAGCACAAACAGAGGACAGAACCATGTCAAGTCGATCAAACAAAATCGCGCGGCTACTGTGGCTCGCAACGGCAATCGCCGGTACAGCCATTGCCCAGTCGTTTCCGCCGTTGCCGGTCGCGCATGAGGGCGCAACCGTCAGTGTGCTGGCTACAGGGCTTCACGATCCGCGCGGAGTCGCTCTTGGGCCGGCAGGTTCGCTGTACGTCGCCGAGGGCGGAACGACCGAAGGCGTCTTTACATTACCGCCGGGTCCGCCGCTGACCGACCTGTCGCGTGACCGCTGCGTGATGTATTGGCCCGTTGCGCCCGTCGTCGGTGGCTACACGGGGCGGGTAAGCCGCATCGATGCGAGCGGCAACGTCTCCGTCATCGCTGATGAACTGCCGAGCGTCGCGTTGAATACGTTGATTGGCGGAGATCGATTGAGCGCCGCATCGGTAGTGCTGATCGGCAACCGGCTCTACGCGCTGATTGCGGGCGCGGGCTGCTCACACGGTCACGCGAGCGAGCCAAACGGGATCTATCGCATCTATCCTGACGGCGTTGCCCAACCCGTCGTCGACCTGAGCAATCTGCTCCGCGGGCTGAACGACGTCAAGGATGCCAGCGATCCGACCTTCGAACCGGACGGCAGCTGGTACTCGATGGTTCACGCGTTCGGTGCGCTGTATGCGGTCGAGCCGAATCGCGGCACGTTCGTGCGTGTGACCGAGGCAGGCGAAGTCACCGTGCTCGCCGACCTGATCGACGCCGTCAATCAGACCGAGGGAGACGGCGATCAGACGTGGACGGCGCTGACACGCCGCGGCAACCACTTCTACATCGGTACGCTTGGCCGGATCAACACCGGGTTTGCCGGGGCAGTCTACCGCCTCTCACGCGACGGCTCGCAGATCACGCGAGTTGTGTCCGGTCTGCACGGTGTCGTCGGCATCGCGTTCGACGTCATCGGCCGGATGTACGTGCTCGAGACGACCGCGGCCGAAGTAGATCCGCCGCTGTCCGACCCTTCGGCTGGGCGACTCGTGCGCGTCGAGCGCGACGGATCGCTGACGCCCATTCTGACTGGGCTCGCATTTCCAACGGCGCTTATCGCCGGGCGTGACGGCGCCTTCTACGTCACGAATTGCGGCTACGGCTGCAACGACCGCAGCAACTTTCCAGCCGCGCTTCCTTCGCTGCGCGCGGGCCAGGTGCTGAAGGTGAAGCTCGCCGATGCGAACGCGGCGCGCCGCGACTACTGACGCCCCAAAAAAGTGGCGGCGCTGCGGAATTCCCTGCAAGCGACACGTAGAGACGACGATGGTATCGCCGGGACACCATACGAAGAACAGATGGGCGTCATGCACCTCACTCTCACGTAGGAAGCCACCCGCCCCGCCGCCAACAACTTCCTGCAGCAGCAAGCGAAGTTCGATCGCTTCCTCGAGTGCTTCAACCGCGAGCGACCAGGCGCTCGGCATGCGCTGCCCCGCCGAGCTCTATCAACCCTCAGCGCGGCCCTACCGCGGCTTGAGCGACTTCGACTATCCCTTCCAAGACCGCACGATCACCGGCATCCGCTGCGGGCGGATCTGCTTCGGTGGCCGCAAGGTCAATCTGAGCGCGGTGTTCGCCGGACAGAACGTCGGCGTGAAGGAAATCAGCGAGAAGATCTGGCTCGTGAGCTTTATGCACTACGACTTAGGCTTCTTCGATCACGAGAGGGTCGAATGCGCACTCAACCCCTTCGAGGCTAAAGTGTTACCCATGTGACCGGAACGGACCCGCCGCGCATGTCCGGACGCAGCGCGCTTCATCAGCCCGTCTGGGTGGATCGAGTGCACCCGGATGCAATGTCCCGTTGCACCTTCTGAGGGGAGCGCCCGGTGGAGCGCGTTGTTAGGCGTAACCAGCCGCGGCTCTGTCAGCGATCTACGCGAGAAGCCGTACTGCCTTGCCCCGGGACGGCGCCATCATGAAAGAGATCATCGAGGTATGTCGCGACCTCATCCGGCACCACCGTGCAGCATCAAACACCTCTCGAAGGACTAGTTCGCCGACGAGCCTGCGTGGCATTCGGCTTGGCGTACTGCGCCGAGGCAAGTCCTTCCTGAACCTACTTGACGCTGGACAACCGAGGTAGCCGCTCGGACAATCTTGGCGGCGCGCAGGGCACGCAGCCCGGCTCAGGCAAACGAAATCGCAGTGCGAGATCTCACGTCTCGCGCGGGATCAGCCCTGAGCAAATTCAGAGAGGGGACCACGCCATGTCAGCGAGTATGCCGTCTCTCGAGACATTGTCGCCTTGGTGGCCGCGCACGGTGGCCATCGTCATGGTGATCGGCTTCACTGTCCTCATCATGATGTCGATGCGGGCTTATCAGAACGCCCCACCGATTCCCGACGAGGCGAGGGTGCCTGACGGCGACGTCGTGTTCACCGCCGCGGATGTCGCGGCGGGTCAGGAGGTGTTCCTCAAGTACGGTCTGATGGACAATGGCACCATCTGGGGCCACGGCGGCTATCTTGGCCCGGACTACTCTGCGCAGACCCTGCATGGTCTCGCACTGTACCTCGCTGAGCGGATCGCACAGACACGCTTTCAGACCGCGTACACCAATCTCCCAGATAACGAGAAGGCGGCTGTGGACGGCGCGGTCGCCTCCGCGTTCAAGACCAACAAATACGATGCCGCGAGCGGCACGCTCACGCTGCCGCGGGACGCCAAAGCAGCGTTCGACGAGCAAGTGGCCTATTGGACCCGATACTTTGCTGAGCCGGCCGGGAACGGCGGATTGTCGAGGGGCGCGGTCGACGATCCAGAAGAATTGCGTCAGCTCACGGCCTTCTTCGTTTGGACCGCGTGGGCCTCGGCTGCCCAGCGGCCAGGCACCTCGCATTCGTATACCAACAACTTTCCGTATGACCCTCTGGTCGCCAACCACCATACTGGCAGCGCATTGCTGTGGAGCGCCATCAGCCTGGTGTTCCTACTCGGTGGAATCGCCATCGTTCTGCTCGCCTTCGGGAAGTTTGACTACCTCGGCTGGCATGGCGGCCAACTGGAGGCGGCGCGGTTGCCGACGGTCCAACGGATGGACATCACGCCCGCGCAGACCGCAACGCTCAAGTTCATGGTCGTAGCGGGTTTGCTGTTCTTTGTCCAAGTGCTCCTCGGAGGTGCGGTCGCGCACTACCGCGCCGAGCCCGGTGACTTCTACGGGTTCGACCTGTCGACCGTCTTCCCGAGCAACCTGTTGCGCACCTGGCACCTCCAGACGATGATCTTCTGGGTCGCGACCTCGTACGTGGCAGGCGCGCTGTTTGTCGCCTCCGCGCTCGGCGGCGGCGACCCGAAGGGACAGCGCCCGCTTGTCCATGTGCTGTTCTGGGCGGTCGTGCTCGTTGTCGTCGGCAGCCTGCTTGGGCAGTGGGCAGGCATCAATAATCGCCTCGGCGAGTTGTGGTTCTGGATCGGCCATCAGGGCTGGGAATATCTGGAAATCGGCAGGTTCTGGCAGGTCCTGCTGGCGGCGGGGCTTCTGTTCTGGTTCTGGTTGCTCCTCCGTGCCGTCGAACCTGCTCGGCGCAACCCCGCGCTCAGGCCCTTCGTCGTGTTCTTCCTGATCGCTGCCTTCGCCATTCCGTTTTTCTATTTGCCCGCGTTCTTCTTCGGCGCCAAGACGCACTTCTCAATCGTCGACGTGTGGCGATTCTGGATCATCCATCTATGGGTCGAGGGCTTCTTTGAATTCTTCGTGACGGTGATCGTCGCGGTCATCCTGTTCCAGCTCGGTCTCGTCAGGCGCATCACTGCGATCCGCGTGATTTATCTGGACGCTATCCTCTACTTCGGGGGCGGGCTGATCGGCACGGCGCATCATTGGTACTTCACAGGTCAAACCGAGCTCGCCATGGCACTGGGCGCCACGTTCTCCGCGCTCGAGGTCGTGCCACTGATACTGCTTACCCTCGACGCGTGGGACTTCTATCGCCTTACACACGGGGAAAGCAGCACGGGCTTCCGGCATCGTTGGACGTTCTACTTCCTGATGGCGGTCGGGTTCTGGAACTTCATCGGCGCGGGTGTGTTCGGCTTTCTTATCAACACGCCGATCGTAAGCTACTACGAAGTCGGCACGATCCTCACCATCAATCATGGTCATGCCGCATTCATTGGTGTGTTCGGAATGCTAGGTGTCGCTCTGATGGCCTACATGATGCGGGAGCTCACCAGCGACGAGCGCTGGCCGCGCGTGGAGAAGTACCTGAAGGTCGGCTTCTGGGGTCTCAACATCGGGCTCGCGATGATGATCGTGCTGAGCTTGTTCCCCGGTGGCCTACTCCAGGTATTGGACGTGCTACAGAACGGATACTGGCATGCACGCTCGCTCGAATATACGGGCAGCGCGCTCGCGCGCACCCTGGAGTGGATGCGTACGCCAGGCGATCTCGTGTTCATCTTTGTTGGAGCGCTCCCGATCGTGGCGGCACTGCTTGTCTCGTACCTGGGGATGTGGCGCAGCCAAGCTGTCGCCATACCGGGACAGCCCGCCAGCGCCTCGCCCCATTGAATGATTGCGTTTGCGGCGCTGTCGAAGCCAGCGTTAGCGAGAGAGGCCGCTTCTGGCTGACATTCGGCTGATAGTCCGCTCCCGATTCAACCCTACGGCGCAAACGGAGGCCGGTTGAGCGGGCTCGCGTTGGTTCTTGCTGGCGCGTGGGTGCTGGTGTCGATGTAGCCCTCCCTCAGACCCGAAGAACTCTGGCGCCATAAGGTAGGCGCTGCTATACGGAGATTAGCCCCGAAGGATATATAGATCGTCGTGAAACCAGGAACGGCGTGCGTGGCGACTCCAAAGATGCATCTCGTCGCTGCGAGGTGGGTTGCTCGTAGCGCAGCTCTCCTCGTGATGGGTTGTACGACTTCGGGCCAGCACGCTGGGCAAGCACCTGCAGCCGAGGCGTTTCAGGCGCGCGAAGCGACGCCGAGCCATGCCCAGGCAACACAACAGCGCTTCCTCGACATGTTGGCCCGGTCCTATTTTCCGGGACGCACCGGCCAGCTCCTGATCGTGCCGCGTGAAGGTGATTTCATCACGCGGCCCGCCCCGGATGTCCCTTACATGCACGGCTCGCCCTGGGCGTATGACGTCGCAATCCCGCTGCTGTTTGTAGGCCCCGCGGTCAGGGTCGGAACGTATTCGATGCCGGCCGTGCAGCAGGACGTGGCACCGACATTCGCGGCTGCGCTTGGCGTGCATATGCCGCCGACGTCGACTGGCCGCGTATTGCCCGTGCTGCATACGGGTATGGCTCCGCCGCGGGTGATCCTGCTGATCGTTCTCGATGGCATGCGTCGCGACTACTTCGATCGGTACGCCAGGCTCATGCCAACGCTCACGACACTGCGCCAGCGCGGCGCCTGGTTCACCCAGGCGCAGCTCAATATCTTTCCGTCGAATACCGCCGTGGGGCACTCGACCATTGCCACCGGAACTGATCCCGCCGTACACGGGATAACCGCCACCAACGTGTACGATCGCATCGGCCATGTGGGTCACGAGATGTTCGCCGGAGCCGTGCCCGGGGACTTGATGGCGTTGACGTTGGCCGATGTCTGGCAATTTGCGACGTCGGGTCGCGCGATCATACTGGCACAAGGCAGCATCGACCGCGCCGCCACCCCACTTGCAGGGCATGGAGCGTGCCAGTTGAACGGAGTTCCGGTCTTGCTCGCCAGCTACGACCAGCGGACGGGCAACTGGAGCACGAATCCACACTGCTACCGTCTGCCCGCGTACCTCAAAGACGTAAACGCGAGCGCGCTATGGGCAGGCGATGCCGAGTGGATGCATCACAAGATCAACACCCCAGTCGCCGTGCGCCACTCGGCGCTCTTTCCCGCGTTCGAAGCCGACGCGCTGGTCGCCATGATCGAGCACGAGCCTGTCGGCGAAGACGGCATTGCAGATCTCATCCTGCTCAACTACAAGGCTGCCGATTTCGTAGGACACAAGTACGGACCGGATTCGCAGGAGCTGCGCGTTACCCTCGGCGAGATGGATCGTCATCTGGCGCGGATTCTTGGCGCGCTGGAGAAAAAGGTCGGCAACGACTATCTGCTTGCCGTGACTGCGGATCACGGCATGCCGTCAGAACCGTCCTCAGCAGATCGCCGGCACTATGCTCCATCCATCGTGGATCTCCTGAACAATAAGTTCGATCCCGAAGGAAAACAGCTCGTGACGGCCTTCGAACCGGAAAATCTCCAGATCTTCATCGATGAGGACCGCCTGTCGAAACTTGGCCTGACGTTGCCCGACCTCGCCGGGTTCCTGAGATCACAGCCGTTCCTGTTCTGGGTATTCACGAGCGACGAGGTCGCGGCAGGCGGCGGCGGGGCTCTAGTTCCCGGCCGTTGAACCGGGACGTTGCGCGTGGAACGGACCGAGATAATTTGGCGCGCCCGGAGAGATTCGAACTCCCGACCTTCTGGTTCGTAGCCAGACACTCTATCCAACTGAGCTACGGGCGCG
>Ga0207648_10003263_pt1 | contig 17048 bp, 18 predicted proteins | sample KBSMisM32_FD_184310 | JGI IMG/M metagenome (GOLD analysis project Ga0207648, IMG submission 184310) | Miscanthus rhizosphere microbial communities from Kellogg Biological Station, Michigan, USA - KBS Miscanthus M3-2 (SPAdes) (version 2) | ecosystem: Host-associated > Plants > Roots >...
CGGCGGAACCGTGAGGTCGCTCTGGCAGTAGCGGCATTTGATGGCCTCGTCCTGGATCTCTTCCGCGCAGTACGGGCACTTCTTCACGGTCGCCTCCACGGTTGCTGGACGCGTCAGCTTACCGCCGCTGGCCTGCGCGGTTCCGCGCTCGGCTAGCATGACGGGCCTCCATGGGTGGGCGTGTCGCGGTGTTGGTCTCCGGATCCGGCACGAACCTGCAGGCGCTCCTCGACGATCCCGCGATCAGACCGCACATCGCGCTGGTCCTGTCGGACCGCCCTGGTGTCCAGGCCCTCGAGCGGGCAGAGCGGGCCGGCGTCGAGTCGCTCGTGGTGGAACCGGTCGGCGACCGCTCGGCGTTGTCCAACGCCGTCGCCGACGCGCTGACCCAGCGAGGCATCGATGTGATCGTGAGCGCGGGCTACCTGCGGATCCTCGGTGAGCCTGTGGTCGACCGGTGGCGGAACCGCTGGCTCAATGTGCATCCAGCCCTGCTGCCGTCGTTCCCCGGGATGCATGCGGTCGCCGATGCGCTGGCCGCCGGCGTGAAGGTGACCGGCGTCACCGTCCATCTCGTGGACGAAGGCGTCGACTCCGGGCCGATCGTGCTGCAGGAGGTCGTTGAGGTCCGCGACGACGACGACTGGGATTCGCTCGAGGTCCGCATCCACGCGGCGGAGCATCGGCTGCTCCCACGCGCGGTCCGGGCCCTGCTGGAGGATCGGCTCACCGTCGACGACCGCTTCGTGCGGGTCCGGGAGGGCCAGTGACCACGACGCCGGTCCGTCGCGCGCTGCTGGCCGTCTACGACAAGACGGGAGTGGTCGACTTCGCCCGGGCGCTCCGCGATGCCGGCGTCGAGCTCGTGTCCAGCGGCGGCACCGCCGCTGCGCTTCGCGACGCCGGCGTCGATGTGACCGAGGTCGCCGACGTCACCGGATCGCCGGAGATGCTCGGCGGGCGCGTGAAGACACTCCACCCCACGATCCACGCCGGGTTGCTGGCCGATCAGCGCGACCCATCCCACCTGGCGCAGATCGCCGAGCAGGGGATCGAGCCGTTCGACCTGGTGGCGGTCAACCTGTATCCGTTCCGCGAGACCGTCGCCTCGGGCGCGAGCTTCGAGGAGGCGATCGAGAAGATCGACATCGGTGGTCCCGCGATGGTTCGGGCGAGCGCGAAGAACTTCGAGTCGGTCGCGGTGCTCGTCGACCCCGAGCGGTACGAGGCGATCGTTGACGAGCTCGCCCTGGAAGGCGGGATCACGCGCGCGACGCGCCTGGCGCTCGCGGCGGAGGCATACGCGCACACCGCCGCCTACGACGCGGCCGTGGCCGGCTGGTTCTCGCTGCAGCAGGCCGACGCCGACGTGGTGCCTGCGTTCGTCGGGCTGGCCTACGAGAAGGTCACCGACCTGCGCTACGGCGAGAACCCGCACCAACGCGGCGCGCTGTTCGCGGAGGCCGCCGGGCCGGGTGTGCTCGGCGGCGCCGAGGTGCTCCAAGGCAAGGAGATGTCGTTCAACAACTGGCTCGATGCCTGGGCCGCCTACGACCTGGCGCTCTCGCTGCCCGAGGGGTCCTGCGTGATCGTGAAGCACAACAACCCGTGTGGTGCCGCCGCGCTCGATGACGTCGCCACGTCGTATCGGGGTGCCTTCGCCTCCGACGAGGTCAGCGCGTTCGGCGGGGTCGTCGGGTTCCACGGCGAGTGCGACGAGCAGGCTGTCGAGGCGATGCGCGACGTCTTCACGGAGGTCGTGATCGCGCCCGCGTTCACCGAGGGTGCGCTCGCGGCGATCGGCACGCGGGCGAACGTCCGCGTCGTCCGGGCGCCGCTGATCCAGCCGACGGGTTGGGACGTGCGCACGCTGCCGGGCGGCGCGCTGATCCAGGACGCCGACGCGGTCCGCGAGACACGCGACGAGTGGAAGATCGCGTCGAGCCGCGAGCCGAGCGCCCGGGAGTGGCGCGACCTCGAGCTCGCATGGACGATCGCGTGGCGGGTCAAGTCGAACACGATCGTGTTCGTCAAGGATGGCGCCACCGTCGGGATCGGCGCCGGTCAGATGTCACGCGTCGACAGCTCGTGGATCGCGGCCCGCAAGGCGGGGGAGCGGGCGCACGGCGCGGTGTGCGCATCGGATGCGTTCTTCCCCTTCCCCGACGCCTTGGAAGTCGCAGCGGACGCGGGGTGCACCGCCGTGATCCATCCCGGCGGGTCCAAGGGCGACGAGGACGTGCTGGCCGCGGCTGAGGCTCGCGGGATGGCGGTCGTGTTGACCGGGACCCGCCACTTCCGCCACTAGGGGAGGTGCCCGTCTTCGCCGGGGCCCTCCGTCGCCAGGACGAGGGTTCGAAGGAAGCCGTTCAACTGTCGTCGCTGCGTCTCGGAGAGTGAGGCGAGCACCGCTTTCTCCTCTTTCGCGGCGGCCTCGACCGCTTGCACCAGCACGTCGGCGCCCTTGGGCGTCATCGTGACGAGGACGCTGCGGCGATCGGCCTCGGCGCGCTCCCGTCTGATGAGACCCTGCTCCTCGAGACCGTCCAGCCGGTTCGTCATCGCTCCGGTCGAGAGATCGAGATGCTCGGCCAGGTCACCGGCCGACGAGGTGTGCTCCGGCGCGACGCGCAACCGCACCAGGGTGTGGAACTCCCCGACGTTCAGCCCGAAGGTCGCGACCGTGCGCTCGGTGGAGCGCTTCATGTGCTTCGCGATCTTGTGGATGCGGTCCACGACCCCCTCCGTCTCCGCATCCACGCCGGGGAAGAGGGCGAGGGAGGCCTCGATGAACCGGTCGATCGAATCCTTGCGAGCTGGTGTCGGCGTCATGGCTGCTCCTTGCGGGTATCTCTAGGTCAAATATCTTGACATCGAAGTTTGAGGTGAAGTATCTTCACGCCAAGACATCGTACGACCGGATCGAGGAGGACCGCAACATGATGCCCCCATCGTCTTGGTACCGGCTCGAGGAGCTGTCGCTTCGCCAGGCCTCGTTGCGTCGCGCCGCCGCCCGCTACCGCGACTTCGGCCACCTGCGCCGTTGGCCTCGCCGCCGCAGGACCTGACCAGCCCTGTGCCCCAGCGTTTTGGTGGCGCCTGAGGGCGTCGGTAGGATGCGTGGCGTGACCGCCCGCATCCTCGATGGCAAGGCCATCGCAGCGCAGATCCGGAGCGAAGTGGCCGAACGCGTACGGGCGCTCGCCGAAACGGGCATCACGCCCGGCCTGGCCGCAGTCCTCGTGGGTGACGACCAGGCCTCTCGCATCTACGTGGGCCAGAAGCACAAGGCCTGCGCCGACGTCGGGATCCGGTCCGAGCAGGTCGACCTGCCCTCCTACGTCACCGAGCACGAGCTCCTCGCCACGATCCGCCGGCTGAACCGCGACCCGGAGATCCACGGCATCCTCGTGCAGCTCCCCCTGCCCGGTCACCTGCGTGAGCTCGAGATCCAGCGCGCGATCGCGCCGGAGAAGGACGTTGACGGCCTCCACCCGTGGAACATCGGGATGATGCTGCGCCAAGGGCCCGCCTACCTGCCGGCCACCCCCTACGGGATCGTCGAGCTCCTGCTGCGCGCGGAGATCCCGATCGAGGGAGCGGAGGTGACGATCGTCGGGTTCGGCGAGCTCGTCGGCGCGCCGCTGTCGATCATGCTCACGCAGAACTCGATCCGCGGGAACGCCACCGTCACCTCCACCCACATCAGAACGAAGGATCTGAAGGCCGCGACGCGGCGGGCGGACATCGTGGTGGCTGCCGCCGGTGTCCCGCATCTCGTGACCGCCGACATGATCAAGCCGGGTGCCACCGTGCTCGACGTCGGTGTGCACCGCACACCCGATGGGCTGATCGGCGACGTGAAGTTCGACGAGGTGTCCGAGGTCGCCGGCGCGATCTCCCCTGTCCCCGGCGGGGTCGGTCCGATGACGGTCGCCATGCTGATGGTCAACACCGTCCAGGCCGCCGAAGCGCAAGCCTTCCCGCAGACATGACCACCGCGGTCGGCGGCCATCTCGCGACGCTGCTCGCGCGCGGTGAGTTCACCGTGACCGGGGAGATCGTCCCCCCCGCGGGAGGATCGGTCGCCCCGATCACCGACCATGCGGTCGCCCTCGTCGGCTCGGTCGATGCGGTCAACCTGACGGACAACCCGACGGCGAGCGCCCACATGTCGCCGCTGGCGGGGGTCGCAGCGGCGACCGCTGCGGGGCTCGAGTCCACCGTGCAGCTGACGGTGCGCGATCGCAACCGGCTCGCGCTGACGAGCGACCTGCTGGGCGCCTGGGCGCTCGGTGCGCGCAACGTGTTCTGTCTGTCGGGCGATCCGTTGCACGTGGGTGACCACCCCGATGCGGTCGTGGTGGGAGATCTGAGCGTGAACGAGATGATCGCGCTCGCGAAACGGATGCGGGAGGGCGGAACCACACTCGCCGGAGGCTCCCTCGCCGATCCGCCGCGGTTCCTGATCGGGGCCGCCGACGTGCCGCTCGCCGACCCGTACGACCCTGCGAAGCTCGAGGCGAAGCTCGACGCCGGCGCCGACTTCGTGATCACGCAGATCGTCTATGACGTCCCGGCCCTGGCCGCGTGGGCGGACGCGATGCGCGCCCGGGGGCTGTTCGATCGGGCACACGTCCTGATCGGTATGACGCCGTTGCGCAGCGCCCGGCAGGCGCGGTACATGGACGAGAAGCTGCCCGGGGTCACCGTGCCCCCGGCGATGATCGCGGCGTTGGAGTCGGCGGGCGACGACGCGGAGTCCGCGGGTGTCGAGCTCGCGGTGCCCCTCATCGAGGAGATGCGAGGGATCGCGGGGATCGCCGGTATCCACGTGATGGCGATGGGCCATGACCGCACGACACGAGCGTTGGTGCAACGGGCGGGTCTGCTGCCACGTCCTGCTGCCTGAGGCGCCCTACGGCATCGGGGAGATCGAGGGCGTGTAGCTGTTGATGATCTCGACGGTCGTCGTGGCGAAGACGGCAACGAACAGGATCATCGCGCCGATGCCGAGCACCCCGAGGATCATCCCTGCGATCGCCAAGCCCTTGTGCTCGGCTCCCTGGTTGGCCTTCCCCAGGCCGATCGCGCCGAAGATCACGGCGAGGATCCCGAGGATGATCGGGAAGACGATCGTGAAGAACAGCACCAGAGCAAGGATCCCGAGCACCAGCGATGCCACGGCCAACCCGTTGGTCCGCGACGGCGCGGGCGCGAGCGGCATCGGCGGGGGAACCGCGGGCGGTTCGCTCGGGGGTCCCGGCTCCATCAGCTTCGCTCCTCGATGGGAACGTAGGAGCGCGCCGGGGGACCGACGTAGGTCGATCCCGGACGGATGATGCGGTTGTCGGCGTACTGCTCCCGCACATGGGCGGTCCAGCCCGCCATCCGCGCCAACGCGAACAGCGGCGTCATCAGATCGGTCGGGATCCCCAGCATGTGGTACACGCCGGCGGCGTAGAGGTCGACGTTGGGGTAGAGGCCTTTCTGTTCAAGGGTCGTCTCCTCGAGGGCGGAGAAGATCTCGTACCACTTGGGCTGGTTGCGCCGCTCGCCGAGTTCCTTGCAGACCTGCTTCAGCACGGTCGCGCGCGGGTCCATCGTCGTGTAGACCGCGTGGCCGAACCCCATGATCTTCTGGTGGTTCGCGAGCCGCTCGCGCACGTACGCCTCGGCGTTCTCGGCCTTCCCGACCTCTTCGGCCATCTTCTGGGCCTCCTCGTTGGCGCCGCCGTGCAGCGGTCCCTTGAGAGCGCCGATCGCGCCGGTGATCGCCGAGAACATGTCGGACAGGGTCGAGGCGATCACGCGCGCGGTGAACGTCGAAGCGTTCATCGTGTGGTCGGCGTACAGGACGAACGTCGTGTCGAGCACGCGGGCGTCCTCGGGATCGGGCTCGTCGCCGTGGAGCATCCACAGGAAGTTGCCGGCGTGGCTGAGGGACGGGTTCGGCGGGATCACGTCCTGCCCGGTGCGGAGCCGATCGAAGGTGGCGATCATCGTCGGCGTCTCGGCGATCAGGCGCATCGCCTTGCGGTACTCGGCCTCCGGCGAGTCGTCCCAGCCGTCCGGGTCGAACGCGCTCGACGCCGAGATCCCGGTGCGCAGCATCGACATCGGCGAGGCGTTCTGCGCGAGGGTCGGCATCATCCGCGCGAGGAAGGGATGGAGCTCACGCTCACCGACGAGGAACGCGTTGAGCTCGGTGAGCTCCGTGCGGGTCGGCAGGTCGAGGTTGTGAAGCAGGTAGATCGTCTCCTCGAAGGTGGCATGCGTCGCGAGGTCGCCGATCTCATAGCCCGCGTACCACAGGCGCCCTGCCTCGCCGTCGATATCGGAGATCTTCGTATCGGCGGCGATGATCTCCCGCAGCCCCTTCTCGCTCACGCGACCCAGGATAGAGGGTGGCTCGTCCCGAACCCAAACCCTCGGCGCGACGGCTAGGCTCCGCCTCCATGGCGACCCGTGTGACCCTGATACCCGGCGACGGCATCGGGCCCGAGGTCACCGAGGCTGCAACCCGGGTGGTGGACGCGACGGGCGTCGCGATCGAGTGGGACCGTCACGAGATGGGTTCCGAAGCGCTCGATCGGCTGGGCACCCCGCTGCCGGCCGAGACCCTGGACGCGATCCGCGAGACCCGGGTCGCGCTGAAAGGGCCGGTGGCCACCCCGATCGCCAGCGGGCTCCGGAGCATCAACATGGCGCTGCGCAACGAACTGGATCTCTTCGCGAACGTCCGTCCTTGCAAACGCTACGAAGGCATCCCATCGCCCTACGCAAACGTCGATCTGGTCGTGGTCCGGGAGAACACCGAGGGGATGTACACCGGCATCGAGCTGGAGCACGGCACCCCCGAGGTCGCCGAGTTGATCGGATTCATCCGCGAGACGACCGGGCTGGTCGTACGGCCCGACAGCGGCATCTCGGTCAAGGAGATCTCCGAAGGAGGGTCGGCGCGCATCGTGCGGTTCGCGTTCGACTGGGCGGTCGCGCATGCACGAGCGAGGGTCACGGCGTCGCACAAGGCGAACATCATGAAGTTCTCCGATGGCCTGTTCCTCGAGGTCGCGCGACGGATCGCCGGGGAGTATCCGGGCATCGCGTTCGAGGACCGGATCATCGATGCGCTGTGCATGCGGCTGATCCAGGCACCCGAGCGGTTCGACGTCCTGGTGTTGCCGAACATGTACGGGGACCTCGTCGCCGAACTCGGTGCCGGGCTGATCGGCGGCACGGGGGTCGCGCCCGGTGCTCACTTCGGGATATCGGACGATCGGGAGCTCGCGGTGTTCGAGGCGACCCACGGTACCGCCAGCCATCTCGCGCGCACGAACCGCGCCGATCCGATCGGAGTGATCCTGTCCGCCGCGATGCTGCTGCGCCACATCGGCGAGCAGGAAGCCGGCGATCGCGTCGAGGAGGCGGTCGCGGCGGTCCTCGCCGACGGGACCTCCGTCACGTTCGACCTCCGCCGGGCAGGTGATGATCGACCCGCCGCCGGCACGTTCGGTGTCGCCGACGCGATCATCGCGGCGTTGTGAGCTGCGTGGACGCGGTCGTTCGATAGCCTGGCACGTGCCCGATCCGAAGGAGCGTTCCACCATGAAGATCACCGTCGTCGGCAGCGGGTTCGTCGGCCAGACGGCCGCGATGCGGCTGCTCGAGAAGGGCCTCGGTGAGGTCGTCTTGATCGACATCATCGAAGGGAAGCCGCAGGGCCTCGCCCTCGATCTCAAGGAAGCGGCTCCGGTCGAGGGGTACGAGCCCTCGATCGTCGGCACGAACAGCTACACGGACACTGCGGGCAGCGACCTGGTCGTCATCACCGCCGGGTTCCCACGGCAGCCGGGGATGAGCCGGATGGACCTGCTCGGCAAGAACGCCGCGATCATGTCCGACGTGATCGCCAACGTGACGCCCGGCTCCCCGAACGCGATCGTCATCGTCGTCTCCAATCCGTTGGATGAGATGACGTACCTGGCGGCCGAGCGGTCCGGGTTCCCGAAGGAGAGGGTGTTCGGCATGGCGGGCGTGCTGGATTCCGCACGGCTGCGCTACTTCATCGCCGAGGAGCTCGGTGTGTCGACATCGGGTGTCGAGGCGATGACGCTGGGTTCCCACGGTGATGCGATGGTGGCGCTGCCACGGCACGCGACGGTGAACGGCACGCCGCTGCCCCAGCTCGTCGACGAAGCGACGCTCGAGCGGCTGTTCCAACGCACGCGCGACGGCGGTGCCGAGATCGTCGCGCTCTTGAAAGCTGGCTCGGCGTACTACGCGCCGAGCGCGTCCGTGGTCGCGATGGTCGAGGCGATCGTCCGCGACACGAAGACGGTCCTTCCCGTCTGCGCCTGGACGACCGGCCAGTATGGGATCGACGACGTGTACGTCGGTGTGCCCGCCAAGCTGGGGCGCGGTGGGGTGGAAGAGGTGGTCGAGCTCGACCTCACCGACGACGAGCTCGCGAAGCTCCGTGCTGCGGCGGAGGGCATCCGAGACAAGTGCGCCGACCTGGCGAAGCTGTAGGTCAGTGCGGTGGCAACGGCTCCGGGTTCATCATGACTCGCGTCGCCCAGCGGAACGTCAAGATCCCACCGACGATCGCCAGGAGGCCGCCGGCGATCACGACCCAGGGACCGGGGCCGACGTGCGTGTAGCCGCCGAGCTGATCGATCACGGCCGCGAGCGCGCTGCGGATCTCATCCACGCTCTTGCCGAGGGTCTGCGCGAGGGCATCGACCAGATGCTCATCATCGGTTGGGGAGTAGTGGTCGGGGGCCGTGATGATGAACCACGTGGCGAGCGCGGTCGAGAGCGCGCCGGCCACGATGATCACGGTGGCCATCCCGCGTCGCGCAGGCCCGACGATCACCCGGCTCATGATCACCAGGACCAGGATGACGACCGCACAGATGAGCGTGATCACCCCGGCGCTCAGATCCGTGCCGGGCGACACCGTCTGGAGGCTCAGCTGATCCCGCAGGCCGACCGTGACCCAGGTGAGCAACGAGCCGATGCCCATGAGCAACGCGCCGATGGCCGTGAGCGCGAACGCAGCGAGACGGAGGTTCGTGGGGCGCGACGCATCGAAACGGGGGGTTGTTTCCACCGCGCGAGTCTCGCATCGCGACCGGCCGCGGCCAAGCACGTGGCCGCGTAGGATTCGATGCATGGCGACGTGGCGTGAGCTGCTCCGCGAGCACGTGGCGATGTTCTTCACGAATTGGCGGAACCCTGACTACACCGTCGTGCAGAAGGTCGGGCTGACGGTCAAGAATCGGTCGTTGGGCTTGGTGCGGGGCGGGTGTTGCGGCAACCACGGCCAACCGGGCTGTTGACGGACCGCCGAGTGGGACCTCGGTCGAGGGCCGCACGATCACCGAGACGAGGGGAACGAACACGACCATGGATGAGGAGCCGCTCGACGGCCAGGCGGGGTGGCATCGTCAGGTTGCGGTCGATGCGTTCAACCGTGCCTGGGAGTTGATCGACCTCCTCGGGCGCACGCCCGAGCAGGAACGTGAGCTCCTCGCGCTTGCCTTCACGTCGCGCTACCACTGGGGCGTCGTCGGGGGTGACGAGGAGGCGATGGTCGGGGATTGGCTGATCGCCCACGTCGCAAGCCTGCAGGGACTGGGCGAGGTCGCCCATCGATACGCCTCGAGCGCGCTCGATATCTGCCGAGCCAACGGCTGGACCGACTGGCGGCTGGCCTCGATGTTGGAGGGCATGGCTCGAGCCTCCGCCGTGACGGGCGACGATCACGCGCGGGACCGGTACGCGGCCGAGGCGCGCCGGGTGCTCGCCACCGTGGAAGACGAGGAGGATCGCACGCTGATCGCGTCGCAACTCGCGACGATCCCGGGACTCGCGCCGGCCTAGCTCGGCCCGTGCTCCCACGCGACGGCCTCAGCGGCGATCGCCTCGGCGAAGGCCATCGTCGTCGCGCCGCCGCCGAGATCGGGCGTGCGGACGACCCCTTTGCGCAGGGTCTCGTCGACGCCCCATTCCACGTTCTCGGCCGCCTCGATCTCGCCCAGGTGGCGCAGCATCATGGCGCCCGACAGGATCATCGCGACCGGGTTCGCCTTCTGTTGCCCGGCGATGTCGGGTGCGCTGCCGTGCACCGCCTCGAACACCGCGTACTCCCAGCCGATGTTCGCTCCGGGGATCAAGCCGAGCCCACCGACGAGCCCCGCGCAGAGGTCCGAGATGATGTCCCCGTAGAGGTTCGGGAGCAGGAGCACGTCGAAGTCCCGCGGCGAGCGAGCGAGCCGCGACGACAGGTGGTCGATCTGGATCTCGTTCCACGCGATATCCACGAAGTCGCCGGCTTCCTCGACCGCCGCTTCCAGGAAGATGCCGTCGGAGAACCGCATCACGTTGGCCTTGTGGCCGACCGTGACCCGTTCGCGGCGGTGCGAACGTGCGTATTCGAACGCGAAGCGCACGATCCGATGGGCACCGCTCACGCTGATCGGCTTCAGCGTGACGCCCGCGTCCTCGCGGAGCTCGAACCCGCCGATGTTCCGGAGCTCCGTGCGGAGGGCGGCCGCTTCCGGCGAACCGCGCTCGAACTCGATCCCCTGATAGAGGTCTTCGGTGTTCTCGCGAACGACGACGAGGTCGACCTCGTCGTGGCGCGTCGGCACGCCCGGCAGGGAACGCGCGGGCCGGACCGCGGCGAACAGGTCGAGACCTTGACGGAGCGCGACGTTCACGCTGCGGAAGCCGGTGCCGACCGGTGTCGTGATCGGCCCCTTGATGGCGACGCGACATTCGCGGATCGTGTCGACCGTCTCGTCCGGGAGCAGGGCGCCGTGGGTGTGCAGCGCCCCCTCCCCGGCGGCGCGCTCCAGCCAGGCGATCCCGACGTCGACCGCGTCGAGCACCAGGCGGGTGGCCGCCGCAACCTCCGGACCGATCCCGTCGCCGGGGATGATCGCCACTCGATGCTTGGCCATGAACCGCACAGGCTAGCGGGCGTCGAGGGGCCGTCGGGCCAGGTCTCAGCGCGACCACACGGTGAGGCGACCGCCGAACGGCTGTTGCCTGCCGACACCACCCGTGCGACAGTCCGGGCATGATGAGACGCTCGATCGTTGCCGGCCTCGCGGCGGCGGGGCTCCTCGCCTCCCCGGCGCTCGCGGCTGACGCACCACGAGGCCGGGGACCGACCGCGCAAGCGCGCATGGACGCCGTGACCGCCGAGTCCGGGACCCGGCCCGTGCAGATCCTGAACCAGCTGTGCGAGGTCCCTTCGCGCCTGCGACGCTGCGCCCCCATCTCGTCGACCATGCGGCGCGCGCTGGAACAGGCGATCGATCGCCCGATCACCTGGGTGGCCCATCGGCGCGTGGACGGCCCGCAGTTCTGGGTCTTCGCGCCGATCGCATACGACTCGGCCGGGGCGACGTCGGAATACGCCTGGTGGGATCCGGGGGCGTTCGGGTGTCGGGGCGGCATCCGGTACGACTGGGAACGCACGTCGGGCGCGTGGGCAACGGTGGGCGGGATCGGTTGGGCCGCCTGCCCGGCGTCCTAGCGTCAGAACCGCTCGAACAGGATCGCGCGCTTCACCTCTTGGATCGCTTTCGTGACCTCGATCCCGCGCGGGCACGCATCGGTGCAGTTGAACGTCGTCCGACACCGGAAGACGCCGGTCTTCTCGGACAGGATCTTCATGCGCTCGCGACCCCCTTCGTCGCGGGAGTCGAAGATGAACCGGTGGGCGTTCACGATCGCCGCGGGTCCCACGTAGCCGCCGTCGCCCCAGAACACCGGGCACGACGTCGTGCAGCAGGCGCACAGGATGCACTTCGTGGTGTCGTCGTAGCGATGCCGATCCTCGGGTGACTGTCGACGCTCCTTGTCTGGCTCGCCGGAGTCATTGATGAGGTAGGGCAGGACCGACCGGATGTCGTCCATGAACGGATCCATGTCGACGATGAGGTCCTTCAGCACCGACAGCCCCCGGATCGGTTCGATCGTGACCTTCGGGCCGACATCCTCAGCGAGCACCTTGCACGCCAGCTGGTTCCGGCCGTTGATCAGCATGGCGTCGGAGCCGCAGATCCCGTGGGCGCACGATCGGCGGAAGCTCAACGTTCCGTCGTGGTGCCATTTGATCTGGTGCAGCACCTCGACCAAGCGGTCCAGCGGATCGACGTGCACCGTCCACTCGTCCCACCAGGAGTCCTGCGAGACCTCCGGGTTGAAGCGCCGTACCCGCACCGTGAGCGCCATCGCCCCGGGCTTCGGCCCGATACGCCGATCCTCGGACGCGTTCAGCACCTCGGCGGCCGTTGCCATCAGTACTTCCGCTCCATCGGGATGTAGGGGCCCATCTTCACGGGTTTGTACTCGAGCCTGATCGAGCGATCGTCGGTGCGGTACGCGAGCGAGTGCTTCAGCCAGTTGGCGTCGTCGCGCAGGGGATGATCCTCTCGGTAGTGGCCTCCGCGGCTCTCGGTGCGCGCCAGCGCGCTGCCGACCAACGCCTCCGCGCAATCCAAGAGGTATCCGAGCTCGACCGTTTCCATCAGGTCGGTGTTGTAGATCGCGCCCTTGTCGGTGATCGCCACCCGCTCGTAGCGGTCGTGCAGGCCGGTGAGGATCGACTCCATCTTGGTGAGGCTCTCTTCGCTGCGCACCACGAAGGCGAGGTCGAACATGCTGTCCTGGAGCTCTGTGCGGATGTCGGCGGCGTTGTCGCCCGTGGTCCTCCCCAGGATGCCGTTCAGCTGCTCGAGGGTGTGCTGCTCGGGCTTGTCGGGCAGCGGTGGCAGCTCGGTCTCCTTGGCGTGGACCGCGGCATGATCGCCGGCACGCCGGCCGAAGACCACGAGGTCGAGCAAGGAATTGGTGCCCAGCCGGTTCGCGCCGTGCACGCTCACGCACGCGCACTCACCCGCCGCGTACAGCCCGGGCACGACCTCCTCCGTGGGGCCCGTCACCACGCGCCCGTCCGTGTCGGTCGGGATGCCGCCCATCGCGTAGTGCGCGGTCGGCTGGATCGGCACGGGCTCCTTCGTCGGTTCCACCTTGAGGTAGACGCGGGCGAACTCGGTGATATCAGGGAGCTTCTCCTCGATCACGCGAGGGTCGAGGTGAGAGATGTCGAGGTAAGCCCAGTCGCCGTTGGGGCCGGCGCCGCGACCCTCGCGGATCTCCTGGTAGATCGCGCGGCTCACAACATCGCGCGGCGCGAGGTCCTTGATGGTCGGGGCGTAGCGCTCCATGAACCGTTCGCCGTCCTTGTTGAGCACGATCCCGCCCTCGCCGCGCGCCGCCTCTGACAACAGGACGCCCAGTCGCGCGAGGCCGGTTGGGTGGAACTGGAACATCTCCATGTCCTCGAGCGGGATGCCTCGACGCCACACCACTGCGGGCCCGTCACCGGTCAGCGCGTGCGCGTTGGATGTGACGCGGAACATCCGCCCGTATCCGCCGGTCGCGAACACGACCGACTTCGCGCGGAAGACGTGGAGCTCGCCGGTGGCGAGCTCGTAGGCGACGATGCCGGCGGTGGTGCCGTCGTCATCGCGCAGCAGATCCAAGCAGTAGAACTCGTTGAAGAAGCGAACGTTCCGCTTCACGCACTGCTGATAGAGGGTCTGCAGGATCATGTGGCCGGTGCGGTCCGCCGCGTAGCATGCTCGGCGCACCGGCCGTTCCCCGTGGTTGGCGGTGTGGCCGCCGAACCGCCGCTGGTCGATCCGGCCGTCGGGCGTTCGGTTGAAGGGGAGGCCCCAGCGCTCGAGCTGGTAGATCGCCTCGATCGCCTCTTCGGTCATGAGCATGGCCGCCGGCTGATCGGTGAGGTAGTCGCCGCCCTTGACCGTGTCGAACGCGTGCCACTCGGGGTGGTCCTCCTCGGTGTTGCCGAGCGCCGCGCAGACGCCGCCCTGTGCCGCCCCCGTGTGCGACCGCGTCGGGTACAGCTTGGAGATGACGGCCGTGCGGACCTGATCGGACAGTTCGATCGCGGCGCGCATGCCGGCGCCACCCGCGCCCACGACGAGCGCGTCGTAGGTGTGCGTCGTCGTCATCTAGACGGCCCCCGGCCACTTGGAGGGGTCGAAGGTCACCACGATGATCGTGCCGAGCACCATCAGCGTGAACCCGATCACGTACGACGTCATGTTGATCGCCAGGCGCAGACCGGGCCTGGTCACGTAGTCCAACGTGATGTTCCGCAAGCCGTTGATGCCGTGCACGAGCGCGAGCATCAGGAGCATCCAATCCCAGGTGCGCCAGAACGGGCTCGCCCATCGGACGGCCACGAAGCCGAAGTTGATCCGCTCGGCGCCCGTGGCGAACAGGTGCATCACGAGCAGGTGCCCGAGGGCGAGCACGAGCAACAGCAGCCCGCTGATCCGCATGAACAGCCAGAGCCAGAGTTCGCCGCCACCGATCGGCCGCTCGCGGCCGAGCCGCTGGTCCGAGCCGCCCGGTGGATCCTGCGTGCGTCGCGGTGAGGTCGTGGTCGCCATGGTCACGCCTTGTAGAGGTCCCAGGTCTGCTTGAGCATGATGAACGCGGTCGGGATGGCCGTGAGCGCGAAGGTCACCGCGGTCGCGACCGAGATGCCCGTGATGTGCGTTACCAGTCGCGGGAAGAAGTCGATCAAAGTGATCTTCAGGCCGTTCAGCGAGTGGTACAGCACCGCGAGCACGAGCCCGAGCTCCAGCAGGTGGATGAATGGGTTCGCGTAGGCGGAGACGACACGGTCGTAGGCCTCCGGCCCCCAACCGATCAACGCCGTGTCCACGACGTGCATGAACAGGAACAGGATCACGGCGACGCCGGTGATCCGGTGCAAGATCCAGGAGTACTGCCCGGGATGCCCCTTGTAGAGGCCGCCGTAGTCGCTCTTCGTCTTCCGCGCTGTCGCCACGCGCCGTCGCTCCCTGCGGTTCGGATCGGACTCGTTCTAGGCTAACCAGAACCGGCGGTGCGCCGGAGGCCATCCCGTCCAGCAAGCCCGGCGGAGTCTACTGCGGAACGTCCAGCGTCGAACCGCGTTGCGCGGCAGGTCGACCTGAGCGTTGGAGACGCGTAGCATCGCCGGCCATGGGAGGGCCCGTCGCATGCGTTGCTTGTGGCGCCGAGAACGCCGACGACGCGCGATTCTGCGGCAATTGCGGCGCGCCGCTGGGGAAGGTCTGCGCGGCGTGCGGACAGCCGAACCCCGCCGACGGGCGATTCTGTACGTCGTGCGGAACGGCGCTCGACGCGGCTGCCGCCGAGACCCCGTTCGGCCGGCGCGAGACCTTCATGCCCTCCGCGCTCGCGGACAAGGTTCGCGCCGGCTCGGCTTCGATCGAGGGTGAACGCAAGCTCATCTCCGTCCTGTTCGCGGACGTGGCCGGCTACACGGCGCTCTCGGAACGGCTCGACCCGGAAGAGATGCGGACGCTGATGCATCGAGCGTTCGCGGCGATGCTCGACGAGGTGCATCGCTTCGAGGGAACGGTCGCACAGCTGTTGGGAGACGGCATGCTCGCGTTGTTCGGCGCGCCGATCGCCCACGAGGATCATGCGATCCGAGCGATCCGAACCGGCCTCGCGCTCCAGCAGAGCCTGGTTCCGCTGCAGAGCGAGCTCGCCGCCGCCGAGATCGACTTCCGGGTCCGGGTCGGTGTGCACAGCGGGCTCGTGGTCTTCGGCCGGATCGGCACCGATCTGGAGTTCACCTTCCAGGCCGTCGGCGACACGGTGAACACGGCCTCACGGGTGCAGGGGCTCGCAGAGCCCGGGTCCGTCCTGGTGAGCGAGGCGTCCCAGCGCCTCGCTGCGGGGTACGTCGTGTTCGAGGATCAGGGGTCGCATGAGGTCAAGAACAAGGCGGAGCCCGTCCATGTCTTCCGCGCCGTGCGACCGACCGGCTCGCGTTCGCGGGTGGACGTCTCCGCCGAGCACGGTCTCGGTCCGTACGCCGGTCGCGAGGTGGAGCTGCGAGCGCTCGGTGCGTCTTTCGACGACGCGATCTCCGGAGCCGGACAGGTCGTCTTCATCTCCGGTGAAGCCGGCCTCGGCAAGTCCCGGCTCGTGCACGAGTTCCGTACTCGGATCTCCGACCTCGACCATGTGTGGCTCTTGGGTCGATGTATCTCGTACGGCGCGGACATCCCCTACGTCCCGATCGTCGACCTGCTTCGATCCGCGACGGGCATCGAGGAAACGGATGACGAGACCGCGATGGACGCCAAGCTCGTCGCCCGCGTCGACCAACTGGGTGGTGATCCCGCCCACCTGCCGTACCTGCGGTTCCTGCTGTCCCTCGACCCCGGCGACCCATCCGTGCTGGACGAAGACCCGATGCTGCGGAAGCCCCGGGTCTTCGAGGCCTTCCGCGATCTGCTCCTTGCCGCGGTGGCCCGACGCCCCGCGGTGGTGGTGATCGAGGATCTCCACTGGATCGACACGGCATCGGCGGAGCTGCTGTCGTTCGTCCTGGAGTCGGTCGCCACGCACCGGTTGCTCGTGGTGCTCACCCATCGCCCCGATCGGGAGCCCCCGTTCGGTGAGCGTCCGTTCCACACGCGGATCGCGCTCACCCCGCTGTCCGAGGGAGACACCGCGGCGGTCGCCCGCGCGGCGACGGGTCGACAGGAGCTGCCGGTGGAGCTCAACGCACTGATCTATCGAACGGCCGAGGGCAACCCTTTCTTCATCGAAGAGGTGACGAAGTCGTTGCTCGAGTCTGGCGCGCTCGTTCCCGACGGCGATGGGTTCGCGCTTGGTCGGCCCATCGAACAGATCGAGGTGCCGGATACGGTTCAGGGCGTGATCATGGCGCGACTCGACCGATTGAGCGAGGAACCTCGCCAAGCGCTCCAGACGGCGTCGGTGATCGGCCGCGAGTTCACGTCTCGGCTGCTCGAACGGACGACGGGTGGGAGCGGCAACGACGAGGCCTTACGCCAGCTGAAGGCGGTGCAGCTGATCTTCGAGCGCTCGCTGTATCCCGAGCTCGTCTTCATGTTCAAACACGCGCTCACCCACGAGGTTGCGTACGGCAGTCTGTTGCTCGAGCG
>Ga0207648_10003265_pt1 | contig 17047 bp, 17 predicted proteins | sample KBSMisM32_FD_184310 | JGI IMG/M metagenome (GOLD analysis project Ga0207648, IMG submission 184310) | Miscanthus rhizosphere microbial communities from Kellogg Biological Station, Michigan, USA - KBS Miscanthus M3-2 (SPAdes) (version 2) | ecosystem: Host-associated > Plants > Roots >...
GCTCGTCTTTCCCGACCTGAGCGTGCACGAGAACCTGCGCCTGGGCGCCGTCAACCGGCGCGCCCGCGCCGGCTGGCGCGGCGCGCTCGAGGAGGTGCATGCGATCTTCCCGAAGCTGCTCGAACGCCGCCACCAGGCCGCGGCCACGCTCTCGGGCGGCGAGCAGCAGATGCTGGCGATCGGCCGCGGCCTGATGGCACGCCCTTCGCTGATGCTGCTCGACGAGCCGACGCTCGGCCTCGCCCCGGTGGTGGCGCTGCACATGTTCGAGCTGATCCGCACACTCGCCGCGTCGATCACGCTGCTGGTCGCCGAGCAGGACGTGCGGCGCACGCTTGACGTCGCGCGCCGCGCCTACGTGATCGAGAACGGCCGTGTCGCTCTCGAGGGCGACGCCGGCGAACTGGCGGAAGATCCGAAGATCCGCCAGGCCTACCTGGGCCTCTGAACGACCGCCATGCGCTTTCATCGCCTTCCCGGAACCCCCTCGCTCGCCTTCGACCTCGCCGGCGATGGCAGCGGCGAGTTCGTGCTCTTCATGCACGGCATCGGCGGCAACCGCAGCAACTGGCGCACGCAGCTTCCGGCGTTCGCCGAGCGCTTCTCCTGCGCCGCCTGGGACGCGCGCGGCTACGGCGACAGCGACGACTACGAGGGCCCGCTCGCCTTCGACGACTTCGTCGCCGACGTGCTGCGCGTGCTCGACCATTTCGGCGTCGCCAAGGGCCACCTGCTCGGCCTCTCGATGGGCGGGCGCATCGCCATGCGCACGGCGCTGCTCCATCCCGAACGGGTGGCGACGCTGACCCTGGTCGACACCCACGAGGGCTTCGCCGCCTTCAGCGCCGAGCAGCGCCAGGCATTCGTCGACAGCCGCCGCGCGCCGCTGCTCGCCGGCAAGGAGCCCGCCGACATCGCCGAGCCGGTGGCGCGCTCGCTGATCGGCCCGCATGCCGCGCCCGAACATCTCGAGGAGCTGCGGCGAAGCATCGCGGCGCTGCACAAGGGCTCGTACATCAAGTCGCTCGAAGCCACGGTGGCGCAGGTCGACCTCGGCGACATCACCGCCATCCGCGCGCCGGCGCACTTCATCGTCGGCGCCGAGGATCCGCTCACGCCGCCGGCGATGCACCACGAGATGGCCGCGAAGCTCGGCGGCGCGCCGGTGAGCGTGCTGCCGCGCGCCGGGCACCTGAGCAACATCGAGAACCCGCGTGCATTCAACCAGACAGCGTTGGCATGGCTGGCCGGCCTGCCCGGCCTCGGCCGCGCGCCGTCCAGGAACTTCGCGTCCGATCGCTAGACCGCCGGCGGAGGGCGCTGGCCCGACCTTTGCTGACGAATGCCGAACCGCCTCCAGTGCCCTACCTACAATCGCGGGCGCTCGTTCGCCGCGTTCACCGACTTCCGTTGAAAGGTCTCGCCATGCACCTGCCCTTCGCGCCTGCCGCCCTCGCGACGCTCGCCGTCGCCACGAGCCTGACGCTCGCGACGACACCTGCTCTCGCCGCCGACAAGGTCAAGGTCGGTTTCGTCAGCACCCTCTCCGGCCCCTCGGCGGCCCTCGGCGTCGACATCCGCGACGCCTTCCTGCTCGCGGTCAAGCTCAACGGCGGCAAGCTCGGCGGCCTGCCGGCGGAGGTGATCGTCAGCGACGACCAGTTCAAGCCCGACGTCGCCAAGGGCCTATTCGAGAAGAACATCAAGCGCGACAAGGTCGACTTCATGACCGGCGTGGTGTTCTCCAACATCATGCTGGCGGCGCTGCCCGAGGCGCTCGACAGCGACACCATCTACCTCAGCCCGAACGCCGCGCCCTCGTCGATGGCGGGCAAGGACTGCAACAAGAACTTCTTCGCCGTCGCCTGGCCGAACGACGCGTACCACGAGGCCGCCGGCCAGTTCGCCACCCAACGCGGCATGAAGAGCGTCTACCTGATCGCACCCAACTACCAGGCGGGCAAGGATTCGCTCTCCGGCTTCAAGCGCACCTTCAAGGGCCAGGTCCTCGGCGAGAACTACACCAAGCTCGGCCAACTCGACTACGCTGCCGAGCTCGCCGAGGTCCGCGCCGCCAAGCCGCAGGTGCTCTATGTCTTCCTGCCCGGTGGCATGGGCATCAACTTCATCAAGCAGTTCGTCGGCGCCGGGCTCGGCAAGGACATCACGCTGCTGCTGCCCGGCTTTTCCGCCGACCAGGACGTGATCGGCCCGGTGGGCGGGGCGATGTCCGGCCTCTTCAATACGGCGCACTGGTCGCCCGACTTCAGCAATGCCGCCAACCAGAAGTTCGTCGCCGAATTCAGGAAGGAATACAACCGCACACCGACGCTCTACGCTTCCCAGGGCTACGACACGGCGCGGCTGATCGACGCCGCGGTGCGCGACGTCAAGGGCAAGATCGAGGACCACGAGGCGGTGCGCAAGGCCCTCAAGGCGGCGAAGTTCGACTCGGTGCGCGGGCCGTTCAGGTTCAACACCAACCAGTACCCGATCCAGAACTACTACGTGCGCACCGTCGGCAGCGACGGCAAGGGCGGCCTGATCAACAAGTCGTTCAGCGAGCCGATCCTCAAGGACCACGGCGACGCGTATGTCCAAGCCTGCGCGATGAAGTGAGCGTTCTCGCGCTCGAGCAGGCCTTGAACGGCCTGCAGTTCGGGCTGATGCTGTTCCTGCTGGCGGCAGGGCTCACGCTGGTGTTCGGCGTGATGGACATGATCAACCTCGCGCACGGCTCGCTCTACATGGTGGGCGCATTCATCGGCGCCTGGATCGTCGGCCTCACCGGCTCGTTCTTGCTCGGCATCGTCGGTGCGGTGCTGGGCACCGCCGCCTTCGGCATGGCGCTCGAGTCCAGCCTCTTGCGCTCGCTCTATGCCCGAGACCACCTCTCGCAGGTGCTCGCCACCTTCGCCCTGATCCTGATCCTCAACGACGGCACCCGGATGCTGTTCGGCAATGACCTGCCGCTCTCGGCGCCGGCGGCGCTCGACGGCCCGGTCGAGCTGCTGCCCGGCCTCTCGTACCCGGCCTACCGCCTGGTGATCATCGGCGCCGGCCTGGTGCTGGCGCTCAGCCTCTATCTGCTGGTGGTGAAGACGCGGATGGGCGCGCTGGTCCGCGCCGGCGCCTCGAACCGCGAGATGGCCACCGCCATGGGCGTCGACATCAAGCGGCTCTTCACCGTCGTCTTCGGCATCGGCGCCGGCCTGTGCGCGGTGGCCGGCGTGCTGATGGGGCCGCTGCTCGCGGTGCAGGTGGGCATGGGCGAGAACATCCTGATCCTCGCCTTCGTCGTCATCGTCATCGGCGGCATCGGCTCGATCCGCGGTGCGCTCGTCGGCGCCCTGCTCGTCGGCGTCGTCGATACCTTCGGCCGCACCGTGATGCAGGCGCTGTTTCGCGAGTTCCTGCCGCCGCAGATGGCGAGCGCCGCCGGCCCGGCGCTGGCCTCGGTGGCGATCTACGTCTTCATGGCGGCGGTGCTGGCGATCCGCCCGCAAGGCCTCTTCCCGGCGCGCGGCTGATGTCGCCGCTGCGACGCCGCGTCGCCCTCCTCGCGCTTGCCGGGCTCCTGCTCGCGCTGCCGCCGGCGATGCAGGCGCTCGGCGCCGGCTACTACGTCAGCACCGCCGGCAAGATCGTCGTCTTCGCGATCGCCGCGACCAGCCTCAACCTCGTGCTCGGCTACGGCGGCATGGTGTCGTTCGGCCATGCCGCGTTCTTCGGCCTCGGTGCCTATGCGACCGGCGTGCTGGTGAGCGAAGGGGTGCTCAACGCGGGCATGCATCTCCTCGCCACCGTGGCCCTGACCGCCTTCGCCGCGCTCGTGATCGGCGCCATCTCGCTGCGTACCCGCGGCGTCTACTTCATCATGATCACGCTCGCCTTCGGGCAGATGCTGTTCTACGTCGCCAACTCGATCAAGGGCTACGGCGGCGACGAGGGCCTCAACATCCGTGCGCGCTCGCTGCTCGGCTTCGGCCTCGACCTGAAGGACGCGCCGACCTTCTATTACGTCGCCCTCGCCGTGCTCGCGGCCACGCTCCTCGGCCTGAACGCCTTCGTCGGCTCGCGCTTCGGCCGGGCGATCGTCGCCATCCGCGACGACGACCTGCGTGCCGAGGCCCTCGGCTTTGCGACCTACCGCATGCGGCTGGCGGTGTTCGTCGCCGCCGGTGCGATCGCCGGCATCGCCGGCGCGCTCTCGGTCAACCAGCAGGGCTACGTCAGCCCGAACCTGCTGCACTGGACGCAGTCGGGCACGTTGATGGTGATGGTGATCCTGGGCGGCGTCGCCTCGCTCTGGGGCGGCGTGCTCGGCGCCACCGTGCTGGTGGTGCTGCAGGAGGCACTTTCCGCCTACACCACGCACTGGGAGTTCTGGACCGGCTGGGTGCTGCTCGCAGTGGTGCTGTTCGCCCGCCACGGACTCGCCGGCTGGCTGGCCGGCCTCGCCGTGAAGAAACGATGAGCGCCGCGGCATCCACCCCCGAGCCGCTGCTCGACGTGCAGCAGCTTTCGAAGCGCTTCGGCGGCGTGGTCGCGAGCGCCGGCGTCGACCTGCGGGTGCATGCCGGCGAGGTGCATGCGCTGATCGGCCCCAACGGCGCCGGCAAGACGACGCTGGTGGCGCAGCTCGCCGGCCAGGTGCGGCCCGACCGTGGCCGGATCGTCTTCGCCGGCCACGACATCACCCACCTTTCGCCGCACGAGCGGGCGCGGCGCGGTCTGGCACGGTCGTTCCAGATCACCCGCCTGTTCAGGAGCTTCGACGTCGCCGGGAACGTCGCCCTGGCCCTGCAGGCGGCGGGGTCCTTCGCTTCGCCCGGCATGACAGCGGACGAATTGCTGGCCGAGATCGGTCTCGCCGACAGGGCAGGCGCCGGCATCGCCGCGCTCTCGCACGGCGAGCAGCGTGCGCTCGAGGTCGGCCTGGCGATCGCCAGCCGGCCGCGGCTGGTGATGCTCGACGAGCCGATGGCCGGAATGGGCCACGACGAATCGAGGCGCATGGAAGCATTGATCCAGCGCCTGCGCGCCCGCACGACGGTGCTGCTGATCGAGCACGACGTCGATGCGGTGTTCCGCCTGGCCGACCGCGTATCGGTGCTGGTGAGCGGGCAGATCATCGCCAGCGGCGCGCCCGACGCGGTTCGCCGCGACAGCGGCGTGATCGAGGCCTACCTGGGCGAGGAGTGAGCGTGGCCCCTGCCTTCGCATCGGCAGCCGGCGAGACCCTGCTCGCGGTGCGCGGCCTGCATGCCGGCTACGGCGGCAGCGCGGTGCTGCAGGGCGTCGACCTCGACGTGGGCGCGGGCGAGGTGGTGGCGCTCCTGGGCCGCAACGGCATGGGCAAGACGACGCTGGTGCGAACGATCTGCGGCCTGCATCCGGCCCGAAGCGGCGAGGTCGTGTTCCGCGGCGAGCGGGTCGAGGCGGGCGCGCCGCACCGGATCGCGCGGCGCGGCCTGGGCCTCGTGCCCGAGGGCCGGCAGATCTTCGCCAACCTCACGGTCGAGGAGCACCTGAGCGCCTTCGAGCGGCCGCGCGCCGGGCCGACGGCCGGCGATCCCGCCGGCGACGGCGCAGACGGCCAGGGAGGGCGCCGGAGCACGGCCGCCGAGCGCATCGCCCGCATCTTCGAGCTGTTCCCGCGTCTTTACGAGCGGCGCACGAACATGGGCAACCAGCTCTCGGGCGGCGAGCAACAGATGCTGGCGATCGGCCGCGCGCTGGTGACCGAGCCGCGCCTCCTGATCCTCGACGAGGCCACCGAGGGCCTGGCGCCGATGGTGCGCCAGGAGATCTGGCACTGTCTCGCCGCGCTGCGCGCGAGCGGCCAGGCGATCCTGGTGATCGACAAGTACGTGCAGCGCCTGATCCAGCTCGCCGACCGGCATGTCATCCTCGAGAAAGGCCGGGTCGCCTGGACCGGCAGCTCGGCCGAGCTCGACCGGGACCCGTCGATCTGGCAACGCCACCTGGGAGTGTGAGAACGAGATGAGCTTCAGCAGCGACCCCGAGATCGACAAGGCGTATTCGCCGAGCCGCGCCCTGCCCGAGGGCATGTTCCAGGCGCACATGGACATCTACCGCGACCGCTCGCTGGCGGTCTACCGCACGCTGCCGCACGAGCGCGACCTCCGCTACGACGAGGCCAGCGACCAGGGACTCGACATCGTGCCCGCGCCCGGCCCCGGCCTGAAGCCGGCGTTCGTCTTCATCCACGGCGGCTACTGGCGGATGCTGAGCAAGGACGAGTCGGTCTACATGGCGCCGGCGCTGAACGCCTGCGGCATCACGCTCGTCGCCCCCGACTATTCGCTCGCGCCGGCCACCTCGCTCGAGGAGATCGTGCGCCAGGTGCGGGCGGCGATCGCCTGGCTGCATCGCCACGGTGCCGAGCACGGCATCGACCCGCAGCGGCTCTTCGTCGGCGGGCACTCGGCCGGCGGCCATCTCACCGGCGCGCTCGTCGCCGACGGCTGGCGCGAGGCCGCCGGCCTGCCCGAGGACGTGATCAAGGGAGCGATGCCGGTGAGCGGGCTGTTCGATCTCGAGCCGATCACGCGCTCGTTCGTCAACGAATGGATGGGGCTGGACCGCGCCCGATCCGACGCGCTCAGCCCGATCTTCCACCTGCCGCCTGCTCCCTGCCGGATGGTCGTCGCCTGGGGCGGCGCCGAGACCCGGGGCTTTCACGACCAGTCGCATGCCTGGCTCGCCGCCTGGCGCGGCGCCGGCTTTCCCGCGGTCGAGCTCGAGGTGCCGGGCCGGCATCACTTCGACATCGTGCTCGACTGGTGCGACCCCGACTCGACGATGACGCGCGCGCTGGCCGCCATGGTCCTCGGCGACGAGCGGTCGCGCGGATGACCGCCATGGCTGACGACACCCTCCCGCCGATCGAGCTGCAAGCCCCCGACATTGCCCGCTGGAAAGAAAGCGGCAGCGGCGTCGACTGGGTGCACGTGCTCGACTCCGGCCGCCTCGGCCCGAAGGCCATGGTGCAGGCGCTGACCCACGGCAACGAGATCTGCGGCGCGATCGCCCTCGACTGGCTGCTCGCGAGCGGCTTCCGTCCGGAGCGCGGCACCTTGACGGTGGCCTTCGCCAACGTCGAGGCCTACGGCCGCTTCGACCCGGTCGACCCCTTCTCCTCGCGCCTAATCGACGAGGACTACAACCGGGTCTGGTCCGACGAGGCGCTGTCCCCTCCGCGCGATTCGCTCGAGCTGCGCCGTGCCCGGCTGCTCAGGCCATTCGTCGATGCCGCCGAACGGTTGCTCGACATCCACAGCATGAGCGAGCCTTGTCGGCCGCTGATGGTCTGCGGCACGGTCGAGAAGAACGTCGCCTACGCGCGCGAGCTCGGCGTGCCGGCCGACCTGCTCATCGACACCGGCCATCCGGCCGGCATGCGCATGGTCGACCGCGGCGGCTTCGGCGATCCGACGAGCCCGAAGCGGGCGCTGCTGATCGAATGCGGCCAGCATTGGGAGCGTGCGGCGGCCGAGGTGGCGATCGACGCGCTGGTCCGCTTCCTCGGGCTCTCAGGCGTCGCCGGCGCGGCCTGGGTGCAGGCGAACACGCGCCTGCCGCTGCCGCCGGTCCAGCGCCTGGTGCGCGTGACCGAGGCCGTGGTGGCGCTGAGCGTCGACTTCCGCTTCCTCGTGCCGACGATCGGCCTCTCGGTCATCGCCAAGGCCGGCACGCCGATCGCACAGGATGGCGAGCGGGTCTGGACCACGCCCTACGACGATGCGGTGCTGGTCATGCCGGGCACGCGCAACCTCAAGCCGGGAGGGACGGCGGTACGGCTCGGACGGTTCGAAGCGTAAAACAAGACCGGCGCGGCCTGCAAGGCGCGCGCAGGTCGCTAGCTGCCGTCTCAGGCCTTGCGGCGGCGGCGGTTCATGAAGCCCACGGCGCCGAGGCCGGCGAGCATCAGGACATAGGTCTCGGGCTCGGGGACGGCGGCGGTGACGTTGAAGTTGGCGACTTCGAAGGCGTCGACCGAGGGCACGTTCGAGAAGACCAGGCCATTGATGGCGACGCCGGCATCGGCCGTGAATTGCACGTACGTCGAGAAGCTCTGGTCGCCGTTCGTCACGCTGAAGCCGAGGCCCGAGGCGGTGAAGGGCACGTCGCCGGCGGTGGTCTTGACCGTCAGGGCGTTGTAGAGATCGGGCGATCCCCAGAGGAAGCTGACGTAGCTAAGACCGCTGTCAAATTGGATAGTCGAGTCTTGGGTGGTCGTCGGGCCGGCCGAGAGGAAGTTTCCGCCGGCGATGGCGCCCTTGGGAATGTCGGCGAACGGCTGGTCCGAATTCAGGATGGTGCCGCCGACGATCGACCCGTTCACCACGCCGGTGAGCGTGCAGGGCGTCACCGCCGTGCAGATCGCGGGAGACGAAAGGAGCAGGAAGGACCCCGAGCCACCGCCCAGGGAACCGGTCACTTGCGCCTGCGCACCAAGCGATGCGGCGAGGGCGACGGACGCGAACAAGGTTTTGCCGAACTTCATAGGACTCCCAACTTTCTTTGTTGCTCTCGGCGGCCACCGCGCGAGGTGTCGCCGTTATACGGACCAATCGCGAGCCATCGCGAAACCCGTTTCCCCGGTTCACGGGGGCTTGGGCGACAGGCGGTCGCAAAGGGTCTGTGCGATCGCGTTCGAAACAACAGGTAAGGTCGCGGCGTTCACCCGGAGCCCACGATGACGACGACCCTGGACAAGCGCGACTTCGACTCGGCAGCGGTGCTGCGCCTGCGCGAGGACCTGGCCCTGGCCTTGCGGGCCGCGGCGCACCACGGCCTCGCCGAGGGCGTCTGCAACCACTTCAGCGTCGAGCTGCCGGATCGCTCGGGCCGATTCCTGCTGAACCCGCGCGGCCTGCTCTGGAAGGAGGTGCAGGGCGGCGACATCGTCATGGTCGACGGCCACGGCAACAAGCTCGCCGGCGATCACACCATCGAGCCGACAGCGATGTTCATCCACGCCGCGATCCATCGCCTCTGCGCCAAGGCCTGCGTGCTGCACACCCACATGCCTTACGCCACCGCGCTGACGCTGACGACGGACCGATGCCTGGACACCACGCTGTCGCAGAACGCGATGCGCTTCCAGGGCCGCATTGCCGTCGATGCGGCTTACAACGGCCTCGCGCTCGACGCCTCCGAAGGCGAGCGGATCGCCGCGGCCATGGGCACGGCCGACGTCGCCTTCCTCGGCAACCACGGCGTCGTCGTCTGCGGCGACCGCATGGACTACGCCTACGACGACCTCTACTACCTCGAGCGGGCCTGCATGGTCGAGGTGCTGGCACGCTCGACCGGGAGGCCGCTCGTGCCGGTGGACGCAGGAATTGCCGGTCGCGTCGGCGAGCAGACGCTCGGCGAGCGGCTGCAATCCGGACTGTTCTTCGAGGCTCTGCGGCGCACGCTTCGCTGAGCGACGCCGGCCGAGGCGTCGCTCAGCTTCGGCCCATCTTCCCTTGCAGCACCGCGGTCAGGTGTCCCTTCGCCTCGGCGAGCTGGGCCTTGTCGCTGTCGTGCACCTTGCGGAAGAACGCCGCGCATTCCGGTGAGCCGGCCTGCTCGGCGTCCTTGATGTACTGGTCGTAGGCCATCAGCGCCTGCGCCTTGTTCTGGATCAGGGTGATCCAGTCGTACGCCAGGTCGCTGAGGGGGTGGGTATCGGCTGATTTTTCCTGCATGGCGGGCCTCGTTGGCAAAGGGAAGGGAATCGGAAAGCCGGCAATCCGGATTCCCGTCCTCGGCTCGCCGTCGATCGCGCACCCGAGCGCATCGCGTCCGACACGCCGGAGGCGTGATGTCCCACAAACGATGTCCGGGCGACCCGGGAAACTCGACCATTGACCCGGGAACTTGAATGAACGAGGCTTTCCACTGCGAAGCAATGGGCTCGTTCGTGCTCGTCCAGCTGCTGCAGGCGCCGACCGAGCAGATGCTCGAGGAATGCCAGGTCTGCGTGCTCGAGGCCATGCGCGACTCGGGCTCCAAGGCCGTTCTTTACGACCTCAGCGAGATGCTGCCGGCGCCGATGACCGTGCTGCTCTACCAGCGGGTGCTGAACGAGCACCTCGCAGAGCTTCATATCAAGCGGGCGATCGTCGTGCCGAACGCGCAGATCGCCCACCTCGCCCGCCTCGCCTTCGGCGGCAGCGAGTACCAGTTGTTCTACGACGACATGGCGGCCGCCGAGGACTATCTCAGCGATGCCAGTCCGTTCACCAGCGCCGACTGGAACGTGCGCGTGATCGAGGAGCGGCGGCTGCGCGAGCGTCGCAGAGCCCGCCGCGAGCCGGGCGGGCGGCGGGAGCGCGACGGGGCCATCGGCTGAGCACGGCCTGCGCGGTTCTCGCGCAGGCACCGACGCCCGCTGCGACGGCAGGCTCGCCGGTAGAATGATTTTCGAGATGCCTTCGCGCGCTACCGCCGTCTTCATCGCCTTCGTCCTGTTCTGGTCCGCCTTCGCGACGTACGGACAGGCCTGCTCTCCTGCGCCCCTTGGCGGCGTGCAGGCCGAGGTGAAGGGGATCGCCGACTCGGCGCCGCAGGGGCCGGATCTCTTTGGCCCGGCGGAACAACAGCCGCTGTCGGACGATTCGACCGGTCAATCCGAGGTCGAAGGCGGCGGCGCCGATTCGCCGGAGCTGATTCAGCCGCTTCCCGACCCTCGCGTGCCCGCGCTCGCGATGGCACGGCCCCGTCCGCACGAAGCGGCGGCATGGCGGGCTCCGACCCTCGACGGGTTGCGGCGCCCGCCCCGCGCAAGCCTCCCCACCGCCTGAGTCTCGCTTCAGGCGGCCGCGAATCCGGCGGCCGCAGCTCTGACGACGCCCCGGGCGTCAGGCAGAAGCAATCGGACCCACCGCGGACGCCTGCTTTCGCCAGTCGCCCGGCGACACCGCCGTCACACCTCGACTCGATCTTTCCTACTTCTCAGGACCTGCCATGAATCCCATCCTCGACTCTTCGCCGACCTCTTCTCTCGCGAGCAGCGGCGTGCTCACCGAGCGCAATCGCGTCTTGCGCAATACCTACTGGCTGCTCGCGCTGTCGATGATTCCCACGGTGCTGGGCGCCTGGATCGGCGTGACCACCGGCATCGCACGCGCCATGTCGCCGGGCATCGGCCTCGTGGTATTCCTGGTCGGCGCGTTCGGCTTCATGTTCGCCATCGAGAAGACGAAGAACTCCTCCGCGGGCGTGCCGATCCTGCTGGCCTTCACCTTCTTCATGGGCCTGATGCTCTCGCGCCTCGTCGGGATCGTGCTGGGAATGAACAACGGCGCCGGCCTGATCATGACGGCCTTCGCGGGTACGGGAGTCATCTTCCTGGGCATGGCGTCGCTGTCGTCGATCATCAAGCGCGACCTGAGCTCGATGGGCAAGTTCCTGTTCATCGGTGCGATCATGCTGCTCGTGGCCGGCATCGCGAACGTCTTCCTGCAGTCCAGCGCGCTCATGATCACGCTGTCGGTGCTGGCCATCGGCATCTTCTCCGCCTTCATCCTGTACGACCTCAAGCGGGTGCAGGACGGGCTCGAGACGAACTACATCAGCGCGACGCTCGGCGTCTACCTGAGCATCTACAACGTGTTCCAGTCGCTGCTGGCCCTGCTGGGCATTGCCGGCTCGCGCGACGAGTGAAGCGGCATTCGACGCGGCCGCCCGCCGGACGAGACTGCAGGGCCGCTCGCGGTGGGTGAAGCATGAAGCTGCGGATGGCCCGGAACTCGCTGTTCGCGGTCCTCCTGCGCTCGCCCTGGTGGATCAGCGCGGTCATCGCGCTGGCCCTCGGCATGGCGAGCTTCGCCCTGCTTCCCGAGCAGTTCCGCGTGGTCGGCGCACTGTCGGGCCTGCCTTTCGCCGTCATCGCTGCCCTGGCGGCGCGGCAGCAATGGCGCCTGCCCAGCGCGGCACGCGTCGCCGAGACCCACGCCGCTCTGGGCGCCATGGCCTGGCCGGCCTTTGCCGCTCTGCTCGAGCAGAGCTTCCGGCGCGACGGCTACAGCGTCGAGCGCAGCGAAGCCGCCGGCGTCGACTTCGTGCTCGAGCGCAAGGGCCGCCGGCTTCTTGTTTGTGCCCGCCGTTGGAAGTCGGCCCGCACCGGCATGGAGGCCTTGCGCACGCTGCAAGCGGCGCGCGAGGCGACCGACGCGGCGGATGCCCTGTACATCGGCCTGGCGTCCCTCACCGAGACCGCTCGCCTCTTCGCCTCCGAGCACCGCATCGCCATCTGGCACGCCAGCGAGCTGGCGAATGCGCTGCGAGGTCTGCCATCAAGGGGTGCGGCAACTCGCTGAAGGCCTCGACGGCGGTCGGCAAGGTCCGGTCGCGACCCCGGTCGCGACGGCTTCGCGCGCGCAGGCGATGAACGTCGATCGACCAGGGCCTGGGCTATGCTGCCTTGCGATGCCTCGTCGTCCCCTTCGCCGCGCCTTGGCCGGGCTCGCCTTCCTGGGTGCGCTGCAGGCGTCGGCGGCCGACACGGAGAAGATGACCCTCCCCGGCCTCGCCGCGCCGGCGCAGATCCTGGTCGACCCCTGGGGCGTGCCGCACCTCTACGCGGCCAGCGCCGACGACCTGTTCTTCGTGCAGGGATTCAACGCCGCCCGCGATCGGCTGTTCCAGATCGATCTCTGGCGGCGACGCGGCCTGGGTCGGCTGGCCTCGGTCTTCGGCCCCGACTTCGTGGAGCAGGACCGGGCGGCACGGCTCTTCCTCTATCGCAGCGACATGGCGCGGGAATGGCGCAGCTACGGCGCCGACGCGCAACGCGTCGCCACGCGCTTCGTCGCCGGCATCAATGCGTACATCGACCTCGTGGCCCGCGACCCGGCGAAGCTGCCCTTCGAGTTCCACCACTTCGGCTATGCGCCGGAAAAGTGGCAGTCCGAGGACGTCGTGCGCATCCGCAGCCACGGCCTGGTGCGCAACCTCGTCTCGGAGATCTCGCGCGCCATCGTCACCTGTCACAGCGACCTGAAGTCGGACACGGTTCGCATCCGCCTGTCGCCGCGCTGGGAGACAAAGGTTCCCGAGGGCCTCGACCCCTGCGTTCCGCCCGAGGCCTTGCGCGCCTACACGCTTGCCACGCAGAGCGTGCTCATGCCCTCCCGCGAGGTTCGCCGCAGCGCCGCTCCGGGCGAGGCGAACTTCGCCGCCGGCGAGCCCGCGACGACGCCCGAAGGCAGCAATGCGTGGGTGGTGGCGCCGGGCAAGTCGGCGACGGGCCGGCCCATCCTCGCCAGCGATCCGCACCGGAGCTACGCGACGCCATCGCTGCGCTACATCGTGCACCTGGACGCGCCCGGGCTCAGCGTCATCGGCGGCGGCGAGCCGGCCTTGCCGGGCGTGTCGATCGGCCACAACGGCCGCATCGCCTTCGGCCTGACCGTCTTCGGGATCGACCAGGAAGACCTCTACGTCTACGAGACTCGCGGCGCGGGACCCGACGAGTATCGCTACCGCGGTGGCTGGGAGAAATTCCGGGTGATCACCGAATCGATCGCCGTGCGCGGGCGCGCTCCGGTGGCGGTCGAGCTGCGGTTCACCCGCCACGGCCCCGTCACCCATGCCGACCGCTGGCCGGGTCGCGCCTACGCGGTGCGCTCGGGCTGGTTCGAGCCGGGGATGGCGCCCTACTTCGGCAGCATCGACTACATGCACGCCCGCGACTTCGCCGAGTTCAGGCGGGCGATGGCGAGATGGGGCGCTCCGGGCGAGAACCAGCTCTACGCCGACGTCGCCGGCAACATCGGCTGGGTGGCCGGCGGCCTGGCGCCGGTGCGGCCCAACTGGGACGGCCTGCTGCCGGTGCCCGGCGACGGACGCTACGAGTGGGCCGGCTTCTGGCCGGGCGAGCAACTGCCCTCGGCCCTCAATCCGCAGGCTGGCTGGCTGGCTTCGGCGAACGAGCTGAACCTGCCTGCCGGCTATCCGTACGGCGAGCGCAAGCTCGGCTTCGAGTGGCCCGCGGCAACGCGCTGGCAGCGCATCGCCGAGGTGCTGCAATCGCTGCCCAAGGTGAGCATCGAGGACTCGATGCGCCTGCAGAACGACCTGCTCTCCCTTCCGGCGCGTCGCCTGCAGGCGGTGCTGCGCGAAGTCCGCGTGAGCGACGCACGCGCCCGCTCGGCCGCCCGGCTGCTGCTCGAATGGAACGCCGTGGAGAGCGGTGACTCGGCGGCGGCGGCGCTGTTCGAGCTCTGGTGGTCGCGCCACCTCGGCCCGGGCCTGAAGGACGCGCTGCTGCCGCGCGCGGCCGCCCGGCTCATTCGCACGACCGATCCGGACCTGCTGCTCGAGACGATGGAAAAGCCCGGCCCGACCCTGGGGAGCGATGGCGTGGCGCGCCGCGACGAGCTCATCGAGAAGACCCTCGCGGCGGCCTGGGCAGAGCTGCAGCGGTTCGCCGGGCCCGACCCCGCGGCGTGGCGCTGGGACCGGCTGCACCAGGTGGAGATGGCTCACCCGCTCGCCAGCGCCTTCGACCCGGCCACCCGTGCCCGTCTCAATGTCGGCCCGCTGGCCAAGCAGGGCGGCAGCGATACGGTGAACATATCCAGCTACGACCCGGCGACGCTGCGCCAGGTCAGCGGCGCGTCGTTTCGCATCGTCATCGACGTCGGCGACTGGGACAACTCGCGCGCCATCAACACGCCCGGACAATCGGGTGATCCGGCCAGCCCGCACTATCGCGACCTGGCCCCGCTGTGGCTGAAGGGCGAGTATTTCCCGCTGCTCTACACCCGCGCCCGGGTCGAAGCGGCCAGTGCGCGCCGCATCGAGCTCGTGCCCGCCAAGTAACCGCCTGCGCCCGGGTCAGGCCGTTTGCGTCGGCACCGTCGCAGGCGCGCCGGCCTTGCGCATCGGCGGCACCTGCCGATACGTGAATCCGCGCCACAGCCACTCCATCGGGCCGTAGCGGAATCGCGCCAGCCACCAGTGGCTGAACGCGATCTGCGCGGCATACACCGCGGCCACGAACAACACCTGCTGGGCGCGCGGCATGCCCCAATGGCCGAGGCCGAAACCGTAGAAGTAGATCACGCAGATCAGCGACTGCATCAGGTAGTTGGTGAGCGCCATGCGCCCTGCAGGCGCGAGCACGCGGATGCGCGACAAGGCCGTGCGGCTGTGCAGCATCGTCACCACCAGGCCGACATAGCCCAGGCAGGCCGGCAGGTTGCCGAGCATGGTGAGGCCGCGCGCGATGCCCCAGCCGTCGTAGCGGTCGCCGGGCGTGTGCGACATGGCGATCAAGCTCGTCAGCAGGCCGATCCCGATGCCCACCGGCAAGGCGTAGAGCGCCAGCTTGCGGAAGAAGGCGAGGTGGGTCGCGGTGTCCTCCATGACGCCGGATCGCACGAACCAGACGCCGAGCAGGAACATGCTCGTCAGCACGACCGCGAAGCCGGCGTCGCCGGCCGCCTTCTCGAGGAACTGGCGCGCGCGCCAGTCGACCGCGTCGAGGTAGCTGCCGGTGGTGAAGACCTTGATCTCCTCGGCCTTGCGGGCGGCGTGTTCCTTGACCCGCTTCTCGCGCTCGGCCTTCATTTCCGCCGCGCGTTGTTCCCGCGTCTTCTCCGGCTTCGCCGCCTTGGCAGCCGATGCGCCCGGCGCCGCGGCGCTCGATGCGGCCTTGTCGTTGGCCACCCCGGCCGCGGCGGCGGGCTCCTGCTTCGCAGTAGCGACCGCCACCTCCGGATCGGGCGCGAAGTGCTGGATCAGGCTCATCGACGTCATCGCCACCCCGGCGAAGACGTAGATGCTCACGGCCATGCGCACGCTGCGCTTCTCGGCCGGCTCGTGGTACTTCCAGGACAGCCAGCCGGTGACGAGCAACAGTGGCCCGAACACGGAGAGCGGCACCCGAGGCTCGAGCGGCCCGTGCGGCATCAGCCAGAACACCACGGCGACGATCGACATCACGGCACCGGCCAGGAGCATGAGGAACGAGGCCAGGGGCACCGAGATGCCGCGCCAGGCGATCCGCTTCCTGCCTCGCAGATACAGGGCCAGCAGACCTGCAGCCGCCAGCCCGCCGGCGACGGCGAAGAAGGGGTCGGCCCGCGGAATGAACCCGAGGCCGACCAGGACCGCGACGCCGATCAGGATCGGCCAGGCCCGCCCGTACATCACGATCAGCAGGGCGAGCGCGCCCACCGAGTAGCTGAAGAGGATGTCTCCTTCCCACAGGTAGATGAAGTGCACGCCGCCGAACGCGGCGAGGGCAAGGATGCGGCGCAGGTAGACCTTCGTGAACTTCCGGCCGGCACGCTCGGCGCGCACCAGCATCACGGCGAAGCCCATGCCGAACAGCAGCGAGAAGATGGTCCAGAACTTGCCCGCCACGAAGTAGGCGATGAACCCGCTCGCCAGCCAGTCCAGGCCGGAGAGCCCGCGCGGCATGCCTTCGCCGAGGCTGGCGATGGGGCGGTTGAACCACTCGATGTTCATCAGGAAGATGCCCAGCAGCGCGAAGCCGCGGACGACATCGAGCGCCTCGATGCGCTGGTTCTCGGCCACCGGCGCCAGGGGTATCGGCGCGGGTGGCGTCTCTGACGTTTCAGTCGCGGGTAGTGCGTCCAAGGCTCAAGCTCCCATTCGGCGAATGCTCGCGCCACGACTCGTGGTCATGGGCGAGGCCATGCCAGGCATCCTGGCAGGGACTGGCGCCGAACGTTACACCTGTGCGACGAAATGTCGAAAGCGACGGCTCAGGTGAAAACGTCGCCGACAGGGAGTTCCACGCCGCGGTGGCCAGCGGCGCGCCTTCTCGGCTCGCGTCTCATGCCGGCTGTGCCTTCCCCCTCATCCTCCGCACCGCCCACGCCCCCACCGGCCAGAGCAGGATCACGAAGGTCGCGATCGCCAGCCCGCCGGCGATCGGCCGGGTGAAGAAGATCGCCGGGCTGCCGTCGCTCTTGATCATCGAGGTGATGAAGTTCTCCTCGAGCATGGTGCCGAGGACGACGCCGAGGATCGCCGGCGCGACCGGGAAGCC
>Ga0207648_10003268_pt1 | contig 17044 bp, 15 predicted proteins | sample KBSMisM32_FD_184310 | JGI IMG/M metagenome (GOLD analysis project Ga0207648, IMG submission 184310) | Miscanthus rhizosphere microbial communities from Kellogg Biological Station, Michigan, USA - KBS Miscanthus M3-2 (SPAdes) (version 2) | ecosystem: Host-associated > Plants > Roots >...
CGAAGATGGTGTGACGTATGCGCTGACGAAGCGCACTCCGTCCACGCCGGCGGTGCCGCGTCGCGCCAGCGGTCCAGTGCCCCTCGCCGACCGCATGCCGAAGCGCGCGCTCGAACCGGGCGAGCAGTACCGCTTTCACTTCGATATGGGGAAGTGCATCGGCTGCAAGTGCTGCGTGGTGGCGTGCAACGAGCAGAACGGCAACCCCGCGGAGATCAACTGGCGCCGCGTCGGCGACATTGAAGGCGGCTTCTTTCCGGCCGTGGCCCAGCACCACCTGTCGATGGGCTGCAATCATTGCCTGGAGCCCACGTGCTTGCAGGGCTGCCCGGTTGACGCCTATTCGAAGGATTCGATCACCGGCATCGTCCGCCACAGCGCCGACGCCTGCATCGGCTGCCAGTACTGCACCTGGAACTGCTCCTACGGCGTGCCGCAGTTCAATCCCGAACGCGGCGTGGTGGGGAAGTGCGACATGTGCCACGGCCGGCTCGAGGAAGACCAGGCGCCGGCCTGTGTGAGCGCGTGCCCGGAAGGCGCGATTCAGATCGAGATCGTGAACACCGGCCAGTGGCGCGCCGCGGTGGAGGCCTTCGCGGTGCCGGCGGGCATGCCCATCGCGGACGGCAGCCTCTCCACCACCCGCATCACGCTGCCCGCCAACCTGCCGCCGAACGCCGCGCCGCGCGATGCCACCCACGTCGTGCCGGCCGAGCCCCATTGGCCGCTGGTCATCATGACGGTGCTGACGCAGCTCTCGGTGGGGGCCTTCGCCACTATCTGGCTGCTGCAGCTGCTGGGCGCCGGCGCGCATCTCGGCGCCGCGGCGCTCGGCTCGCTCCTGCTGGGCGGGCTGGCGCTGGCCGCGTCGACGATGCATCTCGGGCGGCCGATCTACGCCTACCGCGCCATCCGGATGTGGAAGCGCTCGTGGCTGAGCCGCGAGGTGCTGATGTTCGGGGCGTTCTCGAACGTGGCCGCGCTCTATGCCGGCGCGCTCTGGTTCGGGCTCCCCGGCAGCGTCGGGCTGGGCGCGCTGACCGTGCTCTTCGGCATCGCGGGCGTGACGGCGAGCGCCTACATCTACCGTGTGCCTGCACGGCCGGCGTGGAACACGCCATACACGCTTTTGCAGTTCCTCTTCACCTCGGCGCTCCTCGGGCCCCTCTTCGCGGCGGTCATCGGTGCCGGCGAGACGCGCTGGCTGGCGCCCGCCGCCGCCGCCATGGGCGTGGCGATTGCGACCGTGCTCGCGCTTCGCTTCCTGCGCCTGATCGCGTCGGAAACCCTCGAGCTCAAAGGCACGGCGCGGCTCCTTTCCACGGTGCTGCGCCGGCATCTCGTCATCCGCGGGTGCCTGCTGGCCGTCGGCGGCGTGGTGATGCCGCTGCTCATCGCCAGCCGTCCCGATCTCGCCGACGCCTCCAGCGCGCTCCTCATCGGCGCGTCGCTCGCGCTGGCGATGATTGGCGAAATTCTCGGACGCTACCTGTTCTTCGTCAGCGTGGTGCCCCGGCAGATGGCGGCCGCCTATCTGTCGGCAGCGCGGGAGGCCGCATGACGCTGAAGCAGATGCTCGGACTCGACACGCGCGCCGAGCGCTACTCCTACGGCAACGACGCCGCCGCCGGCTACGTGTCGGCGCAGAAGGTCCCGGACAAGTGGGTGGCGACCACGTGCGGCTACTGCTCCGTGGGCTGCGGCATGTTCGTCGGCGTCAAGGACGGCAAGGCCGTGAGCGTCCGCGGCAACCCCGATCACAAGGTGAACCGCGGTCTGCTGTGCCCGAAGGGGCTCTCGGAGCACTACACGATCCGCACCGACAACCGCGCGCTGTATCCCCAGCTCCGCACCGGCCGGACGTTCAACCGCATCGGCTGGGACGAGGCGTTCAGCACGATGGCGTCGAAGTTCCGCGACGTGCAGGCCCGCTTCGGGCCGGGCGCCGTCGGCGTGATCAGCACCGGCCAGCTGGTGACCGAGGAGTTCTACGCGCTGGGCAAGCTGGTGCAGCTCGGACTTGGCACCTCGAACTACGACGGCAACACCACGCTCTGCATGTCGACGGCGGTGCAGGGCTACAAGCGCTCCTTCGGGAGCGACGGCCCGCCAGGCAGCTACGAGGATCTCGAAAAGGCCGACGTCATCATCCTGATCGGCGCCAACATCGCCGAGAACCATCCGCTGCTGTGCTGGCGGCTGCGCTCGAACCCGGCCACCACCGTGATCGTGGTCGATCCGCGCGCCACCAAGACCGCGATGATGGCGGACCTGCACCTGCCCATCAGCCCGCGTTCGGACCTCGCGCTGATCAACGGCTGGATTCACGTCGTCATCGAGAACAACCTGGTCGACCGCGACTACGTGGCCGCGCACACCACCGGCTTCGACGCGCTCCGCGAGGCGGTGAAGAGCTACACGCCGGAACGCGTGGCGGAGATCACGGGGCTGACGCCCGAACAGATCGTCAAGACCGCGTGGATGTATGCGCACGCGCGGGCCGGCTTCATCGGCTGGACGATGGGCGTCAACCACAGCACCAAGGGCACCGAGACGGTCAACGCCATCAACAACCTGGCGCTCATCACCGGCAACATCGGCCGGGAAGGCGCGGCGCCGTTTTCTATTACCGGCCAGTGCAACGCCATGGGCACGCGCGAGGCGGGCTTCGCGTCGATCATGCCCGGCTATCGCAAGTTCGAGAGCGACACCGATCGGGCCGAGCTCGCGGGGTTGTGGAACGTCCCGGTGGAGCGCATGCCGGTCAAGCGCGGGCTGGCCTATCCCGACATCATCGAGGCGGCGCTCGAGCGGAAGATCCGCGCGCTCTGGATCATCGCCACCAACCCGATCGTCTCGTTCCCCAATCTCGGCGCGTTGACGCAGGCGCTCGAAGGGCTCGAGTTCCTGGTCGTGCAGGACGGCTACCACCCGACGCCCACCTCGGAGTTCGCGCACCTGATGCTGCCGGCGGGGATCTGGGGCGAGAAAGAGGGCACCTACACCAACTCGGAACGGCGCGTCAGCAAAGTGAACAAGGCGGTGTCGCCGCCCGGCGAGGCGAAGGCCGACTTCGACATCTTTCTCGGGTTCGCCGAGGTGCTCGGCGTGAAGGACGAGCTCTTCCCGGGCTGGACCAAGCCGGGCGACGCCTTCGAGGAGTGGAAACGGGTGTCGGCCGGACGGCTCTGCGACTACTCGGGCATGACCTACCGCGACATCGAGCATCACGGCGGCATCCAGTGGCCGTTCCCGGCCGGCGCCACCGGGGCCGGCGAGACGCGACGCCTCTACACCGACGGGGCGTTTCAGCACGACGACGGCAAGGCCCGGCTGATTGCCGCCGACTGGGAGCCGTATCCCGAGCAGCCGACCACCGAGTTCCCGCTCGTCCTCAACACCGGCCGCACGGTCGAGCACTGGCACACCCGGACCAAGACCGGCAAGGTCCCGATCCTCGAGCGGCTGTCGCCGAACGCGTGGGTGGAGATGAACCCGCGCGATGCGCGCCAGCTGCGCCTCAAGCCGCAGGACAAGGTGGACGTCGTGTCACGCCGCGGCCGCGTGCGCGCCGTGGAGCTGCGCGTCACCGAGACGGTGGCGCCGGGGCAGATCTTCGTGCCCTTCCACTACGTGGAGGCCAACGCCAACCAGATGACGCAGAGCGCGTTCGATCCGTTCTCGCGCGAGCCGAACTACAAGCAGTCGGCCGTGCGCGTCGAGCGCTTCGTGGAGGGCATCCCGGTATGAGACGCCTGATCGTCGTCGGCAACGGCATGGCGGGCATGGCCTGTCTCGAACAGATTCTCAAGCACGAGCCGCGCTTCACGGTGACGGTCTTCGGCGACGAGACGCACGTCAACTACAACCGCATCATGCTGTCGTCGGTCCTGGCCGGCGAGAAGGCGGCCGACGACATCGTCATCAACGGGCGTGAGTGGTACGAGCAGCACCACATCGACCTCCGCGTCGGCGTGCGCGTGGTGGACGTGGACTCGGAGGCCAAGACGGTCACGGGCAACGACGGCAGCGTCACGCCGTACGACGTGCTGCTGCTGGCCACCGGCAGCAACGCGTTCATGCCGCCGATTGACGGGCTCGACAAGGACGGCGTCTTCGTCTTCCGCACGCTCGACGACACGCGGGCGCTGCTCGAGCGCTCGGGCCCGGGTGTGAAGGCGACGGTGATCGGCGGCGGCCTGCTCGGCCTCGAGGCGGCGCGCGGCCTGCAGGTGCAGGGGTGCGACGTGACCGTCGTGCACCTGATGTCCACGCTGATGGAGCGCCAGCTCGATCCGGACGGCGGGCAGTACCTGCTCGGCAAGATCGAGGACCTCGGCGTGAAGGTGATGCTCGGGCGCACCACCACCGCCATCCTCGGGAATGGTCATGTGGAGGGCGTGGCGCTCTCCGACGACAGCATCCTCGAAGCCGATCTGGTGGTGGTGGCGGCCGGCATCCGGCCGAACGTCGAGCTCGCCATCAAGGCCGGAATCGCCGTCAACCGCGGCGTCCTGGTCAACGACTACATGGAGACCTCGTCCGACGACATCTTCGCCGTCGGCGAGTGCGTGGAGCATCGCGGCGTCTGCTACGGCCTCGTGGCCCCGCTCTACGAGCAGGGCAAGGTGCTGGCGGCCACCATGACCGGCAACCGGGGGCCCACCTACACCGGGACGGTGCAGGCCGCAAAGCTCAAGATCATGGGCGTCGACGTCTTCTCGGCCGGCGACTGGAGCGAGCAGAACGCCGAGCCGGTGCGTTTCGAGGACCGCGCGCTCGGCGTCTACAAGAAGCTCACGGTGCGCGACGGCAAGCTGGCCGGCGTAATTCTCGTCGGCGACACCGGCGACAGCCATCGCTACATGGACTGGCTGCGCACCGACGCCGACATCTCGGGGCAGCGCCGGCATCTGCTGTTCCCGCCGCCCGCCGCCGACGCCGGCGGGGAAGTGGCGGCGATGTCGGACGGCGCCACCATCTGCGGCTGCATCGGCGTCACCAAGGGCACCATCATCCAGGCGATCCACGAGAAGGGCGTCAACACGATGTCCCAGCTCAAGGAGTGCACGCGCGCCAGCACGAGCTGCGGCAGCTGCACGAGCCTGTGCCAGGACCTGCTGCGCGCGGTGGCGCCCGAGTTCGAAGAAGAGGTCAAGAAGGTCGTCTGCGCCTGCCTGCCGTTTGCCGAGGACAAGCTGCGCGACATCCTCCGCAGCCAGAAGCTGAAGTCGGTGCAGGAGGTGCTGGAGATCTACGGCAACGGCATCGGCTGCGAGGTGTGCAAGCCCGCCCTCAGCTACATGCTCGACATGCTCTGGTGCGGCGATCACGACGAAGACCGCTCGGCGCGCTTCATCAACGATCGCGTGCACGCCAACATCCAGAAGGACGGCACCTTCTCGGTGATTCCGCGCATCCGGGGCGGCGTCACCAGCCCCGGCGAGCTGCGCCGCATCGCTGACGTCGCGGACAAGTACCAGGTGCCGATGGTGAAGATCACCGGCAGCCAGCGCATCGATCTGCTCGGCGTGAAAAAGGCCGACCTGCCGGCGGTGTGGGCCGATCTGGGCATGCCGTCCGGCCAGGCCTACACCAAGGGCGTCCGCATGGTGAAGACCTGCGTCGGCACCGAGTTCTGCCGCTTCGGCACGCAGGACTCCACCGCGGCGGGCGTCGAGATGGAGCGCCGCTTCGAGCAGCTCTTCACCCCGCACAAGGTGAAGATGGCCACCGTCGGCTGCCCGCGCAACTGCGCCGAGGCGACGGTGAAGGACATCGGCCTCGTGGGGCAGGAGAACGGCTGGCAGGTGGTGGTGGGCGGCGCCGCGGGCAAGAGCGTTCGCAAGGCCGACCTGCTCATCACGGTCGAGACCACCGAGCAGGCGCTCGAGGCCTCGGAGCTCTTCTTCCAGTACTACCGCGAGAACGCCAACTACCTCGAACGCACCTACGACTTCGTGGAGCGGCTCGGCATCGAGAAGGTGCGCAAGGACACGGTCTACGCGCCCGAGGCGGTGCGGCACGCGCTGCTCGACCGGCTGGCCAAGTCGAAGGCGCGGGCCACCGACGCGTGGCTCGAAGGACAGACGCCGAGGACGGCGACGCAGTTCACGCCGATTCGCGCGATGGAAACGGTGGACGCATGAGCGACGGTCGATGGATTCGGGTGACGGTGGTCGACAACATCCCGCCGCGCGAAGGGCGCGCGGTGCTGGTGGGCGACCGGGAGCTGGCGCTGTTCAACCTGGGCGACCGCTTCCTGGCCACCGATCCGCACTGCCCGCACGAGGGCGGGCCGCTGTGCGACGGCATCGTGACCGGCTCGTCGGTGGTGTGCCCGCTGCATGCGTGGAAAGTGGATCTCGAAAGCGGCGAGGTGACGCGGCCGCCGCACGGCAAGGGCCACTGCGTCGGCACCTACGCCACGAAAGTCGATGACGGGGTCGTGAGCGTGCTCCTGCCCGCCGCCCGTGCTGAGGAGGAAGCGGCATGAGTGCTCGCGGCATGACCGATCGTTCGGGGTTTCTCGCGGCGGGGCACACGCCGACGCTGATCGCGGCGCTGCTCTACTTCGACGTCAGCTTCATGGCCTGGGTGCTGCTCGGACCGATCGCGCCGTTCCTGCGCGAGGGCTTCCACCTGTCGGCCACCCAGACCGGGCTGATTACCGCAATCCCGCTCCTCGGCGGCTCGCTCTTCCGGCCGATCATGGGGCTGCTCGGCGATCGCATCGGCGGCCGTCGTGCCGGCATGATCGGCATGACGCTCACGCTGGTTCCGCTCTTCCTCGCCTGGCGCTTTGCCTCGGGGCTGTCGCACTTCTACGCGCTCGGGTTCTTCCTTGGCATCGCCGGCGCCAGCTTCGCGGTGGCGCTGCCACTCGTGAGCCGCTGGTATCCGCCGGAATACCAGGGGCTGGCGATGGGCATCGCGGGCGCCGGTAACTCGGGGACGCTGCTCGCCACGCTCTTCGCGCCGCGGCTGGCCGAGCGTTTCGGCTGGGCCTCGATGTTCGGGTTCGCGATGCTGCCGCTGGCGCTCGTGTTCATCGTCTTCGTCCTCTTCGCCCGCGACAGCCCGGCACCGCGCAGGGTGGCGACCGCGCGTGACTATCGCGCCGTGCTCAGCGAGTCGGACACGCTGTGGCTGGCGTTTCTCTACAGCCTGACCTTCGGCGGCTTCGTCGGGTTCTCCAGCTTCCTCACCACGTTCTTCCACGAGCAGTACCAGCTCTCGCGCGTCTCGTCGGGCGACTTCACGACGCTCGTCGTCGTGGCAGGCAGCTTCCTGCGGCCGGTCGGCGGCTGGCTTTCGGATCGTCTCGGCGGCTACAAGCTGCTGGTGCTGCTGCTCGTGACGTTCGCGGCGTGTCTGTGCGTGGTGGCGGCGGCGCCGCCGCTGCGCGTGGCCGTTGCGGTGCTCTTCGTCGGCATGGGTGCGCTGGGCATGGGGAACGGCGCGGTGTTCCAGCTCGTGCCGCAGCGCTTCCCCGAGCGCATCGGCCTGGTGACCGGTATCGTCGGCGCCGCCGGCGGTCTCGGCGGCTTCTTCCTGCCGACGCTGCTCGGCATGGCCAAGGACTACAGCGGCAGCTACCGCAGCGGCCTGCTCGTCTGCGTCGGTCTCTTCCTGACGGGCACCCTCGTGCTGCTCGAACTCGGCGCGTGGTGGTCGCGCCGGTGGGCACCGGCCGCCGTGGATCGCGCGGGCATTTTTGCGTATCGCAGTGCTGGTCTTCAAAGCGGTGCCCGGGTGCAGAGCGGTGCCGCGACGGTCAGCGACGAGTCGCCGGCCTGATACACGATTCACTCAAATTTGTTGGAGCGCTAGTTCCAATCCACGCAAACGTAGGCCGCACCCTACTTGTTTCGCCCGCAAATCAGTGTGATCCTCGAATCGTGACCCCTTCTCTTGTGACCGTGACCGACTCCACCGACATCGACGTCCTCCACGAAATCGGCAGCCGCATCGCGGCGGCCGATCCTCTGCACACGGTGCTCAATCGCGTGGTGCAGTTCGTCTCGAGCATGGTTGCGTGCGACTCGGTGTTCATCTACGTGCTCGAGGGCGAAGACCTGGTGCTTCGCGCCTCCAAGCGGCCGCACTCCGACGTCGTCGATCGCCTGACCCTGCGGGTGGGCGAAGGCATCACCGGGTGGGTCGCCGAACACCGCCAGCCCGTGGCCGTCGGCCGTCATGCGTTCGAGGATCCGCGGTTCCAGACGTTCAACGAGCTGCCCGAGGACAAGTACGAAGCGTTCCTGTCGGTGCCCGTGCTCTCCCGCGGGAAGCTGACCGGCGTCATCAACGTGCAGCACATTGAGCAGCACGAGCACAGCCGGCGCGAGATCCAGCTCATCTCGATGCTCGGGTTCTTCGTCGGCGCCGAGATCGAGATGGCCCGTCTCGAGATCGAGAACGTGCAGCTCAACGAGCGACTCGAAACGCGCAAGATCGTCGAACGCGCCAAGGGCATCCTGCAGCGCGACCTCGGGCTGACGGAAGAGGAGGCGCACCTCACCATTCAGCGCCAGAGCCGTCAGCGGCGGAAGTCGAAGAAGGAGATCGCCGAGGCGATCATCCTCGGCGACGAACTCCGCAAAGCCAAGGGCTAGTCTTCGTAGGGGCCGCCTTCAGGCGGCCCGCCCCTCAGGGCACGAGCGTGGCGGGAATCCACTCGCGCAGGCTGTTGATCAGCCAGAGACGCGTGGCGCGCCGGAGCTCGTCCTTCGTGACGACGCGCTCGCGCACCATGTCGGCGCCGAGCACCGCGGCGCGAAACACGCCGGGCAGCAGGCCGCACGACAGCGGGGGCGTATACCAGGTGCCATCGAGCTCGGCGACGATGTTGGCGATCGTCGCCTCGGTGACTTCGCTGCGTTCGTTCCAGAGCACCACCTCGTCGACGTCGGGACGCACGGCGCGCGCGCGGGTGTAGACGTCGCGGCGGGTCGTCTTGTGACGCAGGAATTCGTCGCGGGAGTCGACCGGCTCGGCCGCGAGCGCGACCTTCCAGACGCGGCCGGCGTCGTCGGCGTGCTCGGTGCACATGGTGGTGACGGTTCCCGCCGCCGCCACCAGGAGCCGGAGGCGCCAGGTGCCGGTCTGGCGCGTGGCGAGCGCGTCGTCGAGCGCGCGCTCCACCGCCGCCAGGTCCCAGCGAAACCCGAAGTGGGCCGCCGCGGCCGCCGCACGTGCCATGTGCTGGTCGCGGCGCGCGATTGCGCCTCCGTCGACACGCATGGTCTCCAGCAGGGAGAAATCCACGCCCCTATTCTAGAATTCAGACAGCTATGCGCGTGCTCGTCGTCGAAGACGAACAGAAGGTGGCCAACGCCCTGCGCGAGGGGCTCGAGGGCGAGAAGTACGACGTAGTGGTGGAGCGCACCGGCGAGGGCGCCTTCTTCCGCGTCACCACCGAGACCTTCGACGTCATCCTGCTCGATCTCGGCCTGCCGGGGCGCAGCGGGCTCGAGATCCTGACGGCGCTGCGGGAACGCGGCCTGAAGACGCCGGTGCTGGTGCTCACGGCGCGCGACTCGGTGCAGGACCGCGTGCTCGGCCTCGACGGCGGCGCCGACGACTACCTGGTGAAGCCGTTCGCGTTTGCCGAACTGGTGGCGCGCATCCGCGCGCTCGTACGCCGCGGCCGCTCCGCCGACTCGCCGCGGCTGGCCCTCGGCGACATGGACATGGACCTGGTGACGCGCAAGGTCACGCGCGGCCCCCGCGCCATCGACCTGACCGTGCGCGAGTTCGAGCTGCTCGAATACCTGCTGCGGCACCACGGCCAGGTGGTGTCGCGCGAGGCGCTGGCGCGCGACGTGTGGCGCGAGACCGCGCGCACCACGCCGCTCGACAACGTCATCGACGTGCACATCGCGCGGCTGCGCCGCAAGGTCGACGTGGAACCCGCGGTGAAGCTGATTCACACCGTCCGCGGCGTGGGCTTCATGCTGCGCGAAGGCGAGCCGTGATCGATCTGATCAGGTGGTGGCACTCGCACAACGTCCGCCTGCGGCTGACGGTGTGGTACGTCGCCGCGATGATCGTGGTGCTCGCGGTCTACGCCGGCGCGATCTACACGTTCGTGAGCCGCAGCGTCTCCGAGTCGCTCGACCAGCGCCTGCGCGCCGACTTCTTCTGGGCGGCGGCCACCGTGGACGAAGGCCCTGACGGCATGGTCATCTCGACGCCGCAGGTGGACCTGCTGCTCGAAGACGAGCCGTGGGTGCAGGTGTGGAGCGCCGGCGGCGCCGAACTGCTGGTCGGGAACGCCGAAGCGCGCCGCCGCCCGATCCCTGGCACGCAGGCCATGGCCGAGGCCGAGCAGGACCGCACCGTGACGTTCGACGTGGCCGGGGTGCCGATGCGCGTGCTGAGCCGCCGCAGCTACATCGGTCAGCGTCCTGTCGTCGTGCAGGTGGGGCGCTCGGAAGTGCCGATGTGGGAGCAGCTCCGGGAACTGCTGCTGGTACTGCTCCTCGGGCTGCCGCTCGCCGTTGGCGTGGCCGGCCTCGGCGGCTACGTGCTGGCGCGCCGCGCCCTGGCCCCGATTGAACAGATGACCGAACGCGCCCGTTCGATCACCGCCGATCGGCTGTCGGATCGGCTGCCGGTGAAGCATCCCGACGACGAGATGGGCCGGCTGGCGTCGGTCTTCAACGAGACGCTGGCGCGGCTCGAAGCGTCGTTCGCGCAGATGCGCCAGTTCACCGCCGACGTGTCGCACGAGCTGCGCACGCCGCTCACCTCGATCCGCAGCGTCGGCGAAGTGGGGTTGCGCGGCCAGCGCGACGAGCACGCCTACCGCGGCATCATCGAGAGCATGCTCGAAGAGGTCGATCGTCTTGCCGGGCTCGTCGATCGGCTGCTGACGCTGTCGCGGGCGGAAACCGGTCAGGCACCGCTGTCGCGCGAGATCGTGCACCTGCAGGCGCTGGCCGAGGAAGTGGTGCAGCACTTGAGCGTGCTGGCCGAGGAAAAGCAGCAGCAGATCGTCGTCGAGCGGCGCGCCGCCCCCGACGCGCTGGCCGACAAGCACGTGCTGCGGCACGCGCTCATCAACCTGGTGGACAACGCCATCAAGTTCACGCCGCGCGGCGGCAGCGTGCGCATCCGCATTTCCGAGACGCCGGCGTCGGCCATCTTCGACGTCATCGACACCGGCCCCGGCGTGCCCGAAACGGCACGTGCGCACATCTTCGACCGCTTCTACCGGGCCGACGAGGGCGACGGCATGCGGGGCGCCGGACTTGGCCTGTCGATTGCGAAAGGGGCAGTGGAGGCGAACGGCGGACGGCTCACGCTCGAAGCGTCGAGCCCATCCGGCAGCACGTTCCGTATCACCATGCCCCGCGTCGCACCTGCGCGCCGCCAGGCTGGCTGATACCGGTTGCCGCGACCGTCAGCGCTTCGAGGCCCGCACCCGCAGGCTGACCCGCCAGCGTATCCATAGGCCGGCCAGTGCGGTGGCGGCAAGCGTCGTGAGCTCCGGCTCGGGCACTGCGCGGGCCCCTTGTGTGAGCGTGAGTTGCCCGTTCCACTTCGATGTCGACGCGACGTTGTCGTCGAACACAAGCCCCCAATCCGGTCTGTTCCCGCCCTCGGTTTGGGCAAAGAGCGTGAACCGGTAAATGCCTGGCGTCAGGATGCCTGATGCCGCGACCGTGCGCGAGTCGTTTCCCGTGGTGTTGCACGGCCCGCAGTTCGAGGATCCGGCAACCGAGATGTGGATCAATTCGGAGACCAGGAACGCCTCGGGCTGCGGCAGCCTGGCGAGGCTCACGCCGGCCCACGAGTTGCCGTAGACGCCTGACTGTGCGCCTTCGAGCAGGGCCTGAATGTTGAACTCGTAGTCAAAATCCCACAGGCTCAGCGTCACGCTGTAGCCGCTCACGGCGCCCGCGATGCCATATCCCCACGGAAACGCGGTCGAGTCGGAGGCAGTGCGCGAAGGCTCCGAGTTCCGCGATCTCGACGAAGTCGTTCTGCGACTCGATCCATGGTGCGTCATCGGGAGCGTTCACACCGAACGGGTGTTGTGTGTAGTCCACGCACAGCCACGGCGAAGCGCAGTTCCACCTGAATAGGTCGGTGCTTCCAGCGACAAAGCGACTCGCGTCGAGGAGGACGACTGCCGCCGAAGCCGAGGTGTGTACCAGCGCGAATGCCAGCACGCCAAGCCAAGTTCGCATAGGCCGCATTTTCCAGTCTCCTATCGCCGTTGCTGCCAGGAGCCACGACGCCGGACTCGGCCTGTCGATTGCAAGAAGGGGCCGTGGAGGCGAACGGCGGCCGGCTGATGCTCGAAGCATCGAGCGAGTCTGGTAGCACGTTTCGGATCACCATGCCCCGCGTCGCACCTGTGCGCTGCCAGGCTGGCTGACCCTCTGGAAGGAGTCACAGTATGCGATGGTCGATCGGCTTGGCGTTCGCGGTGCTCGTGGGCGTGGGCGCGGCGAGAGTACAAGCGCAAAAAGCCCCGGCGGCGGCGCCGGCGGGCGGCGTCAAGGCGGTGGCCTCGGTGGTCGAGATCATGCAGACCATGACGATTCCGTTTTCGAACGCCGTGTTCGAGGCTGGCGGTGAGACGCCCAAGAACGACAAGGAGTGGGAGCACGTCCGTCTCCAAGCCGTCGCGCTGGCCGAAGCCGGCAACCTGCTGATGATCGGGTCGCGCGTGAAAGATCCCGCAGCGTGGCTGAAATTCTCGCGGGCGCAGGTGGACGCCGCCGAAGTGGTGGCAAAAGCGGCCGGCGCCAAGAACGCCGACAAGCTCTCCGCCGCCGCTGACGCGCTCTACGAAACCTGCGCGTCGTGTCACAAGGTCTACATGAAGGGCTCGGTGCAGTAAGGCGGACCTCTGTGAGGTCCGCCTCTACGTACTATTCGGCGGCTGGCGCGGCGCGGCGCGCGGCAGCCATCGCGCGGAAGCGCTCGCGATAGGCGGCGAGACGCTCCTTGGCGCCCGGCGTTTTCATGACGAGCTTTTCGAGGTGCGCCCACGCGGTGGGGTTGCCCATCATCTGGCGGTACTCGGCCACGAACGGCTCGACTTTCGCGAACACGACCAACTGCTCGGCGTTGGCGTCGTTGAACATGGCTTCGTCGATGGCGCCGTTGTTGACGAACGACGCCGCCATGTCCCAGTAGCTCGTCACCATCCGGAACTGGGGGCTCGTCGGACCGCGCAGCGCCTGCTGCACTTCCTCGAACGTCGTGGGGTTGAAATCGGCGGCGAACCACGCGCGCGCCTCGCGCATGGCCGGTTCGCGGCGCAGGTCGTACAGCTTCATCAACAGATCGGCGCTCTCATACGCTGAACTCACAGGGACGGCCTCCTCCTGGACTGGAAACAGACAGCCTACCAGAGGTTCCGGCCATTCTTCCCGCCCCGTCGTCTAGTGGTCCATGACGCGAGCCGGCGTCGCCGGAATATCCGTACCGCTCGTGCTGAGCCTCGCCTGGACCGCGGCCGCCCAGCAGCCGGCGGCCGCCGGCACTCCCGTGCGGTTCGACGTGGCGTCGGTCCGGCCGCATCGCGCGGCGGACGATCTGATGTTTGCCCTTCAGTTTCACGACGGCGGGCGGCTCACCGCGACCGCGACGCTGCGGATGCTGATCCGGACCGCGTATCGGCTGCAGGACCTCCAGATCGTGACGGACTCGGGCTGGATGGACGACGACCGGTTCGACGTCGACGCGCGGGCCGCGGCGCCCGCCTCGCCCGACGAGATGCGCCTCATGCTGCGTCAGCTTCTGCGCGAGCGGTTCGGTCTCGTGCTCCGGCAGGAGCTCAGGGACGTTCCCGTGTACGCGTTGAGAGCGTTGGACGCCGCCGCACGACCCGCCGCGCGCCTCAGCCGGCCTCCGGTGGACTGCGCCTCGCGCGAACTGGCCGCTGCGAGCGCCGCCCCGAAGGACGCGGACGGAGCGCTGATCGCCTGCGGCCTTCGACTTACGCCCGCTGGTCTGACCGCGCGCGGCGTGACGATGGCCGCGCTGGCACACGAACTCTCGACGCGGGTCGATCGGGTCGTGACCGATCAGACCGGATTGGACGGCGAGTTCGACGTCGATCTCGACTGGACGCCATCGCACCTGCAGCCGCCGGCGCTTCTCGAGGCACCGGCGCCGCCGATTGCCGTCGACACGGACTGGCCCTCGCTCTTCACGGCCGTCAGGGAGCAGCTCGGGTTGACTCTCGTGCCCGGTCGCGGCCGAGCGGAAGTGTCGGTCGTCACCTCCGCCCAATGGCCGGCGGCGAACTGACCGTCAGCGAAGCCGGTCGGCGAGCAGGGAGACGGTGAGCGCGTAGTAATGCGCGCAGTTGTATCCCAGTATCGCGTCGTAGTTCGGGTAGACCAGGAACGTGCGCTCGCCAACGTCCACGAGCCCCGCCTGAACGTCGGCGTCCGGCAGCGGACCGCCGTCCACGCGCGTCACGCCAAGCTTGCGCCACCGATCGAGCGGCACGCGCGTGGTCATGTTCCGGATGGCGTAGCAGCCCTCGGTGCGGCGCGGGATCGACTCGGCGATCTTCTCGCGCGCGGCCGCCGGCACCTTCACCTCGCGGCCCCAGGTCTCCTTGTCATTCCATCCGAAGCCTTTGAGGTAATTGGCGATCGACGCCAGCGCGTCGCCGGTGCTCTTCCAGATGTCGGTGCGCCCGTCGCGATTGAAGTCCACCGCGTACTTCAAGTAGTTCGACGGCATGAACTGCGTCTGCCCCATGGCGCCGGCCCACGACCCGGTCATCTCCGCCGCCTCGACGTGCCCGCCCGCTACCATCGACAGCGCATCGAAGAGCTCACCGCGGAACATCGCGGCGCGGCGCGGCTCCCACGCCAGCGTGGCGAGCGCCTGGAACACAGGCGTGCGGCCGGTCAGCCGGCCGTAGCGGCTCTCCATCCCCCAGATGGCCACCACGAACCGTCTCTGCACCTCGTAGTCGGTCTCGAGGCGCTGGAGGATCGAGGCGTTCTCGCGTGAGAGGTCGCGGCCGCGGTCGACCATCGCGCGCGTGAGGTGTGAAGAACTGTAGCGGTTGAATCCGGGCCGGAGCTCGGCCTGACTACGGTCGCGCTCGATGACGCGGGGCAGCGGTTCGAGCCCTTTGAGCGTCTCGTCCACGATTTCGTTCGAGAACCCGCGCGCGCGCGCCTCGTCGATGAGCCCCTGCAGCCACTCGTCAAATGGTTGAGCGGGGCTGGCGGGCACAACTGTTGGTACCCCGTTCGAGGGAGGCGGAACGGCCTGGGCCGCTGCCTGCTGGGCGAGCGGGAAGAGGCCGAGAAGAACGGCCAGCCAGTACATGGGGCGAAGAGCCTTCAACATTATGAGATATCGGCAGATCCATTGCTTGCAATTTGCCCCGGATAAACCGTCTAATTACGGTCGTTGAGTTGTGTCGATCTCCCATTTCTCCTGAGAGTTAACACATGCCATTTACCTTGAACGTCAACGGGAAGACCACGACGGTGGATGTCCCGGCAGACATGCCCCTCCTGTGGGTGATTCGGGATGTCCTGAATCTGAAGGGGACGAAGTTCGGTTGCGGTGTCGGCCAGTGTGGCGCGTGCACCGTCAACATCAATGGACGCGCCCAGCGGTCGTGCCAGACGCCCGTGTCGGCGGCCAAGGGTCCCATCACCACGATCGAGGGTCTGTCCGCCGACGGAAACCACCCGCTGCAGCAGGCTTGGATGGAGATCGACGTCCCGCAGTGCGGCTACTGCCAGGCTGGCCAGATCATGTCGGCCAACGCGCTTCTGTCACAGAATCCGAAGCCGACCGACGATCAGATCACGTCGGCGATGACGGGCAACATCTGCCGGTGCGGCACTTATCTGCGCATCCGCCAGGCCATTCACAAAGCCGCGGCGCTTGCCGCCAACCGTCCGACGCAGACCGCGCGCGCCGGCGCAGCCGAGTAAAGGAGGGATTGTGACCAAGAATCTTTCACGCCGCTCCTTCATTCGCGTCAGCGCCATCGCGGGTGGCGGCGCCGTGTTCGCGCTGCACCTCAATCCGGCCGAGCTCTTCGCGCAGGCCCCGCCTGGATTCACGCCGCCCAGGTTCGACGCGCTCGCGTTCGTGACGATCCATCCGGACAACACGTTCACCATCACGTCCAAGAACCCCGAGATCGGGCAGGGCGTGAAGAACATGCTGCCGCAGATCATCGCCGACGAACTCGACGTGCCGTGGGCGAGCTGCAAGATCGTCCAGGCCGACGTCGATCAGACCAAGTACGGCGCCCAGGTCGCGGGCGGCAGCACCGCCACGCCGACCAACTGGGATCCGTGCCGTCAGGTCGGCGCCGCCGTGCGTCAGATGGTGCTCGGCGCGGCCGCCGCGAAGCTGGGGGTTCCGGCCGCGCAGCTCACCACGGTCGGCGACGGCAAGGTGATGCACGCGGCGAGCAACCGTTCGGTCACCTACGGTGAGGTGGCGGCCGACGCGGTGAAGCAGCCGGTGCCGATGCTGAGCATGGTGCCGCTCAAGGCCGCCAAGGACTACCGGATCATCGGCAAGCCGATGAAGGGCGTCGACACGGCCAAGGTGGTGAAGGGCGAGCCGATCTACAGCATCGACTTCACGCTGCCCGGCATGCTGTGGGCCGTCTATCAGAAGGCGCCCGTCTACGGCGCCAAGGTCGAGACCGCCAACCTCGATCTGATCAAGACGCTCCCCGGCGTGAAGCACGCCTTCATCGTGGCCGGCGCGAGCCCGCAGAACCTCACGGGCGTGGCGCCGGGCGTGGCCATCGTGGCAGACAGCTGGTACCAGGCCAATCAGGCCCGCAAGCAGCTCAAGGTCACGTGGGCGTCGCATCCGACGTCGGCGCAGGGCAGCGAGACGTTCCAGGCCAAGGCCGACGAGATCGGCAAGCAGGCGCCGCAGACCAGCCTCCGCAAGGACGGCGACGTCGACAAGGCGTTTGCCGCCTCGGGCGTCAAGGTCGTGGAAGCGGCCTACATGTATCCCTTCATCTCGCACACCCCGCTCGAGCCGCAGAACTGCGTGGCGCACTGGC
>Ga0207648_10003269_pt1 | contig 17039 bp, 14 predicted proteins | sample KBSMisM32_FD_184310 | JGI IMG/M metagenome (GOLD analysis project Ga0207648, IMG submission 184310) | Miscanthus rhizosphere microbial communities from Kellogg Biological Station, Michigan, USA - KBS Miscanthus M3-2 (SPAdes) (version 2) | ecosystem: Host-associated > Plants > Roots >...
ATTTTCAATAATTTCCGAGGTATCCTCCGATTTCCATCAGCCACGCAATTCCCAAATGCACCATTAATCCTCCATAGATGGATCTGGTATGATAAGAAACTATTCCCAGTAATAATCCTCCAAACCAGGAACTCACACATTCTCCTAATGGTTTACCGAAATGAATGGTACAATAAAAACAGGCCATCGGCAATATGGCATCTTTTCCAACCCATCTCATAAAACCAATAACCAAAAATCCCCGGAAGAATATTTCAATAGAACAAAAATCTGATCCGTAAGACAATTCAAATAGTACCTTATACCACCAGGCGGGATGCGCATTTGGAGGAAGCGGAAGTATTTCCTTCATTTTTGGATAGGTAGCTAAAAAATCTGGTTGGGTAGAAGCAATAGTAATTAATGGCACCATGATGAGTAGCATGATCCAGTAAGGTCTCCAGTTCATCCTCTTCAGCCTGGCTCCAAAAAAACTATTTTCTTCTTTCAGCAATATCCAATGTATAAATCCCAGACAAATCAATAACATTATCAACCGGGGTGGCCAGTAAAAAACATTGTTCCAGTATTCATTCCACCAGGGATCAGTTGAAGCCTGAATGGTGGTATCCATACTTACTTTGATTGCAAATAAAAAAGGGGCAATCAGGAGGCAGAAGAAAAATGCTGGCCTTAGTTGATGGTGTTCTTTTTTCCTGGCAAGTAATAACAGGTATGGAAAAAGGAAGGCGGTAAAAGATATAAGAAAATGGGCCTTGATACCTGACCAGGGAGAGCCTATTTCATGAATCAGCCTGGTCTCCAGGCTATAGCCGTAATTGAGCCATATAAAGCCTGCCATAAATAAAGCACTAATCAATAGAACCGGTTTATTTATCTCTTTGGCATACAACCGGATAAAACCTATGATTTCCTTCATCTATAGCGAATTATTAAAATATTTTAAGCTGTCGTTAAACTTTTCTTCCCGTTAGCATTCCAAAGTTGCGTTATTAATTCCCATAACCCTAAAAGTATAGCCATGAATTTTTTCACTTTTAACCGGATTGCTGTGGCCAGTGTTGCCATTTTCCTGGCAGCGTTTCTTTTCTCCTGTCAGAAAGAAAACAGCAATCAAAATGCAACACCTGCAGTTACTGAAGATGATGCCGTAGCCTATTCTGAAGAAAGCACAGAAGCAGAAGCAAGTTATGATGATATTGAAGATATCAGTTTTACTGCTGCAGATGAAGAAGGCCTTGCAAGTGCCGCCAAAGGAGATGAATCAGCCCGTTTTTTTCCGTTTGTTGCCCTGAGAGCACGCATTGGTCAGTGTGCTACAATCACTGTTACCCCGGATGATGGATCTTACCCCAAGACAGTAACCATTGATTTTGGTGATGGCTGCTGGGGACTGGATGGAAAATTCCGTAAAGGTGCTATCGTTCTGCATTTCACAGGCCCAATCCGCCGCTCCGGATCCGTATTGACCATTACTCTTAAAGATTTTTACCTGAATCGTGCCCACATTGAAGGAACTAAAGTGATCACTAACCTGAGTGAAAACGGAAATATCAAATTTACCGTACAGATTGTAGATGGTAAGGTTGTATTCCCCAATGGCAGAGGTTATAAATATAATGCCCTGCGTTCTGTAAAACAGATTGACGGAGGAACAACTGATGAAGTGCGTGATGATGTTTTCAGTATTGAAGGAAGGTCACAAACTGAATTCAATAATGGAGTTACCATTACGCTGAATACTGAATCTCCCCTGATCAAAAAAGTAGCCTGTCATTGGATCAATGATGGTGTGCTGAAAATAAAGATCAATGACCGTGTGCTGTTGCTGGATTATGCAGCTCCGAATAACGGTGATTGTGACAACAAGGCCAAGCTTACCTGGAACAATGGTGCCAAGAGTCGTATTGTGATTCTACCTTAAGGAATTGAGTGTTAGGCCCGGAGTTAACTCCGAGAGTTAACGGGTGGATTCCAAAATGCAAATAGAAGCAAGTTAGTTGGTGGTAGCCACACTTGCTTCTTTTGCATTTCTCAATTTAGACTATACATTTGTATTGTGCGCTACCTTATTATACTATACGCCTTTGCATTTGCCACCTGCCAATCCAAAACAGAAGAAGCCAAATTGAGAGAAACCATGGAAGGCGACTGGATGATACTGCTTGCAGATCATCACCTGGAAAATGAAGACCAGCGTCAGATATACGGGAAAATACAGGACTCCGTTATTGAGGCCAAATGTCTTAAACTGGTTCGCTTTTATGATGATGGAAGTTTTCAGCAGGTAGATTATCCGGAGATAAAAGGTAAATGGGCTGTTTCACCTGATCTGGAACTTTTTATGGGAACCGGCGGGAGGGGATTCGATGATTTCAAGGTTAATTATCTGAGTTACCAGGATCAGGAATTACGCTTGAGAGAAAATCTCCGTGCAGAGGGAGAAACTATAAAGCTGGACTGGTATTTTAAGAAGTTGACAAATGGACTTCTCCTCGATGCTTCAAGAAATGCATGGAGAAAGAAACCTACAGCTCCTGAATCGGACAAAGATTTGAAAATCAGATTGGGCTGGATACTGGATTATTATTCCCGGTATTTTGAGTTAGTAGCTGAAGAATCTTCCTTCTTTATCGGCAAAAGGGTGATACTTCCTTTACGGTTTTATCAACATGCTATGTCAACGCAGCCTTATGATCCGGAAAGCGATTTTGCGAAACTTTTTTTTAATCCCGAGCAAGCTCAGCAGGCTTATGGCTATCTGAAAAGTATGATATATAAATTGGGAAACAAATATCCCAGGGATAAGAATTACGTGATTGAATATTCAAAATACCTAAGGCAGGTAGGGGTAGCCATTCAACATCTTGAATAAAGAGACTATTTCTTCTTCTCAAAATTCCGATTGATCCAGACGATCGCCTTTTTCACGTAATACTCCTCATCATTTTCCAGCCCTTTAACCAATTGTTTTATCTGCTGATGATGCTCCTTTTTGCGGGTATACCATTCCACCATTACGAGAGAGAGCCTGCGTTGCCAGGGGTCCTTTGAACAATTAAAGACTTTTGCCATTCGAAAAATTACTTCCTGGTGAGAATTGACCAGCGGTTTTAATGCCTGCATGCCCAGGGCATCACACACAACCCAGTTATTGATATTAGCAGCAAATTGTTTAAACAGTTGCAGGGATCTTTCAGGATCCTTTTTCGCGATCTTACCCAGCATTTTAATCGCCATTATTTTTTCTTCCAGTGCTCCTGCCTTCCAAAGGCGTTGAACCAGGTCAAATCCACCGGCTTTATATTTTCCTGCCAGTTCATTGATCACCGGCATTTTTACGCCATATATTTTTTCAGTATTATCAGGCAGGAACCTATTGTGGGAAGCAATTGTTTCGGGAATAGCTTTCGACTTTAAGATATTCTGAATTTCCGTAAGCATCAGGCAAATGTAAAGTCTATTTTCCTAGTTTTGCCTGAAATCAAAACGGATGCAGTTAAACAGACTGGTATTTATTTTATTCGTTGCCCTACTTGCCTCCTGCACACCTTTTCAAAAAATCAGCAAACAGAATAGCATTGGTAGTTTGCGTTTTATCAATGAGTATGATTATCCCAATAGCCATCAGCTGGATGGCACTACAATCGGCGGACTTTCCGGAATAGATTATGATCCAAAAACCAGCCAGTATTATTTTATCTGTGATGATCCATCTTCACGTGGGGCTTCAAGGTTCTATACAGCCAGGATCAATCTGGATGAAAAAGGGATCGATAGTGTAAATTTCACATCCGTTACCATATTAAAGAATAAGAATGGTGTTCCTTACCCGGATATCAACAAGGACCGCATACATTCTGCTGACCTGGAAGCCATGCGCTATGATCCCACCCGTAATGAAATGATCTGGAGTAGTGAAGGGCAGAGGAGGCCAGTTGAAAAACAATTCCAGGACCCCGAGATCGTGATTGTTTCTCCCAATGGGCAATACAAAGATAGTTTTGAACTTCCGGCAAACCTACATATTCAACCTGCTGAATTGGGTCCACGGCACAACAGCGTACTGGAAGGCTTAAGCTTTGATGAAGATTACAGTCATATCTATGTTAGTGTTGAAGAGCCTCTGTATGAAGATGGACCAAGAGCGGGTACTGGTGATTCTACTGCATGGGTACGCTTCTTGAAATTTGACAGGAACACAAGAAAACAGGTAGCTCAGTATGCATATGAAATAGGTGCCATTCCATATCCTGCCAATCCTCCCGGAGCTTTTAAAGTAAACGGAATTTCTGATATATTATATATCGGGAACAACCAGTTCATTGTAATTGAACGGGCTTATTCAACCGGAAGAGGACCATCAGACGTTAGGGTGTACCTGGCAGATGCAACAGGAGCAGAAGATATTTCAGCCAACCCTTCTCTTAAGAACCAGCCAGCTAAAAAACCAATTAAGAAGAAACTGATCATCGATATGAACAAGAGCCTGGACCGTTATATCGACAACATAGAAGGTGTGACCTTTGGACCATTACTACCCAATAACCATCGTACACTACTATTTGTATCAGATAATAATTTTGACGAAAGACAAAAGAACCAGTTTTTTTTATACGAGATCATCCCATAAACCCAGCCTCAGGAAGAAATAAAAAGGATTGCAAATCCCGGTTTTTCTTCTTTATCTTTCACCTAATAGATCACTATGAGAGTTGTCCCTTTCATTGTTTCCACTGTTATCACAGCCGGATTGGTAATTGCCCTCAATAAGAGATGGGGGGCCATTCCTGCCATGGGAAATTTTCTCAGTCCACAACACGGTTTCTGGCAGAATGCTGAAGCTTCCGACCATGACTTCAATGCTGATCTTCAATTCCCTGGCATTACAGGTAAGGCCGAAGTTTATTTTGATGACCGTTTGATACCGCATGTATTTGCGGAAAATGATCATGATGTATATTTTATACAGGGATACCTGCATGCCAAATTCAGATTATGGCAAATGGAATTTCAAACTTTTGCGGCAGCAGGCATGGTCAGCCAGGTAATTGGAGAGGGAGATCAGGGACAGTATTTGAAATATGACCGAAGTATGCGGAGACTGGGAATGGTGCACGCTGCTGAATTGACGCTTGAACAAATGAACCAGCTTCCTGCAGTGAAAGCCCAGGCAGATGCTTATACTGAAGGAGCCAATGCCTGGATCGATAATTTAAAAGAAACAGAACTTCCGCTTGAATACAAGTTACTTGGATATAAACCTCAGCACTGGACCAATCTGAAAACAGCACTGCTCGTCAAGTACCTTGCGTATGATCTGTCTGGCGCAGATGATGATGCCGAATATACCAATGCAAGAAATGTTTTGTCGGCCGGTGACTTTGAAAAACTATTTCCTGTAATACAGGACTCATTAAGACCGGTAGTACCCAATACGCCTGAAAATCCTTATCCGGCAGTAGCTGCCTTGAATTTGGCATTGCCGGCAGCTTCAGATTCAACCTATTTTATATTCCGGAAGGATTCAATTACAAATTTATTACCGCAACCAGATAAGAACAATGGAAGCAATAACTGGGCAGTCAGCGGTAGCAAAACAGCAAGTGGCGCACCAATACTATGTAACGATCCGCACCTTGGACTTAATCTTCCTTCCATCTGGTATGAAATGCAGATATCCACTCCTGATTTTAACGCCTATGGTGTGAGCTTTCCAGGAGCGCCTAATATTATCATCGGTTTTAATGATAGCATCGCATTTGGAATTACCAATTCAGGAAGGGATGTTAAAGATTATTACGAGATAAAGTTTAAAGATGAGAGCATGAATGAATACATGTTCGACAGTATCTGGCAAAGAACTGAAAAAAGAACGGAGATCATTAATATCCGCGGAAAGAAACCTTTGCTGGATACAGTTGCCTATACTGCATTCGGACCTGTGATCTATGATCACAGTTTCCGCATTTCTGAAGGCAGTGATAAATATTATGCTGTAAGATGGAAGGCCAATGATCCTTCCAATGAACTTGCGATGATGTATGAGTGGAACCGGGCCAAAAACTACAATGATTATACGCAGGCCATCAAATACCTGACCTGCCCGGGGCAGAACCTGGCCTTTGCCAGCAAGAATGGTGATATCGCAATCTGGCAGCAGGGTGATTTTCCAGCGAAATGGAGAAGACAGGGAGATTTTTTCATGGAAGGGTTTGACAGTAATTATTTGTGGCGGGGAATCATACCCCAAACAGAAAACCCGCATATGCTGAATCCTTCCCGCGGGTATGTAAGCAGCGCCAATCAATTATCAGTGGATTCAGGTTATCCCTATTATACCGGCAATAGTTTCCCGGTTTACCGTGGATACACTATTAATCGTAATCTTGATTCCATGCATCATATCAGGATCAGTGATATGGAAAGATTGCAAACGGATAATTACCGTGTGCTGGCTGAATTTTCAAAAGATATCCTGCTGAAGATCGATGAATCAAAACTTGGGAATGATGAAAAGAAATACCTTGATATCTATAAAGGCTGGAATTTCCGGAATGATGCAGCCGAAAAAGGAGCAACCGTTTTTGATATCTGGTGGAAAGAACTGGAGATAGCAATATGGGGAGATGAGATAAATGGATCCAATCTGCCAATGCCCTGGCCCAATGAAAGCACACTGGTGGAAAGTCTCCATAAAGATTCTGCCTATCATTTTATCGATAATATAAAGACGCCTGAGAAAGAAACCCTGCAGGATATGCTGGTACTTTCTTTAAAGAATGCCACCGAAAAATTGAAAAAGGCAGAAGCTGAAGGGAAACTGGAATGGGCGCGATATAAGGATACAAAGGTTCAACACCTGTTAAAGATCCCGGCTTTTAGCCGCTTGCATGTCCCAATTGGTGGAGGAACGGGGATCATTAATGCTACAAAGGTGGATCATGGCCCAAGTTGGAGAATGGTAGTTCACCTTAAAGATGATACAGAAGCCTTTGGAGTATATCCTGGTGGACAAAGTGGAAATCCTGGCAGCCGGTATTATGATAATTTTATTGATACCTGGGCCAACGGAGAATATTATACATTATGGATCATGCGGCAATCAGACGGGATAGAGAAAAAAGTGAAATGGGTAATGCGATTTGCAAAAGGATAAAAAATCAAACATGCGATTTCTTGTAGCAGTATTATTAACAGCCCTGCTTTCTTTTGTTGCTTCCCTCTATTTTGAATGGTGGGTGATCGCAATCGTAGCATTCATAGTAGGACTTATGGTGCAACAAAAAGCATGGAAAGCATTCCTTGCGGGATTTGCTGCAATATTCCTGTTATGGGCATCACTGGCGGAATGGATGGACAATGCCAATGAAAGCATATTATCTCAAAAAATAGCCAGCCTGCTTCCTCTCGGCGGCAATTCAATACTTTTAATACTGATCACAGGACTGGTTGGCGGATTGGTTGGAGGTTTTGCTGCTCTTAGTGGAAGTTATATTAGAAAGCATTAAGCTGTTAAAACTTTATCAAATAGTAGTTAAACTGTTTTCTTTTAATTAGCTACCCATTATTTTCGTTTCTCCAACTGGCCTATGAGGAGAAATATACTACTCACCTTATTTATTGCATTTGTTTTTCAGGCATCAGCCGGCACCATTACCGGGCTGGTTACCGATAATAACGGTAAACCGCTGCCTTATGCATCTATCAGTATAAAAGGAACAAACAGAGGCGCTACTTCCAATAGCGTTGGTAAATATTCCCTTAACCTGATTCCGGGAGAATATACCCTGGTGTGCCAGTATGTGGGATATGGAAGAAGCGAAAAGAAGATCACTGTCTCCAACGAAGACCAGGTAATCAATTTTACATTATCCATACAGGAACTTACGCTCAGTGAAGTAGTGGTGAAAACAGGCGAGGACCCGGCCTATGAGATCATCAGGCAGGCCATAAAGAAAAGGAGCTATTACAATAACCAGGTGGATTCTTTCAGGGTGAACGTTTATATCAAAGGATTGATAAAATCTGGTTCCATTCCCAAAAGAGTATTCGGTACAAAAGTTGAAAGAGATGATGATGATGGGCTGGACTCATTGGGCAAGGGAATTCTTTTTCTTTCGGAATCACTTACAGAAGTGGAATATGCCAAACCGAATAATATCAAATTCCGCGTGATCGCCTCCAGAGAAAGTGGTGGAGGTTATGGACTGAGTTTCCCTTTCTTCATTAATTTCTACCAGAACAATGTTTCCATTTTTGACAATAATCTGAATCCACGTGGATTTATATCACCTATTGCCGATGGAGCACTGAACTATTACAAATATAAATATGAAGGCAGCTTTGTTGAAGAAGGAGTGATGGTGAATACCATCAGGGTTACGCCCCGGCGATTAAATGAGCCCTTATTTGCCGGCACAATTCAAATAGCCGAAGATGACTGGCGTATATTCAGCCTTGATCTTTTTACTACCAATAAAAATCAATTGGAGTTGCTGGATACACTTCGCATTACACAATTGCATTCCCCGGTTCAGAAGGATATATGGAAAACGAAGAACCAATACCTTTCGTTTGTGTTCAAACAGTTTGGCTTTCAAATTTCCGGAGGGTTTGTGAATGTGTATTCTGATTACAATATCAATCCGGAGTTTTCTAAAAAGCATTTTGATCGTACCATCATGAGATATGATACAGGCTTTAACAGGAAGGATTCTGTTTTCTGGAATAAATCGAGACCTGTAGCCCTGGAAACAGATGAACGACGGGATTTTGTTTTCAAGGACAGCCTTTCAAAGGTTCGTACAGATTCCATGCGGTCACGAAGAAATCTTGATTCGCTACGTAAAAATCAAAAGCCTGTTACCTTGAAAGGATTACTGTGGTCCGGACAATCACATAATTTCTACGCAAAAAGATCCACCCTAACATGGAGTCTCAAGCCTTTGATCACTCAGGTAGAATATAATACAGTTGAAGGTGTATCGGTCAATGTGAAACAGAATTTCCATCTTAATAAACCAAAGAGTAAAAATAGCTATAGCCTGCAATGGAACACACGTTATGGCTTCAGCAATACGCACCTGAATTCATATGGTGAATTCAGGATCAGTCCAAAGAAATATTCCTACCGCAACCGGTATGTTGAACTGGCCGGAGGAAAGCGACTGAGCCAATTCAATAAAGACAATCCCATTAACCCACTTACCAATGGGCTTTATACACTGCTGGGTAGAAAGAACTACATGAAACTTTATGAAAATTGGTTTGGTAGCATTGAATATAATAACAGGTTTGATAATGGTCTTCAGTTTACAATCAATACCATTTATGAAAACAGACTACCGGTAGAAAATACCACTGATTTTTCTTTTATCAGTAAAAAAGAACGAGACATGTTGCCTAATCATCCTTATGAGTTGGCAGCAATTCCATTTGAAAAGCACCAGGCAGTTGTAGCCAGTGTAAGAATATCCTGGCAACCAGGCCAGCATTACATCCAGTTCCCCTACAGGAAACAGCCCATCGGCTCAAAAGCTCCAACCTTTACAATTGAATATGCCAAAGGCATACGTAAACTCCTGGGAAGCGATGTAGACTTTGACCGTTGGCAATTCTCCATAAATGATAACATGAATTTCAAAATGGGAGGAGAGTTTAAATACCGGTTTGGTGTTGGAGGCTTTCTGAACAGCAAACAGGTGCAGATACCAGACCTCAAACATTTTAATGGTAACCAGACATTTTATAATATCAAATACCTGAACAGCTTTCAGCTGGCCCCATATTACCAATATAGCAATTCAGAAAAAATTTATGCCTTTGGCCATGCAGAACATCATTTCAATGGATTGCTTACAAATAAAATTCCTCTCTTCAATAGATTGAAATGGACCCTGGTTGGTGGAGCAAATACTTTCTTTGTTGACAAGAACAATTACTATGTGGAGGTATTTGCGGGACTGGAAAACATCTTCAAGATATTCAGGATCGATGCCGTAACCGCCTACCAACCCGGATTGGGAAACACCGCTGGTGTGAGAATTGGGTTAGGAGGATTGATTGGCGGAAAGGTTAGCTTCACACAATAATCAAATTCTTACTTATCAATTGCCAAACAATGAAGGCTAAAAAAGTAAGATAAATCCCTTACTGGAATCCTACACACAGGCAAAATCTAAACTATTTCATGAATTTTCAGGGATTTTGCATTCCTTTGTAATCTACATCTCCACTACTGCCATCATTTCCTTCCCTGTTTAAATTGGTTCTACAATTAGCAGCACAAACCAATCTATTAATTCCTTAATTTTTAATTATGAGAATTCATTCGCTATTTATTGTAATTGCGCTGCTCCCCCTTGCCTGTAAAAAGGAGACAAGACAAATAAAAGAAATAGAAAGCGCACCCATTGCGGGCAATGCCCTCTGTTTTGGTAATACCTGGCATTTTGACCATTTTTATCAGGGGTATAAGGGATCTTATGGCTCCTTTACAGTCCATTCTATGCCAATAGTCTATGATAATAAGGTTTATCTGTTTGACCCGTCACTGAATCAGATACGTATTTACGACGGCACAAGCTGGTATAGCATATCATCGCAAATACCATTTGATGACGCTGTAGGTTTTGGATTTACGTTAGGAAATAAAGGATACCTGGCAACCGGTTTTGGGGACGAATTCTGGCAATACAATTTTGCTACCAATGGCTGGACAAAGAAAGCAGACTTTCCGGGCAGCGCTATAGATCCTTCGACAGTTTGTCTTTTTACAATAGGCACCAGAGGATATGTAGCAGGAGGCGCGGCGCCCTGGGGTGAGTATTTTAATACCTTATGGGAATATGACCAGGCATCAAATGCCTGGACAAAAAAAGCGTCCATGTTCTTTAACATAGGTTACGCAGCAGGTTTCAGCATTGGGAACAAAGGGTATATAGTAAACGGCGCGGCTGATTGGCCAATAATCAATTCTTTAGTTTATACTGACCAGGTGATGGAATATAATCAGGCAACAAATACATGGAGTGTCAAAGCTGATTTTCCCGGTGGCCCCAGAAAAGGCTGTCAGGCGTTTGTTATTGGAGGAGAGGCGTATGTAGGAGGTGGCGATCATGGCGGGTGGACTCATAGATTCACTGATTATTATAAATATAACCCTCAAACGGATTCCTGGAAGCAAGTTTCCGACATCCCGGTTAAAAGCGATACGTTTTTTAGTTTTTCAATAAACGGCAAGGGTTACGTTGTATTTTATCCAGATTTAAACGAACAACCATCCGGTAAACAGTTTATGTATAGATATACCCCGAAAACCTGTGTCACCCCTATAGATACAACTATTATTGTTAATGGAGGTCCTGCAGAAATTCAATAGAGGTGATCCGGGTCACTCAATTGTTTATGACAGACAAATAGCTTATTTCTGCTTATTTTTGTGTCTGAAATTTGGTGCAGCCTGCAACTGCCCAATTATTAAAATTTTCCCCGCTGATGGCGGGGGATCAAATTTCAAGGATTTTTTAATTAATGGCACTTCATAACCGCGTCTCCCGAAAGGAGCTAAAGGAACGTATTCAAAACGATCCCACTCCCCGAACCACCATATCATTTTATCGCTATTTCAGAATTGAGGATACTACAGTATTCCGCAATACGCTATATCGACAATTAAGCGAACTCCAGGTATTGGGACGTATTTATATTGCCCATGAAGGGATAAATGCCCAGATCAGTGTGCCCTCATCCAAACTGGATGCATTAAGAGAACTGTTAAATGAAATGCTTCATTTACAGGATCTGCGATTGAATATTGCAGTACATGATGATGGAAAATCATTCTATGTATTGGATATTAAGGTAAGGGACAAGATTGTTGCAGACGGAATTACTGACCCGGAATTCGATATGGAGAATAAGGGGCGTTATGTAAACGCTGAAGAATTTAACCAGCTAACTACCGATCCGGATACCATTGTGATTGATATGCGCAATCATTATGAATATGAAGTGGGCCATTTCAAAAATGCCATCGAAGTACCCAGTGATACTTTCCGGGAACAGTTACCTGCAGCTGTTGAGCTGATGAAGGATAACAAGGAACAGAATATCATTATGTATTGCACAGGAGGTATACGTTGCGAGAAAGCCTCTGCCTATATGCTTCATCATGGGTTTAAGAATGTATTCCACCTGGAAGGAGGCATTATTCATTACAGCAACCAGGCCAGGGAAAAAAACCTGGAGAATAAATTCATCGGTAAAAATTTTGTATTTGATGAAAGGCTGGGGGAGCGGATCACGGAGGATATCATTGCAAATTGTCACCAGTGTGGTCAGCCCTGTGACACCCATGTGAATTGTATCAATGATGCCTGCCACCTCCTGTTCATCCAGTGTGAGGCCTGTAAAGCTCGTTTTGAGGCCTGTTGCAGCCAGGAATGCCAGGATTTTATTCATCTTCCGGAAGAGCAGCAGAAAGCCCTCCGAAAGGGGATAGATAAAGGGCAGAATATCTTCAATAAATCAAGGTCCCGGATCAGGCCAAAATTGCCCGGAAAAAATGATCAAAAAAAGCAGTTTTGAGCGCCTTACAAATCAATACTTTATATAATCTGTGCTTTTCCTTAAAATTTCAGGATTTTACCCGATAATAAAGGTTGACAATATAAGGGTCAAGTATTACTTTTAGGACCTGCCTGTTGAAAAGGTAGGCCTTGTGTCCAATACCGCCATCTATGAAATCTCTAGAGCAGAAATCACAAGAAACTCCTGGAAAATTTAGCTTCCTACGCTTTGCAGGCCCGTTCCAACTTGCTCAGGGTTTTTTAGATACTATTATACAGGCGTTTTACTCCACTGCCATATATATCAAACTGGGAATCAAAAGTTCGTTTAGTTCAATTGGTTTTTTTGGGCAGACTGCCATAAAAAAAAACCGGTTTTATCTAAAGCGCTTCCAGAATAACCTCGTAGATCTTCATGATCATATCTGTTCGCAGGGCGTAACAAACGAGCTGGATGAAACTCAGCGGAGAAGGCTTCTGCTACTGAACCAGATCAACATTCTTCAGTTCATCACCAGTCTTCTAATACCTTTTCTGGCCCTCTTCAAAACAAGGGGTGTCTCCATCAGCTCATTTTGTATTTCACTTGCGCCGGTGTTTGTTTGTGCTATCGTACTTACATTAAATGGGCTAAAAAGGTACAACAGTGCCCTGTTATCTTATTTCATTCTCTCTCCATTTGCCGCCTGTCTTATTTATATGGATGGGATGAACCTGGGCATGGATCTGTATTTTATTATGTATGGTATCCTTGCGGTATTCTTCCTGCAGGAGATCAGCCAGATGATTCTTTCAGTAAGCTTTTCCATGATCAGCTATTTTATGCTGGTGGTAGTGATCAAAAACTATACTTTCCATTTGAAAGATGCAAGTCCGGGCTTTTATTATTTCAACCAGGTGGTAGCCATCTTCTTTATCTTTTATGGACTTTACCTGATCATGAAAGAAAACACGGGTTACCAGGGGTTCATTCTAAAGAAAAATGAAGAACTGAATCAGGTGAACCTGGAAGTGGAACAAAAGAATGAGATCATCAGTGTAAAAGCACAACTGCTGGAGGCACAAACAAGTCAGCTGACTGCACTCAATTCATTCCAGACAAAATTATTCTCAATTATATCCCATGATCTTAGAGCCCCTGTATTTGCCTTACGCGACCTTTTTAATAATGCTGCGGGCCAACAGATCTCAGCTGAAGATGTGAAAGAATTGATCCCTGATGCTGCCAGCGATCTTAGTTATACTGCCAGTTTGATGGAAAACCTTTTGCAATGGGCCAAGAGCCAATTGGCAACGGGAGAAAAGAGACCACAAATACTGGATATTTCTGTACTCATCCAGGAAGTGATGCAATTATTGCGGCTGCAGGCAGAAACAAAGAAAATTGTACTGGATAATAAGGTCAACGAACCTCTCCATGTATTTGCTGATAAGGATATGATCAGTCTTGTGATCAGGAACCTTGTATCAAATGCTCTCAAATTTACTTCTCCAAATGGCAGGGTGGTGGTAGAAGCCAACCAGGCAGGTTCCACCATTGAAGTATTTGTAAAAGATAATGGCAGTGGAATGAGCATGGATACACTGCAAAAGATAAATGCCAATAATTTCTTCACCACAAAGGGCACAGCCAATGAATCAGGTACTGGCTTGGGATTAATGCTCTGTAAAGAATTCCTTGCCAAAAATGATGGCCGTATGTTTGTGGAAAGCACTGAAGGAAAGGGAAGTGTATTCTCCTTCTCCCTTCCGGCTGGCGAATAATCGGCTTAATTAATCTTCACCCATTTAATGCACACAGGCTGACCAACTGGTATCCGTTTTCCTGTATCCGTTAACGCTCCGGTATTCTTATCACGTTTGAAGACTACAATTTCATTGCTTCCCTGGTTTGCTGCCAATAAATAGTTCCCTGAAGGATCGATATTGAAATTGCGTGGAGTTTTGCCTAATGTAGATTGAAAACCTGCAACAGTAAGTTTGCCGGAGGAAGGGTCAATCTTATACCATGCGATATTGTTCAAATTGCCACGATTGGAAGCATATAAAAATTTTCCATCCGGGGAAACATGGATATCTGCACTTCCAGGATTTGGCTTTTGTGTAGTATCAATGGTTGAAATACGCTGAATGAGTTTCAGGCCTCCTTTCTTATATTGATAAGCTGCTACCTGGCCAGCCAGTTCATAGATCACATAAGCAAATTGTTTATTGGGAGCAAAAGTGATATGCCTTGGCCCGGCACCTGATTCTGCAGCAGCAAATCCATCCTTTGCATTATTGGTCAATTTGCCCGTCTTGTCATCAAACTTATAGATCATTACTTTATCGATACCAAGGTCTGGCACATAAAGCCATTTATTATCGGGTGAGATCACAGTACAATGAACATGCGGGCCTTCCTGTCTTTGTTTATTTGGTCCTGTTCCGGAATGCTGGATTGTAGCAGGACTACCCAGGCTGCCATCATTATTAACAGAATAAACAGATAAAGTTCCCGAAGAATAATTTCCAACAAAAACCCATTTGCCAGTATTATCCACCTGTACATAGCAGGGATTATTGCCGCCACTTGATTGAGTGTTGACAGGAGTTAGCCTTCCATCAGTTTTGTTGAAGGTAAAAGATGAAACCTGTCCACCGCCTTGCACCTTTGAATCCACTTCCTGTACTGCATATACATACTTTTCATCAGGGGAGATGCTGAGGTAAGATGGATTCTGAATGGCAACTGATGATACTTTAACAGATTCACCTGTAGAAGTGTTAAAACGATAAACATAAACACCCTCACTTCCCCCAGGTCTTGTACTTGTATAGGTACCAACGAGCATATAATACTCATTATCCTGGGCTAAAGCAAATAATGCGCTGAAAACAACAATCGCAGAGAGTAATAATCTTTTCATGCCAACAAATTACGGAAAAGCTTTCAGTAAACGTTAACAATTGAAAGCACTCTGCAAGAGTATTTTAACAAGTTGCCAATAAACCTTTGTCTCTCTTTTGTCTTCTTACGAATGTTAATAATCAGCAACATTCAAAAAACCATTATTAGTATGAAAAAGATATTTACCATTTCATCCTTATTGATAGCAGCAGCTTTAATTTTTGCGGGATGTACCAAAAGAGGCTATGGCGGTAACGAAGAAGACTACTGGCTTTCCAAAGAAAGCGGGGTAGTTGTTTATAGTGATGATTACTGCCCTTACTATGTGATTGAAACCCGCAGTGGCTATACAGTTATTGAATCAGTTGGCACTTATGCTCCTTATGAAGATGCCGTTATCTATGGTGATCTCAGCCGTAAAGGACTAATGGACTTTTATAACCGGTCAAGAGGAACTATCATCCGTGGTGATGTAGTGGATTACTGGCTTACCTATGATGAGGCACAGTATATGATCGACAATCTTTGCTACACTGGTTACAAGAGCGCCGATGGTACCGCAAAAAAGAAGGTCATTAAAAAGACTACAACTGTAAATAACTAAAGCTCTATCAGATTACTTTAGTTTTTCAAGCGAATTAATAATCCTGGATTTAACTTCTGTTTCAGGTATGGGTTGGGGGACGAATCGTTCCCCAATCACTTTTTCATACAGTTCAATGTAGCGTTGTGAGATTGTTTGTACCCATTCGTCCTTCATTTCAGGAACTACCTGACCAGGTTTGCCCATGAAATCATTGGCAATAAGCCATTCCCTTACAAATTCTTTGCTGAGCTGTTTTTGTCTTTCTCCTTTTTGTTGCCTTTCCTCAAACCCATCAGCATAAAAGTAGCGGGAGCTGTCCGGCGTATGGATCTCATCCATTAAATAAATGGTTTCCCCTATTTTTCCAAATTCATACTTGGTATCAACCAGTATTAGACCACGTTTGGCTGCAATCTGTTTCCCTCTTTCAAATAGTTTCAGGGTATAATTTTTTAATACATTCCATTCTGCAGCAGTGGCAAGGCCCCTGGCGATAATTTCATCCGGAGCAATATCTTCATCATGACCTTCCGAAGCCTTGGTAGATGGAGTAATAATGGGAGTAGGGAAGAAATCATTTTCTTTCATGCCTTCGGGCATTTCAGCACCACATAGTACACGTTTACCGGAAGAATAAGTTCTCCATGCATGTCCGGTAAGATTACCTCTTACCACCATTTCAATTTTAAACGGATCACATTTTTTCCCAATAGAAACAGAAGGGGCTGGAACATCCAGCAGCCAGTTGGGACAGATATCACGTGTGTGCTCCAACATATAAGCAGCTATCTGATTTAATACTTGTCCTTTATATGGAATGGGTTCCGGTAAAATTACATCGAATGCCGAAATCCTGTCGGAAGCGATCATAACAAGTAAGCGATCTTCGATAGTATATACATCACGTACCTTACCTTTATAATAGGCTGTCTGCCCTTTGAATTGAATGGTTGCCATGCTGCGAAGTTACCACCCGTGCAACACTGTTTCT
>Ga0207648_10003270_pt1 | contig 17038 bp, 13 predicted proteins | sample KBSMisM32_FD_184310 | JGI IMG/M metagenome (GOLD analysis project Ga0207648, IMG submission 184310) | Miscanthus rhizosphere microbial communities from Kellogg Biological Station, Michigan, USA - KBS Miscanthus M3-2 (SPAdes) (version 2) | ecosystem: Host-associated > Plants > Roots >...
CGGCGAAGTGTTGTAGCGGGACATGCGTCAGGCGGTTGACCACGCCGCGCACCATTCGGTTATTGATAACCCGACCGTCTGCAAGCGTGATATTGATGTAGGCACCGTTGACACCGACCGAGTGTTCCCATTTTGCGTCTTGCGCCAACATCTCGGCAGTCACCAATTGAAATGGTCTAAGACCTCGAGCTTGTAACCCGTGGTAGGCCCAGAGTGCTGATGGGTCCTGTTCTGAACAGATCATTAGCCACATGATTCGTCCTTTGGAATGGCGAGGCCAGATACGCTGACCTCGCCTTCGGTTCGTAGCATTAATACCTTAGCCCGTTTCTGACACGGACTTTCTACAGGTTACCTAGCGAGGCTTCTTGTTTTTGTCATCCGGTTTTGCTTCGTCAGCCTTTCCACCGGCGACATCTGGTTCGCCCTTGAGCGCGCCCTCACTAAGATCGGGACGAAGATCGACGCCGATAAAGTGCGTCAACTTGGTGACCGCGGCTTCCAATTCACTCAGGCGATCCTCGGCTGTTCCAGAGGCTTTGAATATGGGACCCCTGGTCGCAGGATCGACGCCTGGAAATTGTCCACCTGGGTTTTCAACAATTCCCTTGGGATCGTTTTCGATGACTAGTTTGTCGGGAAGCAGGTCTTTCTGGTGGGCCTTTTCGAAGATCTCATTCTTTAGCTCTTTGATTTCGTGTTTCTCAATCTTGAGCTCCTTGTGTTCGATCTTCTCGTGCTTGAACTCCTTGATTTCGTGCTTGGAGAATTCCTTCTCCGGCTTGATCTTTTCGATGTCCTTTTGGATCTTCTCGACTTGTTCTTTCTCCGGTTTAATCTTCTCGATGTCCTTCAAGTTCTTGTCAGTTTCCTTTGGCTTGGGAGCAGCAGCTGCGGTGAGGTCCATCGATTCTTCAGCACTGGCAGCGTGACTACGAGTGAAGATTTCGCCTGGATCGAAACCACCCTCGACGAGTTCCTTTCCACCCTTTTCAGGTACCTGTTTCTCGAACTCTTTGATCTCCTTATGTTCGACCTTCTCCTTGATCGGTTCTTTGAACTCTTTTCGTTCTGGCTTCTCCTTGAATTCCTTGATCTCCTTTCCCTCCTTGAACTCCTTGATTTCCTTGATCTCCCGTTTCTCCTTTAGTTCAGTCTTTTCGAGTTTGTCTTTCCTGAACTCCTTCTCGAGCTTCTTTTCGATCTCTTTCTCAAGCTTCTTTTCTATGTCTTTGTTCTTACTCATGAACTAGCTCCTTGATGGTTGTGATTAGAGGTTCAAGGTCTGAAGAGGCGAGGTCTCAAAGCTGCTCGGGCAAGAGCAGGGGGTTGCATTGATGACAAGTCAAACCACATTGCGTTATTTGAGCGGCCAACTTTTAGCACCACGACGACAGCAATTAGAGCTGCCCGATTGGGGAAGCTAGGTTAGGTGGCGGTCAGTCAGAAACGGATCTTGTCGGGTGACAACATTGTGGAGTTCCGTTCTGATAATCCACCTAGCTGGCATCTCAGGTTGTGCAGAGGTGGCAATGGTTGTGCCGTTTCGAGAAAGGTGATTTTGCTGCGTTTTTCTGAGGCCCGGTCTTGAAAGGAGATGAGTATGTCTACGACGGGTAACTAGGACAGGCGACGATTGTGAACACTCAGCGTGGAGTGACGTTAAGCGGCCTTAACTGGAACGAGATAGGACTTCTGAATCACGCAGTCGAAAGAGCAAAGCAAAAAGCCTGGCGAAAGCCAGGCTTCTTGGTTACGAGGTTGAAGTTGTGATTAGTGACCTTGTGACAGTTTGCCGATGAGGGTGAACAGCGGCAGGTACATCGCGATTACGATTGAACCAATCGTGACGCCAAGGAAACCGATCAGCAAAGGTTCAATCAAGGTCAGCAGGTTTGCGATGGCCGAGTCGACTTCCTGTTCGTAGAAATCAGCAATCTTGCCAAGCATCGCGTCGAGTGCGCCCGTCTGTTCGCCGATACCAATCATCTGCGCAACCATGTTTGGAAACACTTCGGTGGCCTTCAATGGATCCACAAAGCTTTCACCGCGTTCGACACCTTGTCGAACCTTCGTGATTGCTTCTTCGACGACCACGTTGCCCGCGGTGCGTGCCGTGATGTCCAACGATTGAAGAATCGGAACACCAGATGAAAGCAGCGTCGATAGTGTTCGCGAAAACCGTGAAACCGCAATCTTTCGGAAAATGTCGCCGAGGATAGGTAGCTTCAGAAGCAGTCGATCTATGTTCTTACGACCACCCGGCGTTCGGTAGTAGAAGTGAACCGCCACTGACACGCCAATAATCGTCACCAGCATAGCCAAGCCGCCCCAGCCAGCGAGGAAGTTACTGATACCGACCACAATTCGAGTCGGCAGCGGCAACTGCTCACCAGGGCCGAGTAGTCCGAGGAAGATGTTCTGAAACTGCGGAATTACGACGATCATGATGACAGCGACCGCGGCTATGGCGAGCAAGACCACCGCCGCCGGATATATCATCGCGGAGATGATGTCCCGTTTCAGCTTGACGATCTTTTCGATGAACGTTGAAAGTCGCTGCAGAATGATGTCGAGAATACCGCCCGTCTCACCAGCCTCGACCATGTTTGAATACAACTGATCAAACACGCGCGGATGACGAGCCATCGCTGCTGCCAACGTAGAGCCCTCTTCCACGTCTTGTCGGACCTGCAGCAGGATCTGTTGAAAATACTTGTTGTCCTGTTGTTGGGCCAGGATCTCAAGACACTGAACGAGTGGTAAACCTGCGTCGATCATGACCGAAAACTGTCGCGTGAAGACCGACAGTTCCTTAGCTTTTACTTTCTTCCGCCCACCAATTTTTGGGATACCGATTTCTCGACCCTTCTCTTTGACGGAGGTAAGCGTGACTTGCTCGCGTCGGAGGATCTGACGCAGAGCCTCGCGGTTGTCCGCAACGCGCTCGCCGACAACGATTTCATTTAATCGATTGCGGCCTTTGAAGACATAGGTAGGCATAGCAGTGGGCTCCAGAGGTTAGATCTATCTTGCCGTTGGCCTGGCGCCAACCGGGCGGGGCTGAGCATAGGGACTCGGGTGTTGTTTGTTGCCTTGATTACCGGTGTTGAGTCCAGCGCCGCGATCAATCAATTCGCGCAACTCGTCAACGTTCGAGGAACGCTGTAGAGCCGTGTCGAGCGAAATCTTTCGATTGTGATAAAGCGTCGCTAAAGCCTGGTTGAAAGTCTGCATACCGTACTTGTCTTGGCCGGTCTGCATCATCGAGTAAATCTGGTGAACTTTGTCTTCGCGGATCAGGTTTCGGATAGCGCCGTTAGGCACCATGACCTCGAGCGCCATCGCCCGACCGGTTCCTTCAGCACGCGGTAAAAGCGCCTGGCAAAGGATTCCTTCGAGCACCAACGACAACTGCGCTCGAACCTGGGCCTGCTGATCGGAAGGGAACACGTCGATGATACGGTTGATGGTCGACGATGCTGAGTTCGTGTGCAATGTTGCCAGGGTAAGGTGACCTGTTTCAGCAATACGTAGCGCTGATTCAATCGTTTCAAGGTCGCGCATTTCGCCGACCAACACGACATCAGGATCCTGACGAAGAGCAGTACGGAGTGCAGCTGCAAACCCGTGAGTGTCAGCATTAACCTCACGCTGGTTGATCAAGCAACCTTTGTGATTGTGAAGAAACTCGATCGGGTCTTCGATCGTGAGAATATGTTCGTGACGATCGCGGTTAATCTTGTCGATCATTGCCGCCAGGGTTGTTGATTTGCCCGAACCGGTTGGTCCAGTTACAAGAATCAACCCCCGTGGTTTGTCGCATAGTTGTTTGACGACTTGCGGAAGTCCAAGATCTTCAAACGCCTTGATCTCATACGGAATGGCACGGAAAACCGCGCCAACAGCACCGCGTTGATTGAAGAGGTTGGCACGAAAGCGGGAAAGACCCTTCACGCCAAACGAGAAGTCGAGTTCGAGGTTCTCTTCAAACCTGTGCTTTTGAGCGTCAGTTAAGACCGAGTAAGCAAGTTGCTTGGTATCCGCCGACGTCAATACGCGATAGGCTTCGAGAGGTCGAAGATGTCCGTCAACTCGAACCTGAGGTGGTGACCCGGTTGTGATATGGAGGTCCGAACCGCCGAGTTCGGAAAGCTTTCTCAGCAGTTCGGACAAAGAGATTTGCGGAACGTTTTCGTTCAATCGCATTCGTGACTCCTAGTTGAAAGTGTTCTGGTCCTTTAGTTCTAGTTGTTGCCTTGCGGGGTCGCCTGCAACTTGTTGATGAAACGCTCGGCTTCCGTTGACATGCGATCCGCAGATTCAAGCGGAGCTTCAGTCGTGAGACCGTAGATACGTCCGTCCGCTTCGGTGAAATAGAAGGTCCAGGCTTTTTCAGGGGAGTTTCCGCTCTTCGGGGTATGTGCGGTGACAACAAAAACACGCGAACCATTGACTTCGCGAACGTAGTCGTTGGTAACCCAGCCACCTGCAACGATCATTTTGTCGATCACAATTCGACGCAACTCAGATACGTTGGTTCCACCGAGCATCTTGCTTACCTCACGTGATGTGAGAAACACAGGATTTGGACGACTGAGAGCGACGACCGAAAGATTCATTTCGCCAGGAAGTTTTGCCGCAGTGCTCTTCACCGTTGCTTTGACGTCGCTGGCTTTGGCAGTAGTCGTGTTGACCTTTGCTGCATTGATCTGTGGTGTAGTGACAGTGACTGCGCTCATTGGCGCTGGATTCGCTGTCGTGGCAGTCACAGTCGCTGGGTTAGCCATCGTCTCACGCAAAGTTGGAACAGTTTGCAATGCATTCATCCCCAAATCGCCGACGGGGATGTTTTGCGGTTGGCCAAGCAACGAATTGCGGTGAGCCAATGCAGCGGCAGCGCGCTTCTTCCGTAGACGGGCGCGGTAGCGATGCCACCAGGCACGAGAGTGATAACGGCGATGCTGTCGGATTCCCACCTGGGCACTTTGACGAACACCGTGTGCTGAATTAGCGAAGGGCAACATCACTCCAACGGTGAGAAGGAGTATCAGGGATATTGCTATTGTTCTTAACATGTCAGTTCTCCTCGATTAGGCGACTGTTTCACGAACGACCTCTTCGACTGTCGTGACTCCCGAACGAATCTTCTGGAGTCCCGAACCGCGCAGAGTAATCATCCCGTCGTCGATAGCCTTTTTTCTCAGTTCCAATGCGGATGCACCGATCAAGATCAACTCACGAATCTCATCGGTAACTTCCAACACTTCGTAGAGACCAATTCGTCCTTTGTACCCAGTGTTATTACAAACCGAACAACCCTTGCCCTTGAAGGTCTTCATCGTCTTTGCTTCTTCGGCTGTGAATCCCACTTCCATCAAAGCCTCGGCTGGAGTTGGCAGTTCGTATTTGCATTCTTTGCAGATGCGACGAATTAGTCGTTGTGCCTGAATGAGGTTTACGCTGGTGGCAACGAGGAAGGGCTCAATACCCATATTCATAAGGCGGGATATGGTTGAGGGGGCATCATTCGTGTGGAGTGTGGAAAGAACCATGTGACCGGTGAGCGCTGCTTTGATAGCAATTTCAGCAGTCTCAAAGTCGCGAACTTCACCGACGAGAATGATGTTTGGATCCTGGCGGAGGAAGGAACGGAGGGCAGCGGCAAAGTTTAAGCCGATTTGTTCTTTCATCTGAACCTGGTTGATGCCCATTAGGTTGAACTCAACCGGGTCTTCAGCAGTCATGATATTCGTTTCAACTGTATTCAGTGACTGGAGGGCTGAATAGAGCGTGTTTGTTTTACCACTACCAGTTGGTCCGGTAACCAAAACCATACCGTAGGGCTTGATGATGTTTCGCTGAAACTTGACGAGGGATTCAGGTTCGAAACCCAACTTCGTCATGTCGAGCATGAGGTTTTCCTTGTCGAGGAGACGAAGAACTACTTTCTCGCCAAACAAGGTAGGCAGGGTAGAGACACGAAAATCCAGTTCACGGGAGCGCGAATCAACCTTTACTTTGATCTTGATGCGACCGTCCTGAGGAAGGCGTTTTTCAGAGATGTCTAGTTTCGACATGATCTTCACGCGCGAGATCAACGCGTCGCGAAGTTTCAAAGGAGGATGCATCACATCGTAAAGAACGCCGTCGATTCGGAACCTGATGCGGAGTTCCTTTTCATATGGTTCAACGTGAATGTCAGACGCACCCCGTCGAAGAGCATCCACGAGGAGGACGTTAACAAGACGAACAACCGGCGCGTCCTCGCTCATGCGCGATAGAGTCGAAAGATCGATCTCTTCGTTGTCTTCTAGAACTTCAACGTCTTCAGCCTGTCCAGTTTCAAAGTCGATGCTGTCGAGCGACACGAGATCGGCGTGAGTAATGGCGCCGTGCCCGTTCGAACCCTTCGCACTTGTTTCAAAGACCGGTTCATCGTTTGAAACAGAGGAGAGTTCAATCTCACGAGAGGTCCCGTAGTACTTCGCAATCGCGTGCTGGATACTCGCTTCTGCAACGACGACCGGTTCAACATTCAAACCCGTCATGAACTTCACATCGTCCATCGCAAACACGTTGGTCGGATCGACCATTGCGAGCGTGAGTGTCGCCCCGACGCGTGAGAGAGGGAGCACAGAATGCTTTTGAGCGACTTCTTGAGGGATTAATCTGAGGACTGATTCGTCGATTTGGAAGAGGTCGAGATTGACGGAGGGAATGCCGTACTGTCGTGAGAGGACGGCAGTAATCATGTCGTCGCTGACCAACCCGAGTTTCACAAGATTGAAGCCCAGTCGACCACCGTGTTCACGCTGATAGTCGAGTGCCTCTCTCAAGTGCTGAGGGCTAATGAGATTTTCGCGAACGAGAATTTCGCCGAGTTTGGCTGACATTTGTAGATTGATCGACCCGCCTGGGAAGTTCCTTCGACTTGGATGGAAGATGCCGACGAAGCGCGAGGGCAGTTTTAGCGCAGTTAGACAACAGCGGCGCTCAACACTGTTGCGCACTCATAGTACAGTTTGAACACATTGAGTGTCAATAAACAATTCCAGCGGATAACGTGTAAAAACTCACGTTTTTTCATGTGTCGGATGATGTCGTTGGATAACTCTTGGGCTTTTGAGAGCGGGGTTCTAACTTGGAGAAAACCTGTAGTTTCGACCTGATCCTCCTGAAAAGAAAAAGGGCTGCGACCTGGAATGGTCTCAGCCCTTGGCATTCCGACTACATCACCGGGTTACGGACGTTTGGTCCGCTTGGGGGTAGTCTTTTCAGGAACAACTTTCTCAGTGTTTTTCAGTTCGGTCAGGATATCTTTCGCTGCCGATTTGAACTTATGAGAATCAGGGGCAACGTCAACGAAATGCTGCAGGTAGTTGGCTGCCTCCTGAAACTTCGTTTTGTCACCGGTTGCATAGATTGCCAGGCCGGCTCCCAAATTTGCATCGGGACTATCAGGCTGAGTCGCCAAAATCGCCTGGTATTCGGCCAGGGCTTTTTCCCCTGAACCGGCATCAAGCAGCATTTGAGCCGCATCAAGCTGTGCCTTTGCTTTCTTTACAGGATCGGTCTCAACGTTGATGTAGTCTTTGAAAGCTGCCAGCGCAGTATCTGCCTGGCTTGGATCGCCTTTGGTGGCGTACAAGCGCATCGATTCCGCGTAGGTCGAAAACGCAGCATATTTGTTTGCGTTCACGCGCTGTAGTTCACCTGGATCTGTTGGAGTGGGTACAGCCTTTAGCAAGGTCACTGCTTTTGATGCAGCTTCAGACGCTGCTTTGAAATCAGCCTGTGCGCCTTCAAGCGCAGTTTTCTTTGCGGCGTCGTCAGTAAGTTTGATTGATCCGTTATAACGTTCGACTCCACGTCCTTTGTAGGCTAGTGCTCTATTAGTTAGGAGAGCTGGTTGGTCGGCATCGGCAGCGAGTCCCTCACCATATTGGTTAATAGCTTCGGTGTACTTGGCTATGCCTTCATCAGAATTACCCGCCTTGACCGCGGCGCTGGCAGCATTAAGTGATTCATTGCCAGCTTTGAAGGTCCGATTGATTGTCACGTTTGCTTCGGTAATCTTCTTGTTGCTCTCCTCGATCTCCTTGTTCTTCTTTATCAGTTCTTCACGCTTGGCCTTGTCTGCCGCACTTTCAGTATTAGCTGGGGCGGAACCGCCACCACCATTTGCAGGTGCGCTTGCACTCTTAGTTGCAGCGCCTTTGAGCTCATCTGCTGTCAACCTTTTGCCATCGCCTGGTACCACTACGACATCTGCGGGAATATCCTTTCCGGCCCTAACTCCGGTAATGAAGTTTGGTTGGGCGGTAGGATGGCTTGCGGCAACGGTATAAGTGCCAACGAACGGCAGACCAGCAAAAACAAACTCGCCCTTCTTGTTGGTTTTTGTTTTGTATTCGCCTTTCACGTCTGTGCGGAATACGTCGATTTGCGCATCAGCAAGAGGAACCTTTTGACCATCTGCTTGTTGCATAAAAACGTGCCCGCGTAGTTCCCCTACTTGAGCAACTGTTGTTACGGCAGCAGACACAACAAGAGCGGCAACTGCTAGAACTCCGAAAAAGTATCTATGAAACATCGACCGATTCCTCCAATTAGTATGGGCACAAGCCTCCCGTGAGAGCGACCGTAGGATGCGACCTTATCTTTGCTGGTTGTAAAAATAATCAACTGAGAAGCGCCCTAAACTTAATAAGCGAAACGATTACTGTCAAGCACATAGGGGATGGGATCGCTGATTCCCGCCATGCGAAAAGCCCTCAATCTAAGCGCGCAAGAGTCGCAGGTTCCGCAAGCAAGTTTAGACTCCCGATAACAGGACCAGGTCAAGTGCAGCGGGGCCGAAAGTTCCACGCCTTTTGCAACGATTTCAGATTTTTTCATTTGAATCACTGGCGTTCTTATCTCAATTCGCGTTTCCGGTTTTGTTCCGACATTCACCACTTGCTGAAACGCGTCATAAAACTCCGGGCGACAATCAGGATAACCCGATGAATCCTCGGCCACCGCACCGATGTAAACGCTGCTCGCTTGTTGCACTTCCGCCCAACTCACCGCCGCAGCCAGCAGATGAGCGTTTCTGAAAGGAACGTAGCTCGACGGAATCCCTTGCGCTGAAAGATCTGCCTGGCTGACCGGAATACGGGTATCCGTTAACGACGATCCTCCGATTCGAGCGAGTTGTTCGAGCGATACTACGAGCCTGGATTTCACCCCGTAGTGGTCAGCTAGTTTCTCGAAGCTCTCGCGCTCTCGAGTCTCAGTTCGCTGTCCATACGAGACATGGAGAAACGCCAGTTCATCGTTTTCCTCATTTGCAATCGCGGCCGTGACGCACGAGTCCATACCACCGGACACAAGACAAATCGCGAGTCCGTTGCGGTCGAGTTCGTCGTCCTTCACGACCTCAGTTGGTTCTTCAGAGCCACCCATTACACACCGTGAACGTCAGGACCCCAGATATATTTGTGAAGCTGAAGCTGCATGCGAACTTGCAATCCGCTTCCTGCAACCTCGTCTGCGAGTGTTTTCAGATCCATTTGGCCCCAGGCTGGAGAGATGAGAATCGCTTGAGTGCATCGCTCAAGTTCGTATTCGCCGATCACCTTCTTCGCGTACATCCAATCATCAAGATCCGCCACAACAAACTTGACCTCGTCTTTGTCAGCACGTAGTCGCCTTAGATTTGACCAATCGTTTCTCGATTCTTCACCGGAAGCCGGACACTTCACATCAAGAATTATTTTCGCGCGCGAATCCACAGCTTCTGTAGAGACATATCCACCAGTCTCAATTAGAACTTCGAAACCCTGATCACAAAGCTTACTGATTAAGACGAACGCAGACTTTTGGGCCAGTGGTTCACCACCTGTAATTTCAACCAGGTCGCAGCCGAACGCGTGGACCTGGCCTATCACATCATCGAGGGGAATATGTTCTCCACCAGTGAACGTGTACTCACTGTCGCACCAAACACAGCGCATCGGACACCCGGTCAACCTAACAAACGTGCACGGACGCCCGGCGTGAGTTGATTCACCTTGAATAGAGCGAAAAATTTCTGTGACCCGAAGCATCATTTAAGGCTTCTACACTACCTTTCATCGAAGGCCAAATGGAGTACTTCGCAATCTAGCTCAGGTGATGGAGGCTGTCAAAACAAGGGTTACACCGCAGTAATCGCGGCAACTCAGAACAGCGGTCGACACTCAAAGAGACAGTTGAGGAACGAATTCGTTGAGTTGGGCGTGATAGGATTGTCGCTCACCACACGTCGAGAGTCCCCCGGTGCAATCGAGAAGCAAGGAAATTGAGAGACTAGTTACTGAGGGTGCGAACAGATTGCTGTCGCGCGCAGAAGATAGTCGTCTGCTGAAACCCGGCGTCTTGCTTCCACGAATCACAGCCGCAGTCCAGAAGTACTTGCTTCGCGATGACCCCCAGGTCTCCGCTCAAAACATCTCTTCTTTTATCGACGGAATGCAGGCAGACGATCTTTGTCTCATCGTGGCGTGCGAGAACAACGATGAAAGTGCCTGGTCCGACCTGGTTGAGCGATTTACAACAACCGTCCGTTCCGCTGCGCGGTCTGCGAGTTCCAATGAAGATGCTGCAGAGGATTTGGTGCAATCTATTTGGGCGGAGCTTTATGGACTGCGAATAGGTAAAGACGGCAAACCCTCAAGCAAGCTTGCGTACTATTCCGGTCGTGGCTCCCTGGCTGGTTGGTTACGAGCAGTTGTTTCGCAATTGGCCATCGACGTTTTTCGTAAGCAATCGCGTCTTGTTCAGACCGAAGAAGATGCGGATTTTGATCGCCTGGCTCGCGAGCTACCAATGTCTGAAGGGCAAGGTGCAATTGCTTCAGGTTTGGAGAATCCTGAACAAGTGATTTCAAATCGCTTCGCTCAGTCAGATGTACAACAAGCATTGACGAAGGCGATCGGTGAGTTAGCCGCTGAAGATCGAATGCTGGTGAAGTTGTACTACTTCGACAATATGAAGTTGCGCGAGGCAGGCATGGTGCTTGGCGTCCACGAAGCAACTGCCAGTCGCCGACTAACCCGGATACACACCGATTTGCGGAAACGTGTAAGCCAGATTTTGGTTGAAGAACGGGGCTGGACAAAGATCGAAGCTGAACGTTCGTTTGTCGAAATTGCTCAACATCTTGACACGGATATTGAAGCCTTGGTCACGAAAGAGGGAGTTTCATAAGGGTTCTGCAATCGATTGAGAAGGTTTGACCGCAAGGATTGATGCCAAGTGCGTTCTTAAGATGACGATGTTCTGAGTGAAATGAAGCGAGAATCAGAAAACGAAATGGATCTGCTGCTCCGGAACCTTGGCCGGCTGAAAGATACTTCCCGACCTGAAGGCGAAGAAGCGGATGCGACGCATCTGGATCCAGACGAGTTGAATGCCTATGCGGAGAAGGCACTGCCTGCCGCTGCACATGCGCGCTACACAGAACATCTTGCCGATTGCTCGCGTTGCCGAGCACTGGTTTCTCAGTTGAGTCTGGCGGCAGGTATGGTGGTTGAGGAGAATCTTCCCAGCGCGGTTCCCATGACTTCCGGGATCATGGCATTTCTATCGAGGTTGTTTTCACCGATGGTGATGCGCTACGCGGTTCCGGCAATGGGATTGATCATTGTCGCCTCAATTGGGTTTCTGGTTTTTCGTCAATCGCAGAGTGAGAGGTTTGCGATATCGAGCTCAACTGCGCCAGTCGCAGAACGTAGGGAGGAGCAACCGGGAAGCGTAGCCTTTAATAAGTCATCGAATGAGCAACAGGCGAATCGCACTCCTTCGCAAGAGGTGGCTCAGAATAAATCGGGAGAGACTACGCGTGGCGCGGCTGCTAAGGCACAACCCGCAGCTCCTGCTGATGATTCGCGATCAGGGTCGAAAGACGCCAAGAGCGATCAACCCGTGACGGCCACAGACTCAATCGCTGAGACACCAGCAAGAGTGGCGGGTAGGGGTGATGTTGCGGCAGCCACCCCAAAGCCTCCTCCTACTACTGTGCAAACCGAGCCGATTCGAAAGACCATTCAGGCCCCTGCTGAAAGCGTAGAGGTCGCGAAGACTAATGAAAAAGAAGCCAAGGCACCTGCCAAAGTTGCGGAACCGATGACGGGGGGATTCGCCGTCGAACGGGGACCTGCGAAAGCTAAGAATGAGACTGCGAGTAGGGCTCAAGCTGAAGCGGGTCGTGATGAAGAGGCAAAAAAGCGATCGCGTGAAGACAAGGACGAAGCGGCAAAACAGCGGGAGCTTCAAGACAAGAACGAACCGGATACAAAAACAGTTGCGGGTAGACGTTTTCGGAAGGAAGGATCTGTTTGGATCGACGTTGCCTATAACTCGCAAGCTACAACGAATGTCGCCCGTGGCTCGGAACAATACCGGGCGCTCGTTGCCGATGAACCAGGTATTAAGACAATTGCCGACCAACTCGGCGGTGAAGTGATCGTCGTTTGGAAAGGCCGCGCTTACAAGATTCGATAGTCACACCGAATCCCACCAACGGCAGCGACGGTGTCAAAACTCGGATTACGTTCAGTTTCTTATTCGTGTTAGTTCGTGTGATTTGGTGGATCGCCTGTTACGCTCCGAGAAAAGCGATCCACGAAATCACACTAACTGACCGAACGAAGTCCCAAGGAAAATTAGAATCAGAGGCCGACTTAGTCTGCGGTTGATCTCTAGACCTGCAAAGTGAAACTCCAACCAACTTCACCGCGTTCTTCATTATGACCGCGCTGATCCTGAGCTCTTTCCCGGCGTGCCGCGTTCTGTTCTGACCGTAGTAAGTGCTACATTAGCCACATTCTGGAGGTCTTTTATGTATTGCCAGTCCTGCGGGAACGAAATTGCGGTTGAACTAAAGTATTGCAACCGCTGCGGTGCCAACCTGTCGCTTCCAGCTACGAATACACAGCTTGTTCAACTTGCACCCGTTAAACTGGGGCTCCCGAGCGTGGTGCTTGGGGGCACGATTGTTTTCGGTCTCATGATCACCCTTGTCGGAGCAACTCAGATGTCGATAGTCGGTGTGCCTGCAGTGGCCGTGGTTTGGATGGTTTTGTTGGCTGTCGCAACACTATTTGGTTGTACTGCGATGATGATTCGATTCTGGACCAAATTAATTTCTCTGCAACGCGAAACCGTTATTACTACTCAACCAACCAGGCCAGCTCCATCGGCAGTGACTGAAAGACCTCCACTTCAACAACTTCCACCACGATTCGACGGCGTTCCCAGCGTCACAGAGAACACCACGAGAACGTTTAGTCCTGTCTATAGTGAAGCGGCCGACCGCGGAACTAAGGAGTATTGAAAAGCAATCAAACAAATCCCCAAAACCCATTGAGACCATGAAACCTATCAGCCTGCTTGCTCTCGCTCTCGTCGCTCTCCTTTTCGTTTCCAATCAACTAACAGCTCAAACTTCCGGACGTCGCCTGCAGAATCCCGCGAGCCGAAACCGGACGATAGCCAGCATTGTTCGAGAGATCGATGCGAAGAATATTGAGCGCACGATCCGCCAGCTCGTTTTATTCGGCACGCGCAACACACTGTCAGATCAAAACGATCCCAAACGGGGAGTAGGCGCTGCGCGAGATTGGCTCTACTCCGAGTTTTTGAAAGCAGCCGAAGCTTCGGGTGGTCGAATGACCGTCGCGAAGCAATCATTCGAACAGCCGAAAGCTCAGCGAGTTCCTCAGCCAACAGTTCTTACAAACGTCGTTGCGACGCTCAAGGGCATTCAACCTGAGTCTGTCGATCGTGTTTACGTTGTGAGTGGTCATTACGATTCGATGTGCAACAGTCCAACGGACGCCAAGTGCGACGCACCAGGTGCTAACGACGACGCTTCCGGAACAGCAGCAGTTTTAGAAATGGCCCGCGTGATGGCGAAGTATCAATTCGACGCCACGATCGTTTTCATGGCTGTGCCCGGTGAAGAACAGGGACTACTCGGCGCGACACACTTCGCTGAAGATGCCAAACAAAAGGCTGTGAACATCGACGCGATGTTTACGAACGACATCATTGGCAATTCACTCGGCGGCAATGGCGTGAGAGATCGAGGTTCAGTAAGAGTTTTTTCCGAAGGCGTTCCTTCAAATGAAACACCGGCTGAGGCAAATACTCGCCGGAGCGTCGGTGGTGAAAACGATTCTGCGTCGCGTCAGTTAGCGCGGTTCATCAAGGAGATAGGCGACAACTATGCAGCGCCGATGAAAGTCACCTTAGTCTATCGTCGCGATCGTTACGGACGCGGTGGTGATCATATTCCGTTTCTCGAGCGCGGCTTTCCAGCGGTTCGTTTCACCGAGATGAACGAAGAGTACAAGCATCAACATCAAAATGTGCGCATCGAGAATGGTGTTCAATACGGCGACTTGCCTGAGTTTGTTGATTTCGGATACATCGCTAACGTTGCGCGTGTGAACGCGGCGTCGCTTGCCGCGCTTGCGTTGGCACCTTCAAGACCCAAGGGTGTAAATATTCTGACCGCTCGTTTGTCAGACGATACCGACTTGAAATGGGATGCCAACAAGGAACCCGACATAGCCGGCTACGAGATTGTCTGGCGAGATACCACCTCCGCCGTCTGGACGAATTCAAAACCGGTTGGGAACGTAACAACGTTCACGATGAAAGGAATGTCCAAGGACAACTACTTCTTCGGTGTCCGAGCTGTAGACAAAGACGGGAATCGCAGTATGGTGACGTATCCGAGGCCGCTTGGTCGGAATGCTCCGGCTACTTCAGCAACGACTCCGAGTCCGTGAGCAGAGGTTGATAGAAGGCACTTTTTTCAACTATTAACTCCTTTGGGGCGTCTAAGAGGTTGAAGCAAATCTGGTGACCCGACAAAATCTCCCAGAAATACAAATCGTCAAAAACGCGGTGTTGACTATGAGAATCTCAACGAAAGCCATTAGTTTTCAGCTAAAGCGGACGCGACCGTTCGTTGCTCTGTTTGCGGTGGCCATCATGCTTGGCGGCACGTTCTCAAGCTCCATGGTTTCCTTCGCGGACGGGATGAAAGAAGCGAAGGCAAAGAAGCTCACGGAGAACCAGCGAATCGTTCACATCCTGAATCGACTTGGGTTTGGGGCGCGACCCGGCGATGTGGAACGTGTGAAGGCTATGGGAGTTGAGAACTACATTAGTCAGCAACTCAACCCCGACAAAATTGCCGACAGCGTAGCTGAAAGCAAAGTGAAGGACCTGGGCGTCCTGAATATGTCGACCGCCGAACTCTATGAGAAGTTTCCGCAACCTGGCCAATTGCTTCGACAGCTTCAAGCCCGTGGGGTTTTGCCAAACGATTTGGCTGAGGCGCGTGACAATCGAGTAAAGGGCGGCGCGAATGTCGCGCCACCTCCAGGTCAGAAGCCCGCTGGTGAGATGCAGGGTGATCCGGCAAAAGGAAATCAGCCGCAACAACCACCGCCTGGCAATCCGGTCGACAACGAAAAGTACCGAGCGGCTCTTCAGGAATATTACCGCCAGAACGGACTGCAGCAACCGCAACGCATCATGGCTGAACTCCAAGCCTCGAGAATCATCCGTGCCGTTTACAGTGAGCGTCAGTTACAGGAAGTGATGGTTGATTTCTGGACGAACCACTTCAACGTGTTTGCTGGAAAAGGCGCTGATCGGTGGTTACTACCTCCGTATGATCGCGACACAATCCGTCCAAACGCGATGGCCAAGTTTTCGACGTTGCTGGAGGCAACGGCCAAAAGTCCGGCCATGCTTTTCTATCTCGACAACTTTCAGAGTGTGACGCCGAATCCGCAACGCAACGCCGGCCAGGGACAGCGACGGCCCGGACTGTTGGCTGAATTGGTTAATCTGCAAAGACGTCGCGACGGAAACCCAATGGCCCAACCGGCGAACCGTCAACCACCCGTACAACAGCGACGCGGCATCAATGAAAACTATGCGCGTGAGTTGATGGAACTGCACACGCTTGGTGTCGATGGCGGCTACACGCAGAAGGACGTTCAGGAAGTCGCGCGTTGCTTTACCGGCTGGACAATCTTTCAACCACGCGGCGGTGCTGCGGCTGCGAACGCATTGATGGGCGGTGAAGCGGCCCGAAGAAGCGCAGGCAGTTTCTTCTTCAATGCTCGCGCACACGACGATGGCGAAAAGGTTGTTCTTGGTCACAAGATTCCTGCGGGGGGCGGGATGAAAGATGGCCTGATGGTGCTCGATATACTCGCGCATCATCCGTCGACTGCAAAGTTCATCGCCACCAAACTCGCGCGTCACTTTGTTGTGGACGAGCCATCGCCGGCATTGGTGGATCGAGTGGCAGCAACGTTCACCAAAACCGATGGGGATATTCGTGAGACTTTGAAAGCGATCTTCACGTCGCCCGAGTTCAATTCGACTGAAAGTTATCGTGCGAAGATCAAGCGACCATTTGAACTGGTGATCAGCGCAATCAGAACGCTGGGCGCGGACACGAATGGTGGTCCGGGAACTCATCAGTGGATTGCCCGAATGGGAGAACCGCTCTACGGATTTCAAACTCCCAACGGCTACTCAGATTCAGCGGAAAGCTGGGTGAACACGGGTGGCTTGCTCGAGCGGATGAACTTCGGATTGGCATTGGCGAGCAATCGAGTGCAAGGCACAAGAGTGAACCTTTCGTCGGTTACGGGAAGTGTGAGCCGGACTGAACTCAACAAAGCAAAAGTGATGGACGATTCACTTCGGACCATTCTCGGTGGAGACGTTTCAGCGGCGACAAGGGATGCTTTGTTGAAGCAGATGGATCAGGAGATGGTTGTTAGTTTACCGGGACCCCGCAATCCGGAATCACCTGAGATGGGAGGCCCAGGACGAACCGGCCCACCTTCTGGAGGTCAGATGGATGGACCGCCCGGACAGCCTCCCGGAGGTTTTCAGGGTGGCCCGCAGCAACAGCAGCAACGTCCGCGTGTCGAAGCGAGCATCAACGACCCGGTGACGAAAGTGGTTGGGT
>Ga0207648_10003271_pt1 | contig 17035 bp, 17 predicted proteins | sample KBSMisM32_FD_184310 | JGI IMG/M metagenome (GOLD analysis project Ga0207648, IMG submission 184310) | Miscanthus rhizosphere microbial communities from Kellogg Biological Station, Michigan, USA - KBS Miscanthus M3-2 (SPAdes) (version 2) | ecosystem: Host-associated > Plants > Roots >...
GGGCTGGGCTTTACGCTGCTGGATTCGGTACCGGCGACCTATCTTTTGTCCCGGCTGTTCGCGCGTCCGTCTTTTGCCATCGGCTTGTTCTTCACCGTCGGCGGTCTGGGCGGCGTGGCGGGGCCGCTGCTCTATACGGGCGTGATCGATGCGACCGGCAACTGGCGCAGCTATTGGCTGGTGATGGGGGTGCTGATCGTTCTGGTGGGTGCGGTCGCAGCCTTTGCCGTTGATGCCAAGTCCGATGTCGGTGGCGCCACCGATAGCGACCCGGAGATTTCGACCGAGGGCTGGACCTTTCGTGATGCGCTGCAAACGCCGCAATTCTGGATCATCGCCGTCGCCTTTGCCGCTTTTCAATTTTGCGGCATCACGGCCAGTTCGGTATCGGTGGCACATCTGACCCAGCATGGCGTGGCGGCGATTGTCGCGGGTAGCATGTTGAGCGTGGAAGCCTTGGTGAATTCCAGCGCCCGCCTGGCGGGAGGTCTTCTGACTCGCTTTGTCCACGCCAAAACTCTGCTTTGCGTGTCGTTGGCATGTCTGGTGGTGGGCATGGTGGCCCTGGGTGTGGCGCGCGACCTGCCCATGATGTTTGTCTATGCCGCCGGTATCGGCATCGGCTATGGCCTGACCCTGTTCGCCGCCACCATCCTCTTGCTGGATTACTTCGGCCGCGGTCCCTATCTGGAGCTTTATTCCGCGGTCAATCTGATTTCGACGGTAGGCGCGGTTGCGCCCACCCTGGCAGGAGTGACGCGCGACCAGACCGGAAGCTTCACCCCGTTCTTTATCGCCCTGGCCCTGTTGGTCGCCCTGGTCTTGATGGCGGCCCTGTCGATGCGCCCTCCGCATACGAGGCGCGCATGAAGGAATTCGGTGTCTTTCTACCTGTCGCCAACGGCGGCTGGATTGTCTCCAAGACAACGCCGCTGTTGGACGGTGGCTGGGCGCAGAATCGCGATGCCGCGCTGGCGGCTGAGCAAGAAGGCTTCGATTTTGTAATGGCGATGGGCAAATGGCGCGGCTTTGGCGGCGCGACGTCGCACTGGGGCACCAGCCTGGAAGCGGTGACCATGATGGCGGGGATCGCCGCCGTCACCAAACGAGTCAAGATTTGGGCGACCTTGCACGCCATCCTGCACAACCCGGCGGTGGCGGCCAAGATGATCGCCACCCTGGATCACATCAGCCAGGGGCGTGCCGGATTGAACATCGTGGCGGGGGCCTATCGTGGCGAGTTCGAACAGATGGATGCGTGGGATGCGTCGTTAGATCATGACATGCGCTACGACCTGACCGAGGAATGGACGAAAATCGTCAAGCGGTTGTGGCGCGAACCCAGCGTCACCTTCCAAGGCAAATACTTCGATTTCCGCGATTGCGTCAGCGAGCCCAAGCCGTTGAATCCACCCTTTTTGATTTGCGCCGGCATGTCCAAGCGCGGCTTTGATTTTTCCGTGCGCGAGGCGGATGGCTGTTTCATCGGTGGCCGCAATGAAGCGGAAACCCGCGATGCGTCCCATCGCGCGCGCTCTCTGGCAGCGCAGCTGGGAAAGCCCATCCGGACCTATTGCATGATGACGGTCATCACCGGCGAAACCGATGCCGCAGCCGAAGCCAAGGCGCAAAACTATCGCGACGGACTCGATGAGGGGGCGGTGCTGGGCATGCTGGAAAGCTATGGCGTTGCCGGCAATGCCATGACCGCGCGGGCGCAGGGCGCCTTTATGACCCAGGCGGCGGTGGGATCGCCCCAAACCTGCGCCGCCAAGATCGAGGCGTTTTTGCGCGAATGCGGCATCGACGGCTTGATGTTCGTTTACGACGACTATCTGGAAGGTTTGCGCGTTACCGGCCGTGAAATCCTGCCACGATTGCGCAAGGCTTTTTCATGAAAGCGGATTGGATCGGGCGCCAGCGAACGGCGGTTGTCGTCATCGACTGTCAGGTGGATTTCGGCGCGCCCGAGGGCGAGATGGCGCGTCGCGGCGCCGACATGACCGCGCCCCAGGCCGCGCTGGAAAAAGCGCAAGCCTTGGTGGATGCCGCGCGCGCGGCCGGTGTCAGCGTGGTGTTTGTCCGCCTGATTACCAATTCGGCGGCCGAGAGCGCTGTGATCCGGGAAGCACGGGCTCGCCAGGGCGAGGATGGGCCCGAACTTTGCGTGGAAGGCAGTCATGGCGCCGATTTCGTCGGGCCTCAGCCGCAACCCGGAGAGACGGTGATATCCAAGAAGCGCTACAGTGCCTTTGTGCATACCGGCCTGGCCGGCCAGCTTCATGCGCAGGGGGTGGATACGCTGGTGCTGGCCGGCCTCACCACCGAATGCTGCGTGGCTTCCTCGGCCTGGGACGGCTTTGAACAGGATTTTCATGTCTTCATCGCCTCGGACGCCTGCGCTGCCTATGAAAAAGAGCTCCACGACCAGGCCTTGAAGGCTTTGGGGATGAGCGGGGCGGTGATCGCCCCCACTGCCCAGTTCGCCGCGCTTTGGAAAAAGTGAAATTTTACAAAGGCTTACCCTGCGGCAACCGCTCAACATTTTACCCTGGTCAATCGACGTAAAATGTTACATGGCATTCCTGAAAGGGAATGCCTATGTACGTCGCCATGAAGTGGGGTGTGTTGGTTTTTGTCGCCGCAGCTGGGACGGTTTGGGGCGCACAAGTCAGGGCGCAAGGGGTGGAATCCATCACCGTGGAGGGTGATCCGGTCCATCTGCTGCAAACCCAGGCCAACGCCGCCGCCTTCGGCCTGGACAAGCCGCTGATCGAAACGCCCCGCGCCGTGACCCTGGTCAGCGACGCCACCATCGCCCGTTACGGCATCGATGGCGTCAACGATCTCACCGCCATCACGCCCTCCGCCTACACCGCCAGCTATTACGGCGTCGAAGGCTCGGTCTCCTTGCGCGGCACTTTGGCGGAAAATTATTTCCGCGGCTTCAAGCGCGTCGAAAATCGCGGCACCTATTCCACTCCCTTGGGCGATGCGGCCGCCATCGAGATCCTGCGCGGGCCCCCGTCGCCCATCTATGGCGCCGGGAAGGTCGGCGGGCTGGTCAATTTCCTGCCCAAGTCGGCGAGCGGCAGCGATGTTTTCGGCGGCGAAGCCAGCGTCAGCTATGGCAGCTATTCCAAGCGCAACGCCACGCTGGGGATCAGCGTGCCGATTTCGGTGGGCGCAGCGCTGGGCGGACTGCATCTTTACGGCGAAGCCGATGACAGTTTCAGCTTTTACCGGGGCATCCATCCCAGCCATCAATTGATCGAACTGTCGGGCGGTCTGGCGCTGGCGGATTGGTCGCTTACCGCAGATTACATGTACTACCATTCCAACGGCGATGTGCAGACGCCGGGCTGGAACCGCCTCACCCAGGCTTCGATCGACAACGGCACCTATATCACCGGGCGCAACTCGTCGCTCAAAGACACGGACGGCAATGGCCGCCTGACCTTGAACGAGTTCGGCGGCAATCCCTATTTCTTCGATCCCAAATTTGTCCCGCTGGCGTGTATCGCCTGTCAGGATGCGGCGCACCGGCTGGACACGGGCTTTGGCACCACCAACCTGGACCCGCGCAAGGTGTATGTGGCACCGGGAGTCGATTTCTCCAACACCGTCACACACACAGCCTTTCTGGAGGCCGCGCGTGAATTGGGCGATGGCCAAAGTCTGCGTCTGCAGCTGTTCGGCGACACGCTGGAGAATGACCGCTTTGTCTCTTACGGTTTTCCCGGCTCCTATCGCACCCAGATCGCCGAGCTGCGCTTGCGCTACGATCTCAAGCGCGACTTCGACCGGCTAAAGACCCAGACGGTGGCGGGCCTCTCCTATCGCACCGTCCATGCCATCGGCAAAGAGAGCTTCAATAGCGGCGTGATCGCGCTGGACCGCCGCGATATCAGCCTCGGTCCCGCTCCCAACGACATCATCGATTCTCCCTTCAATATCGACCCGCCGGGCACGATCGGGTTGGGCTGGGAAAATGATGTGCGCAGCAATACCGGGAATGCCGGCGCCTTCATCACCACAGACCTTGTCTGGGATGACAGTCTCGATCTCACCCTGGGCGGGCGTTACGACGATTACAATGTCCGCTCGGCGGATGTGGGCATACTGGCCTTCGAGCCGCCCTCCGGCCGCGGCAATGCGGGGCGCTTCAGCTATTCGGCCAGCCTGTCTTACAAGACGCCTTGGGGCCTGGTGCCCTATGTCACCACGGCAAAATCCGCGGCCATCGAAATCGGTCAGGCCGGCCAGGTTCTGACCAACCTGTTGGCGGGCCGCAATTGGCTGTCCAATTCCTTTCTCAATGAAGTGGGCGTGAAATTCACCGCCCTCGACGATCATCTGCTGGGCAGCCTGGATTGGTATGTCCAGAACCGGACTCAACTCAATCAAGGCGCGGGCGGCGTCACTTCGGTGATGGGCACGGTGGCGCGGGGTGCCGAATTGGAATTGCGTTATGTCGCAACACCCAATCTCAGCCTCACCCTGGCGGCTTCTTCGCAGCACACCACCATCAAAGGTCCCGATCACAGCTTCGCCTATCTGCCGGCGCGCAGCTATGGCGTGACGCCGCAAAATGGCTTCGGCGGCAGCTATATCACCTTCGATTTCTCGACCTTGCCGGGACGCGGCGGCGATTATGAAAACACGCTGCTGCCGCATGCGGTGATCAGCCCCTATGTGACTTGGACCAGCGACAAGCAAAGTTGGGGCAGCTGGGGCGCCACCTTGGGCGGCACCTATGTCGGTCATACCCGGCAGACGGTGCCCAACGCCATCGTCTATCCGTCCTATGTCACTTTGAATGCCTCGGCCTTCGCGCAATGGGAGGCCTGGGAAGCCGATGTGAATGTCAACAATCTCACGGACGAACGCTATTTCACCCCCGGCGCCGACACCTATGCCAATTTGAGCGCCTTGCCTGGCATCGGTCGGGTCTGGAAGGTCACACTTCGGCGATTGTTCTAGCTATTGCGCGCGGGCTAGGGTCCCGCCGTCATGAAACGATCGGCGCTGCCTATCTTGCTGCTGTTGCTGCCTGCCGCTGCCCAAGCGGCAGACAGCAGCTGGGTGCAGGCCACATCCACAGGGTTTGAAGCGCGATTGGTCACGGCAGGGACGGCTTGTCCTATCCTGCGCACCGACAAGGGCGATGTGGCCATGGCGACACGAGCGCCGGCGGGCGGCGATTTCCCGCTGACCTGTGCCGCGGTCATTCCCTCCGGAGCCTCGAGCGCCGACATAGCGGGGCAGGCCGTGGCCCTGCCAAAAGCCGATCCCCAGCGCATTTTGGTCTTGGGCGACACCGGTTGCCGCATCAAGGGCGCGGAGCTGCAGGCCTGCAACGATCCGGAGAAATGGCCTTTCCCGCAATTGGCGCAAGCGGCCGCCAAGCTAAAGCCCGACCTGGTGATCCATCTCGGCGACTATCTGTATCGCGAGAGCGCCTGTCCGCCCGGCAATCAAGGCTGTTCCGGGTCCCCCTGGGGCGACAACTGGACCACCTGGCAGGCGGATTTTTACGCGCCCGCCGGGCCGCTGTTGGCGGCGGCACCGATCGTGCTGGCGCGCGGCAATCATGAGGATTGCGACCGCGCCGGTCTCGGCTGGCTAAGGCTGCAAGGTCCGAGCGCATTCGAAGCGGCGGCGCAATGCGCCAAGCATCTGCCGCTTGTCAGTGTCGATCTCGGCACTCTGCGGCTGGCGGTGATGGATGACGCCACCGCGGACGAAATCAAGCTCAACCGGGATGAGTCTCCCACCTATGCGGCCGAATTGACGGCCATGGCCAAACTTCCGGCGCCGGTCTGGTTTGTCCATCACCGTCCCATTTGGGCGGCGGTTACCGGCCCGTTGGGCATTCCCATCGGCGGCAATCTGCAATTGATCGATGCCGTGCGTATTGCCACTTTACGTGGCGAACCGCCGATCGCCTCTTCGGTGGAGCTGATGTTGTCGGGCCATCTCCATACCTTTGAAGCGATCAACTACAACAAGAATGTCCCGCCCCAGATCGTGGCAGGCAATGGCGGCACCAATCTTTTGTCCACGCCGGAAAATCTGAGAGGCACGCAATTCCAAGGTCATTCCGGTGTGACAGTGGTGGACGGGATGTCACTGGGCGGCTTTGGATTTCTGCTGATGACCCGCGCAAGTGATGGCTGGACCATCGACCTGTATGACTCGTCCGGAGCCCAGACGCGTACGTGCCGCTTTATCTCTGGTCGGCCGGGACAGTTGGAGTGTCCGCGCTAGGGTCCTTCTGCGCCGCTTCCGCTTCCAACATCGCCAACAGCGCGGCGGTGGGAAAGCCGTCGGCGGGCAGAGATTTCGACTTCTGGTATTGGCGCAGCGCGGCGCGGGTTCTGCGCCCCAACACGCCGTCGGGCTCGCCGGGGTCGAAGCCCAGCTTTTGCAAGTCGGTTTGGAAACTGATCCGCTCGCTGCGCGACAAGGCCCGTTCGTCCCTCGGCCAGGCATGACGTACGTCCTTCCCGCCCGCCGCGCGGTCCGCCAACAACGACACCGCAAGGGCATAGCTCGCGGCATTGTTGTACTTCAGCAGGACGCCGAAATTGGGAAACAGCAAAAAGGCCGGGCCGCGCGCGCCCGCGGGCAAATAAACCGCGGCGGCCGCATCGGAAACCGGCAACGGATCGCCGGTGGCCGTCTTCACGCCCCGCGCGCTCCATTCCGAAATGGTTTTATGGATTTCGGGATCGGCTTCTTCATAAAGGAAGGTTCCAGGCAGGCTGACCTCATAGCCCCAATCTTGGCCTTTTACCCAGCCTTGCTCGCTCAACAGTCTGGCGGCCGAGGCCAAGGCGTCAGGCACAGAGTGCCACAGGTCGATGGCACCATCGCCATCGCCATCGGCCGCATACTTGAAGAAGGTGGTGGGTGTGAATTGAGTCTGGCCGAAGGCGCCGGCCCAGCTTCCCACCATGTCGCTCAAGGCATAATGCCGATCCTGATAGATATGCAGGGCCGCCAGGAATTCCGGCTTGGCATATTTGGCGCGCGGACCGTCATAGGCCAAGGTCGCCAGCGCCGCGAACAGGTTGAAGCTGCCGCTATCGGCGCCGAAATCGCTTTCCATTCCCCACACCGCGACCAAGATTTCCGCGGGGATCCCGCTCTGCGTGCTGATCCTGTCCAGCGCCTGGTCATGGCGGTTGAGCATGAATTGCGCGTCTTTGATCCGCCGCGCCGACACTGCCGAATCCAGATAGCTCCAGATTGGCCGGGCGAATTCCGGTTGGTCGGCATTCATGGCGATGATGGCGGGAAGCGGCGCCAGCCCGGCGGTGGCGCGATCGAAAGTTTCCGCGGTAATGCCCTGTGCCAGGGCCTCGCCGCGCATTTCCGCCAGGAAGGCATCGAATTTGGCGTCGCCGGAACCCGGCTTCAGTTCAGGGGCTGGCGCCGGCGGCGGTACGGGCACCGGTGCCGGCGCAACGGGGGCTGGGGGCGGGGTCCGAACGCAGCCAGCGGCGCCCAGGACGGCAATCAGGACCATGGCAAGGGTGGGAAAGCGAATCGCCATCTCCCCTGGATACACCGGTTTGGTCCATTTTTGGCGGAAAAGCTGGTTTTTTCAGCCTGGTTCAGGGTGCATGGCCAAGCCCCCTCCGTCCTCTCCGGACCGCCAATTCGCGGGTTGACAGGGGGTGGGGGCTTCCATAGTTTCCGCGCCTCAAAAGACGGCCTTTGGGCCGAATTCTGGCTTCAAAAGGCAGTGTCATGAAGGTTCGCAACTCCCTCCGTTCGCTCAAGAAGCGTGACAAGGACTGCCGCGTCATCCGCCGCAAGGGTCGGGTCTACGTGATCAATAAGAAGAATCCGCGGTTCAAAGCCCGCCAGGGTTAAGCGATACTGCGCCGCAATCTGGCATAGGCGCACATGCTTCTTCCTCCCAGCGATTCCAAGATCATCGCCCGCCGCGCCGAAATCGTGGCCGCGCTCAAAAAAATTGTGCCCGATGGCGTTGTGGCCGACCCGTCAGGGCTTGCCACCTTCGAATCCGATGCGTTGAGCGCCTATCACCAGATGCCGCTGGTCTGCGTCTTGCCCAGCAATCGCGAGCAGGTGAGTGCGATCCTCAAATATGCGGGAGAAGAGGGCGTTCCCATCGTGCCGCGCGGTGCCGGCACCTCGCTCTCCGGCGGGGCGCTTCCGCGCGAAGACGGCATCCTGATCGGCATGGGCCGCATGAAGCGGATCATCGAAATCGATTATGAAAATGGCTGCGTCGTGGTGGAGCCCGGCGTCACCAATCTCAACATCACCAAGGCGGTGGAAGCCAACGGCTTCTATTACGCGCCCGATCCTTCCAGCCAGGTCGCCTGCACCATCGGCGGCAATGTGGCGGAAAATTCCGGCGGGCTGCATTGCCTGAAGTACGGCCTGACCACCAACAACTTGTTGGGTGTCACCCTGGTCGCGCCCGGCGGCGAGATCGTCACCTTGGGCGGCAAGTCGGGCGCGCAAGGCGGGCTGGATCTTTTGGGCCTGGTCACCGGCTCGGAAGGCCTGTTGGGCGTGGTGGTGGAAGTGGTGGTCAAGATTCTGCGCAAGGCGCCGGTCACCCGCACACTGCTTGCTTCTTTCGATTCCGTGCCCGCCGCCGGAGCCTGTGTCGCCGCCATCATCGCCGATGGCGTGGTGCCTGCTGCCATGGAATTCATGGACCGCCGTGCCGCCGGCGCCATCGAGGCTTACAATCATCCCGGCTATCCGCTCGATGCGGAAGCGATCCTGATTATCGATGCTGACGGCGTGGAGGCCGATGTTGCCTATGCCGTGTCGCGGGTCACCGATATTGTCGCCCAATGCGGCGGCAAGACGGTGGAAGCCACCGACGAAAAGCAACGCGCCCGCATCTGGTCGGGCCGCAAGGCCGCCTTCGCCGCCATGGGCCGGCTGGCGCCCGACATGATCTGCATGGACGGCACCATTCCCCGCCATGCCTTGCCGTTTGTCCTGGAAGAGATGGCCAAGCTGTCGGAGCAATACGGCCTCGGCTTCTGCAACGTGTTTCATGCGGGCGACGGCAACCTGCATCCCTTGATCATTTTCGACACCATGAAGCCTGGCGAGTTCGAGCGCGCGGAAGCTTTCGGCGCCGATATCTTGCGCCTCTGCGTGAAAGTCGGCGGGGTGCTGTCAGGCGAACATGGCATCGGGATCGAAAAGCGCGATCTGATGACCGACCAGTTCACGCCTGAGGATTTGGCCCAGCAGGGCCGGGTGAAATGCGCCTTCGACGGCCAGGGCCTGTTCAATCCCGGCAAGGTGTTTCCCACTTTGTCCGCCTGCATCGAGCAGGGTCATATTCACGTTCACGGCGCGCAACTGCCGCACCCCCATCTGCCGCGCTACTGATGGGTCCATAGCATGAGTAAAGCGGACAATCTTTCCCAGGTGACCGATTATGTGCGCGCCGCGCGTGCCGGCAAGGCGCCGTTCGAGATTGTCGCCGGTGGCACCCGCCGCAATGTCGGTAAGCCGCTGAACGGCCTGCCGCTGCTGGATGTTTCCGGTCTGTCCGGCATTCTCAAATATGAGCCGGAAGAGCTGATCGTCACCGCCGCGCCCGCGACGCCGCTGTCCGAAATCAACGCGGTGCTGGCGGAGAAGAACCAACGCCTGGGCTTTGATCCGGCCGATTGGTCCAAGCTTCTCAAATCCAATGGCGTGGCAACCTTGGCGGGCGCCGCGTCCAGCGACGCGTCCGGCTCCGGCAAGCTGCGCCATGGCGGACCGCGCGATTCGCTGTTGGGTTTTCAGGCGGTGAACGGGCTGGGCGAAACCATTCGCGGCGGCTCCAAGGTGGTCAAGAATGTCACCGGCTTCGACCTGCCCAAACTGATGTGCGGCGCTTACGGCACGCTGGCGGTCCTGACCGAAATGACCTTCCGCGTGTATCCCAAGCCGCAACAAGCGGCGTTGTTGTTCTTGGCCGATGTGACGCCGCAGGATGGTTTTGCCGTGTTGCGCAAGATCGCCCATAGCGCGCTTGAGCCCGCGGGCCTCGCTTATCTGCCCGCCGGCATGATGAGCGATGTTGGGCAAGGCGCCGCGCTGATCAAGCTGGAGGGCGCAAGCCAGCCGCTGCAAGAAAAGATCGCCTTGGCCCATGGCTTGTTGGGGGGCGGTTTGCAACGCCTCGAGGCGGACCCGTTTCCTGCCATCGGCAGCGGTGAGAAATTTGCCGATCTGGCCGGCGATGTTTGGCGGATCATGGTTGCGCCTTCGGAAGCGCCGCATGTCGCCAGGCAATTCCATGCGCAGCATTGGCTGGGCGATTGGGCCGGCGGCGTCCTCTGGCTGGCGGCACCGCCGGTCGAAGCGTCACGCATCCGCAAGCTGGCGGCGGACGCGAAGGGTCAAGCCATGCTGCTGAGGGCAAGCGCGGAAAGCCGTACGTTGCATGGCCTTTATGCGCCGCAACCGCCGGCGCTGGCCGCGTTGAATCGCGCGGTGAAAGCCGCCTTCGATCCGCTGTTCTTATTCAACCCCGGCCGGCTCGCATGAGATACGCCTTTACCCCCGAGCAATTGGCCGATCCGCAGCTGGGTCCTGCCGCCGCCGCGATTCGCCGTTGCGTTCATTGCGGCATCTGCACCGCGACTTGTCCGACCTATGTGCTGTTGGGCGATGAACGCGACAGTCCGCGCGGCCGTATCGTGCTGATGAAGGACATGCTGGAAAAAGGCGGGGCGCCCACCAAGGAGCAGGTCTTTCACATCGACCGCTGCCTCTCTTGCCTCAATTGCAAGACGGCCTGTCCTTCCAGCGTAAATTACCAGCGGCTGGTGGATCAGGCGCGCGCCCATATCCAGGAGCATTACCAACGTCCCTTGGGCGAGCGCCTGCTGCGCTGGACGATCGCCAAAGTGATGACTCGGCCCGGCCTGGTGCGCCTGGGACTTTTGTTGGCCCGCATCGGCGCCCCCGTCACCCGGCTGTTGCCGGGCAGGCTGGGCGCCATGGCGCGCATGGGATTGGCGGCGAGGCCGCAAGGGCACGAGCCGACGCAGTTTCCCAAACCGGCGGTGGTGAAACAGCGCATCGCTATCATGCCCGGCTGTGTGCAAGGCGCGCTCAGTCCGCAAATCGACAGCGCGGTGGGGCGCGTCCTGGCCCGTCGTGGCATCGAACTGGTTGCGCTGGAAGGCGCTGGCTGTTGCGGCGCGCTGCCCCATCATATGGGCCGGGAAGAGGATTCCCGGGCCTGGGCCAAAAAGGCCATCCAGGCTTACGAGCAGGGCCAGTATGACGGCGTGTTGATCACCGCCACCGGTTGCTCGTCCCAGCTCAAGGATTATGCCCACCAATTTGCCGGCGATCCGGTATGGGAGCCGCGGGCCGCCAAATTCGCCGCCGCCGCGCGCGACTTTGCCGAACTGTGCACGCCATTGACCGTAACGCCGCCGCAAGCGCTGCGTGTCGCCTATCATCCCGCCTGCTCGTTGCAGAACAGCCTCAAGCTGAACGGTGTGGGCGAGGCCCTGTTGGAAGCGGCGGGCTTTATCGTCACGCCCTTTGCCGAATCCCACCTGTGCTGCGGCTCGGCCGGCACCTATTCCATCCTGCAGCCCGATCTGTCCTCGCAGCTTCGCGCCCGCAAACTGGGCAATATTGCGGCAGCCGAGCCGGATGTGCTGGTCAGCGGCAATATCGGCTGCCTGCAACATTTGGCGGCAGGCGAAGGACTTAAACAGCCCATCCTGCATATTGCGGAACTGCTGGACTTTGCCGAAGGCGGCCCACGCCCCGCCAATCTGGAAATGGTCACAAAGCCGCATTAAGCTGCACCGCATGCGTCCGGCGCTTGTTCTTTCGCTGTTGCTTCTCTCGGGAACCGCCTTTGCGGCCCCGGCGGCCAAAATGCCCGTTCCCAAACAAGTGACCAGCGAAGACAAGCTGTTCGACCAGCTCAAGAAGGCGGAAAGCGCCGAAGAAGCCCATGGCATCGAGCAGAAGTTGGAGGCCATGTTTCGCGCCTCCGGCAGTCCCAGCGTGGATCTGCTGCTCATGCGCGTCCGAGCGGCGGAAGCCGCCACCGACAAGAAGACAGCCAAGCAATTGATCGAGGCCGTCACCAAGATCGCGCCCAACTATGCCGAGGGCTGGCATATCCGCGCCAGCATGGAACAGGCGGACGGTGACGACACCGCCGCCCTGGTGTCGCTGCAGAGAGTGGTGCTGCTCAATCCCAGGCACTTCGCGGCCCTGGCCGAGCTGGCTTCCATGCTGGAGGATTACGGCGACAAAGCCGGTGCGCTGAAGCTGTATCGCCGTGCCTTGGAGCTGGATCCGCAGATGGATATCGCCAGCCGCAAGGTGCGCGAGCTGACTCAAAGGGTCGAAGGACGGGACATCTGAACGCGATGCGCCACACAAGGATGCTGCTGGCGGCCGTTCTTGTTGTCCTGATCGCCGCGCCCGCGTCCGCTGAGTCCTATATGGTGGGCACCTGGTTCGGGTATGGCCAGCCGGAAAACAAAAACGCCATGTATATCGATCGCATGCTGGCGGATGGGACATGGCGCGGCGAGTATCGCACCTGCTTCAAGGGCAAGCCGGACGACCAAGTGCAAACCGGCCGCTGGTCGTTGCAAGGCGACATCCTGACCTTGCAAGTCGCTACCGTGAACGGCAAGCCGTCGCCCCGCACCGATGCCTATAAAATGTTGGCGCACAGCGCCAAGACGCAGAAATACCTCAGCTTGAATTGGAATTTCCCCTATACGCCGGAGCGTGTGGTTGACGATTTCCGCATGCCGCCCTGCGACTTGACCAGCTGATGCTGCGTGCGGCGCTGTTGTCGGTGTTGATTGCGGCTCCCGCTTCGGCTCCGCTGTATCCGTCCTACCTGACCGGCCGCTGGTTCGGACAGGGCGAGCCTCATGACAAGACCGAGATGTGGTTGGCGCTGGCCGCACCCAATGGCGAGTTTTCGGTGCAGTTCCGCGCCTGCCGCAAGGGCCCAAATGGTAATCAGGCGACCGACCTTTTCCAGAAAGGCAAATGGTGGTTTCAGGACGGCATCGAAATGGTCCAGATCACCTGGTCCAACGGCCAGGTGGTGTTCGACGAAACGCCCTACAAGATCCTGTCGCATGACGGCAACCACCAGACTTACAGCATGCCGTCGGGATTCGTGTTCCGCTCCAGCCGGGTGGATGCGAACTTCAAAATGCCGGAATGCAATATGGTGAGTTGAGGAGCGGTGCGCGAAGCGCATGAGCAGGTCCAGTGGACCTGCGAAAGCGACGAACGCCCGGAGCGTAAGCGACGGGCCGAGGCCGAGCCCGCCCTCGTTAGAGGAACGGCGGGCGGGCGAGGCTGGCGGGGCGCCGAAGGACGGAGCGAGCTTAGTAGAATCCGCTCCTAATCCTCATCCGTCACAAACGCCACCCGCACCATGTTGGTGGCGCCGCTGGTGCCCAAGGGCACCCCGGCGGTGATCACGATGCGCTCCCCGGCCTGGGCGAAGCCTTCCTGGCGGGCGATCTGGCTGGCGCGCTTCACCATATCGTCGAAATCGCGGATGTCTTCAGTGGTGACGCTGTGAGTGCCCCATACCAAAGTCAGCCGCCGCGCCGTCTCGACCGACGGGGTGGGGGCGATGATCGGCGCCGTCGACCGTTCGCGCGCCGCGCGCATGGCGGTGATGCCCGACTTGGTCCAGCATACGATGGCGCGCGCTTCGATGGTTTCCGTCACTTCATGCACCGCCGCCATGATGGCGTCCGGCGTGGTGCGCTCCGGCGGGCCGCGCTGGGCCTCGATGAAGGAGTGATAAAGCTCGTCATCCTCCACCGAGCAAGCGATGCGGTCCATGGTCTGCACCGCTTCCACCGGATAGTCGCCGGACGCCGATTCCGCCGACAGCATCACCGCATCGGCGCCGTCGAAAACCGCCGTCGCCACGTCCGACACCTCCGCGCGGGTGGGCATGGAGGATTTGATCATGGATTCCAGCATCTGGGTCGCCACCACTACCGGCTTGCCGGCCTTGCGGGCGGCGCGGGTGATCTGTTTCTGCAGGCCCGGCACCCGTTCCAACGGCATTTCCACGCCCAGATCGCCGCGCGCCACCATCAGCGCATCCGCCAATTCCAAAATGCCGTGCAGCGAGGCCAACGCTTTGGGTTTTTCGATCCTGGCCAGCACGCCGGCGCGGCCCTGCACAATCTTCTTGAGCTCGGCCACATCCTCCGGCCGCTGCACAAAGGACAAGGCGATCCAGTCCACGCCCAATTCCAAGGCCGCATCCAGATCGGCGCGGTCCTTGGGCGTCATGGCCGACAAGGGCAGCAGGGTATCGGGCATGTTGACGCCCTTGCGGTCCTTGATCTCGCCCGCCACTTCCACGATTGCCTCGGCAAAGGTGTCGGCCTTGCGCAAAAGCCGCAAGCGCACTTTGCCGTCGTCGATCAGAAGCGCGTGCTTCTGCTTGATCGCCTGGAAGATCTCCGGGTGTGGGATCGGCACCTCTTCCGGCTTGTCGCTGGACTCGCCCAGCACCAGGCGGATGCGTTCGCCCTCCTTGAGCATGCGCGGGCCGCCGCCAAGCTTGCCCAGCCGGATCTTGGGTCCCTGCAGATCGCACAGGATACCGATGGGACGGCCGACTTCGTCCGACAGTGTCCTGAGATCGCCCACCAGCTGGCGCAGCATGTCATGGCTGGTGTGACTCATATTGATGCGGAAAACATCCACGCCCGCATCGAACAGCTCGCGCATCATGGCGGGCGTGTTGGAGGCCGGGCCGAGGGTGGCGAGAATCTTCGTCTTCCGGCGGCGGCGCATAACAGAACCCTAGTTGGAGAGCGATTGTGTCCAATCGGGCTTCTTGCCCGTATCGACTTCGAAAAAGCCGCGCCGATCGAAGCCGCGCTTGGCGCAATCGCCGCGGCCCACCGAGCGGAAGCGCTTGTCGGGTGCGACGCAGAAATAGGTCTTGCCCTCCCAGGTCCCGGCGGCGCCGTCACTGGCATAGAGATAATAATAACGTCCCTGCAAGGGGCCGTGCAGCACGGACTCGCAAGCTTTGGGCTGGATGGACCACCAGCCCTCGCTGGTCCAATTGGTGCCGTCGAACCGGCCGATGGCGGTTCGGACCGGCAGATCGCTCTTGTTGCAGACCTGGAAGGCAGCAAAGGCGGGGCCCGCGACCAGGGGCAGGCCGGTCAGGCCCAGAAGCACGGCAAGCAGCAGGGACGTGCGACGCATTATCTATCCGGTTTGGCCCGAAAGTGACTTCTCGTCAACCGGGCGCGGGCCTTTTGATTCTATTATAACCGGCACATGACGGAAAATGCTTTTGAAGCCATCGCGGGCGATGGTCCGCTGCTGTTGTTGTGCGATCACGCCTCCAACCGCCTGCCTGAAGGGAATCTGGGACTGGACCCTGGCCTGCTGGCCACGCACATCGCATACGATATCGGCGCGGCACAGGCGACCCGGGCGCTGGCCAAAGCCTATGGCGCTCCCGCCTTTCTGGGCGGCTGGTCGCGGCTTTTGATCGATCTTAACCGCGGCGCCGACGATCCAACCTTGGTCATGAAACTTTCGGACGGCAGCATCATACCCGGTAACAATTTGGGCAATCGCGAAGCCGACGCTGCCGAAGTCGCGCGGCGCGTTAAGACTTTTCACGCCCCGTATCACGCCGCGATCGATGCCCGGCTGGACCGCATGGGCCCGGATGCGGTGATCGTCTCCCTGCATAGTTTCACGCCCGCCTGGAAAGGCCGTCCGCGGCCTTGGCAATTCGGCGTGCTTTACGACCGTGACACCAGGCTTTCGGAACCCCTGATGGCGCGGCTCAAAGAGGCAGGGTTTACCGTTGGCGACAACGAGCCCTATAGCGGCGCGCTTGAGGGCGACACCTTGTATCAGCACGGCACGTTGCGCGGCTTGCCGCATGTCTTGATCGAGATACGGCAGGACTTGATTGCCCAACAGGAGGCGGCACAAGCTTTTGCGTTGCGCCTCAAGCCGATCCTGGATGCCGCGCTTGCGGACATGGATGGGGCTGTTCATGCACAGGCAAGGGTGACGAAATTCTGACGGACGCGTTGCGGAGCTTCCCGCGGAAAGGCTAGGGTCCCCGGCTTTTGAAATTTCGGAACGACCAATGGCCAAATCCGGCTTTGCCAAAGACCAGCTCAAATCCTTCATCAACCGCATCGAGCGGCTGGAGGAAGAGCGCGCCGCTCTGTCGGCCGACATCCGCGAAGTCTATTCCGAAGCCAAAGGCAATGGCTTTGACACCAAGATCATGCGCCAGGTCATTCGCATGCGGAAATTGGACAAGGCCGATTTTCAAGAACAAGAGGCCATGTTGGACCTCTATCTCACTGCTATGGACATGAGATAGGCTTTTCCAAGGGCGGCAACCGAGCCGCGCGAGGGAGGGGCGTCATGAGCGAAGCCTTGCATATCGGTCCGGTGGGCCAGATCGCGCGCCGGGTGAAAGACATTGCCGCCGCGCGGCAATGGTATGGCGAGGTGTTGGGCTTGAAGCACCTTTATTCCTTCGGTGACCTGGCCTTTTTCGATTGCGGCGGCATGCGGCTGTTTCTCTCCCAGGACGGGAGCGCGGAACAGCCGGAATCGATCCTCTATTTCCGGGTGCCGGACATCCAGGCTGCCCATGCCACGCTACTATCGCGCGGCATCGAATTCATCCACGACCCAAGGATGATCCATCGTCACGATGACGGCACGGAAGAATGGATGGCCTTTTTCAAGGACAATGACGGACGGCCACTGGCAGTTATGGCGCAGGCGGCGGCCAGCGGATCGCGCTAGGCGGACTTCCGCAATTCGTTCTGTTCTTCCTCCGCCACGTCGCCTTCCAGGCCGAATTCCTTCAGCTTGCGATAGAGCGTCGAACGCCCGATTCCCAGCCGGCGCGCCACTTCGGACATATGGCCGTTATAGCGGGCGATCGCCATGCGGATGATCTCCGACTCCATCTCCACGAATTTGCGGATATTGC
>Ga0207648_10003273_pt1 | contig 17032 bp, 16 predicted proteins | sample KBSMisM32_FD_184310 | JGI IMG/M metagenome (GOLD analysis project Ga0207648, IMG submission 184310) | Miscanthus rhizosphere microbial communities from Kellogg Biological Station, Michigan, USA - KBS Miscanthus M3-2 (SPAdes) (version 2) | ecosystem: Host-associated > Plants > Roots >...
AGGGTTTCGAAGGCGAACCCCGGGGCACGCGTCACCCCTTCGTTGAGCACGGCGCAGGCGCAGCCGCCGGCCTCGGTGATGAGCAACGCGCCGCGGGAATACGACGCGACCAGCGCCGCCTCGGTCGTCGCGAGCGGAACGTAGTAGTCGCCGAGCGCGTGCGCGCCGTTCACGCGGAGCGGGCCGGCCAGGCCCACCGGCACGCGCACCGTGCCGATGAAGTTCTCGATGTTGCGGGCGTAGGCGTCGCGCTCGCCCATGGCGCGCTCGTCCGCGAGCTGCGCGCGCGACGACTCGGGCAAGCCCGGCAGCGCCCAGCGTGCCTCGATCGACTCTTCGGTCAGCGCGCTGCCGCCGGGAACGCGGCGCGGCGGCGCATCGTGGCGGGGCTGCAGGCGTGCCAGCTGCTCCGGGCCGCGGCCGGCGAGGGCGCTGCGCAGGTAATCGGCGATGCGCCGGTAGTGAATGGCCATGGGTGGGGGAAATATTGACACGAAGGCCACGAAGGACGGCGAAGGAAACGAAGGAGCGGCTTGACAGCACGTTTTCTATTTTGTAGAAATGACTGTCATGGGACGGGACGGCTATCTCGGCGAGTTCGAGCAGGTCGTGCTGCTGGCCGTGGCGCGGCTGGGCCAGGACGCGTACGGGATGCGCGTGCGGCAGGAGATTGAAGCGCGCGCGGGGCGCCGTGCCACCATCGGCGCGGTCTACGCGACGCTCGAGCGGCTGGTCACGAAAGGTCTCGCGCGCGAGGCCGAGGCCCCCGGCGGGGAAGAACGATCCGGCCTGGCGCGGCGGTTCTTCACGCTGACGCCTGAAGGGGTGGCCGCGCTGGAAGAGGCGCGCGATCTGCAGTCGCGGATGTGGGCCGGGCTCAAGCTGCGCCCGTCACGGAGACGCCCGTGACGCTCCCCTTCGACAAGGCTCAGGGCAGGCCCCCACGCGTGCCGCGCGCGATCGTGCGGCTGTTCGCCCCGCCGCAGGATCGCGCCGCGATTGTCGGCGATCTCGACGAAGAGTTTCACCAGCATCGCTCAGCCGCGCAGTACTGGCGCCAGGCGCTCGCGTCCTTGCCGTCGGTGCTGCGCTTGCGCTGGCAACGCGCGGCGGTCGTCGCCGACCTGTCGCGCGACGTCGGGTTCAGCCTCCGCCTGATCCGCCGGTATCCCGGCTTCGCGGCGGCGGCGATCGCGACCGTCGCCGTCGGGGCGGGCGTGGCCAGCGCGGTGGCATCGGCGGTGGAGGCGATCCTGCTGCGGCCGCTGCCCTACGTGAATGACGACCGGATCGACGTCCTCCAGGAGTGGGACACGGCCGGGACCGGCTCGGGATCGCGCGTGTCGTGGGCCGACTACGTCGAGTTGTCGGCGCGCCTGCGCTCGTTCGAGGCGATCGCGGTGTTCGACGGCGCCAGCCGCACGTTGACCGGGCTCGGCGCGGCGGAGCGGCTCGCCGCGGTGGAAGTCACGCCGCGATTCTTCGACGTCCTCGGCGTCGCGCCGGCGGCCGGACGATCGTTCATGGCGGCCGACGCCGTCGAAGGATCCGAGCGGGTGGTGATCCTTGCCGACGGCGCCTGGCGGCGACTGTTCAACCGCGATCGGTCGGCGATCGGCCGATCGATCGTCCTGAGCGGCGTCCCGCACACCATCGTCGGCGTGCTGCCGCGCTCGTTCATCTTTCCGTCACGCGGCGGCGCCGAGCTGTGGCTGCCGTTCCGCCCGTCGAAGGCGCACCTCGAGCGTCCGTATTTCCATTCGCTCGACCTGATTGCGCTGCGCCGCGCCGGCATCACGCGCGAGTCGGCGGCGCAGGAGCTCGGCGGCGTGGTGGCCGAGTGGGCGAAGCGCGACCCGTGGCACGCCTCGTCGGGGCTTCGCGCCTTCCCGCTGCACGACGACGTCGTCGCCGGCGTGCGTCCGTCGCTGCAGGTGCTGGCCGGCGCCGCCCTGCTGCTGCTGATCGCCGCATCGGCGAACGTCGCCGGGCTGATCCTGGCGCGGGCCGCGGGACGCGCGCGCGAATTCGACGTCCGCGCGGCGCTGGGGGCGACGCGCTTCCGCCTGCTGCGCCAGCTCGCCGTCGAATCAGCCTGCCTCGCGGCGGCCGGATCGCTCTGCGGGCTGCTGCTCGGCGCGTGGGTCATGGCGACGTTCGCGACCGCGGTGCCGGCGCGGTACCGCCTGAGGCTGCCCTACGCCGATCGCCTGGCGCTGTCGCCGCGCGCCGCGGCGCTGACGATCGCGTTCAGCTGTGTCGTCGTCGCGCTGGCCAGCGTGGCTCCGGCCTGGCTGCGCGGCAGACGACGATCGCTCGTCAGTGGAGGAGCACGCACGACGTCCGGACGCGCCGAGATGCGCCTGCGCTGGCTGCTGGTCGCGTCGCAGATCGCGCTTTCGGTCGTGCTGCTGGCCGGCGCGCTCCTGATCACGCGGAGCGTGCTCAAGCTCGGACAGGTGTCGCCGGGATTCGATGCGCACGGACTGGTCATGGCGCGGCTGACGCTGTCGGGCCCACGCTACTCGGCGCCGGATGCCGTGCCGCCCGCGGTGGATCGCCTTCTCGAGCGCATCCGCGCGCTCCCCGGCGTGAGCGCAGCGGAAGCGATCGACCAGGCCGCGCTGACCGGCAGCGGCAACAACGGCGCATTCGCCGTCGTCGGCCGTCCGCCCGCGGCCAGGCGGCTGCCGGCGTTGATCCGGAACGTGACCTCGGGCTACTTCGCGGTGACGCGCGTCCCGCTGGTCGAGGGACGCGTGTTCTCGGCAGCGGACACGGCCTCGTCACCGAAGGTCGTCGTGGTGAACGCCACGCTCGCGCGCCGCTATTTCGGCCGGTCGGCGATTGGCCAGCGCATCGTCTTTCAGTTCTTCGAGGGGCAGCCGCCCTGGACGATCGTCGGCGTCGTCGGCGACGAACAGTTCAACGATCTCGACAAGCCGGTGAACCCGGTCGTCTACTTCCCGTTTGCGCAGGCATCCTCGGGGAGCTTCGACCTCGTCGTGCGGACCGCGCTCGGCGCCGGCGTGCGCGACTCGCTGCGATCGGCGGTGGCCTCGATCGATCCCGATCTGCCGGTCTACGGTATGAGGACGATGGACGCGCTCGTGGCTGAATCAGACCCGTTGCTGCTGCGGGCGATCGTCATGCGGCTGCTGGCGTGGTTCGCGCTGGCGGCGCTGCTCCTCGGCGGCGTCGGCGTCTACAGCGTGCTGGCGGAAGCGATGGCCTCGCGAACGCGCGAGATCGGCGTGCGGATGGCGCTCGGCGCGACGCGCGCGGGCATCGGCCGCTTCGTGCTGCGCTCGGGCTTCATGCCGGCGATTGCCGGGCTCGCCGCCGGATGCGTGTTGACCGCCGTGAGCGTGCCGGCGCTCCGCAGTCTGCTGTTCGGCGTCTCGCTGCTCGATCTGCCGACGCTGGCCGTGGTGGTCGTCCTCCTTGCCGGCGTCACGTTCGCCGCGTGCGCCGTGCCGGCCCGGCGCGCGATGCGCATGCCGGTCACCACCGCGCTCCGGGTCGACTGAACGCGTGCCGTATGCTGTAGAAGCATGCGGTACGGCCTGCTCGACCTCGCGGCGTGTCAGCAGTGCCACGCGCCGCTCACCGCGCTTGCCGCCGCCGAAGTGCCGTCGGAGATGCCGCAGGGGCTGCAGCCCGCGGCCACGCGCGTCGCGTCGGGGATCGGCATCGGTCCGGTCGCTCCAGGAGCGCGCGACACGCCGCTCAACGCCATCCTCCGGCGACATGCTCGACCGCCTGCCGCGGATGTCGCGCGCAACTTCGCCGTCGAGATCGCGGAAGGGCTGCTCGTCTGCGGCGACTGCGGGCGCTGGTATCCGATCGCCGGGCAGCTTCCCGAAATCCTTCCGGATCATCTTCGCGACGCCGCGCGCGACAACGCGATCCTGCGGTCGCTGGCCGCGGCGATGCCCGACGAGGTCCGCGGCGCGCTCGCACCCCTGTCGGCGCGCGCCGATGCCGCCGACGGCGGCGCGCACTACAAGGCCGCGGAGATGGCGATCGCGTCGAAGGTGAACGATCCGGAGTTCTTCGGTCCCGGCTACTCGGTGCCGTTCAATCCCTGGAACCCGGAGTTCTCGCTGTTCATGGTCGCCGTGTTCGGTGGGGTGATCTCGGTGATGAAGCCGCGCAAGACCGACACGGTCCTCGACAGCGGCTGCGGCTACGCCTGGACGACGGAATGGCTGCACCGGTCCGGCCTGCGGGCGATCGGGATCGACATCACGCGGGTCTACCTCGAAATCGCCGTCGCGCGCATGGGGCCGTCACGGCCGCACCTGATCGTCGCCGACGCCGAGAACCTGCCGGTGCAGGCGGAGAGCGCCGACGCGGTGCTGGCCTACGAAAGCTTTCACCACATTCCCGATCGCCGGCGCGCGATGGCCGGCTACGATCGCGCGCTCCGTCCCGGCGGGCGCGTCGTGTTCGCCGAGCCCGACGCGCAGCACGAGACCAGCGCCGAGGCGGTCGACGCGATGACGAAGTACGGGATCCTCGAGCGCGGCATGGAGCTGGACGACGTGATCGGCTACACGGCGGGGACGCGCCTGACGCGCGTCGAGCAGGTCTACGTCTCGCGGCTCTCCGCAGCTCAGGCGGGCCGCGAGGTCTCGGCCGACTATCTGAAGAAGCACCGCCTCTTCGACGCCAACATCTTTCTCATCAGCCGCGGCGGCCTGGCCGAGCGATTCGCGGCGGTGCGATCGCGCCCCGAACGGCTCAGGGAGGCCGTCCGCTACTATGCGAAGCGGTTGAAGCGCTGACCCTCGGCGCCCGCCGTTTCAGTCCAGGAACGAGGCGAGTACGTCGAGGGCGCGGCGGATGTCGGCGCGGTTGGTGGCCACTCCCAGCGAGGCGCGGACGGCGCCGACGGCGAGGTCGGGGCCGAGGCAGCGGCGCAACGCGGGGATCGAGAAGTCCGCGCCGAGCGCAGTAAGGCAAGTGCCGACGCGCGCGGCGTCGAAGCGGAAGGCGGTCTCGGCGGCGCCGGGGTTGCAGAAGCAGCCGCCGCGCAGCAGGACCCCGGCGGCATTCGCGCGCTGTTCGACGAGGCCGAACGGCACCGGCTGGCCCTCGCGATCGAGCACGTTGAACGCGGCCGTCGCGCCGCGGCGGTCCAGGTTCGCGGGACCGTAGATGCGCGTGGCCGGACGCCCGTTGCGGTGGCGAAGATTCTGGAGGCCCGCGAGCAGCTCACCGGTGAGCTCCATCGCATGCGCGGTCAGGCGCGACACGCCAACGCTATCGCGAAACGCGAACCCCTGCTCGAGCGCCGCGATGTCGAGAAAATTCGCGGTCCCGTCCTCGAAGCCGTCCTGGAGCGCGCGCAACTGGTGCCGCTGCAGCTGCACCGACACGTAGTCGATCGTGCCGCCCGCGAACCACGGCCGGCTGAGCGACTCGAGCGCGTCACGCCGCGCGACGAGCGCGCCCACGCCGGTCGGATAGCCGAACATCTTGTAGAACGACACCGCGACGAAATCGGCAGGGTGCGCGCGCAGGCTAAAGTGATGGGCCGGAACATAGGCTGCCGCGTCGAGCAGCACGTGATACCCGAGCGATTGCGCGCTCCGGATCAACGACAGCGGATGCTGAACGCCCGAGAAGTTCGACTGCGCGGGAAAGGCGAACAGCCCGCCATCGCCAACGGCGGCCGAGAGGCGAGCCTCCGGGTGATCGAGCCGCAGGTCGTCGCGCAGCGGCAGGTACTCGACCGCCGCGCCGGCCCGCCGCGCGAACTCGCGGATGCCGTTCACCGAGTTGTGATTGTCGGCGGTCAGCACGAAGGGACGGCCGCGATCGAACGGGTACGCCTCGGCGACCAGCTTGATCGCCGCGGTCGCGTTCGCGGTGAAGCAGACGACGTAGTCGTCGCCCGCGTCGAGCGCTTTCAGGACGAGCCGCCGCGCCGCGTCGATCGCGCGCGTGCTCGCCTGCGAGCTGGTGTGCTCGGAGTGGGGATTGCCGAAGACCGATCGCTGCAGCAGCGCCCGGTGCGCCGCGACCTGCGACTCGGCGTAGAGGCTGCTGCCGGCGTAGTCGAGATAGGCGAGGCCGCCGGCGTCGAGCCGCGCGAACTCGCGCTCACGGAGATCCGCGAAGAACGAGTCGGCGGCGAAGGCGCGCTGCGTCAGCATCCGCTCGCCGGCCGCGGGGCCGCCTTCACGGCATGCGCCGCCTTCGTGGGCTTGACCGGTGTACGTGCCGCCGCCGCGGCCGCGCCCAGCGCGAGCGCCGCGATCGCCAGCCATGCGCCTGCGCGCCTTCGGCGCTCCGGCGGGACAAGTCGCCGAAGGTGGACGTCGACCTCGATGTCCTTCGCGATCACGTTGACGGCGGCGAATGCCGCCAGCGCCATCGCGACGACGAGCAGCACGACCACGCCGTAAGGAAGGTGCAGCAACTGCGGCAGCGTCCAGGCGCGGCCGCCGCCGCTCTCGTAGAACGGCTGCAGTCGCGAGAAAAAGAGCCCGGTGGCGGTGACGCCGGCGAAGAGGCCTGCGACGACGGCGGCGCCGTCGCCGCGGCCGGTCGCCGCCGAGACGCACGACGTACCCGGGCAGAGCCCGGCGAGCGCGAACCCGAGACCGAAGATCGCGCCGCCGGCGAGCTGCGGCAGCAGGTGCGTGTCGGGGATGTAGAGGAAGGCGACGTCGATCAGTCCCAGGCGGCCCAGCCAGAACGTGCCGAGCATCGCCGTCAGGATCGCGCTGAACATCACCTTCAGCACGGTGAAGTCGCGCAAGAAGAACTGCCCGGTGAGCTTGCGCGCGCTGCCGAGCCCCGCGCGTTCCAGCGCAAAGCCGAACGCGACGCCGATCGCGAAGGCGATCAACAGGTCGGTCACCGCCACGATCCTTTGATCGCGGGCGCGGCCGCATACGCCGCGGCGAACGCCGTCAGCATGAAGCCCCAGCTGCCGACGCTCAGCAGCGCGCCGCCGGTCAGCGCCTGGCCGCTCGTGCAGCCGCGCGCCAGCACCGCGCCGAGCCCCATCACCGCGCCGCCGCCGAACGCGATCGCGAGCCGGGAGCGCACGCTCACGCCGCTGCCGCGCTCGACCAGCCCGCGCAGCCGGCCGGCGAGCGCCGCCGACAGGAAGCCGCCGACGAACACGCCGAGAATCTCGAACAGCAGCCAGTCGCGCCAGGGGCCGTCGGGCGAGTTCACGTAGCGCCCGAAGTAGGCGTTCGACGCCGCATAGGCGGGCGCCACCGCCGCCACCGATCCCGCCGCCGTCGTCGCGAACGCGCCCGACGCGCCGAGCCCGTGCCCGGTGAGCACGAACGCGGCGAGCAGCACCAGGCCGAGCCCGACGCCGGCGAGGTAGGGATCGGAGTACTTCACTTGTCCTTCTTCGGCGCCGACGGGTTCTCGACCGGCAGGTCCTTCTTCTGCCACTCCGTGAACGAGCCGTCGTAGAGCAGCACGTTGTGGCCGAGCGTGCGCGCGGCAAACAGCATCGCCGTCGCCTGCTGGCCGATGTGGCAGTAGCCGATGATCGTGTCCCCCGGCTTCACGCCGGCGGCGTTGAACATCGCTTCAATCTGCTCGGGCGACTTCAGCGTCGTGCCGCCGGCGCCGGCGTCGCCGACCGCGAACTGATCGTAGGGCGCGCTGAGCGCGCCGGGAATGTGCCCGAGCTTCGGCGGCGGACCGTCGCCCTGCCGCTGCGGCGGGATGCCGTCGTAGAAGCTCCGGGCGCGCGCGTCGACGATCGCGAAGCCCGGCTTGCGGATGTGGTCCATCACGAACTTCTCGTCGACGACGATTGGCCGCACTTTGAGCGGCGACAGATTGCCGGGCTTCACGTCCGGCACGTCGGCGGTCAGCGTCCGGCCGTAATCGGTCCAGCCCTTGACGCCGCCGTCGAGCCAGCTCACGTTCGACAGCCCCGCGTAGTCGAGCGTCAGCACGATGCGCGTCGAGGGCGACCAGTAGTTGTCGGCGGGGACGACGACGATCCTCGAGTTGTCGGAGATACCCAGCGCCGCCAGCTGATCGTGCAGCGCCTCGGTCGCCGGCATTTCCAGCATCACGTGGGGCTGGCTCATGTCCTTCGGCATCGGGGCGGCCAGCGCCCCTTCGTCGAAGTTGACGAGGCGCGCGCCGGGAATGTGGCCGGCGTCGTAGGTCGCCTTGCGGCCGACCTGGAGGATCACGAGGTCGCGGTCGTTGAGATGCTCGGCGAGCCACGCCGGCGCGACCAGCAGCTTGTCGCGGCTGGACCCGTTGGCGACCTGGGCCGACGCCGGCGGGACGAACGACACGAGGGCCAGCGCCGCCGCGGCGGCGCACAACTCACGCTTCATGGAGTGCCTCCTGTAGACCATCGACACGATAACGCCGCTCTTGTAGAACGTCAAGGGGAAGAGAAAGGTTCCTTCGCTGTCGGGCCCAGGACGGAGGCCCAGGGATGGGGCCTTGGAGAAGGGCAGTGGCACGGCCGGCCCTATCCCCAGGCCCTGCTTCCTCAGCCCGGCAGCGAAACGGCGCGCAGCGCCGTGTAGTACACTGATCGGTCTGGGGATACGCCGGACCGCGGTCCGGACCCTGTGCAAGTTCAGCCTACGAACCGCGTCAGGGCCGGAAGGCAGCAGCGCTAAGTAGACCCTGACCTGTGCCGCAGGTCATCCGGATCGCGGTCGGGCGTTTACCCCACCTTTTTCGACTTTCCCTTCGACATGGCCTACCAGGTCCTCGCTCGCAAATGGCGCCCGCAGCGGTTCGATGACGTCATCGGGCAGCGCGGCGTCACCCAGACGCTGCGCAACGCCATCGGCGCACGGCGGATCGCGCAGTCGTTCGTCTTTTCCGGCCCGCGCGGCGTCGGCAAGACGACCACCGCGCGCATCCTCGCGCGCGGCCTGAACTGCGAGCAGGGGCCGACCGCCGATCCCTGCGGCGCCTGCGACGCCTGCGTCGAGATCGCGCAGGGGCGCGACATGGACGTCATCGAGATCGACGCCGCCACCAACACCCAGGTGGACAAGGTGCGCGCCGTGATCATCGAGGGGCTCGGCATGGCCCCGGTCCGCGACCGCTACAAGATCTTCATCATCGACGAGGTGCATCGCCTCTCGGCCCAGGCCTTCGACGCGCTGCTCAAGTCGGTCGAGGAGCCGCCGCCGCACGTCGTCTTCATGATGGCGACGACCGAGATCGAGAAGGTGCCGGCGACGATCCAGTCGCGCTCGCAGGTGTTCGAGCTGAAGACCATCGGCGTCAAGCAGATCGCCGACCAGCTGCGCCGCATCGCCGCGGCCGAAGGCATCAAGGTCGACGAGGCCGCGCTGATGCTCGTGGCGCGGGCCGGCGACGGCAGCATGCGTGACGCGCAGAGCGCGCTCGACCAGGTGATCGCCTTCGCCGGCGAGTCGATCGGCGCCGACGACGTCGCCAGCGTGCTCGGGCTGGTGCGCCGCGATCTCCTGATCGAGATCGCCGGCGCGGTCGCCCGCGAGGACGCGACCGCGATCTTCGACCTGGCGGCGCGTGCGGTCGAGTCGGGCTACGACCTGCGCCTGGTGATCCGCGAGCTGGCGCGCCTGACGCGCGACCTGCTGATTCTCTCCGTCGATCCCTCGCGCGTCGCCGACCCGGAGATCGCCGCGGAGGCCGAACGCCAGGCGCTGCTCGACCTGTCGCGCACCTTCTCGGGCGAGGATCTGATGCGCGCCTTCGACGTGCTGACCAAGGCGGAGTACGACATCCGCGCGTCGATGCAGCCGCGGTATCACCTCGAAATGGCGCTGCTGCGCTGGATTCACCTGCGCCGGCTGGTGCCGCTCACCGACCTGATCCAGCAGGTGCAGTCGGGCGCCCCCGCGCGCGCCGCCGGGCCGCCTGCCTCGCCGAAGCCAGCGACAGCTGGCGGAGGCGGGAAGCCGGCGTCAGCTGGCGAAGGCGGACCGCCGCGATCCGCGACGGTCCGGGCGGTCGAGGAGCGCCGGGCGGCAGCCCCGGCGATGAAGGCAGCCGCGCCGGCGTCCGCCGACACGCCGTCGCTGTCGGCGGTGGACCCCTCGTCGCTCAAGGAGTCGTTCCTCGGCGAGATCCGCAAGAGCAAGAAGTTCTTCTACGGGACCGTCGTCGCGCAGGCGCAGAAGATCGAGTTCGAGGGGGACCGGGCGGTCTTCACTTTCGCGCCGCAGCACCGCACGCTGCGCGCCCAGCTCGAGCAGAATCGCGCGTGGCTGGAAGCGGCCGCGAGCCAGCTCTCCGGCCGCAAGATCACGATCGCCGCCGCCGAGGGCCCGGCGGCGCCCGGCTCGACCGCCGCGGCCGCGTCGCCCGAGTCGCCCGTTCAGGCGTCCACGGCGGTCGATCGCCAGCAGGCCCTGAAAGAACGGGCGCTCTCCGACACCGGCGTCCAGACGATGCTCGACGTTTTCGCCGCGGAGATCAAAGATATCGAAGAGATGTGAGTTGCGCTGCGAACGAGCGCAGCGAGTGAGCCACGCGAACGGCCCGCCTTCGCGCCGAAGGCGCTTCGGCGAGGTCTCGCCGTAGCTTTAGCGGAGGCGGAAGCGACGCCGGCGGCATGGCGAGCGACAGCGCGTGTAGGGCAAAAAGCATGAATATTCAACAAATGATGAAGCAGGCGCAGCAGATGCAGGAGCGCATGCAGAAGCAGATGGCCGAGATGAAGCTCGAGGCCACTGCCGGCGGCGGCATGGTGACGGTCACCATGAACGGCGCGAAGCAGGTGCTGGCGCTCAAGATCGATCCCGAGGCGGTGTCGAAGGAAGACGTCGAGATGCTGCAGGACCTGATCCTCGCGGCGATCAACGACGCGCAGCGCAAGGTCGACGAGGCGCTGCAGAAGCAGATGAGCGGGATGATGGGCGGCATGAAGATCCCCGGCATGTTTTGATGAGCCGGCCCGATCCCCTGACCAGGCTCATCGAGCAGCTTCAGCGTCTTCCCGGCATCGGCGCCAAGAGCGCGCAGCGGCTCGCCTTCCACGTGCTCAAGACCCCGCGCGAGGAGATCGACCGCCTCGCCGACGCCATGCGCGAGGTCAAGGACCGAGTGACTTACTGCTCGGTCTGCAGCAACATCACCGACACCGATCCCTGCTTCTTCTGCACTGACGACGGCCGCGACCGGCGCGTCATCTGCGTCGTCGAAGAGCCCGAGAACGTGACGGCGGTGGAGAAGACGCGCGACTTCAAGGGGCTCTACCACGTCCTCATGGGCGCGCTGTCGCCGCTGCAGGGCGTGGGCCCGGACGACCTCAAGATCAAGGAGCTGCTGATGCGGGTCGGCGGCGGCACCGTCGAGGAAGTGATTCTCGCGACCAACCCCAACGTCGAGGGAGAGGCGACGGCGATCTACCTGGCGAAGCTGCTCAAGCCGCTCGGCGTGCGCGTGACGCGCATCGCCATGGGCGTGCCCGTCGGCAGCGACCTCGAGTACGCCGACGAGTTCACCATGCACAAGGCGATGGAAGGGCGGCGCGAAGTGTAGGCGGTCGGCGGTCGGAGTTGGCAGTTGGCAGTTGGCAGTTGACTGTCCACCGTAGACCGCAAACCGCAAACCGCAAACCGCAAACCGCAAACCGCAAACCGCAAACCGCTAACTGCTAACCTAACTGCTGACCGCCAACTCTTCTCCCTCGCCCAGCAGGTGGCGCAGCTTGAGCACCAGCGAGATCCAGTAGGTGTTGGAGCCGATCGCCGCCAGCACGACCACCAGCGGCAGCAGGTTCACCAGAGACAGCGCGAAGATGCCGTAGGGCATCGCCGAGCGCGTGGCCACGAACGAGATGCGCCAGATGATGCGCGACCACCACGTCTGCTCCGCCTTGAAGCGATCCCGCGCGATCGCATGCAGCTTGTCGGGCCGCCCGGCGGTGATGCGGCTGCGCAGGTAGATGAGCAGCCCGAACGTGGCGAACAACCCGGCCAGCGCGATCGCGCCGAACCAGTAGAACGCGTCCCATCCGGTGCGGTGCGCCGCGCCGACGGTGAGGCCGACGAAGATCGCGATGTAGTACGAGTAGTCGCCGAAGGTCTCGATCCAGCAGCCCAGCGCAGACTCCTGATATTTCAGCCGCGCGATCTCGCCGTCGCACCCGTCGAGGACGCTGGCGGCGAGCGAGAGGAACCCGCCCAGCACGCCCGGCCAGTAGTGGCCGAGGCTGAACAACCACGCGGAATAGAAACCGACCGCGACGAGCGCGACCGAGAACTGGTTGGCCGTGAGCGGCGTACGGATCAGCGCGACGCTGATCGGCACCGAGATGAGGCGGTTGAAGCGGGCCAGCGTGTTGTCGGTGTCCTTGTAGCTGGATCGGCGAATCGTCTGCTCGGCGGCCGCGAAGTCGGCCGGCTGCGCCAGGTTCAGCGCCAGGCGTCCGCGGCCGTGTGACACGTCGACGCCGGTGGGCAGGGCGGTGATCGCGTCGCGCCGTTCCTCGAGGCGCCGGCGCAGCGTGGCGCAGTCGCCTGCGTCCGCGGCGCACAGGCGGAGCACGCCTGAGATCGGCCACTCGGCGCCGGCGGGTACGTCGCGCGGGCCGCCGGTGGGCGGCAGTGCGGCGGCCTCCTCGAGCAGCGCCGGCGACACCACCGTGCCGCCGCCGATCGCGGTGACGCGCGTGTCGGGCGCCATCGACGCCAGCGTGTCGCGCCACTCCGTCTCGGCCGTCACGATGGTGATCCGCCCGCGAATGTCGCGGGCCATCCGGGCGAGGGTGTCGGCGGTCGCCGGATCGGCGAGCACGATCGCCCGCTCGTAACGGGCGCGGAACGCCGACCGCAGCACACGCTCGGCGATGGGAAGGCCGGCGAGGCGCGCGAACGGCGACACCCCGGACGCGGCGTCGAACGGCAGGTACAAGAGGATCGGGCCCGGCCGCGCCAGCGGTTCGGCCGGCACCGCGTCGGCCGTTCTGCCCTGCGGCCGTTGCTGGCCGCGCGGATAGATGGCGAGCCCGACGCCCGCCCAGAACAGCCCGCGCAGGCGGCGCGCCAGCGCGAGCGAGGCGCCGGCGGGCCCCGCGCCGACCGCGGTCACGGCCGCCAGGCTCGACGCCTCGAGCGCGCCGATCGACGCGGGGATGAACGCGGAGGCGAAACTGGCCACGCGCGAGAACGTCTCGACCGCCAGCGCCCCGGCGAACGTGATCGGCACGCCGACGGCGCGCAGGATCAAGTACGCCTCGGCCGACATGCAGGCGTACGCGACCACGCTGGCCGTCGTCAGCACCGCCAGGCGCGTGCCGTTGCCGCTCACGAGCTCGGCGAGCTGGCGTCCGACGTCGGCGGCAAACCGCGCCAGGCGTCCCTCCGCGATGCGCGTCCCGGCCGCGCGATCGGCGGCGCGGAACGCGGCCAGCAGGTACGAGTCGCGGCGGACCAGGATCATGAGGATGGCGGCGGCCATCACGCCGGATCCGATCGCGAAGCCGCGGAAGATCTTGAACCACAGCGGCGACAGCGGCTGCGTCGCCATCGCAACCAGCGAGCCGACCCCGACGATCAGCGTCGTCCCGATCATGTAGGCGATCCGCTCGAGCGCGACGGCGGCAGTAGCTTCGCGCGCCGGGACGCGATCGTTCAGCAGCACGACCTTGAGCGGCTCCCCCGCGACGCCGGCGACCGTCAGGTAGGAGAAGGCTTCGGCGGCCAGCCGCACGCGCAGCAGCCGCCGGAAGCGGACCTTGCGCGGGCGCAGGAAGCACCACGACCACGCCCACGTGCGGGTCAGGTGCCAGGCGCCGCTGGCGAGCAGCGCGAGGGGGACGGCGATGCCGAGCCGCCGGCCCGTCGCCAGCAGGACGTTGACGTCGATGTAATAGAGCGTGCCGACGAAGAGCGCCGCGCCGAGCAGCAGCGCGCCGATCTGGACGATGCGCCGCTTGCCGCCGGCGCTCATGCCGTTCTGGCCACGGCCAGCACCGATTCGGCCGCCGCCAGGTCCGACAGCGTGTCGATGTCGCACCAGGTGGCGCCGCCGATCTCGACCGCGTGCATCACGCCGCGCGCCGCGAGCTCGCGCACACCGCCGCTGAGCGTGGTATCCCCCTGCGCGCGCGCGTCCTCGAGCGCGGCGTAGAGATGCGGCGAGAAGACGAACAGGCCGGTGTCGAGCGCGTCGTAGTCGTCGAGGTCCTTGCCGATCGCGACGATGCGCGAGCCGTCGCGCCGCACCTTGGTGGCTTCGGCGGCCAGTTCCGGCGCGACTTCACCCGCGTCGACGGCGAGCAGTGAGCGATCGTCGTCCACCGGCAGCCGCAGCATCCGTTCGAGCATCGGCGGCTCGAACACGTGATCCCCCATCAGCAGCGCGAAGCGCTCGACGCCGGTGTGCGGCCGCGCCGCGAGCGCCGACACGCCGTTCTCCAGCCGCCACTCGGCGTTGTAGGCGAATGACAGCGTCAGCGGCGACGGCGCGCCGCGCTCGGCGAGCGCGCGCACGCGATCGGCCTGGTAGCCGACGACCACGGTGACGTCGGTGATCCCGGCTTCCGCGGCGGCGTTGAGCGTGCGCAGCAGGATCGGCTGACCCAGCAGCGGCTGCAACAGCTTCGAATCGTGGGTTGGGGTGTGGAATCGGTCGCCGTTGCCAGCGGCAAGAATGACGGCCTTCCTGACAATGCCCCTGGGTCGGGGCGCTAATCGCGTCACGGCTGCTCTCGTGTCTGCCGGTGCCTCGGGCCGGCGGTCAACAGGCCTTCCGGGTTGCCCTGGGATTAAGACGCGGCGGTCACCGGCCGCGTTTCCGCTCACCCAGGAGATACGCCCCGTAAGGCGTGCTGGATGCACGGATCGGCTCTTTTCGCATCGAACCGGCTGCATGGAGCGTGCCCACCCTCCGCTCGATGAGCGACGCGCGAACGCGGCTCGCCGCCCAGGCGAGCGACGGGTGGCAGGCCGGATCGGTCATCCGCGCTCGATCTGGTCCTCGGTCAGAGGGGGCAGAGGAGGCGTGCGCAGCGAGAGACCCTCACGGACGAGGAGCAGCGCGCCGGCCGCGGCCCAGAAGATCACCCGTACCTTTCGGACGATACCGACCGAGAGGCCGGTCTTCGCCGCCAGCCCGACGATGCGGGCGAAGGCCGCTGTTCCCGCCTCATCCACACCGAGCCGGAGGGGAACGAACTTAAACACGACCGTTATCAAACGATTCGCCGACTCGAACAGGAACGCCGTCAGCAGCGACGCGGGGGCATTGAGGAGCCAGAGCGTGAGGTAGACCTCGGCCACGCCCAGCGCGTGGAAGCCGATCTCGGCCGCGGCGAGGGCGGGCAGCGCCCGCGTGTGCCGCGACGCAAAGGTATAGATTTGCGCTTCGAGCGCGCGCATGCGATCGGCCTGGCCGCGGAGCCGCGGCGCCGCGCCGAGCGCGCGGCTGATCAGCGCCGGCTGGCGCCACAGCAGCCACAGCGCGGCGGCGAACAGCCCGATCGTTCCGCCGACGGCCAGCTCGCCGATGCCGCGAATGGCCGGGTCGAGCTGGAACCGCGCCAGGAGCGCGATCATCCCGGCGGCGATCATCGCCGCCGCCGACAGCGTGTAGAGCACGTTCTCGATCGCCAGCGCCGTCACCGCCGGCCCGAGCGCGACGCGGCGGCGGACGAAGGCCGCCTTCGCCGGCTCGCCGACGAGCGGGCCGAGCGGCGTGAGGTTGCCGATCGCGTCGCCGCAGATCACCGCGGCGAACGCATCCGCCACCGACAGCGTGTGCGGCGGCTCCAGGCACAGCCGCCACGCCAGCGCGCGGAGCAGGAAGCGCAGCCCGCCCATCGCGATGATGGCGATCAACCCCCAGCCGACCTGGCGCACGTCGGCCGCGATCTCGAGCACGCCGACGCGCGCCACGACCACGACGAGCAGCACCAGCCCGCCAAGCGTCATCAGCACGCCCGTTGCCTTCACGCGTCGCACGTTGCCTCGGCCTATAATGTCAGGTTCATGCTGCCGGCGTCGCTGCAAACCCCCGCGGCCATTCTGCTGCTTGTCGGGGGCGTGATTTCCTGTTTTGCCGGCTATCGCGTCTTCCGTGTCGTGCTCGGCATCTACGGATTCTTCATGGGCGCGCTGCTGACCAGCGCGGCCATGGGCACCGAGCACACCGTCTGGATGATCGTCGCCGCGCTGGTCGGCGGGCTCGTCGGCGCGCTGATCCTCATCGTCGCGTATTTCGTCGGCGTCGCGCTGATCGGCGCGCTCGTCGGATCGATCGCCACGAACGTCATCTGGGCGTCGCTCGGGCGCGAGCCGGGGGCGATCGTGGTGATCGTGTTCGCGATCGCCGGGGCGCTCCTGGCGCTGGCGCTGCAGCGCTATGTGATCATCGGGACGACCGCCTTCATCGGGGCGTGGACCATCATCTTCGGCGCGCTGGCGCTGACCGGCCGCGTCACCGCCGAGGCGGCGGCGCGCAACAACGTCTGGCTGGCCTACCCGATGAATCCCGCGCCCGGCAACTACTGGATCCTGCTCGTGTGGGTCGCGCTGGGGATCACGGGCGCCATCGTTCAACTCGCAGTCACAGCTAAAGGAAAAAAATAATGGCTACGTTTTCGCGCAGCGTCACGGTCAACTGGGAAGGCGGCATCATGGACGGCAAGGGGACGGCCAAGGCCGGCAGCGGCGCCTTCAACCTGCCGGTCAGCTTTCCCCGCCGGATCGGCGACGCCGAAGGGGTGACCAGCCCCGAGGAGTTCATGGCCGCGGCGCACGCCGCCTGTTACGCGATGGCGCTGAATGCGACGGTCGGCCGCAAGGGCGGGCAGATCGCCAGGACCGACATCACCGCGACGGTCACCGCCGACAAGGGGGACGCGGGCATCACCATCACCACGTCGAAGCTGTCGGTCACGGCGCACGGGCTGACCGGCATCCCCAAGGAGCAGTTCGCCGACGTCGCCCGCGAGGCCGAATCGAAGTGCCCCGTCTCGAACGCATATCGCGGCTCCATGAAGATCGAGCTGGAGGCGAAGGCGGTCTAACGCTCTCGGGCCGAGGAAATAGGGCCTAGGGATAGGGCTGGG
>Ga0207648_10003275_pt1 | contig 17030 bp, 15 predicted proteins | sample KBSMisM32_FD_184310 | JGI IMG/M metagenome (GOLD analysis project Ga0207648, IMG submission 184310) | Miscanthus rhizosphere microbial communities from Kellogg Biological Station, Michigan, USA - KBS Miscanthus M3-2 (SPAdes) (version 2) | ecosystem: Host-associated > Plants > Roots >...
TCGACAAGCAGTATCCCGGGCAGGCCTACAAAGTGATGAACGCCATGTGGGGGCAGGGGCTCATGTCGCTCGCGAAGGTGCTCGTGATCGTCGACAAGGAAGTCAACGTGCGGAACCCGCAGGAAGCCTGGTGGGTGGCACTCAACAACATCGACCCGGAGCGTGACACGCGCTTTACGATGGGCCCGGTCGATGTTCTCGACCACTCGAGCCGGGCATTCACATACGGCTCGAAGATGGGTATCGACGCGACTCGGAAATGGCCCGAGGAAGGGTTCACTCGAAACTGGCCGAAGGTGATCGAGATGGATGCGACGACACGGACTCGGGTCGATGCGCTCTGGCCGCAGCTGGGCATCGGGGCGCGCGGGTGATCGGGAGATGATCGCGCTGCTCCCGGTGACGATGCTGCTACAGGAACCGGCGGGCTATAACCCGGCGCGCCTGTACTTCACGCTTGCCTTCATGTTCGTGTTCGTCGGCGCCGCCGTTGCGTTCGTTCGGATTCGCTACGCGAAGCGGCTGATCGCGGACATCGCGCGCACACTCGGCATCTTCATGCTCGTGATCGGAACGATCGTGTACACGGTCGCGTTCCGCGGGCTGCGACCGGTCGAGGTGATTCTCGCGTGGGTGCTGTCGCTCGGGGCCATCGCGTGGTTCGTCGTCAAGCTCAACGCCATCATGTCACGGCCGCTGGCACTGCTCGAGAGCCTGGCCTCCGCGGTCCGGCGCGGCGACTGGGCGATGTTGCTGCGCGGCGACGACGGCGCTGCGAGTCAGGATGTCGGCGTGGCGCTGAGCGAAGTCGGTGCGCTGATCGGCGAGACGCGGAAGACCGCGACGGAGGTGCTGGGAGCTTCAACCGATGTGGCACGAATTGGCGCGACGGTTGCCGACGGCGCCGGCCGCATTTCGACGTCGCTCACCGGCGTATCCGGCGGTGTGAGCCGCAGCATGGATGCTGCCCGCCAGATTCGTCAGGCGGCCACGCAGCTCGACGAGGCGGCGGCCGCCACGCACGCCTCGGCGCGTGAGTCGCGCGAGATCTCGGCCAAGGTCGAGGTCAGCGCACAGCTCGGCGTTAGGCGTGCGGCCGACGCGATGAAGACGGTGACCGAGTTGGCGGAGCTGGCCCGTGATCTCGTGGAGCGGATGGTCGCGCTCCGAACATCCTCGGGCGACATTGGCGACGTCACCACGGTCGTCGGGGACATCGGCCGCCAGACGAATCTCCTCGCACTCAACGCGTCGATCGAGGCTGCGCGCGCCGGCGAGGCGGGCCGCGGCTTCGCCGTCGTGGCCGAAGAAGTGGGCAAGCTCGCGATGCAGAGCGGCGGTTCCGTTGGCCGGATCGAGGTTCTTGTCCGCGAGATGATCGATCGCATCGAGGATGCGTCGGGGCGCGTCGCCAGTATGGAATCGGCGGTCAAGCGGGGCGAGCAGGTGATGCAGGAAGCAGTCACGGTGTTCCAGTCGATCGAGCAGGATGCCCGACGCACGCTGTCGTTGGCGGAGGCAGTGCTGCGGGCGTCGGAGCGTCAGGATCTGCTCGTCAGGCAAATGAACGAGGCGTCGACGCTCGTCGCAGGCGCCGCCGACGCGTCCGCCGCCGCGACGGACGAGGCGGCGCGGGCGATGCAGCATCAACGGTCGCTCACCGAACAGCTGCGCGAGACGGCGTACGCCCTCGAGCGCTCGGCCGGTTCCCTCGGTGAAGTCGTGTCGCGATTCGGTGCGGGAGGGGGTGGGGAATGACTCGACCACGGGAAGGTCAGACGTTCGACGGCGGCTCACGGCTCGTCCGCTACGTCAATTTCGTCAAGCTGCCGCATACGGTGTTCGCACTCCCGTTCGCGCTCGTCGGGGCGACGTTGGCGAGTTACACGCATGTCGTGACACTCGCGACGGTGGGCTGGATCGTGCTCGCCTTCACGGCGGCCCGCTTCGCGGCGATGGGATTCAATCGCATCGTCGACCGCCAGATCGATGCGAGAAACCCGAGGACGGCGAAGCGCGAGCTTCCCGCTGGCCTCCTCGGCGTTCGAGAGGCTTCGGTCGCCGTGCTCGTCGCCTGCGCGGTGTTCGTGATCGCCGCCTGGAAGCTCAATCCACTCTGCGCGATGTTGAGCCCGATCGCGCTCGGCTGGGTGCTCTGGTACAGCTACACGAAGCGGTTCACGCACTGGTCGCACATCGTGCTCGGGGTGGGACTCGCCATCGCCCCAGTCGGCGGGTACCTGGCCGTGTCCGGCGCGTGGAGCACACCGTGGTGGATGTTGATCGCACTGGCGGCCGGTGTGTCGTCCTGGACCGCGGGCTTCGACATCCTCTACGCCCTGCAGGACGAGGAATTCGACCGCGCCGAGCAGCTGCACTCCGTGCCCGTCGTGTTCGGACGACGGGGGGCGCTCGCGATCGCCCGTGCACTCCACGTGCTGACGATCGTGTCGCTCGCTGCCGTGGGCGCTGCCGTGCCGGTGGGGTGGCTGTACGCCGCCGGTGTGCTCGTCGCGGCGGCGCTTCTCTTGTACGAGCACTCGCTCGTGCGCGGCGATGACCTTTCCCGCCTCGACGCCGCGTTCTTCACCATGAACGGTGTCATCAGCCTAACGTTTTTCGGTTTCGTGCTCGCCGAGCGCCTGGTGCGATGAACATGGCCGCCGAGCGGCCCATCGTGATGGCGGTGACCGGCGCCTCCGGCGCACCATACGCCGTGCGTCTGCTCGAGACCTTGATCGAACGCCGCCAGCGGGTATCACTGATCGTCTCCGACCATGGACTGCGGCTGCTCGATACCGAGTTGGGCATCGGCTCGGTAGCCGCGCTCCGCGATCGTATCGGCGGCGCGAGGTGGGATGAGACGGTTCGCGTCTTCGACGATCGTGATCGTGGCGCCGCGCCGGCGTCCGGATCCGCGTTGACGGCGGGTATGGTGATCTGCCCGTGTTCGATGGGGACGCTGTCGGCGATCGCGGTTGGGGCATCGCGATCGCTCGTCGAACGCGCTGCCGATGTCGCGCTCAAGGAACGGCGGCGTCTGATTCTGGTTCCGAGAGAGACGCCGTACAGTGCGATTCACCTCGAGAACATGCTCACGCTCACCCGAGCGGGGGCCGTGGTTCTCCCGGCATCGCCCGGCTTCTACCACCGGCCTGCAACCATCGATGATCTCGTGGGCTTCGTGGTTGCCCGAGTGCTCGATCACCTCGGCGTGGAGCACTCGCTCGTGCCGCGATGGGGGAGCGAAGCCGACGAGTGACGGCTCAAGGTACGCGCGCGCGGGTCATCGGCGTCATCTCGGACACGCACGGGCTGCTGCGTCCTGACGTGCACGCGGCACTCTCCGGCGTAGAGCTCATTCTCCATGCGGGTGACGTGGGCGGAGATGAGATCCTGATCGAGCTGGGGCTGATCGCGCCGGTACGCGCGGTGTACGGGAACACCGACGCGCCGGGTCACCCGGAACTCGCGGCCGCCATCGACATCGCGATCGACGGCGTTTCGATCCACGTGAGCCATGGTCACGAAGTCGGATCACCCACTCCGCAGAAGCTGCTCGAGCGTTATGCTGCCGACGTCGTGGTGTACGGCCACACGCATCGCCCGTTGATCGCGCGCGCTTCCGATCGGCTCGTGGTGAATCCGGGCGCGGCGGGGCCGCGGCGGTTCGACATCGTCCCGAGCGTTGCTCGCCTTACCATCGAGGGTGGGCGTGCCGACGCCGACATTATCGCGCTGCGCACCTAACGACGTTTCTTTAGACGACTTTGAAGTGCGACGCGGGGTACAGGTAGTCTTCGCCTGAGTTGTCGACGATGCGGTAGAACGACCCACCGCCCTCGACGCCAAGCATCTCGTAGATGCGTCCGAGCGTGAGGTCGTGACAGCCACCAGGTTCGTCGCAGCCGGGATACGTCAGCCACGGCCGCACGCTGATGCATTGCACGAGGGTCGTCGGTTGCCAAGAGGTCGTCATCGCTTGCTCCCGGAGCTATAGGCCGCGGCACTGGAGTGCCGCGGCGCGCCTCGAGCGAAATGTGCAATTCACCGGCCACCTCACTCTGACGACCGGCGACGGGATTCAGTTGCGTGTGATGCGTGCTACACCGGCTGCGATCGAACGGCGCTGCGTGTGTTGTCGAGCTCGGCCGGGTTGCGACGGAACCACGACGACAACAACAACAGCTCATCGATCTCGTGCGTCGGAACAGACGCCGTTTGCCGCTCGGGCGGCGAATACACCGACTGGACCAACACGTCCAGCGACTGCCTATCCCGTGACGTTCGCGGGGCCGGGACCTCTGCCCGCACTCGTCCCCGACGAATGAGATACAACCGATCGTCGCCTTCGTGTCCACTAACCGTGTAAAGAAATGACAAAGTTTCGACGGCGAATCGCAGCCGCCCGAACTGCTCGCGAAGCTCGTCCAGCCGGTGAAGCTTGTCGCGCAGCGTCGCGGCGCGCTCGAACTCCATGCGGTCGCTCGCCAGCTGCATGTCTGCGCGCAGCCGCTCGATCGGCCCGTCGTCGGACCCCTCGAGAAACGCGCGAGCCATCGATACCCGCTCGGCGTACGCGTTCACGGTGCACGCACCAATGCACGGTCCGAGGCATTTCCTGACTTCGTGCCGAATGCAGCCAGGCGTCCGCACTGGCGCTCCGAAGAGGTCACCCTGATCCGCAAAGTACATCTTCTGATCGAGCGAACAATCGCGGAGGCCAAGCGCGTCACTCAGTTCACGCACGGCCTCGCCGATTCGCTGAGCGCCAACGAACGGCCCGTAGTATACGCCACCGTCCTCGCTCCCGGCGCCACGAACGACCATGAGCTTCGGCGCCGCACCGCGACTGAGCTTGATGAACGCGTAGTGACGTGCATCACGCTTCATCGCCACATTGAACCGAGGCCGCAGCCGTTTGATGAGCCGCAACTCGGTCAGCAACGCGGCGAACTCGCTCGGTGTGTATTCCCAGTCGATGGTCGTCGCCTCGCGCAGAATGCGCGCGCCCTTGTCCTCCGGATAGGCGCAGCGGAAGTAGCTCAGGAGCCGCGTCCGAACTTTCTTCGACTTGCCGACGTACACGACCTCGCCGTCGGGCGAAAGCATTCGATACACGCCGGGCCGATCCAGCGCGCCCTCCCGGACCACTCCGCGCAGTCGCGTGAGGTCTTCGTCCGACGTTGGCGATCGGCGCGATCCCTTCAGCGCTGACATTGCCAGCAGAACACGGTGGAACGGCCGTCGATCGCGTGTGTGGCGACGAGCGTGCGTCCGCAACGCGCGCAGCGTTCGCCTTCCCGACCGTACGCCTGGAGGCGGTCGGCGAAAGACCCTCGCGCGCCCGAGGCATCGCGGTAGTCGCGAAAGCTCGTGCCGCGGGCGGCAATAGCCTCCGTCAGCACGGCACGCAACTCGGTGTGCAGGCGCGTGGCATCGGCCGGCGACAGGGTCGCCGCCGGCCGCGAAGGGTCTATGCTGGCCCGCCAGAGCGCTTCGTTCGCGTAGATGTTGCCCACTCCAACGAGTCGACGTTGGTCCATCAACACTCGCTTGACCGCCTGCCGCGACGCTCGAAGAATGGCCGATAGGCGTTCGACGGTAAAGACCGAGTCCAACGGCTCGTCGCCGAGGGCATCGGAGTAGCGAGCGAATCGTCGCTCGTCCATCACGCTCACCGTCCCCAGCCGACGAATGTCGCGGTAGTGGAGCGAGCGCGCGTCCTCGAGAACGAACTCGATGGTGGAGTAGCGGCGCTCGTTCTCCGGAAGAGCACCGTCATCGATGAGCAGTGCGCCGGTGAACCGGGGCTGCACGACGATCCGGTCCCTCGACGACAGATCGAGCACGATCAGCTTCGCGCGGCGCCACGCGCGGTCAACGACGAAGCCGACGACGCGGCGGCGGAGCCGACGAGAATCGACCTCGCGCAGCACATCGCCCCGCGTGACCCTAACGTCGGTGATCCGGCTGCCAGCGATCGCGCGGTCGAGGTCGCGTGCGATCGTCTCGGTCTCAGGTAGCTCGGGCACGCCGTGCCGACTCGCGCCACCCGACGTCGGCGCGATACTGCTTGCCCCGGAACTGGACGCCCGCGGCGAAGTCCGCGCTCGCCCGCTGTGCCTCGTCGAACGTCTCGGCGACCGCGGTCACCGCTAACACCCTTCCGCCCGCGGTCACGAGCGTGCCGTCAGCCTTGCGCGCCGTCCCGGCGTGGAAGGGGATGACCCGATCATCCGGTTCCGGGAACGTGATGGCGTCCCCGGTGAGCGGCGAGTCGGGATAACCGCGCGCGGCGAGGACCGTGGTGACCGCGAACCCCGATCGCCACTGGAACGGGCGAACCGTTCCGAGCCCATCGCCCGACGCAATAGCCACGAACGCGTCGAGCAACGAGCTTTTCATGAGTGGAAGGACCGCCTGCGTTTCGGGATCACCGAACCGACAGTTGAACTCCACGACCTTCGGGCCCTCGTCGGTGATCATGAGGCCGGCGTAGAGGAGGCCGGTAAAGGCGCATGAGCGCTCGCGCAGCGCCGCGAGCATGGGCGCGATGATTCGCGCTGCTGCTTCCCTAACGATGGACGCGGTTCCGATCGCGACCGGGGCGTACGCGCCCATTCCGCCGGTGTTCGGCCCGGCGTCACCGGCGAAGAGTCGCTTGTGATCCTGCACCGGCAGCATCGTTAGGAACCGTTCGCCGTCGGTCAAGGCGAACAACGAGAGCTCTTCGCCGTGCATGAATTCCTCGACGAGCACCTCGCGCCCTGCTTCGCCGAGCGCCCCGTCGCGCAGCATCCGGTCGATGGCGGCGTGCGCTTCGGCGACGGTCTCGCAGACGACGACCCCTTTACCGGCGGCGAGCCCGGTTGCCTTGATCACGACCGGCGCCCCCAGCGCCGCGACCGCGCGACGAGCCGACTCGACGTCGGCGTGGTGCGAGGCGTGCGCCGTCGGCACGCCGCTGGCGAGCATGACCTCCTTGGCGAATCGCTTCGACGTCTCGATCCGCGCGGCGGCCGCGGACGGCCCAAACGTTGGAATGCCGCGCTCCCGAAGGGCGTCGGCTACCCCCGCGGCGAGCGGCGCCTCGGGTCCCACCACGACGAGGTCCACGCGCTCCGCTGTCGCGAGCTCCACGACGCGCGCGACATCCGTCGCAGACACCGCAACGCAACGCGCGAGCTCCCCGATGCCGGGATTGCCCGGAGCAGCGAGGAGCTCGAGAGTTGGATCATCGCGTTTGAGCTTCCACGCGAGGGCGTGTTCGCGTCCGCCCCCGCCGAGGATCAATGCTCTCACGAGTCGGACGTCTTGAATGCGTTGTTGAAGGCGTCTCGTGCGCGAGCGAGCACGTCACCGACCTGCGTGAACGCTTCGCGCGCCTGGTTGCCGTAATAGCCGGCCGCGTCCACGTAGTCCTCGCTGAGCGGCTGCCCCGGGTCGCCGCGACGGGGGTAGTCTCCGTTGAGGATCGCGTCGTACTTCCCGCTTCGCACCCATCGCTGCAACTCGGCGGCGCGAACGGTACCGAAGGGGTGGGTCTTGAACGCCGTGTTGATGACCTGGAAGACGCGATCGGCGAGGTCGCCCTGAGTCTCGTAGGTTTCCGCCTGCTCCATGAACGCCTCGAGGCTGATCTCGTCGTCGCCCGGGCCGCCGCCCGCCATCTTGAGGAAGGTGCGAAGGGTGACATCGAGGTCCTGCGTGGCGAGCAGTCCTGCACGGTCGGCCGACAGCTCCGCCTTCCGGTACCACTCCAGGAGCGCGAGCTGGAACGGCAGGAGGGCCATGCCCGCCAGGAATGGAAGATTCCGCAGCCCGATCGTGAGGATGATGATCGCGATCGTGGTGTAGGTCGTATGGCCGCTCATGATATGCCCGAGCTCGTGGCCCAGGATGTCACGTCGCTCCTCCTTGTCGAGCAGGGCGATCGTCGCGGAGTTCAGCACGATGAACGGCTTGTCGAATCCGACCGCGGCGGCGTTGACGAACGGCGTTTGCGACACGTACAGGTCGGGCCGCTCGGGCCAATCCAGGGTCTCCAGAACCTCACCGTACAACGTGTTGAGCGCGGGACGCTGTTTGGGTCCGACGAGAACCGCGTTGGCGAGGAAGAGCTGACGGACGCCCTTTTCACCAAAGAAGCCTGCGATTTTTCGGACGACCTCATCGAATCCCGGGATGGCGCGAAGGCTGTTGAGCGCCGCCCGATCGGCCGCGTGCTCCCAGGCCGTCGAAGAGATCTGAGTGAGGACTTTGCGGTCAGCCATGTCGTTGGGGACTGGGGACTAGGGACTGGGACTCGGCGAACCAGCGCTCGAGCCGAGCGACACACTTTCGCCTACGAGACGAGCCCGCGCGAAGTGTCTCTCCCACCACCCAAACTACCCGTGGGAGAAACGGACAGCCAGGAACCGACGACTGGCGGCTGCTCTTTGACCGCCGAGGACGCGCCGCGCCTAGAAGCCTTGGAATGCCTGATCGAGATCCTCGATCAGGTCCTCGACGTCCTCCACGCCGCAGGACAGCCGAATGAGCCCGTCCCCGATCCCGATCTTGGCTCGGCGCTCTGGCGGCACCGACGCGTGCGTCATCGAGGCGGGGAGGCAGATCAGGCTCTCGACGCCGCCCAGCGACTCGGCGAGCGCGAAGATCTTCACGCGCTCGAGCACTCGGGCGGCGCGGTCCCGGGTGCCGAGATCCACCGAGATCATTCCACCGAACCCTTTCATCTGCCGACACGCGAGCTCGTGCTGTGGATGCGACCGAAGCCCGGGATAGATCACGCGCTCCTCGCCGAACCGTTCCGCGAGCCACGTGGCGATCCGTCGCCCGTTGGCATCGTGCTGGCGCATCCGCAGATGCAGCGTCTTCGTGCCGCGCAGCGCAAGCCAGGCGTCGAATGGTCCGGCCACCGCGCCAGCCGCGTTATGAATGAACTGCAGTCGCTCCGCCAGCGAGTCATCGCGTACGATCGCGATCCCGCCGATCATGTCGCTGTGCCCGTTGAGATATTTGGTCGTCGAGTGAAAAACCACATCCGCCCCGAACTCGAGTGGGCGCTGGAAATACGGCGTGGCGAAGGTGTTGTCGACGATGAGCAGGGCGCCGGATCGGCTGGCGATCTCCCTCATCGCGGCGAGGTCCGCGATCCACATCATCGGGTTCGTCGGCGTCTCGACGAGAACGGCTCTCGTCTGAGGCGTGACTGCATCGGCGACCAGATCGGGATATCGCGTATCCACGTACGTAAAGCGCAAGCCGAAATTGACGAGGATGCGGTCGAAGAGTCGTGACGTGCCGCCGTACACGTTCTCGCCGCACACGATGTGGTCGCCGGCGCGGAACAGCTTCATGATGGAATCGATGCAGCCCATGCCGCTCGCGAACGCGAAGCCATGACTGCCACCTTCCAGCGCGGCGACATTTCGCTCGAGCGCCTCACGCGTCGGATTTTTTCCGCGAGCGTACTCGTACCCCTTGTTTTTCCCCAATCCGTCCTGCACGTACGTGGACGTCAGGTAGATGGGGGTCATGATCGCGCCGGCGAGCGGCTCCGGCCGCTGTCCGGCGTGAATTGCCCGCGTGCCAAACCCGGGTTCGAGATCTTCGTCAAAGACGCGCGTCATTCGTTGAGCTCAGTATCGGTGGTGAATGGGTCAAGATAATCCGGGGGTCTCTACGCTGCACTGCGTCGTCGCCGATGACGAAGCACATCTCCGCAGGGTGCTCGTGCGGCTCATGCAGGGTGAGGGCTTCACGTGCCACGAAGCGCCCAACGGCCGCGTTGCCCTGGAGCTGCTCGAGCGGGTGCCGGCGACGCTCGTCATCTCGGACCTGCACATGCCAGAGCTCGACGGTATGGGGTTGTTGCGCGAGATACGGGAGCGGTTGCCCGACACGGCCGTCATCATGATCACCGCCGTGGCTGACGTGGCCACGGCGGTGAGCGCGCTCGCGGTCGGCGCGATGGACTATCTCACCAAGCCGTTTCACCTCGACGAGGTCCGCGCACGGGTGAGGCAGGCGCTCGAGAAGCGGCGCCTCATTCTCGAGAATCGCGACTACCAGCAGCGACTCGAGGCGCGCGTTGCGGAACAGAGTCGTCGGCTGGAATCGCTGTTCCTCGCCAGCATCCAGTCGCTGGCCGACGCACTCGAAGTGAAGGACCCGTACACGCACGGTCACTCGCTGCGAGTGAGCAACTACTCGGTCGCCATTGCGCGCGCGATCGGTTTGACTGACGAGACGATTCAGCAGATCGAGATCGGCGGGCGCGTGCACGACATCGGAAAGATCGGCGTGCGCGAAACTGTGCTGAACAAGCCCGGGCCGCTGACGCCGGACGAGTACCAGCACATCATGACCCATCCCACGGTCGGCTGGCGGATCCTGGCGCCACTGCTTCACGAGATGCCGATGTCGCTCAACATCGTGCGGTGGCATCACGAGCGTTACGACGGCAGCGGCGCCCCGGACCGGCTCGTCTCGGACGCCATCCCGCTCGAAGCGCGCATCGTCGCAGTCGCCGACACGTTCGACGCAATGACGAGCATCCGGCCGTATCGTCCGGGCGTGCCCCTCGATGACACGCTCGCCGAGCTCCGTCGCTGCAGCGGCGCGCAGTTCGATCCGGTGTGCGTCGGCGCGTTCCTCGAAGCGTTCGATGCCGGTGCGATCGAGCTTTCACCCGGCGGAGCGCTCGCCCGTTAGTGCGGCCGAGAAACCTTACAGCTCGAACCGCGTCATTGCACCCTTGAGCCGGTTCGCGATCTCCGCGAGGTGCTGGCTCGAGTCGGAGACGTGCGCCATGGAGGCGGTCTGCTGCTGGACGACGGCGCTCACTTCCTGCGACGTCGCCGCGTTCTGATCCGCGACAGCGGAAATCGCCTCGATCTCGCGGGCGAGTGCGTCGGCTTCTTCGCGCTGTGCGTCGCTGGCGTCCACAATCAGGGCGATCGCGTCGCGGCTGCTCTCGATCTCGGTGGAGATCCGGGTGAGGGAAGCCGCCGAAGTCCGGATGACCGACTCCCCGTTCGAGACGCGATCGCTCACGAGCGAGATTCGCTCGGCCGTGCGCAGCGACGCGCTTCGCATCTCCGCGGCCAGCTTACGGATCGTGTCGAGCGCACGGGCGCTTTCGCCAGCCAGCTTGCGCACCTCGTCGGCTACGACGGCGAAACCCTTGCCGTGCTCGCCCGCTCGCGCCGCTTCGATCGCGGCGTTCAGCGCGAGGAGATTCGTCTGCCGGGCGATCGCCCCGATCGTGTCCGTGACTTTTCCGATGCGCTGCGACTTCTCGCCAAGCTCCGCAACGACCGGCACCGCCTCGTTCGTTACCGTGCTGATGGAGGCCATGCTCTCGAGCGCCTCCGCCGCCGACTGCGCGCCGCGCCGAGCGGACGCGACCACCGAATCGCCCGCGCGCTGGGCGCTCCGGGCGTGGTCTGCAACGCGGGATGCGCGCTCGGCGAGCCGCGAAGACCCCGCCGCGAGCTTGCTGATGCCGCGAGTCTGCGTACCGACCGAGTCCGCGATCGAGTGAGCGGCGCCGGCAACCTGCTGGGTGCTCGCGCTCATCTGCTGCGCGCCCGACGCCAGCTGTTCGGCCGTGGCCGCGACTTCGCCAGCGCCACCGTCGATGTCGCGGAGCAACGACCGGAGGCTGGAGGTCATTCGCCGTACCGCGTCGGCGAGGCGTCCGACTTCATCGCCCGAGGTGAAGCCAAGCTCCCGTCGAAGGCCACCGCCCGCGACGGCGTCCGCGTGAGCGGCCACGGCATCGATCCCACGCGTTAGGCGCGACGCTGCCCAGAACGAGAGGACGACGGGCAGCAGGAAGGCGAGCAGTGGATAGATCGTGAACCGAACGAGCGTGGCGCGAATCTCGGCCAGAAACGCGTCGGCGCGCATCGTCGTGATCACGTAGCCGGCGACCGAACCGTCCGCCCGCTTGACCGGCGCCGCCGCGGTCAGCAGCTCGCCCGCGTCATCGCGCACGAGCGGGCTCACGCCGCCCCGGCCGGCGTCGAGCGCATCCAGCAGCGAATCCGGCGGCGTCCACCTGGTCGTGTACTGCGGCTGGCCGGCGTTCCACGAGGAGTGCGCGAGATACCGATAGCCGTTCGGCATGCGACGAACGACCGCGATGCCGTTCGTCAGCTCGCTCACGTCGCCGCCGTTGACCGCCCACAGTCGCTTCAACGCGGCGCGCGTGACGACGAACGCCTCGGTGTTCTGGCCGTCCGGCCGCGCGATGACGTCCAGCGACTCCGCGGAAATCGCGACGCTGGTGCTCCGCGCGATGGCTGCGAGCCGCTCCCCATGGACGTTCGCGAGATTATCTCGCGACCGCTGGTAGACAGGCACCAGTACGACAATGAGCGTGAGCAGCACGGCTGCGGCGCTGACCCCCGCCATCTTCCAGCGAAACGGGAATCGCGACGCCCGCGCTCCGAGCGACGAAGTCAGGACGTTCCTCCGATGCAAGCGCGACGATTTCTCGGGCGGGCAGCCACTGCCTCGAGCTGCCCGAAGGAGACGAGGACGCGGTGAGGACCGTCACCCTGGACAAGGCGTGCGGTGCGTGCCGGATAGGTCGTCACTCGTGACGCGGCGGCACGCCCGTGTCGTTTCGACCGCGTGTTGTGACACGGCTCACGAGCGAACGCGCGGTTTGCTCGGCTCCGAGAGCCCACTAGCTTTGCGGGATCGCTTCGGAGGGCGAATTGGGTCCAGACGGCTTGATGGTCAGTGTTTCGGGGATCCGCGGCCGCGTGGGCGCCGGGTTGACTCCGGAAGTCGTCACGAGCTACGCCGCCGCGTTCGGCTCGTGGGCTACCGCGGCGGATTCCAGCAAGCCGGTCGTGGTCGGGCGAGACAGTCGGGTTTCAGGGCCAATGTTCCACCGGTCGGTCGTGGCGGCCCTGCAGTCGGTAGGCGTTCGCGTGATCGACCTCGGGCTCACCACGACGCCCACCTGTCAGATGGCGGTCGAGCACCACCGCGCGGCGGGCGGGCTCATGATCTCGGCGAGCCACAATCCCATCGAGTGGAATGCGCTCAAGTTCGTCGGCTCGAGCGGACTCTTTCTCGACGCGGCGGAAGGAGCCGCCATGCGAGCGCTGGTCGGCCAGCCATTTCCCCGGGCAACCTGGGAGCGGCTGGGCACCGTCGAAGCCGACGACGAGGCGCCGGCGCGGCACATCGACGCGGTTCTGGCTCTCCCGGTGATCGACACCGCGAAGATTCGCGCGAGAAAGTTCCGCGTCGCGCTGGATTGTTGTCGCGGCGCCGGGGCGGTCATCATGCCCGCTCTGCTCGAGCGCCTGGGCTGTGAGGTGACCGTGATCAACCTGGAGCCCGACGGTCGCTTTCCTCGCCCGCCCGAACCGGTGGCAGAGAACCTCGGCGAGCTCGAGGCCCTGGTGACGCGCAGCGGCGCTTCCGTCGGGTTTGCGGTGGACCCGGATGTCGATCGCCTCGCGATCGTCGCCAACGACGGCAGCGCGATCGGTGAAGACTATACCCTTGCGCTCGCGGCTCGAGTCGTGCTGAGTCAACACCCGGGCACGGTTGTCACGAATCTGTCGACGAGCCGGATCGTGGACGACGTCGCTGCCCGGACGGGCAGCCGCGTTGTCCGCGCCCCGGTGGGCGAGATCAACGTGGCGATCCGGATGCGCGAAGAGCAGGCGGTCGTGGGTGGTGAAGGGAACGGTGGGGTGATCCTGCCGGGACTTCACCTGGGGCGGGACGCCCCCTTGGCGGCGGCTCTGGTGCTGCAGTTGCTGTCGGATGGTGAACAAACCCTGTCACAGATCGTCTCTGACTATCCACGCTACGCAATCGTGAAGGACAAGCTCGACCGGCCGGCCGTGGCGCTGGATGCGGTGTACGATGCCTTACGGTCGAGTTTTTCGGACGCAAACGTAGACACGCAGGATGGATTGAGACTTTCCTGGCCGAATAGCTGGGTGCACATCAGGCCGTCCGGTACCGAACCAATCGTTCGCGTCATTGCCGAGGCGCCATCGGCGGACGAGGCGCGCGCGCTCGTGGCGCGCTCGCGGCAGCCGCTCGACGCGCTCGCGGGTCGATCACTCTAAGCTCAACGAACCATGTGCGGAATTGTCGGCTACATCGGAACGCGCGTCGCCAGCCCTCTCCTCATCGATGGGCTGAAGCGGCTCGAGTATCGCGGCTACGATTCGGCTGGCGTCGCGATCATGAACGGCAAGGGCGTGGAAACGCGCAAGGTAGCCGGCAAGATCTCGAGGCTCGAGACCGCGGTAACGGCGAACCCTGTGCACGGATCGATAGGCATCGCGCACACTCGCTGGGCGACGCACGGCGCGCCGACCGAGGGCAACGCGCATCCGCACATGTGCTGCAACGGTGAGATCGCGGTGGTGCACAACGGGATCATCGAGAACGCGACGGCGCTGCGCCAGATGCTCGAGGAGCGCGGACACGAGTTCTCGTCGGAGACCGATACCGAGGTCGTGGCGCATCTGATCGAAGAGCTCTTCGAGGAGAATCTCGAGGAGGCGGTCATCCAGGCACTGCTCAAGATCGAGGGGACCTACGGGATCGCCGTCATCTCGAGCGCCGACCCCAAGAAGATCGTCGCCGCGCGAAAGGGCAGTCCGCTGCTGGTCGGGCTCGGGGATGGCGAGTACTTCATCGCGAGCGACGCGTCGGCGATCCTCGCGCACACGCGCGAGGTCGTCTATCTGGACGATGGCGATCTCGCGGTGCTCGAGCCGACCGGATACCGGATCATCGACTTGAACGCCACGGAGCAGCACAAGAAGGTCAACAAGATCGACTGGGATGTGGCGCAGATCGAGCGCGGCGGGTTCGCCCACTTCATGCTCAAGGAGATCTTCGAGCAGCCGACCACGATCGAGGACGCGATGCGCGGTCGACTCCTGCGCGAGGAGGGAACGTCGAAGCTCGGCGGGCTCAATCTCACGGACGACGAGCTGCTGGCGTTCGACAACATCGTCATCACGGCGTGCGGGACGAGCTGGCACTCCGCCCTCATCGGCGAGCACATGATCGAGGAGCTCACTCGAGTTCCCGTCGAGGTCGAGTACGCGTCGGAGTTCCGCTACCGCAATCCGATCGTCAACGAGGGCACGCTCTGCATCGTGATCTCGCAGTCCGGCGAGACGGCCGACACACTCGCCGCCATGCGGGAAGCGAAACGCCGGGGCGCGCGGACGTTAGGCATCGTGAACGTCGTCGGCTCGACGATCGCGCGGGAGGCCGACGGTGGCATCTACCTTCACGCCGGTCCGGAAATCGGTGTCGCGTCCACCAAGGCCTTCACGAGCCAGGTGATCGCGCTGCTCCTGTTCACGCTCAAGCTCGGCCGACTCCGCCATATGTCGATTCTGCGCGGCCGCGAGACGATCGAGGCGATGCACGCGATCCCGGGGCAGGTGAGGCAGATCCTCGACCGCGCACAGGAGATCGAGGACATTGCCGAGGAATTCAAGCGCGCCTCGAACTTCCTGTATCTGGGACGCGGCTACAATTTCCCGGCGGCGCTCGAGGGCGCCCTCAAGTTGAAGGAGATCAGCTATATCCACGCCGAGGGGTATCCGGCCGCGGAGATGAAGCACGGGCCTATCGCGCTCATCGACGAAATGATGCCCGTCGTGTTCATCGCGCCGCACGATTCGGTGTTCGACAAGGTGACCTCGAACGTCGCCGAGGTGAAAGCGAGAAAGGGCCGCGTCATCGCCATCACCAGTCGCGATGAGCCATCGCTCGTCGGAAAGCTCGACTACGAGTTCCGCATTCCGGAGACCGTGGACATGCTGACGCCCGTCCTGGCCGCAGTGCCGCTTCAGCTGCTCGCCTATTACATCGCGGTCAAGCGCGGCTCGAACGTCGACCAGCCACGAAACCTCGCGAAGTCGGTGACCGTCGAGTAGGGCCGCCTCGACGCCATCGACCGCGTCGCATGCGAGTGCTGCTTCAACGAGTGAGTCGCGGTGAAGTACGCATCCGCACTTCCGACGCGGAGCCCCGTGTCACGGGGCGAATAGGGCGCGGATACGTCTTGCTCGTCGGCTTCACCGCGACCGATACGGACGAGCACGTGGGCTGGATGGCGGAAAAGGTCGCCGGCCTCCGACTCTTCGCCGATGCCGACGACAAGATGAACCTCGCGCTCGCGGACGTCGGCGGCGCCCTGCTCGTGGTCTCGCAGTTCACCTTGTACGGTGACGCGCGCAAGGGGCGGCGGCCGAGCTTCATCGACGCCGCACGACCGGAAATCGCGATTCCGCTGTACGAGCGCTTCATCCAGCGCCTTCGCGAGACCGGATTTCAGGTGGAGAGCGGGGAGTTCGGCGCGATGATGGACGTGGAGCTGATCAACGACGGCCCCGTGACCCTGTGGCTCGAGCGATGACTCCGCCTCGCGTGGTGCTGGCATCATCGTCGCCGAGGCGGCGTGAGCTCCTGACGCTCATCGGCATTCCGCACGCCGTGTCACCCGCGGACATCGACGAGACGCCGTTCGCCGCGGAGCAGCCGCGCCCTCACGCGGAGCGTCTGGCGCGAGGAAAGGCGACTGTCGTCGCCGAGCGGGAGCCTAACGCGGTGGTCATCGCCGCCGACACGATCGTCGTGGTGGACGGTGACATCCTCGGCAAGCCACGCGACGAGGCCGAGGCAGGCGCCATGCTGCGCCGACTCTCCGGGCGGCAGCACGTCGTGCTGACGGCGGTCGCTGTCGCGCGCCACGGCGGCATCGTGTCTGACGTCGAATCGGTGGACGTCACGTTTCGCGACCTCGGGGAGGCGGACGTCATGCGGTACATCGCGACGCGTGAGCCGATGGACAAGGCCGGCGCCTATGGGATCCAGGGATTTGGCGCGACCATCGTCACGAGAATCGACGGCGACTATTTCGCCGTGATGGGGCTCGCGCTCGGGCTCATGGTGCGCCTCATGGCGCGCGTTGGCGTGGAGTATCGATTCGGCGAGATCATCGCGCACGGTCA
>Ga0207648_10003276_pt1 | contig 17029 bp, 13 predicted proteins | sample KBSMisM32_FD_184310 | JGI IMG/M metagenome (GOLD analysis project Ga0207648, IMG submission 184310) | Miscanthus rhizosphere microbial communities from Kellogg Biological Station, Michigan, USA - KBS Miscanthus M3-2 (SPAdes) (version 2) | ecosystem: Host-associated > Plants > Roots >...
CCGGAGCCACGGGCCGAACCATCCCTGCATCCCGAACAGCAGCATGAATGTCAGCCCCGCGATCACGGGCGACACCGCGAGCGGCAGATCCGCGAGCGCGATGAGCAGCGTGCGCCCCCGCACGCGCCCCTTGGTGATCGCCCACGCCGCCGCGATGCCGAACACGACGTTCAGCGGCACGGCGATCCCCGCCACGAGAAGCGTCAGCCGCGCCGCGTGCAGCAGCTCCGGTTCGCGCAGCGCCGCGAAGTACGCCGCGAATCCCTTTCGCAACGCTTCCTGGAACACCACGAACAGCGGCAATCCGAGGAACAGGAACAGATACGCGAGCGCCACGCCGATGAGCGCTCGGCGCGCCAGCGCACTCTCGTTTGTCGGAGCCGCGGTGTGAATGCGCGCGCGCGGCCCGGGTGGCAGTCCGTGCCGTCGTGCGCCTGGGATGATGGTCGTCGACATGATGTGTCTCTCAGGCAGCGCGCCGCGCGGCGCGACGTTGGATCAGTCCCGCGCCCACGAGGATCACCGCGGACATCAACAGCATCACCACCGCGATCGCCGTCGCGCCGCCGTAGTCGTACTGCTCCAGCTTGCTCATGATCAGCAGCGGCGCGATCTCGGTGCGTCCGGGCATGTTCCCCGAGATGAACACCACCGAGCCGTACTCACCGATCGCCCGCGCGAACGAGAGCGACATTCCCGCCGCCAGCGCCGGCGCCAGCGCCGGCAGGATCACGCGCCGGAAAGTCTGCCACCGGTCGGCGCCGAGCGTCGCTGCCGCCTCCTCGATCTCCTTCGGCAATGTCTCCAGCACTGGCTGCACGCTCCGCACGACGAACGGCAGCCCGATGAACGTCAGCGCCACGGCGATGCCGAGTGGCGTGAACGCGATCTTGATCCCGTGCGGCGCGAACAGCGCGCCGATCAATCCGTTCTGCGAGTACAGCGTCGTCAGCGCCACGCCGGCCACCGCCGTCGGCAGCGCGAACGGCAGGTCCACCAGCGCATCGGCGATCGCGCGCCCCGTGAACTTGTAGCGCGTCAGCACCCACGCGACCAATAAGCCGAACACGCCGTTCACCAGCGCCGCGACGACCGACGCGCCCACGCTCAGCTTGTACGCCGCCAGCGCGCGCGGTCCGGTCGCCGCGTCCCAGAACCCGCCGAACCCGAGCCGCGCCGATCGCACGAACAGCGTCGACAGCGGCACGATGACGAGCACGGTCAGGTACGCGACCGTGAAGCCCAGGGTGAGTCTCACCCCGGGCAACACGGACCGCGCCGATCGGACGCGCGACTCGCTCACCTCTGAGACACCGAGTAGACCTGGTCGAACACGCCATTATCCGCGAAGTGCGTCTTCTGCGCCTTCGCCCAACCGCCGAACAGCTCATCGACCGTGAACTGCGGCACCTTCGGGAACTGGGCACCGAATTTCGCCAGCGAGCGCGGACCCGTCGGGCGGAAGTAGTGCTTCGCCCCGATCGCCTGCGCCGAGTCGGTGTACAGGTACTCCAGGTACGCACGGGCCACCTTCGTCGTGCCGTGCTTCGCCGCCACCGTCTCGTTCACCGCGACCGGCGGCTCGGCCAGGATGCTCACCGACGGGATGATGATGTCGTACTTGTCCGGGCCGAGCTGCTTCGTGGCGAGCAGCGCCTCGTTCTCCCACGCGATCAGCACGTCGCCGATCCCGCGCTCGGTGAACGTCGTCGTCGCGCCGCGCGCGCCGGCGTCGAGCACCGGCACGTTCTTGTAGAGCCGCGAGATGAAGTCACGCGCCGCCTTGTCGCTCCCCTTGTTCTGCTTCAGCGCGTAGCCCCACGCCGCCAAATAGTTCCACCGCGCCCCGCCCGACGTCTTCGGGTTCGGCGTGATCACCTGCACGTCCTCGCGCACCAGATCGTTCCAGTCCTTGATGTGCTTCGGGTTCCCCTTCCGGACCACGAACGCGATCGTCGACGCGAACGGTGTGCTGTTGTGCGGCAGCTTCTTCTGCCAGTCCGCCGGCAGCGTTTTGCCTCGGCTCGCGATCTCGTCGATGTCGTACGCCAGCCCGAGCGTCACGACGTCCGCCTCGAGCCCGTCGATCACCGCACGCGCCTGCGCCCCCGAGCCGCCGTGCGACTGCTTGATCTCCACGTCCTGCCCCGTGCGCCGCTTCCACTCCCGCGCGAACGCCGCGTTGATGTCCTTGTACAGCTCGCGCGTCGGATCGTACGACACGTTGAGCAGCGTCACCTTCTCCTGCGCCTCGGCCGTGCCACCGATCGGCGCAGCGAGCGTGAGCGCCAGTGCAATTCGAGTGATCGTCTTCAGCGTCGTCATGAATCGAGTCCTGTATGTAGGCCGCATTCGAGCGCGGCGTTGTCGTTGTCGGTTCTCGGTTATCGGTTCTCAGCCATCCCGAGCGAGCGAAGCGAGTCGAGGGATCTGCACCTCCGCATTTCCTCATTCCCGCGTTCCCGCATTCCCACCGGTTCCGCGACATCGCCGTTTCGGCTCCCCGTTCCGTCGTTGCATCGAGCGCCGTTTGCTCGGCCGTTCCGCATCCCCCCATTCCCTCATCGCCGCATCCCCGCTCAAAACCCGACCTGCAATCGCGTCAGCACCGCGTGCTCCGTCGACCTTACCGTCGCCGCCGCCGAGCCATAGAGCCGCGTGCGCTCATAGTTCGTCTCGAACACGATCCCGCGCGTCAGGCGCCAGTTGAGACCGATCCCTGCGGCGCGCGCCTGCCGCGGCTGCGTCGCCGGATCGGCAAAGAGCGGGAACGCATCCGCATCCGTCGTCAGCACGCCATAGCGCGCCACGAGCTCCAGCGCCCCCAGGCCGCCGGTGCTGCCGCCATCGAGGGGATGATTCGGCGCGACCCCCGTGTACGACTCGTGCTCGCCGGTCAGCAGCCAGCTTCCCGAGACCTGCCAGGCGTCAGTCGACAGTGCAGCCAGCGACGTCGCGCGCTTCACGTGCTGCGTCGATCGCACGTACTCGGCGAGCACGCCCACCGGACCCGCGTACAGGTAGCCCTGCGGTGAAACGCGCGTGCGACGGCCCTGCGCGATCACCGTGTTCGGCGCGGTACCGTCGGCGCGGTAGCGGAACAACGACAGCTGTCCCGTGGTCTTGTAGCTCGGCAGCGACGTCGCGGTCAGCGTCCCCTGTTCCGTGCCGCTGCTCCCCGCCACGCCGAGGCCGACGTCGGGCGCCGAGGCAATCGTTGCGAACGGACGCAGGAAGACGCGGCCCACGACGTCCTTGCCCGTCGACACGTCGCCATCGCTGATCGCCGCGTCGGGCGCGCCGTCGAACGCACCGACCTGGTACTGGATGCGCGATGCGGCGAGATCGCCGAAGAGCTGCACGCCCACGTCGCGGTTCGGCACGAGGCTCGTCGGCAGACCGCGCTCGATGAACCGGACGTCCGTCGCCGACTGCAGGCGCTCGAGTCCAATCGGCGGCTTGAACTTGCCGACGCGCAGGTTGAGCGCGGCGGTCGGCTTCGCCTCCACGTACGCGTCGTACAGCACCGTCTGCCCGTTGCCGAAGTCCGGCATCAGACGCAGACCGAAGTACTTGTACGCCGTCGCCTCGAAGATCGGCCGCACGCGGCGCAGCAGGAACGTGCTCGATCCCGGCGCCACCGGTCCCGCCGCGCCGAAGAACCGCGCATCGGACTGCACGTAGCCGCGCAGCCGGAAGGTGAACGCGTTGTCCGCCGAGCGGATGTTGAGCCCATCACGCGTCGCTGTCACCGTCGGCTGAGCCGCAGCAGTCGCCTTCGCCTTTGCTTCGGCCTTCTCCAGCGTCGCAATGCGATCCTCGAGCGCCTGGATACGCGCCGCGGCGGCGGCATCGCTCGACGCGGCCTGCTGCGTCACGCCGTTCGCCGGCGTCGTGTTCGCCGCCGGTGTGGACGTCGCGGGTGTTGATGTCGAAGCGCCCGTCGCGCCGGTCTGCTCCTGTCCCGTCGTCTGCGCGCGCGCGGCGCGACTGATGGCGAGGCTTCCGCCAAGCACGAGAGCGAGTGTGATGAAACGAGATGAAACGGACATTGCTGTTGGTTCCTCGAAAGATTGGCGTCGACGAAGAGCAGAAAAGCAAAGCGGGCCCACTCTCGTCTCTGAGAGCGGGCCCGCGGTGCACGTGCGAAGTGGTCAGTATCCGGTCAACATGGACATGGGATCTTGAGCACAGCGCGGCCACCGTGAGCGCTCTCGACGGAGCGACCACAGCACACGCTGCGACAACACATGGCCTGCTGGACCTGGAATGACATCACGTGATCTCTGCTTATGTCTGACGGAATATCGAGAAGCTTCAGTTGCCGGTGCGCTCGGCCACCAGCGCGGCGACGTCGCGAACCTTCGGTGCTACGACCGGCGCAGCGGGCAGAACGTCACTCACTGCTTCCGTCGTCTTCAAACCGTTCCCCGTGATGCACAGTACAATCTCATCGTCGGAATGGAAGTGCCCCGCTTCGGCGAGCGCGAGCGCACCGGCGACGGTCACACCACCCGCGGTCTCCGTGAACACGCCCGTCGTTTCGGCGAGCAGACGGATGCCGGCGACGAGCGCTTCGTCGCTCACGTGCTGTCCACGACCACCCGACTCGCGCATCACCTTCGCCGCGAAGGGACCGTCGGCTGGATTACCGATCGCGATCGATCGCGCGATCGTGTTCGGGATCTCCGGCACGAGCGTGTTGTCACCGCGCTCCCACAGCCGCACGATCGGCGCGCAACCGGACGCTTGCGTCCCGTACACGCGCGGCGTCGTGCCCGTTACGAGTCCGGCGTCGAGGAACTCCTTGAAGCCCTTGCCCAGCTTCGTGACGAGCGAGCCGCCCGCCATCGGCGCGACGACTGCGCTCGGCGTGCGCCAGCCGAGCTGCTCGAGGATCTCGAATGCCATCGTCTTCGAGCCTTCGCCGTAGTAGCCGCGCAGGTTCACGTTGACGATGCCCCAGCCGAACCGGTCCGCGAGCTGCGCGCACAGACGGTTCACGTCGTCGTAGTGCCCCTTGATGCGCACGAGGTTCGGTCCGTACACCGCCGTGCCGATGATCTTCCCGATCTCGAGATCTTCCGGGATGAAGATCCACGACGCGAGGCCGGCGCGCGCCGCATGCGCCGCCACCGCGTTGGCGAGATTGCCCGTCGACGCGCAGCCCACCGTGTCGAGCCCGAACGCGAGCGCGGCGTTGATCGCCGTCGAGACTACGCGGTCCTTGAACGAGAGCGACGGATGCGACACGGCGTCGTTCTTCACCCACACGCGCGCCACGCCGAGCTTGTCGGCGAGCCGCGGCGCGTCGATCAGCGGCGAGAACCCGGTGTCGAGCGATGCGACCGGCTCCCCCTCGAACGGAAGCCACTCGCGATAGCGCCACATCGACTGCGGACGCGCGGCGATCGTCGCGCGATCCGGCAGCTTGCGGTTCGCCGGATACAACGGCTCGAGGGGACCGAGGCAGTTCTCGCAGATCGCGATGGGCGCCGCGTCGTTCTCGGTGCCACACAGCTTGCAGCGTTGAGCGTACGGCCGGAGCGTCGCCGTCGCCGCGGAGGGCGCCGTGCGAGTCGTGTCGGCTTCGGGAAGGATCGAGGTCATTGCGTGATACGCTACGTCGAGGAAACTGAGAAACGAGAAACTGAAAACCGTGAACCATTCACTGTGAACCGTTCACCGTGAACGGTCGTTCAATACTTCGGCACCTTCGGATCGACGTCGTCGCTCCACCGGAGAATGCCACCCGCGAGGTTCCACACCTTCTTGAACCCCGCCGCCTGCAGTTGCCGCACCGCCTTCGCGCTGCGACCGCCCATCTTGCAGTGCACGACGATGTCGCGCGCACTGTCGAACTGGTGTAGCGAATCCGTGAACGCGCTCAGCGGCACCAGCCGCGCCCCCGGGATCTTCGCGATCGCCCACTCGTGCGGCTCGCGGACGTCGATGAGATCGAAGTCGTCCTTCCGCTGCTGCTTCGCCGCGAGCTCCGCGGGCGTCAGCTCCGGAATCCCGTTCGGATCCTGCAGCGGATCGCCGCCGATGCCGCAGAACTGGTCGTAGTCGATCAGCTCACGGATCTCGCGCGTGCCGCACGCCGGACAGTTCGGGTTCTTGCGCAGCTTCATCGCGCGGAACTGCATCGTGAGCGCGTCGATCAGCAGCAGCCGGCCGATCAGCGGCTCCCCGATGCCGAGCAGCAGCTTGATCCCTTCCGTCGCCTGGATCGTGCCGACGAGGCCCGGCAGCACACCGAGCACGCCGCCTTCCGCGCAGCTCGGCACGAGGCCCGGCGGTGGCGGCTCGGGATAGAGGCACCGGTAGCACGGCCCCTCTTCCGTCGCGAACACCGACGATTGCCCCTCGAACCGGTAGATGCTCCCGTAGACGTTCGGCTTGCCGAGGATCACGCACGCGTCGTTCGTGAGATAACGAGTCGCGAAGTTATCGGTCCCGTCGATCACGATGTCGAAGTCGCGCACGATCTCGAGCGCGTTCTCGCTCGTCAGTCGCGTCTCGAAGCCTTCGACGTGCACGTGCGGGTTGAGATCCTTCAACCGGTCGCGCGCCGACTCCAGCTTCGGCCGGCCCACGTCCTTCGAGCCGTGCACGATCTGACGCTGCAGGTTCGTCACGTCGACGACGTCGAAGTCCACGAGCCCGATCGTCCCTACGCCCGCCGCCGCCAGATAGAGAGCGAGCGGCGACCCCAGGCCGCCGGCGCCGATCAGGAGCACGCGCGACGCCTTGAGGCGCTGCTGTCCCTCGAGGGCGACCTCGGGGAGGATGAGATGCCGGCTGTACCGGAGAATCTCGTCCGAGGACAGTTCCTCCAGCTGCGTCGCCAGCGGTGCGGTGGCGGTAGCCATCGGCTCAGCCCCCCGCGATCGCCGGCACGACGGTGAGCTCGTCACCATCGGCCACCTTCGCGTCGAAGCCGCCGTTGAAGCGGATGTCCTCGTCGTTCAGGTAGAACGTCACGAACGGGTACGGCTGCCCCGCCTCGTCGCGCAGACGTGGCGCGAGGTTCGGGTACCGCGTCGCTACGTCGGCCACCACCGCGCCGACCGTGTCGCCGGTCGACTCGATCGCACGTCCGTCCGCCAGCTTCGCGAGCACGGTGGGAAGAAAGAGTGTCACTGCCATGAGAGGTCTCCGAACTGCTGAAGTGAAATCGTCCTGTCGTTCCGTGCGTGCATCATCGGGTCAGCATGCCGCGGCCGCCGTCGCCGGCGCGTCTTCGCAATCCAGATGAACGGTCAGGCTGCGGCCGTCCACCTGCGACGGGTTCACGAATGAATCCGCCTGCACCCCATGCTGCTCCCAGGTGCTGCGCATCGCCTCGGCCACGGCCGGCGCCTGCCGCTCCGGCGCCACCGCCACGAGCGTCGAGCCCGAGCCGCTGAGCGTCGCGCCGAACGCTCCGGCCCCTACTGCTGCACTGCACACCGAGTCATAGCCGTCGATCAGCGACCGCCGGAACGGCACGTGCAGCACGTCGTCGAGCGCCACGCGCAGCACGTCCGCCTCGCCGGTCGCGAGCCCGTGCACGAGCGCCGCCCCGCGCGCCGCCGCCTGTGTCGCCGTCCGATGCGGCAGCTCTTTCGGAAGCACGGCGCGCGCATCGCGCGTCGTTACCTCGAAATCCGGCACGGCGAACACGAGCGTGAGCCCGCGCGCCACCGTCAGCGGAACGACGCGCGCCGCGCCCACCACCAGCACCGCGCCACCATGAATCGCCGCCGCCACGTTGTCCGGATGGCCTTCGACCTTGGCGCACGCGTCGAGCAGCTGCTCGTCCGTGAGCGTGAAGCCGACCACTCCCGTCGCCGCCACGGCGCCGGCGACGACGGCCGCTGCCGACGAGCCGAGTCCGCGCGCCACGGGAATGTTCGAGCTGACACGGATGCGAAGCGCCTCCGGTGCCCTGCGACCAGCCACCTCGCACGCCGCGCGCAGCCCGACCACCACCCAGTCCTCCTCGGGCGCGACCTCCAGCCCAGCGAGGGTGCCCCCGCGCTGGATCGTTGTTCCGAGCCCGGGCTCGGGCTGCACCACGACCGACGCCGTGAGGCAGCGGTCCACCGCCGCGCCCACGCAGTCGAACCCTGCGCCCAGGTTGGCCGTCGATGCCGGCACACGCACCACCGCGCGACGTCTCACGCGCACCACCCCCAGGTGGTGCGCGCCCGACATGCGCACGGTGACGTCTCCGCGAGTGTCTGCATCAGGCTCACCGGTCACTTCTCGACCGGCACGCGAACCGAGTTGCCCCACTCCGTCCAGCTGCCGTCGTAGTTCCGCACAGTGGGGTAGCCGAGCAGGTAGGTCAGCACGAACCAGGTGTGGCTCGACCGCTCGCCGATGCGGCAGTAGGCGATGACGTCATCGGCCGGCCGCAGGCCGGCCTCACCTTCATAAATCGCACGCAGCTCGTCCGCCGTCTTGAACGTCCCGTCCGGGTTCGCCGCCCTCGCCCACGGAACGCTCTTCGCGCCCGGCACGTGCCCGCCCCGCAGCACGCCTTCCTGCGGGTACTCGGGCATGTGCGTCTTCTTTCCGGAGAACTCGTCCGGCGAGCGCACGTCGATCAGCGGCTTCTTCCCCTGGCTGTGCTTCAGGGTCTCGTCCTTGAACGCGCGGATCTTCGAGTCGTCGCGCTCCTTCGCCACGTACTGCGTCGCCGGATACTTCGGCACGTCGGTCGAGAAGGGCCGGCCCTCGGCCTCCCACTTCGCCCGCCCGCCGTCGACGACCTTCGCGTTCGTGAAGCCGAACAGCTGGAACACCCAGAACGCGTACGTCGCCCACCAGTTGCTCTTGTCCCCGTAGAACACCACCGTCGTCGAGTCGTCGATGCCGAGCCGGCGCAGCAGCGTCTGGAACTGCTCCTTCGACACGTAGTCGCGCACCAGCGAGTCGTTCAGGTCGGTGTGCCAATCGATCTTCTGGGCGCCCGGAATGTGGCCGAGATCGTACAGCAGCACGTCTTCGTCGCTCTCGAGGATCCGGACCTTCGGATCGTTCAGGTGCTCCGCCACCCAGTCGGTGGTGACCAGGACCTCGGGCTTGACGTAGCCCTTGCTCGTGGGAGAGAACGACACGGGTGCAGTGGTGGTGCTCATGGTCATGCCTCGGTGAAGGGTCGTCGCGTTGAGAACGAAGCTCAGTGAGGCTGCTGTAAAAAACGGCCGCCTCGAACTGAGCGGCCGGGAGGTTCCCGTGGGACTGTCGGAGTGCTCTGTCCTAGCGCCGCTCCTCGCATCCCGGCCGCAGGGCCATTCCGGGGCAACAGCCCGCGGGATGACCGATGCACATGCTCATGCCCATCGGCATGCACATGCATCCGGTGCTGCGAATTCGCTTCGGACGGAACGCGCCGATCTCCGCGCCGGCGGCGCAGGAGGAGATCGAAGCGAAGCGAACGGGAGCGGACATCGGAGCGGGAGCGAGGAAAAACGGGCAGTTATGGATACAAAAAAAGCCGGGCGTGCTGCGCCGCCAGGCGAGTCGCTTTTTAGCTCCTTATTTAACGTGGCGGCAAGAGGCGGCAAATCACCACGACATCGATTGTGCTCGTCAGTCTAGGGCGCACCCCGGGCGGCGTCAAGGGCCGCGGCCACACCCGGCCAATTGCCACGTCGGCGGGCAATTGCGCCCCATTTTATCGTGTGCGCGGATGTGACGCCCCTCACCCGCCGAAAGGTCGTTTCTCGTGTGCCAGGCGCCCGGTATCAGCGCTTCGGTGACCCGCATTTGCGAGTCACAAAAGGCAGGTCCGGTCTCCTCGCGGACGGCCTCGGTAGCGAATACATTCCGTCCATCGCCGTCGTCCCCTTTTGTTTGTCCCTCCGACGGCCCGCTTCACAACGCTCCCTCACAGTGACCTGACCGTTACTACTCGGCCGGGTTTCGGTGCGTTTTCCCGATCACCATTCCCCCGATTTGGCTCCGCACTCCCCCCGCGGAGTCCACAGCGCCATTGATGGCGCAAGACTTCAATCCGAGAAGCACACACATTATGAGAATCGCGCGTTGGATGTTGGGCGCCGCTGTCGCCCTCGTCGGCGTTCTCCCAGGTAAGCTCACCGCCCAGGGCATCACCACCGGCGCCATCGCCGGCCGCGTGACGGACGACGCGGGGCAGCCGCTCTCCGCTGTCCAGATCGTCGTCCGCAATCGCTCCACCGGCTACACGGTCGGTGCGCAGACTCGCGAGGATGGCCGTTATCGCGTCCAGAACCTCGAGGTCGGCGGTCCCTACTCCGTCACGGCGCGCCGCATCGGCCTGCAGCCGCAGACGCTCGACAACCAGCAGGTCCCCTTCTCGCAGACGCTGGTCCTCGACTTCCATCTGTCGACCCAGGCCGCGACCCTCGCCGCCGTCGAGGTCACCGGCGTGAACGCTGGTGAGTTCAGCCCGACGCACACCGGCACGCGGACGACCATCTCGGACTCGGTCCTCCTGCGTGTGCCGACGACATCGCGCAACGTCACCGACTTCGTGAAGATCGCTCCGCAGATCTCCACCACCGGTCCGGGCGCGTCGGCGGGCGGTATGTCCAACCGCATGAACAACGTCCAGATCGACGGCGCCACCGAGCGTGACGTCTTCGGCCTCGGCTCGACTGGCACGCCGGGCTCGGAAGTCAACGCCAAGCCGCTCTCCATCGAGGCGGTCAAGGAGCTCCAGGTTCTCCTCGCGCCATTCGACGTGCGTCAGGGCAACTTCGGCGGCTTCCTCCTCAACGCCATCACGAAGACCGGCACCAACCAGCTGCACGGCTCCGCCTTCCACGCCTTCCGCAACCAGGCCTACGGCGCGGACACCGCGGCCGTGCGTAGCCAGCCGTTCAACCGCTCGCAGACCGGCTTCTCGCTCGGCGGTCCGATCATCAAGGACAAGCTCCACTTCTTCACGGCGAACGAGTGGACGACGGAGAACACGCCCGTCACCGGTCCGTACGCCGACCAGCCGGCCAGCGCAGCGCAGAAGTTCGCGCTGGGTAACGACCCGACCAAGACCCCGCCATTCTCTGGAGCCGACACGCTCAAGCGCTTCATGGACATCATGAAGACGCTCGGCTCCAAGGATCTGGGCACGGCGAACGGGGTGAACATCCCGAACCCGCTCACGAACCTCTTCGGCCGCCTCGACTACCAGATCAACGACGCGCACCGCGCCGTGCTGCGCTTCAACTACTCCGACGGCGAGCGCCTGCGTCAGCAGAATGCGCGCACCGTGACGGGTGTGGTTTTCTCCGACAACTACCACAACTTCCGCACCGTCAAGGTCGCACCGGTTCTCCAGTTCTTCTCCAACTTCGCCAACGGTGCCTCGAACGAGCTGTTCGTCGGCTACAACAAGTGGTTCAACCGCCGCGATCCGCTCAGCGCCTTCCCGCAGATCCGCATCAACAACGTGACGGGGCTGAACGGCAACACCTCCATCCTCGCCGGCGCCGATCAGTTCTCGCAGGGCAACCAGCTCGACACCAAGACCTGGGAGATCACGGAGAACTTCACCTTCCGCCCGATGGGGAACCACACCGTCACGGTCGGTACGCGCAACGAGTACGTCTGGCTGCGCAACATGTTCACCCAGAGCTCGCTCGGCGTCTGGTCGTTCCGTAACCTCGACAGTCTCGCCGCCGGAAATCCCAACTCGTTCCGCAAGGCGCTCATCCTGAAGGACGGTGGCAACGTCTACTACGCGGGATTGCAGAACGCCTTCTACGCGCAGGATCAGTGGACGCCGACCCCCCGTCTCGCCATCACGGCGGGCATGCGCTTCGACCTGAGCAACTCGCTGTACGACATCCCGTTCAACGCGGCCATCGACTCTGCCTACGGCCGCAAGACCAGCGACATCCCGAAGCACTCGCTCCAGTACTCGCCGCGCATCGGCTTCAACTGGGACGCCACGGGTGATCACCGCAACCAGGTGCGCGGCGGTATCGGACTCTTCGTCGGCACGCCGCCGTACATCTGGCTCGAGAACGCCTACGTCAACTCGGGCAACATCATCACCTTCCTGAACTGCAACACCAACGGCAGCAACGCGCCCGCCCCGGCGTTCGCGGTGGACCCCACGCCGATCACTTCCTGCCGGAATGGTCAGGGCACCAAGCCGATCGGCGACGTGAACCTGCTCGCCAAGGACCTCAAGTTCCCGCAGCCGCTGCGCGCGTCGCTCGCCTTCGACCGCCAGCTGCCCTGGAACCTCGTCGGCACCATCGAGGGCCTGTACTCGAAGACGCTCAACCAGCTCTTCTTCGTCAATGAGAACGTTGGCCAGCAGACCGGCGTCAGCAGCACCGGCCGCGTCGTCTACGCCAACGCCGGCAACCCGGCGAACGGACAGATCACCCTCATCCCGCCGCCCGGTGTCGTCGCGAATGGCGGGACCGCCCGCTTCTCCACCGCGGTCGATCTCCAGAACCAGAGCAAGGACTACGCGTACAACCTGACCTTCCAGCTGCGGAAGCAGTACGCCGACAACTGGGAGGCGCTGGTCGCCTACACGTACTCGCGCGCGCGCGACGTGCAGAGCTTCACCTCCAGCACCGCGCTCTCCAACGCGCAGTTCGGTCGCACGCTCGAAGGCCGCCAGGATCTCGCCAACACCGGCGTCAGCCTCTTCGATCAGCCGCACAAGCTCAACGCCACCCTCACCCGCACCTTCAACTGGTGGCAGAACCTCGGCACGGACGTCACGCTCGTGTACACCGGCATCTCGGGCACGCCGCACGACTACGTGTATGGATCGGGCGGCGGTTCGTCGAGCGACTTGAACGGCGACGGCTACAACACGAACGATCTGTTCTACGTCCCGAAGAACGCGCTCGATCCGAACGAGATCCAGTTCCGTCAGCTCGGCACGCGCTCGCCCGCGACGCAGGCGCAGGACCTCGAGAATTTCATCAACTCTTCGCCCTGCCTGAAGTCGCAGCGCGGCCAGATCATGGATCGCAACTCCTGCCGGAACCCGTTCACGCACCTCGTGGACTTCTCGCTCCGTCAGAAGCTGCCGTCGGTGCGCGCCGAGCGTATCGCGCTGCAGTTCGACATCTTCAACTTCGGAAACCTGCTCAACAAGAACTGGGGCAAGCTCCCCTTCACCCCGTTCAGCGCCAACAGCAACGTCCCGCTCGTCACGCACGTGGGCTGGGCCGGCACCGGCTGCGTCACCACGCCGGCCGCGAGCTGCGACATCAAGACGGCCACTCCGGTCGTCCAGTTCACGCCGCCCACTGGCGGTGAGTACGTGGTCTCCAGCACGTCGGCCACGAACTTCTGGCGCTCGCAGATCGGACTGCGCATCGACTTCTAGTCGACGCTCGACCTGATGCTGAATGGGCCGCGATCACCTTGGTGATCGCGGCCCATTTGGCTTTCACTACGCTGGACCTGCGGAACTCCGACCGGAGGTGCGAAGCGCCGCAGGGAGGAGCGATCACACTGCACGCGTGTCAGCGCCCGGTGCGTGCGCCTACGCTCGCCGTGATCACGCTCTTGATCCCGCCCCGGATGTTGAAGTCGCCCACGACCTCCATCCACGCCGGCTTCGTCGCCTCCGCGAGATCGTCGAGGATCCGGTTCACCGCGCGCTCGTAGAAGATCCCGTCGTTCCGGAAGCTCCACAGATAGAGCTTGAGACTCTTCAGCTCGACGCAGACGTCGGCTGGCACGTAGGTGATGTGCATCGTCGCGAAGTCGGGCGCGCCCCCCTCGAGCTGGCGCAGTTCCGCCGCGTCCGTCTCGATCCCGCCCAGTGGACACAGCGAGGTGAACTCCGGGCACTCCATCGCGATCTCGTAGCTCCGACCCGGATACGGGTTCGGAAACGTCTCCAGCAGCTCTGGTCTTGGCATGCGTGAGTATCGCACCGGTGAGCCCGCACGGGCAACGCGTCCAATGTGCAATCGGCCACGTAGCGCCCGGTGACTCTAGCGCTCCATCGCATGTCTTTCGTATGTTGAGAGAGTGCCGGTCCCCTCTGGGCCGGCCGCTGCCGCCGGGAGAACGGCCTGGCGGTACTGCCCCCCGGCAAGTCCGGGGGGCTCTTTCTTTTAGTACCCCTCGCCCCGCAGGCGTCTCGCGTGCTCGTCGAGCACGGCGCGCTCGTCGGACGTCAGGCTGTCGAGCCCTTCCAGCGAGATCTTGTCCAGCACGCGGTCGAGTTCCGCCACGCGCTCTTCACGCGGGCGCGGCGGTGGAGTCACGAGTACGCGCGCCGCTGGGCGCGGCTGCTGCGCCGCCACCGCCTTGCTCTTCGCGACGATCTCGTCCACGTCGTCCCGCTGCGCGTTGCTCCGCGAGCGCGGCAGCGTACGCGGGATGGCGCGCGGCGTCTCGTCCTGCGGGTAGTCCGGCGCGGGCGAGATGCGCTGCCGGAACCGCTCGATGCTCGCCGCCGGTGGCGTTCGCATGTACAGCCACGCGAACGCGATCCCACCCACCTGCGCGAGGTACGCGATCCGCGCTCCGCCCGCCACTGGGGCTCCCGCACCCCACGCGCCGACGCCGAGGATCACGCCACCCAGCAGCATGAGCACCGTCCACGGGCGCATCCGCACCACGCCCAGCAGCGAGATCTCCTCGTCCGGCCACTGGTGCCAGTACGCGAACAGGATGCCGAGTACGCCGGCCGACGAGCCGATGAGCAGGCCGTTGCGGACGAAGAGCATGTGCGCCACCGCGCCACCCAGTCCGCACCAGAGATAGAAGAGGACGAACGCACGCGTCCCCATCGCGGTCTCGAGCCGCGGGCCGAACGCGAGCAGCACGTACATGTTCAGCGCCAGATGCCAGGCGCCGTAGTGCACGAACATGTACGTCAGCGCGCTCCACAGCGTGCGCTGCAGACTCCCCGCCTGGAATCCGAGCACGGCGAAAGCATCCGCGTCGCTCACGAATTGCCACAGCAGGAACGCCGTCGCGACGTTGATCGCGAGCAACGCCTGAACCCCCCGCGTCAGTTGCGGCGGATTCTGCGGTTCAGGAGGTGTGGAAGTCGCCATCAGACGAAAGCTGCTCGAGGTACCACGAGTCGGACGTTGCGCGTCGCGCCACTATGCTATCAACGTACTAACCAGCGGGCACGTTGCGGGTTCCTGCACACTACGTCACCGGTCAGCAACGCGTTCCCGTCGGCTCCGGTAGCTGCGGCAACAGTCGCACGTCGCTGTGCACCGCTGATGCGCGCTCCAGCCAGACCAGCCAGCGTCGGTCTTCGCTCAGGCTTTCGGTCGTCGGGTGTACGACGACCGCCGTTTCCGCGCTTGCTTCCTTCGCTTGCTCGACGATCCTCAGAAGTCGGCCGTCACTCGGGTCCGCTTTGGCCGTCAATACGAGCGCATGCGCCACATGTTTGTCCGCTGCGTGACGTATTGTCTCCATCGCTCGTGACACCGATTCCTCGTCCTCGTCACCCGCCAACGTGACCTGCACGAGCGCGAGCGATTTGATCAGACGATCGAGCGCTTCCGGCCGCTGTCCGTCGTGATCGAGCATCACGGATAGCGGAGCCTTGTCCAGCGCGGTGGCGAGAAAGTCCGCCTCGCCGAGCGGATCGCCTCCGCAGATGGCGATCGAGTGATAGATCGAGCGCTGCGCGAGCCGCACGAGCTCGTTGCGCAGCGCGTCGGCCGTCCACATCGTCGCCGTCTCGGCCACGCGCGCGAAGCGCACGAACAGTTGCCGGCGCCCCGCCCAGGGTCCCGTCGAGCGCACACCCGAAGGAAGGCCCGCCAGCGCGGCCCCCATCGGCATGGGCTTCTCTCGCGGTGTCATCGATCCGCGTCCGCTGGCGTCAACGTCGCCGTCGCGAGCAGCGCGATGCGCTCGCACAGCTCCGGGAACGCGATGCCCGCCGCCGCCGCTGCCTGCGGAATGAGGCTGGTGCCCGTCATCCCCGGCAGCGTGTTCGCTTCGAGACAGTAGAACTCCCCCGACGGCGACATGCGGAAATCGATCCGCGCGCAGCCACCGAGCTTGAGCGCGGCGAACGCCTGTCGCGCCTGCGCCTGCACGGCGGCGGTCTGCTCCTTCGTCAACGGCGCCGGGAAGATCTCTTCGGCCATCCCCGCCGTGTACTTGCACTCGTAGTCGTAGATCTCGTGCTTCGGGATGATCTCACCCACCGGAAGCGCCTCGCCACCGAGGATGCCGACGGTCAGCTCACGACCGGCGATGAACTGCTCGATCATCACCTCGTCGTCGTGTTCGAACGCTTCGGCGATCGCCGGCGCCAGCTCGGATTCCTTCTTCACAATCGAGAGGCCGACCGTCGATCCCTGCTTCGACGGCTTCACGATCACCGGCCAGCCCAGCGCGCGCTCCACCTCGGCCGCACTCGGCGGCGACGACGGATCCGTCGCCATCAGCCACTTGGCCGTCCCTACGCCATGGGCCAGGAAGAGGTGCTTCGACAGATCCTTGTCCATCGCCAGCGCGCTCGGCAGGTGACCGCTGCCAGTGTACGGAACTCCCGCGAGGTCGAGCAGCGCCTGGATCGTCCCATCCTCGCCGCGCCCGCCATGCAGCGCCAGGAACGCCACGTCGCACTCGCCCCGCTTCGGCAGACGTGCCGCCGTCTCGGTAACCGATTCGGCATTCATGCGCGCCAGCTCGCTCGGGGTGGGCGGCTGCTGCTTCACGACACCCGCCGCGAGCATGCGGCGCTCGTCCGCTTCGGTGAGCGGTCCCTTTGCCGTGTCGATCGCACGAACGCTGTGCCCCCGCGTCCGCAACGCCTCGGCGATCCGGAGCCCGGACGCCAGCGACACGTCGCGCTCCGAAGATGTGCCGCCCATCAAGACCGTGATTCGCAATCTTCAGCGTGTTGGAGTGTTGGCATCACCGGAGCGCGGCACGGCGCTCATCTCGACATCAGATACGCGAGCATGTCGCTTCGCGTCACGATCCCCTCGATCGCTCCGCTCCGGCGAACCAGCACAGCGGGGGTCGCCTTGGAGAGCAGCTTTTGGACCGACTCGACGTGCTGTCCCGCGTCGACGAC
>Ga0207648_10003277_pt1 | contig 17029 bp, 10 predicted proteins | sample KBSMisM32_FD_184310 | JGI IMG/M metagenome (GOLD analysis project Ga0207648, IMG submission 184310) | Miscanthus rhizosphere microbial communities from Kellogg Biological Station, Michigan, USA - KBS Miscanthus M3-2 (SPAdes) (version 2) | ecosystem: Host-associated > Plants > Roots >...
TGCGCGACGCACCAGGACCTGGATTCGATGACCGCCGCCGGTTCGTTCCGGGAGGACCTTTACTACCGCCTCGCAGAGATCGTCGTGAAGATTCCGTCGCTTGCCGAGCGGTCGGGGGATTCGGTCCTGCTCGCCCGCCACTTCGTCAACCGGTTCGGCCGTGAGCTCAATCCCGGAGTGCAGTCGCTGAGCCCCGACGCCATCGACGCCATTCATGCCTACGGCTGGCCCGGCAACGTCCGCGAGCTCGAGAACCGCATCAAGCGCGCGGTAATCATGGCCGACGGCAAGACGGTCACCGCTGCGGACCTCGACCTCCCGACGCAGGTGCAATCCGCCGAGATCCTGCCGATCAACCTCCGCTCCGCCCGCGAGGCCGCCGACCGCAAGGCGATCCGGCAGGCGATGAGCCGCGCCGACAACAATATCTCCAGCGCCGCCAAGCTGCTCGGGATCAGCCGGCCGACGCTGTACGACCTGTTGAAGCAGTACCGGCTGTCGGCCTGAGCGCCGACCAACGTGCTGGCGTGTTCGACAAACGGGATTGCGGGACATAATCGCGGCGCTAACCTGCCCCGGTTTTCCGCACATCACGGGGCTCGTTCATGGATCGCAGATCGTTTCTCGCAACCGGCGCCACCGCCGCTTTGCTTCCGCTCGCAGAGACGCCGGCGATTGCCGCCGTCACCTCGAAAGCCGGAAGCGGCGACGCGAAGCTCAACGCCGCGTTCGACGAGATCTTCCAGGAGCGCGTCCGCAATTCGCCGACGCTCGCCTCGTCACTAGGCCTCGACAAGGGGCCGAATGCTGCTCTCAAGTCCAAGTTCGACACCGATCCGGCGCCTGTCGCCCGCGCCAAGAGCCTGACGCGCAACCGCAAGGCCATCGCGAGGCTCCGCGCCATCTCTCCGGCGGCCTTGTCGGGCGCGGCCAAGCTCAACCGCGAGGTCGTGCTCTACTCGCTTGAGACCAGCACCGTGGCGCCCTCGCGATGGAACATCGACAGCGCGCAGCGCCCCTACCCGATCACGCAGCAGGGCGGCTCCTATTTCTCGACCCCCGACTTCCTCAACACCAGCCACACCATCGACAATGCCGCGGATGCGGAGGCCTATCTCTCCCGCCTCAACCAATTCGCGACGCTGCTCGACAATGATACCGCCGAGCAGCGGGCACAGGCCGCGCGCGGCTTCCTCGCTCCTAAATGGTCGATCGACCTCGCGCTCGGCCAGATGCGCAAGCTACGCGGCGTTCCGGCCGAGCAGAGCTCGATGGTCGATTCGATCACGAAACGAACTGCCGCCAAGGGCATCGGCGGCGACTGGGCGCGGCAGGCGTCAAACATAGTGTCCAAGTCGGTCTACCCCGCGCTGGACCGCCAGATCGCGGCGATGGAAGCGCTGAAGCCGACCAGCCGCCCCGGTGACGGCGCGGGGCGGCTGCCCAACGGCGAGGCCATCTATGCCGAGGCGCTGCGCCAGGCGACGACGACCAACTTCTCCCCGACCGAGGTCCACCAGATGGGTCTCGCGCAGGTCGCCGAGATCAGCGCCGAGATCGACAAGATCCTGCGCAGCCAGGGTTACACCAATGGCAGCGTGGGCGAGCGCCTCAACGCGGTCGGCAAGGAGCAGGAATATCCCGACACGGATGCAGGCCGTGCCGAGCTCCTCGCCTATCTCAACAACCGGGTGGAGGATATGTACGGCCGGCTGCCGAACGCATTCGCGACGCTTCCGCGCGCGCCGCTCGAGATCCGCCGCGTTCCGCCGGAGATCCAGGACGGCGCGTCGAACGGTTACTACCGCGGCGCGGCTCTCGATAACTCCCGGCCCGCGATCTACTTCATCAACCTCAAGGATCTCGGCGACTGGCCGAAATATACCCTGCCGACCCTCTGCTACCATGAGGGCGTGCCGGGCCATCACCTGCAAATCAGCATCGCCCAGGAGTCCAAGGACATCCCGCTGCTGCGCAAGACCGGCGGCTTCTCCGCCTACTCGGAGGGTTGGGCGCTTTATGCCGAGCAGGTCGCCGATGAGCTCGGCGTCTATGCGGACGATCCGCTCGGCCGCGCCGGTTATCTTCAGTCATTCCTGTTCCGCGCGACGCGTCTGGTTGTCGACACCGGGATCCACTCCAAGGGATGGAGCCGCGAGCAGGCGACCGATTACATGGTCAAGACGACCGGCTACGCCCGCGCCCGCTCGCAACGCGAGATCGAGCGCTACTGCACGATGATCGGCCAGGCCTGCAGCTATAAGGTTGGACATACGGCCTGGATGCGCGCCCGCGACGAGGCGAAGAAGCGCCTCGGTGCCAGATTCGACATCAAGCAGTTCCATGAGGTGCTGCGCGAGGGCGCGATGCCTCTGAGCATCCTGGAGCGGCGCATCAGGGAACGGACCGCCGCAATCGCTTAGCGGCCCGTCTGCCATAACGGTCCGATGAGCCGAGCGCCCGCCCATTTACCCGTGGTTAATTCCGTGTAAGACCTCGATCGAGCGATTGGCATCGCAGGGGGCGCCGCCAGTCGCTTGAGGGACGCGAGGGATGAGGGATCGGGCGCGTTTGCTCCTGGCAATGCCGGGAGTTCTACTTCTGGCGACAGTGCCTGCACCTGCGGCAGCGGCGGGCATCTTCCATCTGGGACGCGGGAGCGACATCATTTTCTCGCTGTTCGACGATCGAGGGGCGACGCCTTCGTTGGGCACTCGCAACGCCGTCTCTCTGTGGAATACACGACCTGACGCCGCATTCATGCCTGCCGCGCGTCGCTTCGCCCGCTCGCGCTTCCTGGATGACTCCGCGATCCGCGGCCAGGCAAGCATCGGCCTGGTCGCCCAACGCCTTCATTTCCAGCGGTTTCGGCTGATGGGAATCAACGGCAGCGCACCGTTTCCCATGGCTGCCTTTGAACTTGGATCCAGGAACCGCTTTTTCGACAACCGGCTCGCGATCAACGCCGGCGTCTTCAGGTACCGTTACGGAGGTTATCGGCTGACCCTGCCGGTGGCTCGCGGCTACAGTGGAGTCGCTGGTGGGCTCCCTTCGCTAGGCATGAGTTCGCGAACCACAGGCGCGGAGCTTCAGGCGGGCTACCAGCTCAGCCCGCGAGACTATGCCGGCGTGAATGCCAGTTACACGCGAGGCCGCAGGTCATCGCTACCGACACTGGCAGTGGCCAACCAGCAAATCACCAACGTCAGTTCCTTCCAGATCGTGCCGACGTACGAGCATTTCCTACCGCTCGCGCACGGGCACTCGCTGACCTTCGATGCTGCTGCAATCTTCCGGTCCTCCCGGCGCGTAACCGACCTGCCTTTGGGACTGTTTGCACTCGATTCGGTTCGAAGGAGCGAGACGACGCGCTTCGACGCAAGCCTGACCTACAGGTCGAGCTCGCGGCTCTCGCTGACAGCGTTCGTACGCAACATCACAGATGTGCATCCGGACAGGTCGACGCCGCTCACAACCCGCAACGTCGTGAACCCAGCGACCGCCTCGGCGGTGCTTTCAGAACCGCGGACCCTCGGCTTGATGTTGAGCACCCGGCTCTAGCCGGCAAGCTGTTCGGCTAGTTCTGCAACCTCGAGCCAGCGATACTCCGCGGCTTCGATCTCGGTGCGGTTGCGCGCGATCCGCTCGGTCAGCTTCGCGAACCGTTCGGGATCGCGGGTGTACAAATCCGGATCGTGCAGCGCTTCCTCGGCATTCACGATTTCGGCCTGGAGGCGCTCGATCTCGCCCGGGAGCCGGTCATAGTCCCGCTGGTCCTTGTATGAGAGCTTTCGTGCCGCCGACCCTGAGCGAGGCTGTGATGCAGGCGCTTCCTTGGCAGCCGCCTTCGCAGGAGCACGGGCGGCCTCATAGCGCTTCCTAACCCAGTCTTCGTAACCGCCTGCCACCACGTCGACCTTGCCCGACCCATCGAGGCCCAGCGTGATCGTCACTGTCCGGTCGAGGAAGTCGCGGTCGTGGCTGACGATCAACACCGTGCCGTCATAGTCAGCGATCACCTCCTGCAGCAGGTCGAGCGTCTCGAGGTCGAGGTCGTTGGTCGGCTCGTCCAGCACCAGCAGGTTGGCTTCCCTCGCGAACTCCCTCGCCAGCAGCAGCCGCGACCGTTCTCCGCCCGACAGGGACCCGATCGGCGCATCCGCAAGCGCCGGATCGAACAGGAATTCCTTCAAATACCCTTTGATGTGCTTCTTGTGACCGCGAACCTCGATCCAGTCGCCGCCGTTTGCCAGCACGTCCTTCACCCTCTTGTCCGGCTCCATCAGCTTGCGCTGCTGGTCGATGACGATCCCCGATAGGGTCCTCGCCCGCGTCACTTTCCCGCTGTCGGGCGCAATTTCGCCGGTCAGCAGCTTCAGCAGCGTCGTTTTCCCCGCCCCGTTCGGCCCGACCAGGCCGATCCGGTCGCCGCGCTGGATGCGGAGCGAGAAGTCGCGGATGATCGGCCGATCACCATAGCTTTTCGACACCTGGTCGGCGTCGATCACCGTCTTCGACCGCACGTCGTCCTTCGCCAGCGCAAGCTTCGCCGTCCCCGCCGAACCGAGCATCGCGGCGCGCTGCGCCCGCATCTCATGCAGCTTCGCCAGGCGCCCCTGGTTGCGGCGGCGTCGCGCCGTCACTCCACGCTGGAGCCAGTGAAGCTCGATCTTGAGCTTGGCGTCGAGCTTCTCGGCGGCACGCGCTTCCTCTTCATACACGCGCTCGGTCCAGGCATCGAAGCCGCCGAAGCCGATTTCCGCCCGCCTGAGCTGCCCGCGATCGAGCCAGATGCAACTCCGCGTCAGTCGCGTCAGGAAGGTGCGGTCGTGGCTGATGGCGATGGACGCGCCAGTGAAGCGCTTCAACCACTCCTCCAGCCACTCGATCGCGCCGAGGTCGAGGTGGTTGGTCGGCTCGTCGAGCAGAAGCACGTCCGGCTGCTGAGCCAGCGCGCAGGTGATCGCCGCCCGCCGCCGTTCTCCGCCGCTGGCCGTCGCGGTCGGCCTCGACAGGTCTATGCCGAGCTGGTCCGCAATCGCCGCAGCCTCATGCGCTTGCGGTGCATCACGCCCGTGCAGCACCCATTCCTCAAGGGTCGCGAAGCCCTCCATCTTCGGGTCCTGCTCCAGAAGCACGACATTGGTGCCGGGGACGATGGTCCGCTTGCCTTCGTCCGTCTCGATCAAGTCGGCGAGGCACTTGAGCAAGGTCGTCTTGCCGGCGCCGTTCCGCCCAATCAGCGCAAGCCGGTCACGCTCGCCGACGTAAAGGTCGAGGTGCCGGAACAGCCAGCCCTCACCCTGGATCAGTCCAAGGTCTTCGTATGAGAGGATCGGCGCGGCCATACCGGCCCCTAAGCAAACCGGCGTCGGGAGGACTAGTGGCGTTTATGCAACGGTCGTGTGACCTGAACGGCTGTGTGCAGCGCTATTCATAGGCTATTCAATGCGGAACTGTAGAAGGGCGGACTTGGAGAGTCGCGTAGATGACCTTGTTCAGGACCCTTGTTCTTGCCGCCGCGCTTGCGGGTGGCCTTAGCAGCACTCCGGCGCTGGCAGATCCCGCGCGCGATCGGGGTGCGCAGCCGCCGCGCGATCGTGGTGCACAACCGCCGCGAGAGCAGGAGCGGGCCTGGGAAGCAACCCGCGAGGGTCGCTCGATGCCGCTTCCGCAGCTTGAGCGCCGGGTGATGCCGATGATGGGCGGCGCCGACTATCTTGGTCCTGAAATGAACGGCGACACCTACCGCTTCAAGTTCATGCAGAATGGACGCGTGATCTGGGTCGACGTCGACGGCCAGGGACATGTCATTCGCCGCTCGCGGGACCACTGATCCAGCTTTCAATTGACATTTGGAGCGCACTTCCCAGTTGTTCCGGTAAAGCAACTTCTCGTCGCAACGCGGGTTGACGGCGCGAATATGAACGGCTCCGGAGAGCATTGAATGCGTGTCCTGATCGTCGAAGACGAACCCAATCTCGGCCGGCAGCTGCGCTCGACGCTCGAAGGCGCGGGCTACGCCGTGGACCTCGCGACGGACGGCGAGGACGGCCATTACCTCGGCTCAACCGAAAGCTATGACGCGATCATCCTCGACCTGGGCCTGCCCGAGGTCGACGGGCTGACGGTCCTCGACCGGTGGCGGAAGGAAGGGCGCAAGATGCCCGTCCTCGTGCTGACCGCGCGCGACAGCTGGTCGGACAAGGTCGCGGGTCTCGACGCCGGTGCCGACGATTATCTCGCCAAGCCGTTCCAGACGGAGGAACTGATCGCCCGCCTCCGCGCCCTGATCCGCCGCTCCTCGGGGAACGCGTCGAGCGAGCTCAACGCCGGCGACATTCGCCTCGACACGCGCTCCGGCAAAGTGACCAAGGGCGGCGAGCCGGTGAAGCTCACCGCGCAGGAGTACAAGCTCCTCTCCTACCTCATGCACCACAAGGGCAAGGTGGTCAGTCGCACCGAGCTGATCGAGCACATTTACGACCAGGATTTCGATCGCGATTCGAACACGATTGAGGTGTTCGTCACCCGAATCCGCAAGAAATTGGGCGCGGACGTCATCACCACCATCCGCGGGCTTGGCTACAGCCTTGAGGAACCGGTTAGTTGAACCTCGAAGCCCCCGCGGCTCCCGCCGCGGCGGCGGATGAGCATGCCGTAAAGCCGGTGAAGAGGCGGCACGTCGGCTCGCTGAGCCGGCGGATGATCGGCGTCGCCGCACTGTGGATCGCGGCGCTGCTCCTTATCGGCGGCTTCGCGCTCGACCGCGTACTGACGCGCTCGATCGTCGCCAGCTTCGACAACCAGCTTACCTTCGTCCTCAACTCGATGATCACTTCATCGGAGATCGGCCCGGACGGCGAGGTCCGATTCAATCGCCCGCCCGCCGACCAGCGCTTCGTCGAGCCCTATTCCGGCCTCTACTTCCAGATCAGCGGAGCCGGCGCCGAAACCTTTCCCTCACGTTCCCTGTGGGACCGCCGGCTACGCGTCAGCGACGCTCACGCCGACCTCAAGCCCCACCTCTATGACAGCGACGAGTTTTCGACCCGGGGCAATGCCGAGCCACTGCGCATCGCCGAGCGCGACGCGATCCTGCCCGGCTCATCGGTCCGCTGGCGCTTCCAGGTGGCTCAATCGCGTGAGAGCATCAACGACCAGATCGGACGCCTGCGCTTCACCCTCTTCTGGAGCTTCTTCGCGCTGGGCATCGGCCTCCTGGTGCTCGCGACGCTGCAGACTTTCTACGGGCTGTGGCCTTTGCGCCGCGTACGCAACGAAGTCGCCGACATCCGCTCCGGCGACAAGACGCGCGTCGGCGACGAATTCCCGGTCGAGATCCGGCCACTGACGGAGGAGATCAACCAACTCCTGGCGCACAGCGAGGCGCAAGCCGAGGAAGCACGACGGCACGCTGGAAACCTGGCCCATGCGCTGAAGACGCCGCTGACCGTCATCACCAACGCAGCTACCGCGGATTCACCCGACCTCGACGCGACGGTGATCCGCGAATCCGCGGCCATGCGCCGACAGATCGACCACCACCTCGCCCGGGCGCGGGCGATCGGCCGCCGCGCCAGCGCCCACTCGCGCGCCACCGTCTGGGAAAGCCTCGAAGCCGTCGAGCGCGCCGTCTGCCGCCTCTACGACAACGTCACCGTCGACATCGCCGGCGACCACCACGCTCAGGTGCGGGTCGAGCGCCAGGACCTTGACGAGATGCTCGGAAATCTCGTCGAGAACGCTGCGAAATATGGCGGGGGACGGGTCTTCGTTACGGTCGAGCCGAAAGCCGACAAGGTCAACATCGTCGTCGAGGACGACGGCCCTGGTATCCCGGAGGAGCGCCGCGGGGAGCTGTTCACTCGCGGTGCGCGGCTGGACACTACAGGAAAGCCGGGCACCGGCCTTGGCCTCGCCATCGTCCGTGACGTCGCCGAGATCTACGGTGGCTCGATCCGCCTTGAGGAGAGCGAGGACCTCGGCGGGCTGCTCGCGCGCCTCAGCCTCCCCGCGGGCTAGGTCTACCGCCCCTTCGTCGAAAGACCATTGTCTGAGCCTCGCAGGTCAGTAGTTATCCGCGGGACCATTCCGGGCTGGGGATTTTTCTATGCATTTCCGACACTTGCTGTTCGCCTCCGCGTTAGTCAGCGCTGTTCCAGCCCTGGCCGCGGCGCCCCGCTACGGCAGCTGGGGCCTCGAGCTCCATGACATGGACCGCTCGGTGAAGCCGGGCGACGGCTTCTTCGAATATGCCGAAGGCACCTGGTTAAAGAACCATCCAATCCCGGCCGACAAGACCGCCGCAGGGTACAATTACGACCTCCCCGACGAGATCGAGCTGCAGGTCAGGAAGATGGTCGAGGATGCGGCAGCGCACCCAACCTCCCCGACCGCACAGAAGATCGGCGACGCCTACGCCGCCTGGATGGATCAGGCCGGTATCGAAGCGCGTGGCCTCGCACCGCTGAAGCCCTACCTCGACCGCATCGACGCGGTCTCGAACCGTTCGCAGCTGGTCAAGCTGATGTCGCAGCCCTCTTATGCCTCGCCGATCTCGGTCGACATCGCGACCGACCAGGACGACACGACGAAGTATGAGGTGAGAGTCGGCCAGGCTCACCTCGGCCTTCCGACGCGCGATTACTACCTGCTCAAGGGCGATAAGTACGAATCCATCCGCTCCGCGTACCGCCAGTATATTGTCGAGGCGGGCAAGCTCGCGGGCCTCTCCGATCCGGAAGGCCGCGCGGACCGCATCCTCGCGCTCGAGACCCGGATTTCGCAGGACCAGTGGGCGCCGGAACGCCGCCGCGATCCGGTCGCAACGCACAATGTGATGACCATCGCGCAGCTCCAAAAGCTGGTCCCGCAGGTCAACTGGCGCGAGGCGCTTCGCGCGGGCGGGCTCGGCGCGGCGAAGAAGGTCGACGTTGCCGAGAAGAGCGCCGTTGCTGCAGCCGGCAAGCGGCTTGCCGACGTGCCGCTTTCAACGTGGAAGGAATATCTCGCCTTCCGCTTCATCAGCGACCATTCGGACGTGCTTCCGCGCGCCTTCGACGACGCGCACTTCAACTTCTACGGCAAGACGCTGAGCAGCGTTCCCGAGCAGCGCGCGCGCTGGAAGCGCGGGATGCAGATGCTCGACGACAGCCTCGGCGAGGCGGTCGGGCAGCTCTACGTCGCCGAGCACTGGCCAGCCGAAACTGCACGCCAGGCGCAGGAGCTGGTCGACGACATGCGCGCCGCTTACGCCGACAAGATCGCGAATGCGTCATGGATGGACGCCGCGACCCGCAAGGCCGCCCTTGCGAAGCTCGCCGCGTTCGACCCTCGCATCGGCCACCCGGTCAAGTGGATCGACTATACGAACCTCAAGACCAGCCGCGACGATGCGCTGGCAAACGAGGTCGCGACCGAGAACTTCCAGTGGCAGTACGAGCTGGATCATTACCCTCATCCCGTCGATCGCACTCTGTGGAACATGACGCCGCAGACGGTGAACGCCGAATACGACCCGACGCTCAACCAGATCACGGTGCCCGCCGCGATCCTCCAGCCGCCCTTCTTCGACGCCAACGCGGACCCCGCCGTCAATTACGCCGAGACAGGTGCGACGACCCTGGGTCATGAGATGGGCCACGGCTTCGATGACGAGGGTCGTCAGTATGATCCGCAGGGCCGCCTGCGAGACTGGTGGACCCCGGGGACGGCCGCCAAGTACAAGGTCAAGGCCGACCGCCTCGCCACCCAGTTCGACCAATATGAGCCGCTTCCGGGCGTGCACATCAAAGGCAAGCTGACGCTTGGCGAAAACCTCGCCGACCTTGGCGGTCTGGAGACGGCCTACGCAGCCTATCGCCGCTTTGTCTCCCGCCACGGCGAGCCGCCAGTGATTGATGGCCTCACCGGCGACCAGCGGTTTTTCATCGCCTACGCGCAGGCCTGGCAGGGCAAGCGGCGCGAGGGGTCGCTTCGCCAGCAGCTGCTCAGCAACCCGCACAGCCCCGAGCAGTATCGGGTCGACGGAATCGTCCGCAATTTCGACCCGTGGTACAAGGCGTTCAACGTGCAGCCCGGAGACAAGCTCTATCTGCCGCCTGAGCAGCGCGTCCACATCTGGTAACTGCGCGGCACATCTGTCGCGTCGGACCCGTCGTTCGTCGAAAATGCTTGCCTGTTTCGCGTCGGATCGCGACAAATGCGCGACATTCAGCCGAGGGGTGAATATTCATGAAATTCAGAACGTTGACGCTTGCCACGGCGAGCCTTCTTGCAGCTGCGGCTCCGGCCTCACTGAACGCCGCGAAGCCGGTCCTCGGCACCTGGGGTTACGACCAAACAGCGATGAACAGCTCGGTGAAGCCGGGCGACGATTTCTGGGCTTACGTCAATGGCAACTGGGCCAACCGGACCCAGATCCCCGCCGATCGTGCCTCGGTAGGCTCCTTCATCAATCTCGCCGAAGGGGCCGAGCGCGACGTTCGCCAGATCGCCGAGGGTTTCACGAACGCCCCCAAGCGTGACCTGCTCGGACAGCAGATCGGCGATTATTATTCCAGCTTCCTCGACGAAGCTCGCATCGAGCAGCTCGGTACTGCGCCGCTGAAACCGTATCTTTCCAAGATCGAGGCGGCCAAGACCCGCGACCAGCTGGTGAGGCTGTTCATGACGCCGGGCTACGCCAATCCGATCGGCATCGGCATCAATCCCAACCCGAAGGATCCGACCCACTATTCAGTCTCAGCGACTCAGTCGACGCTGGGCCTGCCCAACCGCGACTACTACCTCTCGGACTCACCGAAGATGGCGGCATACCGGGCCGCCTATCGCGACTATATCGTCAAGATCGAGAAGCTTGCGGGCCTCGGCGGCGGTGAGGCTGTTGCGGACCGCATCATCGCCCTTGAGACCGCGTTGTCGCAGGCCCAGTGGTCCGCGGCCGATCGCCGGGACATCGACAAGACCTACAACCCGATGAGCCGCGCGCAGGTGGCTGCGCTTGCGCCACAGTTCAACTGGGATGTTTCGCTGGCCCAGCGCGGCCTCGGCAATGCGACCCAAGTGATCGTGCGAGAGCCTTCGGCGATCGCTGGCGCAGGCAAGATCCTGGCGGAGACGCCGCTGTCGACCTGGCGCGAGTGGCTGGCCTTCCGCTTCGTGTCCGACCACGCCGATGTGCTTCCCAAGGCCATCTCCGACGCGAACTTCGAATTCTATTCGAAGACCCTGACGGGCGTTGAGCAGCAGCGCGACCGCTGGAAGCGCGCCGTCGCCGCCACCAATGGCGCGCTCGGCGAAGGCGTCGGCAGTATCTACGCGAAGACGCACTTCCCGGCCGAGTCCGAGCGGCAGATGACCGAGCTCATCGCCAACCTCCGCCAAGCGTATCAGGAGCGCATCAGCAGCAACAGCTGGATGGATGAGGCTACTCGCAAGGCCGCGCTCGAGAAGCTCGCAGCCTTCGATCCGCGCATCGGGCATCCGGTCAAGTACATCGACTATTCGCCGCTGAAGGTCGTGAAGGGCGACGCCCTCGGCAATGACCTTCGCGCTGCCGATTTCCGGTGGCAGCTGCAGCTGAAGCGCTATCCGAAGCCGGTGGACCGCACCCTTTGGGGAATGACGCCGCAGACGGTGAACGCCTACTACAGCCCGCCGACCAACCAGATCACCTTCCCGGCAGCGATCCTGCAGCCTCCCTTCTTCGACCCGAACGCCGACCCGGCCGTCAATTATGGCGGCATCGGCGCGGTGATCGGCCATGAGATGGGACACGGCTTCGACAACCAGGGCCGCAAGTTCGACCCGAAGGGCATGCTCCGCGACTGGTGGACTCCAGAGGCGGCGAAGTCCTTCACCGGGAAGACCGACGTCCTCGTTTCGCAGTACAGCAGCTTCAAGCCGTTCCCCGACCTGGCGGTCAACGGCAAGCTGACCCTCGGCGAGAATATCGGCGACCTGTCGGGCGTCGAAGCCGCCTATGCGGCGTTCAAGAAGTATGAGGCTAAGCACGGTGCTTCGCCGGTGATCGACGGCCTGACCGGCGATCAGCGCTTCTTCATCGCCTTTGCGCAGGTCTGGCAGCAGAAGCAGCGCGACGACGCCCTGCGCCAGCAGGTCATCACCAACGAGCACAGCCCGGGCAAGTATCGCGTGAACGGCACCGTCCGGAACGTCGATGCCTGGTACAAGGCATTCAACGTGCAGCCGGGCGATGCGCTCTATCTGCCGCCCGAGCAGCGCGTCCACATCTGGTAGTCGGCTTTGAAAAAACGGCGCTGTCCGGCTAGGGCAGCGCCGTGTCTGCTACCATCCTTCCGCTCACGACCCAGCGCTCGCCGTCGCTCGACCCGCTGATGGCGCTCGTCGCAAGCGACATGAACGGCGTGAACGCGGTCATCCTCGAGCGGATGCAGAGCAAGGTTGCGCTGATACCGGAGCTTGCCGGCCATCTGATCGCCGGCGGCGGCAAGCGCATGCGGCCGATGCTGACGCTCGCCTGCGCCGAGCTGCTTGGCTACCCGGGAACGCGCCACCACAAGCTCGCCGCGGCAGTCGAGTTCATCCACACCGCGACCTTGCTCCACGACGATGTCGTCGATGGCTCCGGGATGCGCCGCGGGAAGCGCACCGCCAACCTGATCTGGGGCAATCCGGCCAGCGTTCTGGTTGGCGACTTCCTCTTCAGCCGGGCTTTTGAGCTGATGGTTGAGGACGGAAGCTTGCGGGTACTTCGGATCCTCAGCCATGCCTCCGCTGTCATCGCCGAAGGCGAAGTGGACCAGCTGACCGCGCAGCGCCGTATCGACACCGGCGAGGACCATTATCTCGACATCATCAGCGCCAAGACCGCCGCCCTGTTCGCAGCCGCGTGCCGGGTCTCGCCGGTCGTTGCAGAGGCCAGCGAGGACGCCGAACTGGCGCTCGAGTGCTACGGGAAGAATCTCGGCATTGCGTTCCAGCTGAGCGACGACGTCATCGACTATGCATCGGACACAGCGACCATGGGCAAGGGGGTCGGCGACGACTTCCGCGACGGCAAGATGACGCTGCCGGTCATCCTCGCTTACGCGCGCGGAAATGATGACGACCGCGCGTTCTGGCGCTCGGCGATCGGCGGCAGCCAGGCTTCGGACGACGACCTGCAGCGCGCGATCCGCTTGCTCAAGGAGAGCGATGCCCTCGCGGATACGCTGGAACGCGCGCGCCAATATGCTCGCCGCGCGATCGACGCCCTGGCGATCTTCCCTGCGGGCAAGGCCAAGGCGGCCCTGATCGAGGCGGCGGAGTTCGCGGTCTCGCGCGCTTACTGAGCCGCTGGCCTCCGCTCACATTCCTGCTAGCGTCCCCGCGAATTCTCGGAGTTTGTTGATGCGTCTTATCCTCACCGCCGCGCTTGCGTTCGTCGCTTCGGCGCCCGCCACCGCAGCGACCCTGCACCAGTTCTCGGACCTTGCGCTATCTCCGAACGGCGACCGGATCGCGGCCGTTGAAAGCGATGCTGAGCCGAACGCGCCTCGCCTGCCGGCCGAGCGGATCGTGATGCGCAATGCGAAGACCGCGGCAGTACTGGCGACAGTCGATCAATGTGCGGGCTGCCACTATTTCGATCCCACCTTCCTGCCCGGCGGCCGGCTGCTCGGGATTGTGAAGGACGGATCGAAGACCCGGTTGATCGTCGTCAGCCCCGCCGGACAGGTTACCACCCTCAGCCAGTTCGACGGAATCGCGCAGAAACCGCTACTCTCGCCGGATGGCCGCAGCGTTTCGGTGCTCGCCACCTTCGGCGCCCGCAAGGAAGCGGGGGCAACGCAGCCCGGAGTTCGCCAGGTGGGCGAGATCGGTGAGCAGAATGACGAGCAGCGGATCGCCGTCGTTCCCCTCGCCGGCGGAGAGCTTCGCGCCGTCAGCCCAGCCGACCGCTACGTGTACGAATATGACTGGCTGCCCGACGGTACGGGCTTCGTCGCAACCAGCGCACATGGGAACGGCGACAACAATTGGTGGGTGGCTACCCTCGACCGCATAGATCTCGCCAGAGGAGCGGTGAGCGAGATTGCGGCACCCGCCACGCAGCTCAACTTCCCGCGCGTCTCGCCTGATGGACGCACGATCGCGTTCATCGGCGGGCTGATGAGCGACTTCGGCTCGGTCGGCGGCGACGTCTACACCGTTCCGGTCACCGGCGGGACTCCCACCGACATCACCCCAGGTTACCACGGCACTTTCACATCGTTGGTGTGGGACGGACACGGCCTGACCGCCTCAGCACTGGTCGGCGACAAGATGGCGATCGTACCAGTCGTTCCGGGGCGCGGACCTGGCGCACCGCTGTGGAGCGCGCCGGTAACGATCAAGGGCGGCGATGCCCGCTTCGTACGCGCGTCTGACGGCCGCACATACGCTGCGATTGTTGAGGATTTCGAGCATCCGGCGGCAATCTATGCCGGCCCGCTCGCGAGCTTTGGGCCGATCACCCACGATAACGATAAATGGCAGTCCCTGGTGAAGGCCCAGAGCGTCAGCTGGAAGAACGAAGGCTTCAACGTCCAGGGCTGGCTACTGGCGCCGGCGACCGCGCCGACCTCGCGCAAGGCGCCGATGGTCGTGACCGTTCACGGCGGTCCATCGGCTGCGACCACTCCCGGATTCGTATGGGAAGGCACACGAGCGGATCTCGCTAGCGAGGGATATTACCAGTTCCTGCCCAATCCACGCGGCAGCTACGGTCAGGGCGAAGCCTTCACCCGCGCCAACATGCGCGATTTCGGAGGAGGAGATCTTCGCGACATCCTCGCGGGGGTCGATGCGGTCGAAAGGGCCGCTCCGATCGACGACAGTCGCCTTGGCCTGACCGGCGGCAGCTATGGCGGCTTCATGTCGATGTGGGCGAACACACAGACTAATCGCTTCAAGGCGATTGTCGCCGGCGCGGGCCTGTCGAACTGGATCAGCTATTACGGAACCAATGGCATCGACGAATGGATGATCCCGTTCATCGGCAAGTCCGTGTACGATGACCCGGCACCCTATTGGGCGATGTCGGCCATCCGCACGATCAAGCAGGCGCACACGCCGACGTTCATCTATGTCGGCGAACGCGACATCGAGGTGCCACCGACCCAGTCGACCGAATATTGGCACGCGCTGAAAGCGATGAACGTACCGACCAGCCTCGTCATCTATCCCGACGAAGGCCACCATGTTCGTCAGCCCGAGCATGTGCTGGATATCCGTCGGCGGACGGTCGAATGGTTCAACCGTTACCTCGGCAGTCCGGGGACGAACGCCGCCCATTGATCCGCCTGCCCATCGATGAGGTCCTTGGCGACCTACTCGCGGCGCTGCGTGCCAACACGAGGGCGCTGCTGGTTGCGCCGCCCGGGGCAGGCAAGACCACTCGTGTTGCTCCTGCTTTGCTCGCAGAGGAATGGTGCGGCGGACAGGTGCTGCTGCTCGTCCCGCGCCGCCTCGCTGCACGAGCGGCGGCGGAGTTCATGGCCGGCGAGCTTGGGGAAAAGCCGGGCGAGACGATTGGCTATGCAACCCGGCTCGACAGCAAGGTCGGTAAGGCGACCCGCGTAATAGCAATGACGCATGGCGTGTTCCTCGCCCGCATTCAGAACGATCCCGAGCTTTCCGGCGTCTCCGCCGTCCTGTTCGACGAGGTTCACGAGCGGAGCCTGGACAATGATTTGGCGCTGGCGCTGGCGCTCGATGCCGCGAAGGCCTTGCGCGAAGACCTGAGGCTGCTTGCGATGTCGGCGACGCTCGACGTCGAGAGGTTCCGCAAGCTTCTCGACGATCCACCGACGATCGTCAGTGAGGGCAAGAGCTTCCCGCTCGAGATCCGCCACATCGGCCGCGATTCCGCCGCGCGCATCGAACCTCAGATGGCGTCCGCAATTCGCGCCGCGCTTGGCGAGCAAAGCGGCTCGCTTCTCGCCTTCCTGCCCGGCGTTGCCGAGATCGAGCGCACGGCCGACGCCCTGGGCGCGCTCCCGTCGGACGTCGAGCTTCACAAGCTTCACGGCGGCATGGAGCCGGCTTCGCAGCGGAAGGCGCTCGCCGCTCCGCCGCCCGGCAAGCGCAAGCTCGTGCTCGCGACCAGCATCGCCGAGACTAGCGTCACGCTCGAAGACGTCCGGATCGTCGTCGACAGCGGCCTCGCCCGCCGTCCGCGCTACGACCGCGGCGCCGGGCTCACCCGTCTCGTCACCGAGCGCGCAAGCCGCGCTTCAGTTACTCAGCGCGCCGGCCGCGCGGCCCGTCAAGCCTCTGGAGTCACGATAAGATTGTGGGAAGAGGCAGCGAATTCTTCTCTTCCGGAGCATGACCCGCCGGAGATCCTCGAAGCCGACCTCTCCAGCCTCCTGCTCACCTCGCTGCTGTGGGGCGAGGCGAACCCTTCCCGCCTCCCTTTCCTCGATCCTCCATCCCGCTCCGGCTTGGACGAGGCGCACAAGCGGCTGGCGGCGCTTGGCGCAATCGACAGCGAGGGGCGCTTGACCGATCACGGCCGCTCAATCGCCGCGCTGCCGCTGGAACCCCGCCTCGCTCACATGCTGCTTGATTGCCGCAGTCGCGGCTTCGGCGCCGCCGCGGCCGACGTCGCGGTCCTCCTGACTGAGCGCGGCCTCGGCGGCAACGATCCAGACCTCGAGCTGCGCTGGCGCCGCTGGCGATCGGACAAGTCTCCCCGTGCCGAAGCTGCACGCAAGCTCGCCGCCGGCTGGAGGAAACGTCTTAAAATCGAAGGCGAAAGGGTCGATGATCATGATCTCGCTCGCGCTCTCGCGATTGCATTCCCCGATCGCGTCTCGCGCCGCCGCGATGGTTCGGGGGAAAGTTGGCAGTCGGTCGGTGGGCGCGGCTTTCGCCTCGACCCGGGCTCGTCACTCGGCGCTAGCCAGTGGCTCGCGGTCGGCGAAGTCGCTGGTCGCGCATCAGGCGCTCGCATCCTTTCTGCCGCCGCCATCGACGACCGAGCTGTACTCGATCTTTTCGCGGCGCGAGTCGAAAC
>Ga0207648_10003278_pt1 | contig 17025 bp, 13 predicted proteins | sample KBSMisM32_FD_184310 | JGI IMG/M metagenome (GOLD analysis project Ga0207648, IMG submission 184310) | Miscanthus rhizosphere microbial communities from Kellogg Biological Station, Michigan, USA - KBS Miscanthus M3-2 (SPAdes) (version 2) | ecosystem: Host-associated > Plants > Roots >...
GAAGTCGGACCCGACCCCGCTCGCCTCCCAGTTGATCGAGCCGCCGCCGATCCAGTAGATGCGTCGTCCCCAGGGGTCTTCCATCGGTCGCAGCGAGTCCGAGTAGACACGACGCCCGAGTCTCGTTAGGCGCACGCCGCGGATGTCGCCGGCGCGCCTCGGCGGCAGGTTCACGTTCAGCAGCGTATGCTCCGGAAACCGTGGCAGGGAGGTCAGGTGGGCAAGCAGCGGCGTGAGAATCCCTACCTGCTCGTCCAGCAGCGACACATCGGCACGGAGGTCACCACCCGCGAACGAGATCGCGATGGACGGAATGCCGAGCGCCAGGCCTTCCATGGCTGCCGCGACCGTACCCGAGTACAGAACGTCCTCGCCCATGTTCTGTCCGTGATTGATCCCACTCAGAACATAGTCGGGACGATGCTGCATCAGTGCCTCGACCGCGAGCATGACACAATCGGTCGGTGTCCCATCCACCTGGTACTTTCGCTCGCCCCGTTTGACGGGGCGAAGTGGGTGATGGAGTGTGAGCGAGTGGCTCGTAGCGCTCTGCTCGCGATCCGGAGCGACGACCGTAATCTCGCCCAGCGGCTCGGCGGCTCGTACCAGACACTCGAGGCCGTAGGCGAGAATTCCATCGTCGTTCGTACACAGGAGACGCATCAGTGGTGAGCTCCCATTCCAAATCGCCAGAGTGTCCTGACGATCCGCGCGGAATCGCGCACCGGCCGAAAATGGCTCGGAATGTTGGCGGCGTAGACCGTTGGGATGGGAACAAACACAATGCGGGCCCCGAGGCGGCCCGCCAGAATGAGGAACTCGGTCTCGAACTCGTACCGGTCACCGCGCGGCCGGACCTCGGCGATGAGACGCGATCTCATCGCGCGGAAGCCGCTCTGCGCGTCGGCGACATCCCGACCGATACAGTGCGCCACGGCCGCGGCCGACAGACGGTTCGTTAGGCGCCGCCCGGCCGGCATGGAACCGCCACGCTCGCGTGCGCCGATCGCGACGTCGGCGTTCGAGAGGGATTCCACCAGCGCCGGCGCGTATCGCGGATCGTGTTGTCCGTCGGCATCGATCGTCACGACAACGTCCGCGCACTGTTCCGTCGTGACCTGAAATCCCGCGCGCAGTGCCGCCCCCTTCCCGCCATTGCGTTCGAGGCGGACCGTGATGTCGGCGAGGGGCCGTGCCGCACGGGACGTCCCGTCCGCGGATCCATCGTCGACCACGGTGATGTACGCGGTTGGCATCGCCGCGCGAAGCCCGGACACTACTGCCGCGATGGTCGGTTCGGCATTGAACGCCGGCACTACACAGACGACGCGGGCGCTCCTCACGTGGCGGATGGCTCGGGTTCGTCGCCGCCACTCGCCGGCTCCGGCTGCGGTGAGTCAGTTCCGTCCAGGACGCGCACGATCCCTTGGAGCTGTCGCTCGAGATCGCGAATCATCTGCACGTCGAGGGCAGCACGTGCCTCGGCGCGAAGAGAACCGGCCTTTCGCTGCTCCTCGATCCGTTGACGAGCCCCGTCGATGGTGTACTTCTCCGTATACAACAGGTGCTTCACGAGCATGATCAGCTCGACTTCGCGCCGCTGATACACGCGGTTGCCTGACCGGTTCTTCGCCGGGTTGAGGAAACGAAACTGGCTCTCCCAGTAGCGCAGGACGTGTGGCTTCAGATCCGTCAGCGCGCACACGTCGCCGATCGAGAAAAACTCCTGAACCGGCTCGTCTTTGGTCGGCATCAGTCCTGCTCCGCGCGAAGTTCGCGAGTCATCAGCTCGGAAATGGCGAGACGCGGCGGCTGTGCTTCGAACAGAACGCGATGAACGGCCAGAACGATTGGCATGTCCACTCCTTCGCGCTCCGCCAGCGCGCACGCACTGATCGTGTTGAGCACTCCCTCGGCGACTGTGTCCTTCCCTTCCAGCGCCTGCTCCAGCGTACTTCCCTTCCCAATCTCCATGCCCAGGGCACGGTTGCGGCTCAGCGCGCCCGTGCACGTGAGCACCAGATCGCCCAGGCCGGCGAGCCCGGCGAACGTCGCCTGGCTGGCCCCCAGCGCGATTCCGAGCCTCGTCATCTCGGCCAATCCGCGCGTGATGAGCGCAGCGCGGGAGTTGAAACCCAGCCCGAGGCCTTCCGCGATACCCGTGGCGACGGCCATGACGTTCTTGAGCGCGCCGCCCAACTCCACGCCGATGACGTCATCGTGCGTGTAGACCCGGAAGACGTCGGAGCTCAAGGCCCGCTGGACGACGGTCGCCGCGGCCTCGTTTGTCGACGCCGCCACCACGGCGGTTGGCTGTCCTCTCGCCACCTCGGCGGCGAAGCTCGGGCCTGAGAGGGCCACCACCGCGTGGCGCGGAAGCGTACTGCCCACCACGTCCGACATGATCGCGAGTGACTCACGCTCGATACCCTTACTGGCCACGACGAGCACGGCGTCGGGCCGAACAGCGGCGACACCGCTCGCCACAACGTCGCGGAGCGCATGCGATGGCGCGACGTACGTCACGAGCTGGGCGTCACCTAACGCTTCCACCATCTCGCCCGTTGCGCGAATCGCCTCCTCGAGACACACCCCCGGCAGGAAACGCAGATTCTCCCGTCCGTCGTTGATGGCCTCCACCACGTCCGGCTCGCGCGCCCAGAGTGAGACCGCGTGGCCGTTCGCGGCCAGCACGTTCGCCAGTGCCGTCCCCCACGCGCCCGCACCGACGACAGCGCACTTCATCGCAGTGGCGGAGCCTTCCGGCCGAACCGAGGCTCCTGGCCACGGCGCAGACGTCCGATGTTCGATCGATGCGTCCAGAACACGAACGCGGCGACCACGACGCTGACGGCGAACAAGGGCGACCGGAGTCCGCCTATGACCGCAATCGCGACCGGCAGGACGGCGGCGCCGGCGAGAGACGCGAGCGACATATAGCCGCTCACGACGAGCACAGCCAGCCACACAAGTAGCGTTATCCCGATCGCTGCGGGAGCAAGGGCTCCGAAGACTCCCGACGCCGTGGCAACGCCCTTCCCCCCGCCTTTCCAGAGCAGGAAGACGGGCCTAACGTGACCGATGATGGCGGCGATCCCGAAAGCGATGGCCCAGAGGGTCAACGCGCCGGGCTCCGACACACGTGGCGCGATCAGGCTGGGGAACCACAGAACAGGCACGGCTCCTTTCGCGGCATCGAACAGCAGGACGACCACGGCTACCTTGGCGCCGAGGACGCGGTAAACGTTCGTTGCACCGAGGTTGCCTGAGCCGTGCTGCCGAAGATCGATTCCTCGCGTCACCTTGCCCGCGATGTATGCCGCCGGGATCGACCCCGCCACGTAGGCGAGCACGAGACCCAGGTAGGGAGACACTTACGCGGCACGGCTCCGGAGAACGATCCGCAGCGGATTGCCCGTGAATCCCCAGGCTTCTCGGAAGCCGTTGTGCAGATACCTCACGTAGTGTTCGGCGAGCAGCTCCGGGTGATTGCCGAACACGGCGATCGTCGGGGGCGCAACCTCCACCTGCGTCGCGTAGAGCAGCTTGACCTCACGACCGGCTGCCTGCGGTGGTTGCCGTCGCGCCACCAGCGCCTCGAGTGTGATGTTGACCTGCGAAGTCGTGATCCGCTTCGAGCGCTCGGCATCGACCTCGAGTAGCAGGTCGAGCACGCGGGTTACTCGCTGACCCGTAAGGGCGGAAGTGAACAGGAACGGAACGAACGACAGGAACGGCACCCGCTCCGCCGCTTCCTTCTGGAACCGGCCGGCAGTCTTGTCGTCCTTCTCCTTCAGGTCCCACTTGTTCACCACGACGATGAGACCGCGCCCCGCTTCCCAGGCGAGGTTGGCGATCTTCAGGTCCTGGTTATGGAGACCTTCGACCGCGTCGATGATCAGAAGGCAGATATCCGCGCGCTCGATGGCCCGGCGCGTCCGAAGCGCCGAGTAGAACTCGATTCCATCGTCGACCCTCGACTGACGACGGAGCCCTGCCGTGTCGATGAAAACGATCGGCCGATCGTGATAGCGCATCGGCGTGTCGATGGCGTCTCGCGTCGTTCCGGCCACCTCGGACACCACCAGGCGCTCCTCGCCTAACAAGCGATTCACGAACGAGGACTTTCCGACGTTCGGCCGGCCGATCACCGCAACGCGCAGCGCGTCCCGCTCCTCGGCGGGCGCCGCAGGAATCCGCTCCACGACGACATCCAGCAGATCCCCGGAGTTTTTCCCGTTCACTGCCGAGACGGGAACCGGATCACCGGCGCCCAGTTGGTAGAACTCGTAGAAGTCCGTCGCGCGCGGGTCATCCGCCTTGTTCGCAACGAGTACCCACGGCTTCTGCGATTCGCGCAGCATGTCGACGACGTACGCGTCCATCGGATGGACGCCCGCCTTCGCATCGACGACGAGCAACAGGAGATCGGCCTCCTCGATTGCCTGGTCCACCTGGCGCCGGATCTCGACGTCCATGGGGGCACGCGCGTCGTCCGTCACTCCGCCCGTATCGACCAGCCAGAACGTTTGCCCCGCCCACTCTGCCTCGGCGAAGTGGCGATCGCGGGTGGTGCCCGCCTCGTCGCTGACGATCGCCGCCTGAGCCCCCACAATGCGATTGAACAGCGCAGACTTCCCGACGTTAGGCCGGCCTATCAGCGCAACGACCGGGACGTTCATGCGGCACGCACCCCGGGAGCCGGTGGGGCATTCTCCCCTTCCAGCGAGAGCACGTCGATGAAATCGTACGACGGATACACCGGCATTGGCAGCGACTCCCGCACCACGACGAACCGTTCGTCATCGAGGAACAGGCCGCTGTCGTTGATGGTCTCCGCCGGAATGAGCGCGAGATCCAGATCATGCCGTCCATTGAGAGCGCGACGAATGTCGGCGCCGACGAGCAGTCCGGCGGTCGTCGTCGTGGGACCAAACAGCGAGTTGGTCGTTGGAATGAGCACGAAATCCGCCCCCGTCGATGCCGTGAGCTGCTCCAGCAGTGCGGGCATCAGCGGGGCCATTGAGGTCCCGGTGACCACGCCGATACGTCGTCCTTCGAGCCGTGGCAACGTCGGCGCCCCGCCGCGTACGCGCTCTCGGAGCGATGTGACGGCTCCAACCCCGTTCTCGATCTGCGCGAAGTCGCCGTAGTGACTGGTCGGCGGGAGCTCGATCCCGGCCAACAGGTACAGCTCGTCCGAACCATAGACCCATGGGTCTCCGCGCTCGCCGTTGGCGCGCGCTTCCCAGCGGTGTACGACCTCGAGGAGCGCGCGCGATCGCTCCGCGCTCATCGACTCACCGGTGTAGAGATGCGAGAACTGTGTGAGCCCGACCGGGACGAGCGCCACGGAGATGACAGCGTCACCAAGATCCCACAGGTCGGTCAGCGACTGCTCCAGCACGGCACCGTCGTTGAGATCCGGGACGATGACCATCTGACAGTGGAACTGAATTCCGTGTGCAGCGAGCCGTGTCAGCTGCTCCAGAATGTTGGGCACCTTGGGATTGTTGAGCAGCACACGGCGCGCTTCCCACGGCGTCGCGTGAACCGACACGTACAGCGGCGAGAGCCGGTACTCGATGATCCGCTGCTCGTCGCGCTCCTTCATGTTCGACAGAGTCGCGAAGTTGCCATACGCGAACGACAGCCGGTAATCATCGTCCCGAATGTAAAGGTTCTTGCGCAGCCCCTTCGGCAGTCCCTCGATGAAGCAAAACTCGCATCGATTGGCGCACCGCCGCACGGATGGCGGCTCGAGCTCGACGCCGAGGCTTTCAGCTTCGGGACGCTCGATCTCGTAGACGATCTCTTCTCCGTCGGGCAGTCGAGCTTCAATTACGAGCTCGTCCTCCGCCGTGAGGAATTCCCAATCGAGAAAGTCGGCAAGGGCGCGACCGTTCACCGTCAGTAACTCGGTGCCCGGCACCATGCCTATTTCCTGCGCGATACTCTCGCCGACGACCCGTGCGACTCGAACCATTTCCTATCCACCACAAGCAAGGGGACGCCACGTTAGGTGCGCTCCCCGAAGGACCGCCACGACACCGAGGCAAAGGCTCAACTATTTTAGCAACTCAAGGCGGCGAAATCAATTGCCGATAATCACTTCGGCTTTTGCACCGCATGTCAGGTCGAGGCTCCAAACCGCTGGCACATAACGAGACGAGCGCCGAACACCCGAGGTGTTCGGCGCTCGCGGTCCGACGCCGGATCGGAGCTACTTGTCGAGCGGCGCGTACTTGAACGCCGCAATGCCCGGCTTTTCCGCCGTGACGCGGAACGGCTTCGAGGCCTTTGGCTCCACTGAGCCGACGGTGGCTTCCTGCGTTGCGACCGTATTCCCGCTCGTGTCGAGGAAGTCGACCTTGAGGGTGTACGTCTTCGCCGCGGCCGAAAGGTTTTCGATGGTACCGCCGAGCGTGGCCTTCGCCGCCTCGCGGCTGAACAGGTTGAACGTGACTTTGACGGTGGGTTCGCTGAACAGCTTGAAATACTTGAGCACCGAGTCGCTGAGCGCCTTCTTCGCCGTTGGGTTCTTCTCGGTCTTGACCTTGTCCTGGTAGTAGTTCACCCACACCCGATAGTTGTCCGGATTGTTCGGATCGACGGTCACGAGCCGCTCGAGCACCGGCGGCATCTTCTCCAGCTGGTTCGAGCTGAGATAGGTGACAGCGACATTGAAGAGGCCGTCGCGGTAATAGGGATTCTTCTTGAGACCCGCCTCGAACAGCTGCGAAGCGTCTTTGGCCCGATCAGCGCGCGCTGCATTTACCCCGGCCTCGAGCAGCTGCATGTCGGTGTACTTGTCAGGCGAAGTGAGCATTTCGGAGTAGATCTTGTTGGCGCTGGCGCTATCGCCCGACAGCAACTGAACCCGCGCGAGCCCGGACTGCGCGCCGGCATCGTTGGGATAATCCTTGAGGTATGCCTGGTATGCCTCGGCGGCCTGCTTTGCGTACTCCTGCTTCTTCGGTGCCTCGACGGCATCCGCTTCCGCCGCGAGAAGCGTGGGGATGTTGAGCATCACCTGCTTCTTCTCATCGACATAGGCCGTGTCATTGCCAATCGCCACGAGCATCTTCTTGAACGCGTCTACCGCGCCCGGGATGTCGTTCTTGGCCTGGCGTGCGTTGCCGATGACGTTGTACGCGACCGGGGACTTTGGATAGATGATCAGCGCACGCTCCGACAACGCCACGGCGGAATCGATCTGCTTGGCGTTGTACAGGTTCACGGCCTGGTTCACGAGCCCCACGTACGGAACGCGCCGATACTGCTCCGTTTCGGTTTCGCACTGTGGCATCGCCTTCTCCACGACGTCGAACGCGGAATCGGCCGCGAGCACGAGGTCGACCTGCTCCGCCGCCGCGCCCGTGTAGCCGAGCGACGCTTTCGTAGCGATGGTCGGTTGGTCCGGCATCGCCGCCAGCGTCACGAGTGCGCGGCCGAGCAGCCAGTTGCGCCCTACCTCGTTCGCATTCGCCTGCGGTGTCGTCAGGAGCCCGATCGCCCTCGCGATCTGCTTCTTCTTGTCGTCAGGCTTGCCAAGGATCCCCGCCGTGACGAGCGCTTTCTGCGCGTCCTTGACCTGACCCGGCTTGCCCTCATCGATGTCGCATTTTGCCGGCGCCTGTGCGCGCACCATGCCGGGGAGCGCACCGACAGCGAGTGCGGCGATCATGAACGTCTGTCGAACCATGATATCCTTCTCCTGGGTAGCGCGCGACGCGTGAAGCGTTGCGCATTCTGTGATCCTACCCTTCCCCGCCTACCCCCGTTCCGTGGCAGCGCGGGCAAGTGTGGTGACATCCTGCAGCGAACGACCAGTCGCCTCTGCAACCGAACGTACGTCCTCATATTCCGGCTTGGCGCGCGTGTGCCCGTCAGGCAGCGCGGACACCTTCACACGCACTTCGTGCCCGAGTACCTCGACTGTTCGCACGTCGCGTGCGAGCGCGCGGCGAACGACACGACTCCGCCGAATGCCAATCGTCGTCGTGCGGGCAAAAATCATCGACTCCAGGCGTCCCGCGTCGGACTCTGCGCAGAGTACCTCGATCCGTGTGCCGACACGACCCTTCTTCATCGCGACCGTGATGCACGTCACATCCAGCGCGCCAGCTTCGCGTAAGGCATCGGCGGCGGCAGCCACGTGCTCGGGCGTCATGTCGTCGATGTCGGTCGCGAGAATGGCGAGCGTTTCCTCGCGACTGGGCGCCGTCCGCGCGGCCGTCGCATCGTCCGCGAGAATGATTCGCAGTGCGTTAGGCCGGTCGGCAGGATCCTTCGTCCCCGCGCCGAATCCCGACTTGATCGGCGTGTACTCGTCAGGCGTGTAGCCCGCCGAGAGCACGCGCACGAGCGCAGCGCCGGTCGGGGTCACGAGCTCGCCGGATCCCTCGGGACCGCCCCGCACGGGAAATCCCTCCAACAGCTTGAGCGTTGCCGGAGCGGGCACCGGGAGAACGCCGTGGGCCGCCTTCACGAAGCCATCTCCGACCACCAGCGTCCCGCAATAGACCCGGGATATGCCCAGCTCGTGGAATCCCCAGATGGAGCCAAGGATATCGAGAATCGCGTCCACGGATCCGACTTCGTGCAGGTGAACGCGCTCCATTGTTGTGCCATGGATCGCCGCCTCTGCCGCCGTCACTGCCGTGAATGCCGCGTCGGCCCGTTCGCGCACCTGCTCGGGCGCACCCGACGCGTCGAGAATTCTGCGAATGTGGCTCAGGTGACGACCGTGCGGCTGCGGCGGGATGTCGAACTCCACCTTCTTGCACGCAATACCCGCTCGGCGCACGTCCCTGACGCGCGCCGTCACGCCATCGAGCTCGAGTCGCTGCGGGAGCGACATCAGCCACCCCGCGCTCAACCCGAGATCGATTAGGGCGCCCAGGGTCATGTCCCCTGAAATGCCGCTGAACGGATCGAGAATCGCTATCGGCACAGCCTGAAAAAATATCCGGCCGCAACCGTCCAATGCTAGGCTTTCCTATTGGGACTGCACGCTTTCCTGACCGAGGTGCCTCAGCGGTAAGAGGCGCCGCTGCCGGTGTTGTAGATCACAACCTCGGCGTCTGGCGCCACCTCGCCAGCTCTGACGAGCGCGCGGGTGACCGCGAGCGCACAACCGCCCTCCGGGGCCGCGTCGATCCCGCTCGACTCGGCCAACCGCCTCGTGCCCTCCCGGATCGCGTCCTCGCTGGCACTCCCCGCGGCGCCTCCACTTTCGTGGAGGGCGCGCAGCACGAGGCGGTCACCCAAGGGTCCCGGGACTCGCAGTCCCGCAGCGTGTGTGGTCGGGTTTTCCCATGGAATCGCCGATTCGGCACCCGCACGAAACGCACGAACGAGAGGCGCGCAGCCATCGGCCTGTGCCACGACTATGCGCGGGAATCGCGTTTCCTGGTTCAGCCAACGCCAACGCACCATTTCGCCGAATGCTTTCCACATGCCGATCACGCCCTCTCCCCCGCCCGTTGGGTAGATGATGACGTCGGGCAGTCTCCAGCCTAGCTGCTCCGCGAGCTCGTAGCCGAGCGTCTTGTTCCCTTCCGCCCGGTACGGCTCGCGAAGAGTGGCGACGTTGAAGTACCCGTCCGAGGCCGCGAACGCGTTGGCTGCCTTGCCCGCATCACCGATGTGTCCGTTCACGAGCTGCAGATCGGCACCGACCGCCCGAATCGTGTCGAGGATCGGCTGGGGCGTGGTTGCGGGAGCATAGACTCGCACTGGCAGGCGCGCCGCGGCGCCGTAGGCGGCGAGGGCCGCGCCGGCATTTCCCGCCGTCGGCACGACGAGACCAGGGACGCCGTGACCGCGCGCACGAGTCACCGCGGCGCTGAGGCCTCGAGCCTTGAACGACGCGGTTGGGTTGACCGCCTCGTCCTTCACCCACAGCCGCCTAACGCCGACTTCGGCGGCGAGTTGCGGCAGCTCGATGAGCGGCGTGAACCCTTCCCCGAGCGACACGGGCGCTTCCTTCTCCTCCAGTGGCAGCGCGTCCGCGTAGCGCCACATGTCCCAGCGCGTTCGCAGGGACGATCGGTCGGGTGTCGACGTGATGTCCGCGAGGAACGGCTGACCGCACTTCGGGCAGGTGCCGACGCGCGCGGCACTCGGTTCCTCGTGGTTGCACGCGGAGCAGCGGAGCGTCCAGGTCGTCACGGGGTCGTCGGTGTTGGAGGGATTGGAGCAGCGGTGGCTGGTGGTGGCTCAGGCGCATCGGGCTCGTCAGGCGGCGAACCGAATCCAGCTGAGTCGTTAGGCGCCAAAGGTTCGACCGTCTCGGCCGGAGTGGCCACCGGCGTCACCCCGACCGAACGGCCTTCCGCCCGCGCCGCCAGAACGTCCAGCAGACGCTGCGCGCTCGCGGCGCTGAACCCCGGGAGCGCCGCGATCTGCTCGACCGTTGCGTCACGAACGCCCTGAATGCTGCCGAACGACTGCAGGAGCATACGACGCTTCGACGGACCAACGCCCGGAATGCTCAGCAGCTCCGATGTGACGGTCCGCAGCGATCTGCGCTTTCGGTTGTACGTCACGGCGAAACGATGGGCTTCGTCCCGAGCTTGCTGCAGCATGCGCAAACCCGGAGAGCGGCGCGATAGCCGAATGGGGTCCGCACGACCGACGACGTAAATCTCCTCCTCACGCTTCGCGAGGCTGATGAGCTGCAGCGTGTCGAGCCCGAGCTCGCGCAAGCCATCTGCCGCGGCACCGAGCTGGCCTTTCCCCCCATCGATGACCACGAGATCCGGCAATGCCTTCTTCTCATCGAGCCGACGGCGGAAGTAGCGACCAACGACCTCGCGCATCGACGCGAAATCATCCGTGCCGACCACCGACTTCACCTTGAACTTGCGGTATTCGCCCCGGCGCGGACGTCCGTTCTCGAACCAGACGCACGAACCGACCGTATCGGTTCCCTGCGCTGTGGAGATGTCGAAGCACACGAGGGATCGCGGAAGTCGCTGGAGGCCCAACTCCCGACCGAGCTCGTACACGGGGCTCGTCGCGCGCTCCTCGCTCTCCAGCGTCGAGAGCTTGAGCTCCTCGAGCAGATGCCGCGCGTTCTGCTGCGCGAGGTCGACGAGCTCACGTCGTGGGCCGCGCTGCGGGGCGATGACGCGCGTTCCCGTCATCGACGCTTCCACCGCCTCGCGGTCTTCGAAGTCGAACGGAACGAGTAGCTCCCCGGCCCGCTCGTCAGAAGGCACGTACGTGCGCGCAAGATAGGCCGAGAGCACCGCCGTATCGTCTTCGCCATCGATGTTTTCGACGAAGCGATGGTCGCGCGCCAGCAGCTTCCCCCGCCGGATGCGCAGGATGGTGACGCATGCATCGTCACCGTCTCGCGCGTACCCGACAACGTCTCGATCGCCGCCTTCCACCTCGAGGATGATCGTGGGCTCTTCCATCCGCTCGAGGTGACGCAGCGCATCGCGCAGCTCGGCAGCGCTCTCGAAGTCGAGGCCTGTTGCCGCGATCTCCATTCGATCGCGTACGCGGCGGATCACCTCGTCGGTGCGGCCGTCGAGAAAGAGCAGCACCTCGTCGATCATCTGGCGATAGTCATCCTGCGACTGGGCCAGGATGCACGGCGCCTTGCATCGTCCGATGTGATAGTCCAGGCACGCGCGCTCCGGCATCTCGCGCGGCATATCGTAGTTGCACGACCGCACGGTGAAGATGCGCTTCACGACGTTCAGCGCTCGGCGCATCTGCCCGACGTCGGTGTACGGCCCGAAGTACTTCGCGCCGTCATCGATGAGACGACGCGTCACGAACACCCGCGGGAACGGCTCCTGTACCGTGACCTTGATGTACGGGTAGGACTTGTCATCGCGGAGTGCGATGTTGAAGCGCGGCCTGTATTCCTTGATCAGGTTCGCTTCCAGAATCAGCGCGTGCGCCTCGGTGGGAACGACGATGGTGTCGAGGTCGGCAGCCTGGCGCATGAGCGCGCGCGTTTTCACGCTCTCGAGATGATCGCTGCCCAGATAGCTTCGGACCCGCGACCGCAGCCGTTTCGCTTTCCCGACATACAGCACCACGCCATCGGCATCCTTCCACAGGTACACGCCTGGTGACTCTGGAAGGTGCGGCAGTTTCGAAGCAATGGCGTCGGCAGCGACCAGCATGGAGCGAAAACTAGACTCGGCTCACATGATCGTGGAGGGCGCCTAGCGAGGCGTGCTGCCGCGAGCCCGAGGTCGTAAGCCCAGTCGCCGAGCAATCGCTGCGGCGTCCTCGACACCCGCGATCGATGTGCTCGCGAAGTAGGTCGCGCCATACGCCGCGATGACGAGGGCGCCAGCCAACAACGGTCGGGACCTCGGCACGAGGGCGTGGATGCCGAGCGCGACGCCGGCCGCGAGCGCCGCCGCTCCCCACAGTGTCGCGAGACGCCGCACAGGTATGCCGGTCTTCCCGATCCGTCGATTCACCGCGCGGCGCAGCAACGCGAACTCGACCCAACCTGCCATCCCCGCGGAGATCGTCAGCCCCGCCGCGCCCCACGTCGCCGGAAGCCCGAGCGCCACGCGCAGCGGGAGTGCGAACAGGTAGCCGAGCCCGATGGTGAGCGTGACGCGGATGAGCGCGAATCGGAATGGCGTTCTCGTGTCGCGAAGCGCATACAGCGACGACGCATACAATCGGCCAAGCGTAGTGGCAAGCAGCCCGACCGCAGAGCCTGCGAGGATGCCCCAAACCCAGACGGCGACGTCCCGGTTGAACTTGCCGTTCTGATAGATCACGCCTGCGACGACGTCACCGATCGCGAGGAATGCCATCGCCGAAGGCACGATCCAGAAGGCAATGCGCTGCATCCCGGCATCGAGCCGCTGTCGCATGGCGGCCGCGATCGTGTTCTCATCGCCACGAAGGCTCGACATGGCGGGAAGCTCGGCCGCCGAGACCGACATGCCGAACAGGCTCACCGGCAGCACGGACAGATTCTGCGCGTACGTCAACGCCGCGACGGAACCCGCGATCAGAAATGACGCGATCCAGGCATCAACGTAGGCGCTGATCTGGACGACGCCGCGGCCGACGAAGACGGGCGCGAAGTTCCGAACGATCTCACGCACGTGCGGTGACTTCGTCATCAGGGCAAGTCGCAACCGCCCCAACACGCGCAATACACTGGGCAATTGCACCAGCATCTGCAGCGCGCTTCCCACGACCGATCCCCACGCCAGCCACACGGCGAGATCGGGCAATGTCGAACGTCTCCCAAACCACACGAGCGTCCCGATCATCGCTGCGTTCCACAACACCGGTGCCGAGTAGGACAGAAAAAACTTTCGGTGGCTGTTGAGGATGCCGAGGCACCACGCGGACAGCACGAGCAGCCCTGCGCCCGGGAACAGCACGCGAACGAGCGTTACCGTCAGATCGCGTTTCTCGCCGGGGAATCCCGCCGCAATGAGGTCGACCAGCACCGGCGTGGCGAGCACGCCGACCAGGACGAACGCGGACACGACGAGCGAGAGAATGGAGAATACCGCACCGGCAACTCGCGACGCCTGTTCACGATCATTGTCGGCGATGAGCGACGCGTAAACAGGAATGAACGACGCGGACAACACGCCCTCGCCGAACAGGTTCTGCAGAAGGTTCGGAATTCGGAACGCGGCGCGGAACGCGTCGGCTTCGTCGGTGACGCCGAAGTAGTAGCCGAAGACTCGTTCGCGGACGAGCCCAATGATTCGGCTGAGGAGGATGCCGGCGGCCACGAGTGCCGCCGGCCGCGATTGCGCTGTGCGAGCCGGCGTCTGAGTCGGCGCCGAATCGCCCATCAGGCGTCTGCGGTTCGAGCCGATTCGACGCGAGGTGCGACGTCGGATTCGCCGCCCGATGTGCGTCGCGTGGCTTGCGCCGCCGAAGCGGTCGGTTCGCGGTCGTGTCCGACGAGGCTGCGCGCGTGCGCGCGGGCTCCCGTGATCATGCGATCGGTGATGACGCTGCCATGACGGGCCATGAACGGGAGCATGTTGAGTGCTCGCTCCTGCCGGATGCCTAACGGGAACAGTGCGCCACGGGCCGTCGCGATCTGCGTCATCGTCTCGGTCTCCCGACGTTTGGCAGCCGCCACGATCCGTCGCTCCAGGCGCTCCAGGCGGTGGTCGATGGCCCGTTGCGCACCACCGATGACTTCGGTGGGGAGCGGCAAGTCACTTTCCTCGAGCGCGCTCGACACGGCGCCGGACTGCTGCGCGACCGCCTGGCGCAAGTCGCCGAGCGCTCGGATGAGCGCCGGGGACATCGAAGTCCTGGCCAGTCGTCCCTCCGCGCGATGCGGCTCCGCGAGCTCCGCCTCCTCGAGGCCGAGATTCGAAAGGATACGAACGACGTGCGGCTCGAGAATGGTGGTCGACCACCGCGGCACGGCGAGCGGCGCGTCGAGAGCGAGCGCGGGGGCGACGGCACTCACCTGGGCGAAATAGGAGAGCTCACCAGGGCCCGCGACGTACGCCACAGTCGGCAGGACCGCCCGTTCGATGACCGGGCGGAGCAACACGTTAGGCGACAGGAGGGCCCGCCGTCCGGAATCGCCCTGCGCGGCTACGGCTCCCGCCTCTGTCAGTGGGATACGCCGCTTGTCACCGCCGTCACGAGCTCGCTCGAATACGAGCGACAGGCCAGGCACTTCGGCGACCTGGGGAGAGAACCCTGCCGCGCGAATCGCCTCGTCGCGCTCGCGCAGTGCTTCCGCCACGACGTTGGCGCGGTCGAGCGCGCGAAGGAGGAACGGGCGCGCGGACTCCGCAACGCTGGCGTGCGCCGCGTCGAGGACCGCGATGCCCAGCGGCTCGAACAGCTCGCGCAGCAGTGACAGATACGCGCCCCCCACGGTCGCTCCATCGCGATAGGCGGCGCGGACGGCGTCGACCGGCCGCGCATCCAGCGTCGCCCCGCAGGCACGGAGGAGCGCCGCGAACGCCGGCCCCACGTCGCCTAACGGCATGTCGGCCATGGTTCGGCCAAGCGGCGCCCCAGCGGAGACGGTGAGACGCTCGGCGCCCCCGGGAACCGCCACGGCCGTCCATGAGGCTTCGGCGAAATCCGCGTCGTCGTTTGCGGCCCAGAAGAGCGGCGCGGCGGGAATTCCCGTCGCTGCCTCGATCTCGTCGGCCAGGGTCAGCGCACTCAGTGCTTTCGACCACGTGTAGATGGGGCCGCCGAACAACCCCGGCTGCTGCCCTGTGGTGACCAGAACGCCACGCCCCGAGACGACGCGTGCGAGCCGCGCCCCGGCAGCGCCTGACGCCGAGAGCGCGGGCCGGATCGCATCCCACCAGTCACGATCAATGCTCGCTCTGACAGCCTCCGATCGAGCCTTCCATGCCGCTGCGGACCTCGGGATCTCCGGATACCACTCGGCGCGCAGCCCGTCGAGCGCCGCTCGCGCCAGCGGCGTTCCGCCGAGTGGTTCGCTGCGGACAATGGGCTCGGTCATGCCCGCGACCGGTCCGGCCCGCACGAATCGTTAGGCGTCATTTGTGGTACGGTTCGCCGCGGACAATCGTCCCGGCTCGGTACAACTGCTCGGCCAGGACCAGCCGTGCCAGCTCATGAGGCAGCGTCCATGGAGAAAACGATACGCTCGCGGTCGCGCGTTGCACGAGGGCATCGGCGAGGCCGAACGCGCCGCCGATCACGAACGCCACATCCGCCGCGGCTTCGCGAAGTCCCTGCACCCATTCCGCGAACTCCGGCGACGGCATTCGTCGCCCACCGACGTCGCAGGCAATGACACGGGCGCTCCCGATCGCTGCCGTAAGCCGGTCGCCTTCGCGGCGCCGAACCACGTCCGGACTCGAGGCCCGCGCCGGCTCATCCTTCACTTCGATGATTTCCAGCGGCCAGTATCGGCGCGCCCGCGCTTCGTAGTCCCGGATCGCCGCGGCGATCGACTCGTGCCTGGGTTTCCCGACCACCGCGACAATCAGGCGCATGACCGATTTCGTGAGCGGCCGACGCGAACACGGTCGTCACCGTGCTCCGTAGTTAGGCATAGATACCGCGCAGCCGGTGCACCGTTGCGACCCGACTGATCGACAGCATGTACGCCGCGGTGCGCATGTTCACCTTGTGTTGACGCGCGAGGTCCAGAACGTCCTTGAAGCTGCGGGTCATGATGTCGCGAAGCCGATCGTTGACGGTGTCCTCCGTCCAGAAATACCCGCCGCGGTCCTGCACCCACTCGAAATACGAGACCGTCACGCCGCCCGCATTCGCGAGAATATCGGGAATGACGAAGATCCCCTTCTCTTCGAGCACGGCGTCGGCCGCGGCGGTCGTCGGGCCATTCGCGCCCTCGCAGATGATCTTCGCGCGAACCTTCCCCGCGTTCTTCGTCGTGATGACGTTCTCGAGTGCTGCCGGCAGGAGCACGTCGACGTCGAGCGTCAGCAGGTCTTCATTCGTGACGCGGTCACCCTTCACGTACCCGTCCAGCGACCGGCGCTCCTTGACGTAGGCGACCGCGTCCTCGACGTCGATACCGTTCGCGTTGTAAACGGCGCCGGTGCGATCGCTGATCGCGACGATCTTGCACCCTTCGCGCTGCAGCAACTGCGACGCGATGGACCCCACGTTGCCAAAGCCCTGCACCGCAACCGTGGTACCGCGCACGTTCATGCCGAGGTGCGCGAGCGCCTCTTTCGTCACGATCATGCAGCCGCGTCCTGTCGCTTCACGACGACCCAACGATCCGCCCATCTCGACAGGCTTGCCCGTGACGACCGCGTTGACGGTGTGACGCACATGCATCGAGTACGTGTCCATGACCCACGCCATCACGCGCTCGTTCGTGTTCACGTCGGGCGCCGGAACGTCGGAGTCAGGACCGAGCGTGGAAATGATACCGGCGGTATACCGACGGGTGAGCCGTTCGAGCTCACCCACGCTCATCTTGAGCGGATCGCACACGACCCCGCCCTTCGAGCCACCGAACGGGAGATTCACCACCGCACACTTCCAGGTCATCCACGCCGCGAGCGCCGT
>Ga0207648_10003281_pt1 | contig 17013 bp, 15 predicted proteins | sample KBSMisM32_FD_184310 | JGI IMG/M metagenome (GOLD analysis project Ga0207648, IMG submission 184310) | Miscanthus rhizosphere microbial communities from Kellogg Biological Station, Michigan, USA - KBS Miscanthus M3-2 (SPAdes) (version 2) | ecosystem: Host-associated > Plants > Roots >...
GCCGCGACCCCCCGCAATTGCGCCCGATGATGTCAGCACGAAAAGCTTCGGGCGGCCGCGCGCTTTTCGTGTAGTAAAGGCACGAAGGGCGCCGATCGCGGTCCGCTTCGCGGAAGCTCAGTAGCGCGCGCATGCGGATTGAAAGCCCCAATGAGCACGTACGCCAATCGAAGGCTGTCGTCCCCTACGACTTGAAAGCCCCTACGAACGCATGCGCGCATCGAAGGTTGTCAGCGCGCCTGCGCGTTACTGAACGGGCGCGCAGCGCCATATGATCGACGCGCTTCGTGCCGTTTCCGGGGGAAAGCGCGCGGCCGCCCGAAGCTTTCCCCTCTGACTGCCTTCGGGACAAAAAGCGGAGCGCAAACGCGCTCCGCTTTTTTGGCACGCGCCAAAAAAATAACCCCGCGATTCGCATCGCGGGGTTCAAAGTCTGTATCAATCAGGAGGAGGAGGTTGATACAGAGGGAGACATCACCACTGACAACATAGGGACTGGCGGAAGCTTTTCAAGTTCCCTGGCTGAAGCCCCTTATCTCCCTGGGGAATTGCGCCGGTGAGGAGGGGCACCGGCGCGTCCCGAACAACTTACTTGGTGATTACGCAGCCTTGCGGCCCTTGGCGGCGGCCTTCGTTGCGGTCGCGGCAGCGGCGCGGACGTTCGCGTCGGCCATGCCCACCACTTGCTTCGACGCCTTGTTGAACTGGTCGAACGCGGCGGTCGTTGCGGCGATGGTCTGCTTGAACGCGTTGAAACCGACATCCGAGCCGGCCGGCGCGGCCTTGCTGGCCTTGTCGACCCACGCGGCCACACCCTTCGTGTAGACGGCGAACGCTTCTTCCGCGAGAGCCGAGTAGCCGGCTTGCGCTTCCGTCGCGAGTTCGTACAGATTGCGCGCGTAACCCGTTGCGGTTTGCACTTGCGCTTCCGCGAACTTGGTGCGCAGCGTCAGCAGGTCCTGGACGTCCTTCACCGACGCGGCGGCTTGCGCGCCTTCGACGGTCTGGGCGAACACGGCCTTGGTGGCGCCGAGGTTGAACTTCACGAGCTTCTCCGCGCTCTCCAGTGAGAGGGCCGCGAACTTGGTCGCCTGGGCGACGTTGGTCTTCGAGAATTCAGCGAACTGTTCTTGGGGGTTGTACATGGTCATATCCTTTTCAAAGTGTCCTAGGGACGGTTGGTAGTGATCGATCCTGCGAGCCCTTCAGCCCGTGTGGCTGGAAGGCCATGCACCATTTCGGCTGGCGCTCGAGCGGTCCGGATCACACCCAACACGGGAAACCGCCCGCGGCCACAGTGGGGACGCCTTTTCAACGCCCTTTGCTGCACCGCACAATTCACATTGTAGGGACAGTACCGGGGCAAGTCAAGGGTTTTTTGGTGCAGTGCACACAACCAGCCCAAGTTGGGCGCGGCAAAAGTCAAACGCCCGATAAATCAGTAAGTTATAATTACGTGTTACTTGCGGGAGCACGTTTGATGAGCGATGCGGTGCGCACGATCAAGAAGTATCCCAACCGCCGTCTCTACGACACGGCCAACAGCGGTTACATCACGCTGGCCGACGTCAAGCTGATGGTGTTGGACAACATCGATTTCCAGGTCATCGACGCCAAGACGGGCGACGATCTGACCCGCGCGATCCTGCTGCAGATCATTCTCGACGAGGAAAGCGGCGGCGTGCCGATGTTCAGCTCGGAGATGCTGGCGCTGATGATCCGCTTCTACGGCAGCGCCCAGCAGACGATCATGGGCACGTACATGGAGCAGAACGTCAAGGCGTTCCTCGCGATCCAGAAGAAGCTGCAGGACCAGGCGAAGCAGGTCTACGGCGACAAGATGCTGCTGACGCCCGACCTGTGGAAGCAGTTCATGCAGATGCAGGCGCCGGCGATGCAGGGGATGCTCGGCAACTATCTGGAACAGAGCGCCAAGCTCTTCATGGACATGCAGCAGCGGATGCAGGATCAGACGCGCGGCATGTTCACGGCGTTCCCGTTTCCCAACTTCGGTGCAACGCCGCAAACCGGCGCCGAGGACGACAAGAAGCGCTGACCGCGAAAAGCGGCGCAGCATCGCGCGGTCGCAGGCGGAATTGCTGCGACGCGTTAAGTGGGGTCAGAGACGACTTTCCCCAGCGCGTCGGTCGATGCGATAGGCACGAAAGTCGTCTCTGACCTCACTTAACGCGCCAGCGCGGCGGCCGAAGCGATATGCACCAAAGTCGTCCCTGACCCCACTTACCGCCATGCCCCGCAAGACCCGTCCATCAGCAATCGCCACTCCGCGCGTCGGGTTCGTTTCGCTCGGCTGCCCGAAGGCGCTGGTCGACTCCGAGCAGATCCTGACCCAACTCCGCGCCGAGGGTTACGCGATCTCGCCGTCGTATGAAGGGGCGGACCTGGTCGTCGTCAACACGTGCGGCTTCATCGACGCCGCCGTGGCCGAATCGCTCGATGCCATCGGCGAGGCGTTGCATGAAAACGGCAAGGTCATCGTCACCGGCTGCCTTGGCGCCAAGGACGGCGGCGCGTTCGTTCGCGACGCGCATCCGAAAGTGCTCGCAGTGACCGGACCGCATGCGACGCGGGAAGTGATGTCCGCGGTGCACGCGCATCTGCCGAAGCCGCACGATCCCTTCGTCGACCTGGTTCCTCCGCAAGGGATCAAGCTCACGCCGTCGCACTACGCGTATCTGAAGATCAGCGAAGGCTGCAACCATCGCTGCACGTTCTGCATCATTCCCGCGATGCGCGGCGATCTGGTCAGCCGCCCCATCGGCGAGGTGATGCAGGAGGCGGAAAACCTCGTGAAGGCCGGCGTGAAGGAGCTGCTCGTCGTGTCGCAGGACACGAGCGCCTACGGTGTCGACGTCAAATACCGCACGGGCTTCTGGCAGGGCCGGCCGGTCAGGACGAAGATGACCGAGCTCGCGAAAGCGTTGGGCGAGCTTGGCGTGTGGGTGCGCCTCCATTACGTCTATCCGTATCCGCATGTCGACGACGTGATCCCGCTGATGGCGGAAGGCAAGTTGCTGCCCTACCTCGACGTGCCGTTCCAGCATGCGAGCCCGCGCATCCTCAAGCTGATGAAGCGTCCGGCCAACGCCGAGAACACGCTGGCCCGCATCAAGGCCTGGCGCGCGATCTGCCCGGAGATCACGATCCGCTCGACGTTCATCGCCGGCTTTCCCGGCGAGACGGAGAGCGAGTTCGCGCAGCTGCTGGCGTTTCTCGAGGAAGCGCAGCTCGATCGTGTCGGCTGCTTCGCGTATTCACCCGTCGACGGTGCGGCGGCGAACGCCCTCCCCGATCCCGTTCCGCAGGAGCTGCGCGAAGAGCGGCAGGCGCGCTTCATGCAAACGCAGGCGGCGATCAGCGCCGCACGTCTCGCGCGCAAGGTCGGCACCACGTTGCAAGTGTTGGTGGACAGCGTCGACGGCGATGTGGCGGTGGCGCGATCGTCTGCCGATGCGCCGGAGATCGACGGCGTCGTGCGCATCGCCGGCGCCAAGTCCCTTCGCATCGGCGAATTCGCAACGGTGACGGTGACCGGCGCGGATGCGCATGATCTCGTGGCAGCGAGGGCAAGCCACTGATCCGGGCCGGCGCATGCTGGAGACTTGCAGGATTCCGGCGCCCTGCGTTCCCGCCGCAGACCGACGATGGAACCATGCAGCATCCGCTTGGCGCCATCTCAATCGAAAGCGCTTCTCATGAAACTGTCGCTCGCCCTCTCAGTATCGCTTCTCGCTTCACTATTGCTGCTCGGCGGCTGCGCTACTCGTCCGGTCAACCCGCCGATCACGCAGACCGACCCTCGGACCGGATATCGCTTCGAGACACGCCAGGCGGTGTCCAAGGCCAGCCCGGACAATCTGGTCATCCTCGCCTTTTCGGGCGGCGGCACACGAGCTGCCGCGTTCTCCTATGGGGTTCTGGAGTTCCTGAAGCGGACCGAGGTCGTTGCGCCGAACGGCGCCAAGTTCCGGCTGCTCGATTCCATCGATGTCATCACCGGCGTGTCGGGCGGAAGCTTCACGGCGCTGGCCTACGGTCTGTACGGCGACAAGCTGTTCGACGACTACGAGCAGCGCTTCCTCAAGCGCAACGTCCAGGGCGAGCTCATCTCCCGCGCCCTGAGTCCGCGCTACTGGGGGGAACTCTCGTCGGAGGGATGGGGTCGTTCCGAATTGGCGTCCCAGCTGTACGACGAAATCCTGTTCAACGGCGCGACCTTCGGCGATCTCAACCGCGGCACGGGCCCGATGATACTGGCGTCGGCCACCGACATCTCGACCGGCTCGCGTTTCGTCTTCAACCAGGGCACCTTCGACATCATCTGTTCTGACCTCAACGCGGTGCCGTTGTCCCGTGCCGCCGCCGCTTCGTCGGCCGTTCCCGTGGTGCTCTCGTCCATCACCATCAAGAACTATGGCGGCAACTGCAATTGGACCCCACCCCCATGGGCGAAGCTGTTCCTCGACAGCGACAACCCGCCCCGACCCGCCGCACGGGCGATACGCGGGCTCAGGAACTTGCAAGCCTATGGCGACAGCGTCCATCGGCCCTACCTTCATCTGGTCGACGGCGGTGTGTCGGACAACGTGGGCATGCGCGGCGTGCTCGATGCGCTGGAAATCGTCGAAGCCCTGCACGACGCCGGCTTGCCGTCGCCCCTCGACAACGCGAAAAGGATCATCGTCTTCGTGGTGAACTCACTGTCGTCACCGCCGACCAACTGGGACGAGTCGTATAACCCCCCTGGCACGATCGACATCCTCCTCAAGTCCGCCGGAACGCCGATCGATGCGTTTTCCTACGAGACGATCGAACTGCTGCGGGATACCGCAGCGCGATGGCAGACCATGCGCCTGATCCGCAACTCGGCCGCTTTTGCCGCCAACAAGGACCCCGCGGTGGCCGCTGCCTTGCGCGTCCCGCCCGCCGAGATTTACGCGATCGACGTATCATTCTCGGCACTGAAGGACAAGAAGGAGTTCGAATATCTGAACCTGCAGCCGACCACGTTCGTGCTGGAGCCCGAGGCCGTCGATCGCCTGCGCGCCGCCGCGGGCACGATCATCATGGACTCGCCCGAGTTCCAGCGAGTGCTGAAGGATCTTGGTGCGCGGATCGTGGACTCACCTGCGGGCGCGAAGTAACCGGAGCGATGCGTCCGGGTTGCACTTGAGCGCATCGCGATCGCCGATCGCGATGCCGTGCGTTCCGCCTGCGTTTGCCCGGCACAGCAAGCACGTCGGACCACGTGTCGAGCTTCGGCAACAGATAGTAACGGCCGTCCGTATAAGTTATATATGCAGTGTGCCGTCGACGGCGCGCCGGGAAGGTCCTTTTGCCAACCGGACTGATCTAAGTCATCGCGCCGTCACCCATTTTCCCGTAACCTTTCCAAAGTATCGCGACGCCGTGTCGCGACCTCGCTACGGGCCGAATCAACATGAGCGACAAGCCCAGTAATCTTCGCGCCGGCTGGTGGGCGAAGAATCTCGACGATATCGATCGCGAGGTGGCGCGCCTTGCGACCATCTGCAAAGTGCGGTTGCTCGACCCAGGGGTCATCGAACGCGTGCTCAACAAGGACGCTTCCGTATGCGGAACGAACAATCCGCCCGCGTTCGAGAAGCTTCGCAATGCGCTCATGATGCACTACCACATGCGGGACAAGACGGTGGATGTGATCGGCGAAGCGGCGACCAAAGAAGTGATCGCCGAGATCGTCGCGAACATCCGCAAACGGCTGGGCAAGCAGCTTGGCGGCGATTCCTCTGGGTAAGCCCTCCGGTCGTCGCGTTTCAGAAACAGCAAAGGAATGCCATTGAGCACCGACCGCGCCCTGGCGCAAAGCCACGACATCGCGACCAAGGTCGCGCTCCTGTTTCGCAAGCGCGCGGAGTTTGCGCAGGAACATTTCACGCAACGAATGGCCGGGGCGGCAGGCGACAACGGCGTCGGCGAGCTCGTCACCAATCCCGCGGCATGCGCCAAGGTCTGGACGGACTGGTACAGCTACGCGATCGACGCAACCCAGCGTTCCATTCTGTTCTGGGACACGATCCGCCAGCGCGGTAACAACTTTGTCGAGCATACGCAGGCGGGCCTGCCGCCGGTGCTGCACTTCGATTTCGAGACCGTGGTCGACGGCCGCAAGCTCAAGCGCCCGGTCAATTACGCGCTGGTGCGCATCGTGCCGCCGGAGGGCGTGACGGTCGACTCCAGGCGGCGTCCTTACATCATCATCGATCCGCGCGCGGGTCACGGCCCGGGCATCGGCGGCTTCAAGGACGACTCGCAGGTCGGCGTGGCGCTGCGCGAGGGGCATCCGGTCTACTTCGTGATCTTCTTCCGCGACCCGGAGCCCGGCCAGACCCTGCTCGACGTTTGCGACGCCGAGAAGGGGTTCGTGCGCAAGGTGCGCGAGCTCCATCCGCAGAGCGCGAAGCCCGCCATCGTGGGCAATTGTCAGGGCGGATGGGCGGCCATGATGCTCGCCGCTTCGGACCCCGACGACACCGGACCGATCGTGATCAACGGCGCGCCGATGTCGTATTGGGGAGGCGCGTGGCAGGACGGCGGCGGCGACAACCCGATGCGCTACTCCGGCGGCATGCTCGGCGGAACCTGGCTTTCCTCGCTCGCGTCGGACATGGGCAACGGCGTATTCGACGGTGCGTATCTCGTTGAAAACTTCGAGAACCTGAATCCCGCGAACACGTTCTGGGACAAGTATTACCACCTGTACGCGAACGTCGATACCGAGCCGCCGCGCTTCCTCGAGTTCGAGCGCTGGTGGGGCGGCTTCTATCTCATGAATCGTGAGGAGATCGAATGGATCACCCGCAACCTGTTCGTGGGCAACAAGGTCTGGAAGGGTGAAACGCTCGGCCCCGGCGGCAAGGCGTTCGACTTGCGCGGCATCAAGGCGCCGATCGTCCTCTTCGCCTCGATGGGCGACAACATCACGCCGCCGCAACAGGCCTTCAACTGGGTCGCGGACGTCTACGGTTCAACCGAGGAGATCAAGGCGCGCGGCCAGGTGATCGTCGGCCTCATGCACGAGAACATCGGCCACCTCGGCATCTTCGTCTCGGGCAAGGTGGCCAAGAAAGAGCACGCCCAGATCGTGTCGGTGCTGAAGTCGATCGAGACGCTGCCGCCCGGCCTGTATGCGATGAAGATCACGGACCGCAAGGGGCGCGACGGGAAGGTCGAATATGAAGTCGCGTTCGAGGAACGGCGGCTGGAAGATATCGCGGCGCGGCTCAATCGGTTCGAGCGCAACGACGAGAAGCCGTTCGAAGCGGTCGCGGCCATCTCGGAATTCAACCAGCGCGCGTACGAATTGTTCCTTCAACCGCTGGTGCAGGCGTCGTCAGGTGAATACGGCGCGAAGCTCCGGCGCCAGCTCCATCCGCTGCGCATGCAGCGCTGGTCGCTGTCCGATCTCAACCCGTGGCTCGCCTGGATCGCGCCGGCGGCGCAGCTCGTCCGCGCCAAGCGCGCCGAGGTTGCGCCCGACAACGCCGTGCGCAAGCTCGAGAAGACCGCTTCCACGGCGATCAGCGCCTCGCTCGACTATTACCGGGCGATGCGCGATGCAATGAGCGAAGCTGCGTTCTTCACCACCTACGGCAATGTGTTCTCGCTCTATGTCGCCGACAGGCGTGCGGCGGAGGAAGGCAAGGCGGAGGCCATAGCCGAGCCGCGCGAGCTTCCCTTCGTGAAAGAGGCGCTCGCGGCGATCGGCGAGGGCGGCTATCCGGAAGCGCTTGCGCGGGTCGCGTGCCTGCTCGCGCGCAAGGGCGAGCCGTTGTTGCTGTCGCGTTTGCAGATGCGGCAGGAGCTCATCGCAGAATACAAGGACCTGCTGCCTTCGATGCCGCAGGACCAATGGCGCCGGATTCGCGGCGAGCAGGAGATCATCGTCCGGTACGCACCGGACGAAGCGCTCTCCACGCTGCCCGGACTCCTGCGCAATCCGGAGGATCGCAAGCGGCTGGTCACGCTCGTGCAGCGCCTGCTCGCCGACGAGCGGGTGCAGCGCGCGAAGCCTTCGAACGAACAGCTCGCGATGATCGACAACATCGGGGAGACGCTCTCGGTCAGCGGCGGCGCGGGGCCTGCTGCGCGCGCGTCGCGAAAACCCGTACGCAAGCGGTCGCGCACGGCGGCGCGCAAACCCGTTGCCAAAGCGCGAGCCTGACACCATGGAACGAAAACACGTCAAGTACGAGCGGTTGCTCGAGTTCTGCAAATCGCTGCCGCCCACGCCAACGGCCGTGGCGCATCCTTGCGACGAGAGCTCGCTGCGCGCCGCGGTGGATGCAGCGCGCCTGAAGCTCATTGCGCCGATTCTGGTGGGGCCGAAAGCGCGTATCGAATCGCTGGCAAAGCAGCACGGCATCGACCTTGGCGACATTCCGATCGTCGACGCGCCGTACAGCGAGGCGTCGGCAGCCAAGGCGGTCGATCTCGTGCGCGAAGGCAAGGCCGAGGCCCTCATGAAGGGGAGCCTCCACACCGACGAGCTCATGGGGGCCGTGGTCCGGCGGGACGGCGGCCTGCGCACGGCCAGGCGGATAAGCCATTGCTTCGTCATGGATGTGCCCTCGTATGCGGAGACGCTCATCGTCACGGACGCGGCGATCAACATCGCGCCGACGATGGAAGACAAGGTGCACATCATCCAGAACGCCATCGATCTCGCGCATGCGATGCGATTCCCGGAGGTGCGGGTGGCGATCCTGTCGGCGATGGAGACCGTCAATCCGAAAGTTCCATCGACGGTGGAGGCCGGCGCCTTGTGCAAGATGGCCGACCGCGGCCAGATCACGGGCGCCATTCTCGACGGCCCGCTGGCGCTCGACAATGCAATCAGCCTGGAGTCCGTGAAGATCAAGAATATCGACTCGCCGGTTGCGGGACGCGCGAACGTGCTGATCGTGCCCGACCTCGAGGCCGGCAACATGCTGGCCAAGAGCCTGTCGTTCCTCGCCGGTGCCGATGCCGCCGGAATCGTGCTCGGCGCCCGAGTGCCGATCATCCTCACGAGCCGGGCTGATTCGGTGACTACACGGCTTGCCTCATGCGGCATCGCGGCGCTGGTCGCGCACGCTCGCAGGGAAGCCGCCGGCAAGGCCGTGGTCTGATCGTGTCGGACGCCATTGCGGTCCTGAACGCCGGTTCGTCGAGTCTCAAGTTTTCGCTCTACACCGGCGCAGGCGCCAACCTCGCGCTGGTGGCGCGCGGACAAGCCGAAGGTCTGTTCACCTCGCCCCGGTTTGTCGCCAAAGACGGTGACGGCAACCTCATCGACGACAAGAGCTTCGGATCCGAGGCGAAGCTCGGCCACGAGGGGGCGCTCGAATACCTCGTGTCGTTCGTGCGCGCGCGATTCGGTGAGCACCGGCTCGTGGCGCTTGGCCACCGTGTCGTTCACGGCGGCGTGGAGTACACGAGGCCGGTGCGCCTGGATGCCGATGTGGTGCGCTCGCTCGAGAAGTACATCCCACTCGCCCCGTTGCATCAGCCGCATAACCTCGCGCCGATCAAGGCCATACTCGAACGCCTCCCGAAGCTTCCGCAGGTCGCGTGCTTCGATACTGCGTTCCACCGCGGCCAGCCGCCGGTCGCGCAGGCGTTCGCGCTCCCGAAGTCGATCACCGACCGCGGCGTGCTCCGCTATGGCTTCCATGGGCTCTCCTACGAGTATGTCGCGAGCGCACTCCCTGCCTGCGACGCGAAGGCCGCGGCCGGCAAGGCCGTCGTACTGCACCTCGGCAACGGATCGAGCATGTGCGCCATCGCCGGCGGACACAGCGTGGCGAGCACGATGGGCTTTACCGCGGTCGATGGACTGCCGATGGGCACGCGCTCCGGAAGTCTCGATCCAGGTGTCGTCCTGTACCTGCTGGACGAGCTCAAGATGGATGCGCGGGCAATCGAGAAGCTCCTGTATCAGCAATCGGGACTGCTCGGCGTGTCGGGCATTTCGAGCGACATGCGCACGCTCGAGACGAGCAGCGAGCCGGGAGCGCGAGCCGCGATCGACCTGTTCGCCTATCGCATCGGGCGCGAGCTTGGCTCGCTCGCCGCCGCACTCGGCGGACTCGATGCGATCGTTTTCACCGCCGGGATCGGCGAAAACAGCCGCGCGCTGCGCGAGCGCGTGTGCCGCGACGCAACGTGGCTGGGCGTAACGCTGGACGCGCAGGCGAACGCACGCGGCGGACCCTGCATCAGCGCGCCCGGAAGCCGCGTCACGGCGTGGGTGGTTCCGACCAACGAGGAACTGATGATCGCGCGCCATACCCTCGAGCTGCTTGCCGCGTGAGCATGACGACCGTACTCACCCTACGAGGCTAAGGCTTCATCATGACGGACCACACTCCACGCCCCCTCCTGCAAGGCAAGAAGGCGCTCGTGATCGGCATCGCCAACGACAGCTCGATCGCATACGGATGCGCGAAGGCGTTCCGCGAGCTTGGCGCCGATCTCGCCATCACGTATCTCAACGACAAGGCGCGCCGATACGTAGAGCCGCTGGCAAGCGGGTTGGGGGCAGCCGTGTTCCTGCCTCTCGACGTGAGCGTACCCGGCGAGCTCGAGAACGTATTCGACGCGATCACCGATCAGTGGGGCAAACTCGACATTCTCGTGCATTCGATCGCCTTCGCGCCGAAGGAAGACCTGCAGGGCGGGCTCATCGACTGCTCGGCCGAGGGTTTCGCGAAGGCCATGGATGTCTCCTGCCATTCGTTCGTTCGCATGGCAAAGCTCGCGGCGCCGCTGATGCAGGAGGGCGGCACGATGTTCGCGATGAGCTATCACGGGGCGAACAAGGTCGTGCCAACTTACAACGTGATGGGCCCGGTCAAAGCCGCGCTCGAGGCGTGCTGCCGCTACCTCGCGTACGAGCTCGGTCCGAAGGGCATCCGTGTCCACGCGATGTCGCCGGGTCCGCTCAAGACGCGCGCGGCGTCCGGCTTGAAGGACTTCGATCTCCTGCTCAACGAGGCGGCGCAACGCGCGCCGATCGGCGAGCTCGTCGACATCATGGACGTCGGCTTCACGTGCGCATTCCTGGCGACGCCGTACGCGCGGCGCCTGTCCGGCGCGACGCTGTACGTCGACGGCGGCGTCAACATCATGGCATAGCACGGCATGAAGATCGTCGAGGTCACGTATCGTTATGGCGAAGCGGGTGCCGCCGGTCGGCGACGGCCTGCGGATGCGGACGAAGCGCGGCGGCGGCTGGACGAGGGAAGCCGGTCGATCGCGTCGCTCCTCGATGCGGCCGCCGAGGGCGAGGGGGTGACGCAGCGGGTCGTGCACGTCGATCCGCGCGATCTCGGGCTCGCGGGGGAGCGTTCCGGCGCGCCCGCTCAGCGTCCGTTCGCGGCGGTGCTGGGCTGTTCCGATGCACGCGTCCCGATCGAGCTGATCTTCAACGAAGGGCCGAACGATCTCTTCGTCGTCCGCGTTGCCGGCAACGGGCTCGGCGCCGAGGGCCTGGGCAGCCTCAATTACGCCGTCGATCATCTGGGCGAAAGCCTGAAGCTCGTCGTCGTGCTGGGCCACAGCGGGTGCGGCGCGGTGTCGGCCGCGGTCGACGTCTTCCTGAGACCGCAGAACTATCTCGGGCTCGCCTCCAACCATGCGCTGCGCAACATCCTCGACCGGTTGCTGGTCGTCGTGCACGTTGCGGCCAAACGCATCACAGCGAGTTATGGAAGCGAGATCGCGCGCCACTCACGCTATCGTGAGGCGCTGATCGAATCGGCGGTTGTCTACAATGCGGCGCTCGGGGCCTTCACGGCCGAGCAGGAGCTGGCGCGCGTGAATGCGCAAGGCCTGCGCGCGGCTTACGGCGTGTGGCTGCTCGAATCGCACGAGGTCTGGGCGCCGCGCGCCGGCAGCCGCGAATGCGCGGGGCTCGCGTTTCCGCCGGCGGATCCTGCGGCCTTCGCCGCGTTGGCCGATGCGGTCGCCGAGTCCGATCGTATTGCCGCGTTGTTCGGCCGTGGTGCGGATTCGAGTCCTGACGAAGCTCACTAAGTCGTGACGGACGAGCACGGCAGCGGAGCCGATCGCGTCGCTGCTCCCTCATCCCTCAGTACCTCTCGGCTACCCACTTATAGGCGTAATCCGGCTCACGATAGCCCTGTGGCTTCTGGCGATCGGGAAGCTTGATCTTCTCGCGCGGGAGATTCTCGTAAGGTACCTTGCTCAGGAGGTGCGCGATGATGTTGAGCCGCACGCGTTTCTTGTCTTCCGATTTCGCGACGTACCAGGGTGCCCACGACGTGTCCGTCGCGGCGAACATCGCGTCACGCGCCCGCGAGTAGTCGTACCACCGGCTGTACGACTTGAGATCCATCGGCGACAGCTTCCAGAGCTTGCGGCCGTCGTCGATGCGTGCCTTGAGCCTGCGCGTCTGCTCCTCGGGGCTCACCTCGAGCCAGTACTTGATGAGGATGACCCCGGAGTCGACGATCGCTTTCTCGACCAGCGGCACCGCCTTGAGAAAGCGGTCGGTCTGGTCTGCGGTGCAAAACCCCATCACGCGCTCCACGCCCGCCCGGTTGTACCAGCTGCGGTCGAAGATCACGATCTCGCCGCCGGCGGGCAGGTGCGGCAGGTAGCGCTGAACGTACATCTGCGATTTCTCGCGTTCGGTCGGAGCCGGCAATGCGACGATGCGGAATGCGCGCGGGCTCACGCGCTCGGTGATCGCCTTGATCGTGCCACCCTTCCCGGCGCCGTCGCGGCCTTCGAACACGATACAGACCTTGAGCCCCTTGTGCTGCACCCACTGCTGCAGCTTGACCAGCTCGACGTGAAGCTTCTTGAGCTCTTTCGCGTATTCCTTGTTGCCAAGGGCTTCGCGGCTCTTCGCCGAACTCGCCACAGCGCCGCCCGCCTTGCCTTTCTTCTTGTCGACCGCTTTGCCTTTTTTCATTTCGCTTCTCCAGGTTGAACCATGGCCGGCTGCGCCTGCCGGCGCCGCCGCCAGAAAACGTAAGGGACGAGCGTGAGCGCCGACGCGACGAAATAGGCGACCACGGCAGCGATGATTGCAGGCGACGCGTTGTTGAGCGATGCCACCAGCAGCGCGAGCCCCGTATTGCGCGCCGCGCTCGACACGGCCGTCGCCGTTCGCGTCGCGGGCGCGGGCCCGCCGAGCGCGTGGCCGACCGCGATGGCGAGTGCGCTCGTGAGTACGATCGCCGCGATGACGCGCCATCCCGCACCGATCACGATCTCCCACACCCCGGCCAGCGCGAGCACCGCGAGCAGCACCAGCAGGAGCGTCGCGGCCTTTCGCAGCGCGGGCTCGACGCGGCCGGCCGCGGCGGGCCACAGGCGCATCGTCGCCACCCCCAGCGCAAGCGGCAGGAGCTGCGCGAAGAACACCTGCCGCGCGAGGTGACGCGGATCGACGGATGCCTCGCCCGCGTAATACTCGTCGAACGCCGCGACGAACAATGGCATGGAAGCGATGGCGACGATCGCGAGCGAGATCTGCAACGCGGGGGCGAATGCGCGATGACCACCGGCAACGAGCGCGTTGCGCAACGCCACCGGCGCGCCCGGCGCGATGGCCATCAGCATGATTCCGATCTCGGCGGCGCGCGGCAGGTCCATGACGCGGGCGACCGCCCACGCGATGGCGGGCACCGCGACGACCACCGCGAACAGCGCCTTCGCCATGAGGCTCGGCCTTTCCGCTACCCACCTGAACTCCCCGGGGACGATGATCAGCCCGAGGTCGAACATCACTGCGAACAGCGTGAGAGCGGCGACCGCGGATAGCAACCATTCGGGAACGGGTCCTGGAATGGCCATGGCAGTCATATGTGGCGAGCGGCGGACGCGCCGCCGAGTCCCTGCACGTCGGGTATGCGGGCGAGGTCGCGATCCTCGGCGAGCGCGAAGCTTGCATCGATCGAGCGGTCGAGCAGACTGAGCTCGCGCACGAGGCACGCATGCCGGTGCTCCGGCAGCGAGCGCGCAAGGTCGGACAACATTGCGCGCATCCTGCGCATGATCTGCATGCTCGTCGCGCCGCATGCGCGAATCTCGGTACATGCGACATGCACGTAGTCTTCCCAGTTCGGCGTGCGATAGATGACGCGCGGCGCGCCGGCCTCGTCGGTGATCACGTCCCCGCGAAGCCGGCGTTTGCCGACGAGGCGCAGCAGCCGGTGCACCTGGTCGAGCGCGAGGACCGCGGTCGTCGGATCGTTGATGGCCGGCGACAGCGCCTTGAGGGCGATGTCCACGAGGATCCTGAACGCGAACATCGGGTCCTGCTCGAGCGTGCGTTCTGGCCCGAAGGCGACCGTGGCCAGCAGCGTCCGGTCGTTCACCGCGGCAGCGCCGCCGTAAAGCGCGAACAGCGGCTCGGCGGCGGCGACGAAATCGCCGACCTGCGGAATGAGCTCGATCACGCCGCCGTGGCGGCGGGCGAGTGCCACGACGGTGGTGAGGTCGATGGCGAGGACGATGCCGGCTCTGGCCTCATACACGACCGTCCGCGCGGGCCGCCCCATCTCCGCGAGAAGCACGGCGGCTTCTTCCGCGGCATACACGGTCGGCTCGGGATAGACGGCCATCACGACCAGCTCGCCATCGTTGCCCAGGCTCGCGACCACGCTCACCGGACGCAGCAGGCGGGCGGCGTAGTCGATCAGGAACAGAAAATTGGCGATGCACGCGATGCCGAGGATGGCGGTCAGCAGCGCCACGAGCTGCGCCACCGAGACATCGATGCGATTGAGCGCCATGACGGCGAACACGAGCGTGAAGACGAAGAGGCCGACGCTGTAGCGGACGACGTTGTTGCGCAGGAGCAGTGTCGCGATGATCCTCGGCGTGAGCTGTCCGCCGGCGACCTGGATCGCCACCAGCAGCGACCCGAAGGTGAACACGACGAACGAGAGCGTCAGCGTGATGACGGTCTGATACAGCCCCTGCGCGCCGGAAGGCGCCAAGGCGGTGAGCTCCCAGCCGAGACGCGCGTCGAGCCAGCGCAGGATTGGCGCCGCGGCGAACACGAGCGCGATGGCGACGATCGGCACCGTCCACAGCGCGGATTTGAGATAGCTCGTCACGCGATAGAGTCGATTCCACGTGAACTTGCTCTGCAGGTAGTTTCGCGCCTGACGCCTTCGCAGCGCGGAGCGCAGGACCGCGCGCCTCCACGCGCTGCGCGGCGTATGGGCCTCGCTCATTTCGCAACCATGCGTGCGCGAGGGCGCGACACGGCAATGCGTGCCGTGCTAGTGTGGGCGCAACGCCAAGCATTCACGCGGGGAAGTGCAATGGAACAAGCGCCTGACGACGAGCGCGAACGCCTGCTTAATCCAGTCGACCGGATCTCCGAAATCCTGTTCGGACTCATCATGGCGGTCACGATCGTGGGCTCGCTATCGATCGCCACGGCCGGGCATGCGGAGGTGCGCACGGTCCTGCTGGGCGCGCTCGGCTGCAACGTCGCGTGGGGGCTCGTCGATGCGGTCATGTACGTGGTGCGCACCGCGACCGAACGCTCGCGCTACCGCGTGCTCGGCGGTCGCGTTCGCTCGGCCGAGCCCGCCACTGGACAGCGCCTGATCGCAGATGCGCTGCCCGAACACGTCGCGCGGATCGCGAGCGATGGAACGGTCGAGGCCATGCGGCGCCGTATCCTCGAGCAGCCGCCGTCGGATCGACCGCTCTTGCGGCCGCGCGATTTTATCGAGGCCGCAGCGATCTTTGCGCTCGTCGTGATTGCGACGTTTCCCGTGGTGGTGCCCTTCATGCTGATGGACGATGCCGCGCGGGCCTTTCGTGCATCGCAAATCGTCACGCTCGTGATGCTGTTCCTCGCCGGCACCACGCTCGGCCGTTATGCAGGGCTGCGCCGCCCGTTCCTGACGGGGGTCGTCATGGCGGCGTTCGGTGCGCTGCTCATTGCCGCGGTCAAGGCGTTGGGCGGGTAGGCGATGACGTTGCGCGGTGGCACCCTTCTGGTAGCCGTCTCGCTTCTGCCGGCGGCAGCGCTCGCGGCCGAGACGCCCGCGACGAGCGTCGCCGCGACCGGGTACTACTACGCGATGCGTGACGAGCCCGATTTCGCAGCAGGGGTCGCCACGCTCGACCACGCGTCGTGGCATCTCGAGGCTCGCTACAACTACGAAGCGCGCAATGCGGGCTCCGCATTCGTCGGATGGAAGTTCACGGGCGGCGAGGCCATCACCTTCGAAGTGACGCCGATCGTCGGCGCGTTGTTCGGCGCGGCGCGCGGTGTGGTTCCCGGCGTCGAGGCAAGCGTCGCGTGGGGCTCGTTCGACGCCTACATCGAAGCGGAGTACGTCGATGATCGCAACAGCGCCGATGCGAGCTACTACTACGCGTGGAGCGAGCTTGCGTGGAAGCCCGTGGAGTGGCTGCGCGTCGGTCTCGTCGGCCAGCGCACGCACACCGTCGACACGGGTCGCGACCTGCAGCGCGGCGTGTTCGCGCAGGCCACGATCGGCAAGGCCACGCTCGGCGCTTACGCGTTCAACCCCGATTCCGGCGCACGATACGTCATCGTGTCCCTCGGGGCGCGTTTCTAGCTTCGAAATCCTGCCGGCAGCCGACCCGTGAACACACTGCGCGCGCTCTTCCCGCCTGCGGTCTGGCTGCGTGAGTACCGCGCGTCCTGGCTGCGCGCCGACGTGGTCGCCGGGGTAACCCTCGCAGCCTATGCGATCCCGGTGTCGCTCGCGTACGCGACGCTCGCCGGCCTGCCGCCGGTGTACGGCGTTTACTGCTATCTCGTGGCCGGCCCCGCCTACGCGCTCTTCGGGACGTGCCGCCAGCTTGCGATCGGCCCCACGTCCGCCATCTCGATGCTCGTCGGCACCACCGTCGCGGGCATGGCGATGGGCGATCCCGCGCGCTATGCGGAGATCGCGGCACTCGCCGCGCTCGTATTCGCGGTGATCGCCATCATCGCCTGGG